>Ga0209639_1000368_pt1 | contig 67102 bp, 47 predicted proteins | sample EPASupsiteHSE605_FD_187268 | JGI IMG/M metagenome (GOLD analysis project Ga0209639, IMG submission 187268) | Bioremediated contaminated groundwater from EPA Superfund site, New Mexico - Sample HSE6-05 (SPAdes) (version 2) | ecosystem: Environmental > Aquatic > Deep subsurface > Groundwater >... | reverse complement strand
AGTTAACTGTAATTTAATTAATCGAATTCTCTTCAATTATTTCTTAACTTCTTTGACCCCAAAACCCCAACCAATATGACCCCAAAAATTGAATAAATTGATAAATGGGGTCATTTTGACATCCCTATTTTGATGATAAATAAATGAATGAAAAACAGATAAAGATCCAAGGTTATTGAAAAATAGACAATTATAATTATTTGAAAAAACACAATGATGACATTTACAAGGACCAGACCAAGCAACGATTACAGATCCAGTTTTGCAATTGTTATCAATAATATTCACAGATTTCAAATCCGATCCAGTCCCAGAAAAATAACAAATAATGTTATCAGCAAAGTTTTGATAAATAGAAGAGAATTCTAATAGAATGTATCCAACACTAACAATCAATGAAGAATCAAGTTTTGCTTTGTTCTGAGAACTATTTATGAAGCGACAAAAATGATGGAAATTATTCATTCTGAGACTGTAATCGCCTTTCAAATTCTGAGAGCAATTCGAAACTGATAAATAATCAATACTATTGTTTTTTGCTACCGTAATCTGGGCAAAATGGCTATAATCAGCACTATTTTTATAAGCACAAACCATTTTGAAAACTGTTTGATAAGAATTAAAAAATATCGAACCACCATTAGTGGCAATATTGTTATTGAACACACATTTCTCGATATTCAACACAAAATTTGCAATTGAAACCATTATAACACCTCCATTTCCAGAGAAAACACCTAATCGTGTAAATAAACAGTCTCGAATTGAAATACTTTTTTCTGAATAAGATCTCCCAGACTCTATACTCTCGTTGATGCATGAAGATAGGGGATGTGCATTATTACATAACCCAATATTCCCCATATATAGTTTGCTAAGCAAAGAGAAAACAACAAACATCTTTGAAAACAATAGTATTCAAAATTTCTGAGAACTAATTTGAATTAGACATTTTTCACAAAATTAAAACCTTATTTCAATAAAAACAATAGTATAACAATATAAATAAAAAGTGCGATTTCTCCAATTATTGTATGAAGTAGCAAGGCTTGCCAGCCCTTTTTAAATTAGATAAAAAGCAAAAACGTATGATTTCAATTCTCGAGGAATTTCATTGGAGGAAAGAAGAGAGATAATTTGTTCATTCCAGAAACACTATTCTACAAAATAATCGTTGAGATTATTTGTAAATTTTATGTAAGCTTGTCACTTTTGGATAATGTCTGGATCAGCGCATTCGTCGAGACCACAGTCCCGGGCTTCTTCAAGGGGTGCCGAAATGTCTATCGGAAACAAATCTATTAATCAAGTTGCAAAATATACTCAAAATCTAAGTGAACCGAATTTTTGTGGAATTCCATTATCGGCTCTTGTTAACGACGAGAGGTTTGAACAATATAATAATAAAAGAGTAGAGGAATTAAGAAAGATAAAGAAGGAAGAAATCAATAAAAGTAATTTTGATGAAGGACAGTTTATTGAAGCTGTTTTACAGTTTCAAAAGTCCAAAAACCATGATGATGTTTCCGATCAAATGAGAAACTATATAAAAGATTCGATTGAAGATATTATAACAAATTACAAAATCGAATATGCAAAACTGATCCTTATTCATGAAGATAACGAGAAAATGTTTAGGAAAGAGACCAAAGCAACGTTTGATAAGTTGAAATCTGAACAATTATCCGAATTAGAAGGACTCTTTCTTGAAAAAGAGGTACAAATTGTTCGTGATAGGAATTATGAACCGACCGAATACAAAGGGTTTCAGGAACAAGCAAAGAAGTTAGCGACAGCCAACGATTTTGATGGGGCTCGCCAGGTTTTAAAGAAGGCAGAAAAATTCTTAGCCCACATCAGGGAACAAAATGAAAAAGATACAAAGAAAGCATATGATAAGTTATTGAAAGTACTTGTTGAAAAGCAAGAAAAAGCTTTCCAATCACTCGAATCAAGACTCATTACTTTTTTGGAAAAGAATCAAAGCAACAAAGACCACAGAATCGGAGAGCTGCAGAAGTCCGCAGCAGTTAGTGTGAATTCAATCCTACATATTGCCACGACAAGAGCATGCGCGCAAGCAAAATCTACAGAATCAAAGAAAAGGATTTCACTTGAACTCACAAAATATGTATCAGAGTGTATCAGACAAATTCAGAAAGAAAGGGATGAAATCTTTGATTTTCTTATAGCGAAATAAAAAGGTAAGTATTCAAGATGACGAAACTGTTTTTTTGCCTTCTTATATAAGAAGTGGGCCTGAGAGCATTCCCATAGCATTTCCATGTACTTAAACATTCGATAGCCTCTATTGATGGATTATTCAATCCAAATACAGATCCATTAGTGGAGCCAATTGGCCATGATTGATTGAAACCAATGTCCACTGAACAATAATAAAGATCAATTACACCAACTTCAATACACCCAAGAATGGTAGGATTCCGATGGAATACAAAGTTATACACAGAAAAGCAGGCAGCATCAGATGTTATTGAACCAACAGATACACTATTATTGAGAATTGCTCCATACCTAATAAAGTTTTCATTTTTTGAGTAAAAAAAATGCAGAGCTGATTTTCCGTCATTGTTTGTAGATAAATAGAATGATAGTATTAGGTTATTCCATTTGCCAATTCCGAATCCACTTGACCATGCTAAAGAATTATAAGAATTATTAATATTCTTGCATTGATTGCTCAATCCACTGAGATAAAAAGTGTTGCTGAACATATTAACCCCACTTACGTAATTCTTTATGGCACTGGAAAAACCAATATGTATAATTGGTGATAATACAAAAGATGATGATCCATAATAGCTTCCACATTGATAAAAACATGATTTATAGCACGAAAAAGACCCTGATGTAGAAAAAATACCACCACCATTACCTTTGGAATAACATCCGTCAAAAAAGCATTCTGACACACTTAAATTCGATAATTCATTGTTTAAATATAACCCTCCACCATTCGCATCGCGAAAACCATTGAAAATACATAACAGAAGGACAAAAGAAGATCCTTCAGTAATATAGGTTGTGGAATAAACATTCATCTTTATTACTACAGTTCAGATCTGATTTAAACAAATCCACATTCTTCCTTTTCCATAAAAAATGGATTCAACATGCTTGAGAAATAATGAAGAAAAGGACTCATTTGATTATTATTTCGATAGTTATTCTCACTCTATCATTCATAAGCAGATGTTAACGGATCAGGCCCGCACCTTATCATATCAAGAAGCGATAATTGGGAATCCAGAATTGTTTGAAGGAAAGATTGTTTTGGATGTTGGTTGTGGAACTGGAATTTTATCTCTTTTTGCAGCCAAAGCAGGTGCTTTGAGAGTATATGGGATCGAAAGATCGAAAATTGCAGAAAAGGCAAAAGAGATCGTTAAAAAGAATGGATATGAAGACACAATTACTATCATATCAGGGTGTGCAGAGAGCATCGAGCTTGATGAGAAAGTTGATGTTATAATAAGCGAGTGGATGGGCTATTGTTTGCTATATGAATCAATGCTTCCTTCAGTACTCATTGCTCGGGATAGATTCCTAAAAGAAAATGGAACAATGTTTCCAAATCAAGCATATTTGAGAATTTCAGGGATTGTTGATGATTACCAATACAGAAGAAAGATCAATTTTTGGAATAGTATATATGGTTTTAAGATGTCTCCATACAGGAAATGGGCACTACTTGAACCAATAATACAAGAAGCTTCATCAAAGCAAGTGATTACCGATGAATGCACAATTTTAAGCCTTAACCTCAATACATGTTCAGTCAATGACTTGACATTTTCTTCACCATTTTGTTTGAACTCTTTGGACAAAGAAGTAATGCATTGCATTGTTGCCTGGTTTGATGTTGTTTTTGTTGGCCCACAGGTTTCATTAACATTGAGCACTTCCCCATTTTCTCCTCCTACACATTGGTGCCAAACCCATTTCTATTTGCCCAAAGTCATTGATTTAGAGCTAGGAATGGCTCTTCATGGTTTTTTTTCGATGAAACCAAATGAGAAAAACCCAAGAGACCAGGATATAACAATATCAACAAATAATAATAATATGACAATATATAGAATGAGATAAAAGTTTATTTAGAGAAATATTTGGCTATAAATTCTTTTTCCTCCAAATTCTCATCTTGTTGAACCTTTTTGGCTTTCTGAATTAGGCTATTGTATTCTTCAATCAATCTATTAAGAGACTTACAAGAATTATATTTCATGCGCTCTTCTTCGGTAAGCTGATTTTCCATTACAACTGTAAATCCATTCTCTCTCTTTTGCTTCAACTCTTCGAAATACCGATCTATTTCTCCTTGTAAACTAATAAGTTTTTTTTTATTCAATTCGACTTGATTGTTAAGATTTTTCTGCAAATCTTCAATAATGCTGTCCATTTTTATGATGTCATTTTTATAAATCATCATACGATTAAATAAACCATAGGTTATGGATGTAAAATCTTCCTCAAGGAACGAGATTAGAGTCCCTCCCAGACACTGCATAGTTCCAGGAACTTTTTTCACTGTGGATTGGCATTCTAAGACCTCTCCAGAATATATCCATTCATTCTTGAGCCATGCACATTCAGACCATCTGATGGGGATTGGATCTTTTCGGTCTCCACGCGTTCTTCACTGCACTGATATAACATACAGGATGCTAAAAATTAAATATCCCAAAGTAGTGTCTGCAGCTCAAGTACATGAGTATGGTTCATTTTTTGAAATTGATGGTGTTGTCATTCATGTTTTGAATGCAAATCACACGCCTGGAAGCGCAATGTTTGTGTTTATCATGCCAGACGGAAAGAAGATAATGCACACTGGAGATTTTCGAGCAGAGCCTTTTATTATTCAATCTGCATCCATATTCTCACCTGTTGATTCAATATACTGCGATTGTACATTTGGCACATCAAACCTTGATATTCCTGCTCGAGATATATGCGTTTCCTTTATTACAGATAGAATTAGGGAAGGGATTGCGAAAGGGGCAATATCCCTTATCGGTACATACACAATCGGAAAAGAAGACTTGGTTTATGATGTTGCCCTTGCAACAGGGCAGCTTGTTTTTGCTGAACAAAAGCGGCTTTCTGGTTTAAAATCTTTGATAGAGGCAGGGTGGAAGGACAATGATCTTTTCACAGATAATCCTCATGAATCACGAGTTCATTTGATTTCTATTCAAGATTGTTCAATTGAAAATGCAGCTGCTTATGGTAAAAAATATGGCTTCAAAACAGTGATATCTTTCCAAGCTACAGGATGGGCTGGGAAACCATTTTGGCAAGCACCAATATCAGAATTGTATGATGATATTGATGTGACTTTATATAAAGTGCCATACTCTGATCACTGTAATATTCCAGAGTTATGCCAGTTTATTAAGGCAATGAGACCATCCAAAATCATTCCTATAACCACGCAAAGCAAAAAGGATATAGCTAAACTTGATAAATTGTTCTTACCATATATAAGGAAAGATCAAAATAAGAGATTTATTGAATACTATACATCTCCCCCAAGGCTGTCACAGAACAAAGCGATAAATAATAGCTTTGAATTAAGAAACTGACAAATGTAATCATCGATAATAACACTTTTCAGATTGTAATTTGGTTTGGTTTTCTGTTAGTTCTTTTTATATATTTATTCAATTCCAAATTATTCGGGAATTTTCAAAGAAATAACTCATAGAAATTTTAGAGAGTCAGACTTTTTTGAAAATAATATTTTATTATTTGAAAGAATTATAACTTACTTTTCTGATAATTTTTGGACCAATATCTGAAATATTATTTCAATAATTGATACAATTGATAGTAAAATTTTTTTATTTAATATTTCAATAGGATTTCATTTTTCCTCAATGCAGCCTTGTAGACCCATCACAAAGGAGAATTTGCCTTTGATAATACATAACTACAAATTTATAAAGTACATTTCCAAAGGAGGGTTTTCGGAGATATTTCTTATTGAGAACTTGAAGCATGGAATGCTATTTGCAGCCAAGGTCATGACATTTTCGGCAGAAACGGTTGAAAACAAGTGGAAATCGTTTAATTCAGAGATATCCTCACTAAAAAGGCTGAACTACCCCCATATTATCCGCTTTTATGACCATTTTCAATATGGCCTCCAATTGGTCCTGATTCTGGAATATTGTGACGGCGGAACACTTCAAGAAGAAATTGATAAGCACGGTGCTTTATCAGATGACAGGTTTGCGGAAGTTGGGTACCAGCTTTTGGAAACAGTTAGATTTTGTCATGAAAAGAAGGTGGCTCATAGGGATATCAAGGCTAGTAATATACTATTTGATTCTTATGGGCGTTTGAAGCTTGCTGATTTTGGATTGTCGTTGACAATGCAAATGGATAAGAAAGAAAAAACATTTGCCGGCTCTTTGCTCTATTCTCCTCCTGAAATTGTTCAAAGAAGAACGTATGACCCTATAAAATCCGATATATGGAGTATCGGAGTTGTTTTGTACCAAATGTCTCATGGTTGTTACCCATGGAGATTCAACTCTGTAGAAGAGCTGAATGCAAAAATAGTTGCTGTTGATTACAAGATGAAAACCGAAATCAGAAACGACATTGCTTTATTAATTCATCGGTCTCTATTGTTTAATCCCGAAGAGAGGTTTTCATTAATCGATATGTTAAGAGCCCCGATGTTTCTTTTTAGGAAGAGCCAGCCCCTTGGCCTCAAAAAGACACAATCCGGATATGATGAGTCTACTTTTCGGAAATCAGAAGATGAATCACAATCAAGGCAACTTTACTGTACCAGCACTGTTCCCCTGATATTGAGGCGTAGCCAGGTCAAGACAAGAGTCCACAGAACAAACTCTATGAACTAAATTTTTGTTTTTTTCTTTATAATGAGAGATTGTTTTCATTTGATAGACGAGTTGAAGAAGAAAAACATATGCCTTGCCCCTATGGCGGAGGTCAATGACCTTGCTTTTAGGATGTTGTGCAGGAACCATGGAGTTAAGATATGTTGGACGGGGATGATTAATTCGTTTCAATGGTCTCAAGGAGACGGGTATAGAAAAAAGGCTTTTATGCATGTGGATGAAGATCACCCGCTTATTGGCCAATTAGCCGGTGCAGATCATGAGCAAATCATTCAAGCTGCCATTGATTTGTCTCAGTTTTGCGACGCAATCGACATAAATCTTGGCTGCACGATGAGAATTGCAGGAAGAAGTCAGTACGGCTACTATATGTGTGATACAGTTGCAAAAAGAGAGCGAGTTTGCGAGCTTTTTAAAGCTCTCAGTTCCCGCGTTTCTGTTCCAATATTTGCTAAGATTAGGATTATCATGAACGATGATGGGTTGCCAGACACTGATATTACGGTGGCTTTTGCCAAGGCCCTTGAGAAATCGGGGGCTTCAGCAATCCAAGTGCATGCTCGCTTTGAGCATCGTAATAAGAATTCGGAAGTAATGTATGACGTTATTAAGCGAGTTGTTGAGGCTGTTCGTATACCTGTTATAGCGAATGGTGGGATTTACTCAAAAGAGGAAGCAGAGAGAGTGATGGATATTACCGGAGCAGTATCTGTTTCTGTTGGTCAGGCCCTCCTCGAAAACCCAACAAAATTCGATCCGGATGGCGAACTCAATAGGGAGATGTTCATGCTCGAATACCTTGAACTTTCTAAAAGGTATTTCAATGGAATCTTTGCACCATCAAAAATGACTTTTAAGTATTATGATCAACAAATTAGAGCAAATCCGGAGTTAGCAACTATTATAAAGAATGCAAAAACAATTGATGAACTAATAACTTTCGTGAAAGAGCAACACTAAATCAATTATTTGGTGGATCGACGTTTCTATAAATAACTGTAAAATTAACGAATTATCTCAAATGAAAGCAAGAATTCTTTGAAATTTTCTGATGTTTCAAATCCACATGGTTCTTTCCGCATTTATTTCGAATATTAATAATTTAAATGGTAAAGAACGTAATATTAATGATAAAGAGTTCATTATCGAACCTAGTATTCGGATTTTTGGAAAGATTTGGCTTTTTCTCACCATTAATTCTATTTTAAGGCGTTTATATTTGCCATGGGGCAATGATTGTGTTTTGCAGAAAAGAATGGATAGAGATTTATTTCATTTTGGGAAAATACCTATTCTTTCAATGCAAAACGAGCAGTATGATGAATTATTAACCACTCAATCCATCCAATATAGTAGGGATCATTATATGAAAAATGGAGGGGAAATTCAGTTTATTGACGGTAAGTTTAGTGAAAATAAAATGTTAAAGGCTATTCCTCCTGGGTTTTCTCAAGATCGTTCTTTCAATATCGATAAATCAAGTCCTTTTTTTTCAATAAATAGTGTGAGTTATGTTGAAACAAATGAAGGTTTTATTAGTGTTGGGAAGTACTGTAGTTCTATTGAAATGGTATCAATATCCAATAATCCCGGATATGTACAAAGTAGGTATATGCAAATCACAGCATATTATACTGATAATACTAATTCAACAACAGGATATGTTGACAACTATTTTGGATACACAACGGTTACCTTGAATTGTGACCAGAACAAAGTACTAAAAAACTTTAGTGTAAAGCACAAAATTAGAGGCACTGGGTCTTATTCAATTATGCTTGGCTGGGGATTAAGGGACTATATTCAATATAATTGGTATGGGCTAATATACACCCGCCCTTTGCAAACTGTAATTCCAACTTTTAGAGAAACTTTCAAGGAGACAGTTTCAAGGACTCTTGATATGACCCTCACACCAGTTAGGACCTATGACGAAAATCTAATAATATGCACATGCATCTCTAATGATTACATCCGAATAGTCAAAGTCTTTGGATTTATGTTCGCTCTACTATTAATGGCATCCTGATCATTGATGTTTCGATTCATTGGTTCAATGAAAGAATGAAGAATTAAACACACTTTTATTTACAATTCTTATTAATGTTGATTTCTTCTCTGGATGATGTGAGAATTCCATCTTCGATGAAGCCAATTGTGGTAACTCAAGATTTATTTGCTAAAGGTACAGATTTCCCAGATATATTTTGTGAGAATCCAACTGTTCTTGCTAAAGAATGTGCAAATTACCTTCAAATCAGACCTTTTGGAGCAGATGATATTATAAAGATATGCAATATTAATAGAGGGGGAAATAACTATGCAAAAGTATTTCATCAAATTATTCTAGCCGAATCAGTTGTGAATACACCTGTATTATCATATTTGCTCTTCAAAATAAATTTTTTTAGTATCGAAGAGATCAAAAATGCTTTATTGCAATATAAGAATGGTGTTTCAAGCTTATATTTTGCGCAGCATATTTCCGATTACTTAGATTTTTCCAAAGATTTTTATTTTTCGATCCCTAAAGATTATATCAATGAACTACTGGATAATAATTTCCTTATATTAAATGATTTCATTCAATATGGATGGAAATCATCATCTATTGGGTATTTGATTAAATATGATCTTTTATCTTCAGATAACTCCATTCCACAAGATGAAATCATTGAATGGAGTCCTTTTGAATGGTGTAAAAAGCCTAATAATCTCTCTCCTTTGTCAATAGCTGCGTTATTTGGCGCCGTTTCTTCATTCAGAATACTGCTTGAACATGGACATCAAATTTGCGAAGATGTATGCTTATCATCCATTTGCTCAGCAAATAAAACAATTTTGAAGAGTTGTGAAAACTTTATTTCTCAAGAATGCCTTTATAATGCTGCATTATTTAGACAGAGGAGCTTGTTCGATTGGATTTTAAATTTTTGTGATTTTGGAGATCTTGATACCCACAAGCTCCTTCGGTGTAACTACTTTCGTGCTTTTTTCTTTGCTTTTCAAAATAGGGCTAGCCTTGATCCTATCAAATCTGTTGAACTGTTTTTAATAATGTTTCTTGAATTAATTATTAGGTCAATCGCTTATTTATGCAATTAAGATAGGTTTAAAGCCAATTGTTGTATATCTCATCGAAAATGGGGCTAATATCAACTACATTGATCAGAACAATGAATATATTTTTTTGGAAAATCGGCACTTCATTATGCCAGCGAAACAAAGAACTCTAATGCTATCACTTTCCTGATTCAAAATGGAGCAAATGTAAATGTATTCGATAGTTTTGTATTTAATCTCATGAAATTGAATTTTTGTTTTTGATAATAGCCCAATTATGTATTCTATTCAAAAGGCAGACATCAATTCTATTGGGATACTGATTCAAAATGGAGTTGGTATTAACTCACCCAACAAACAATTGACATTTATCATTGTGGAAAAACCCCTTTAAATGCTGCATTAGAAACAGGAATTAGTGAAATTATAGAAATATTCAAAAAATACACCAAGACAGAATAGAATTTACTAAAAAAACTAGCTAGCTTTCAATTGTTTGATTCAGCAACCATAACTCGAATGCTGCATTTCTCTTTTGATAAACCTTTAATGCGATAAAAGCACCAACCAAAATACAAACAAATGACCCCCCAAGCATGATATAAAGCCACGAGGAAGAACTATTTGTTTGAATTTGGGTTGGTATTACCGCGCAAATATCTGAATGCCACATTGTTCGAGCAAGTGGAGTTATTACAACATAGTCAGGCTGGTTGTTAAGGGTAAGTGTGTAATTATAAAGGAAAAATTTAGAATATCCTTCATCTAATTCACACATAGCAATGTTTAAAGCAATTATGGAATTGTCAAAGCCAATATTTTTCAAATTTCCTGCCTTATTATTAATAAACTGAACCCTGTACATTGTTATAAAGGTTTTGTCATTATTTTTGTGACTTGCAGAAAATGGGGAAAAATAAAACCAATTCTTGAAAATAAATCCATGTGAAAGTCTTCCAAATGGACTGTTGTCGCAATGAATGGATGTTATTCCGGTAGAATTGGTGATTATAAAGAATTCTAAATAAAATGAATATGTCTGAACAAATGTTACACATGATGCATAACTTGATAATCTGTTTTGTGTAGAGTTAAACTGATTAAAATCATGGCGACTTGATACTGCAACAACGCAACTTGGAACTCTCACTGATTCTGAAGGACAACTCACAATTAGTAGTTGCTCAAACTTCGAAAGATGCCTATCATTTGTGTTAATATAGCATACATGGGATGATGAAGTTGCAGAACAAGAGAAGAAACAACACTTGGTTAAATAAAATGAGGAAAGAAACACGAACATGGCGCCTCCATGAGGAGCACTACATTTGGTAAAGCCGCTTTCGCTTATATTCATTTCAGGCCTTGAAGCAGATTCTTCAACTAAAATAGCACCGCCATGATTGGAAGATGAACAAAGAGCAAATGTGCATGAGCTCACGCTTATCAAATCCCTAACCTCAAAAACCCGTTGAGTGTTAACTACTTGATTAAACAGCTCCACTCGAGAAGAATGCACCACGGAACTCAAAAAGTAACTAAATGAAGAATCCTTTAAAACCAAACTAGTCCGAAAAGAACCAAAGCGTATAAATGAACTAAATGAATGAGATATTCTGGAATTATCGATCCTATATAAAAGCTTTTGTGCTTGAATTGGAACAGATACAAAAGGATACGAACATCGATTTAAAAAAAGCTTTGACAAAATAGAATTCAGCATTTTAAACAAAACCGTCATTTTTCAAAGCGGAATAATCGTGGTTTACGTGACAGTAATAAGGAGCTGGATACATGTGACCTGTTACCTGTGTTTGCTGTGATGGCTCTTTTATTGATTTTTGCAGACATTGTTCTTTCTCTTATGGGCTCGATTGGATTCTTCGGATTTATATCAACATAATCGGATTCAAATGATGTTTTGCTGATGCAACTTTGAATCAATGATTTCAATTTTTTGATTCCTTCTTCAGATGTTATTTTTGAGCATCTTATGGCTTTGATTTTTGCATATGCAATGTTTTCTATATGATTTATCTCAGAGAGAGTGGTTTTTTTCAATGTATCCAAATCACTTTGGCATTCATCTTTTGTTTTGGATAACTCTGTTTCATAGTTTTTGATATTATCATTCTTCTTATTCTGATAGTTTTGGAATGAAGCTTCTTTCTTTTCAACGATATAATTATGAATCTTACTTTTCCGATTCTCAATCTCTCTCTCATATACACATTTTGCTGTTTCTTTGAGTTTTTTGGCTTCCGAAAACTTACCGATTAAAGCTTCATTTCTAGCTTTCTCGAATAATTCAATTTGCTCGGAAAACGGTTTTGATAGTTCCTCTTTTAATAAAGATTCCTCTTCTAAATCTAAATTTTTTATCTCTTCCAAATGAATCTCATAAAGGCCATGATTAACCTCCTCAATAGAATAATCTGAACACTTTTTGCATTCCTTGCCAACAACTATCAATTCTTTCTTTTTTTCTTGGTAATTTTTAATAACATGATCAATATCTGTCTTGGTTTCAGATAGATACGATTCTATCAATGATCGAGCCCCATTTTCAATAGTTTCGAAAATCTGCTTCTCAAGGCTCTCCGCCCCATCAAAATCCAAGTCACTTATTGCTTTCCTTTCAAGTATTTTCAACTCAATAATACGTTGCTGATTCCGTTCAATCATTTTAAAAAATTGGATTAAAGCACAAGGTTTCTTTCCGATTTGTTCTTGTGCATATCGAAATCGATTATATAAATCACCCAAAAGAAATTTTATAAAAATGAAATCTGATTCTCTAGAATCTGAAGGGATTTATAATGACGAGATTTATTCGCATTTGTTTCATTCTCTTCCTGATTCTAAGCATGAAGGAATTACAGAAATTGAGTATTGTCTATTTCGTTTAATGAGTTCATTGCTTTACGGGTCTCAATTAATCCGTCCCATCTCGCGATTTATTCGAGTATTAGCAAGAATTCAATGGCTAGCTATAATATGCTCTTTGTCTACCATTTATTGCATTCAAACGAATTATGAAATGCCTGCAATCCTTCGAATTCTTAATTTCTTCCTTTATTTTTCTTCCATGCCAGATTTTCATAGTTTTAGCCCTTCTCTTTATTTTATTGTTGCATTTTTATCAATAATCTCAATAATTACCTTTTTTTTAGGACTATTTTTAGTATATGTTAGGTATCATTTCAGGAAATATATGTCAGCATATTTTTGTTTTTGGATCGTGGATATGCCATCTATTCTTGTTAATGTTGTTTCCATTCATACTGGATACTTAATCGCTACATTTTTGATTAGGGAGAATGATAGATCTTTGTCTCAATTAATAATTTATATGATCTTATTCTCATTTCATTATATGATCAATTATTTGTGTCATCAAACAATTCGTTTCTCTGTGTTTTATTCTTCTGGAGATGAGACCCCTCTTTCCAAATCGATTTTTTTGGGATCAGTTTATGCATTTTTTGCATTATTCTTACATTTTTTAGCTATATCAGTCAATTTTACTGTGTGTTCATATATTTTTTCTGTCTTTTTTGTGGTTTTTACAATTCTATATTATTATTGGATAATTAATGTATCTTATATTCATGAAGATCCAACTCACCATATTGTGTCTTTAGCTATTACATTGTTTGTTTCGTCACTTTGTGCCTTAATGCAAGGATTACATATATATTCAAATCAAGAAAATCTGCTTTATTTGATTGTTGGTACGTATATTTCTTTAAAAATTTTGGTAAATCCGATAATGAGAAACAATCTTAAAAGAATGATGGAAAAACTTTCAAATTCCGATAATTATGATGATCTAGACCTTAATGAAGAGGATATGTTTTTGATTTATGTCAAGTATGGGTTCTTATCTGGTAATATTAAAATATTTGATGATTCTTTCATCTTATATGGTCTCAATAAGTTTAGCACCCAAAAAGTTGGACTCGTATTATTAAGATATTTGACATATTTGCCAAAATTACCCGAATACTTTGAGAAAATTGAACAGATTGTTCAGCAAATCGCCAATCCAAGTTTATGTACCAAATATATGTTGTACGAGTTTAAAAGGATGCAAAATCTCAGAGCAATTAACGAGTTATCGAGTGAGCATTTGTCAATATTGGGTGAGCTGAAGAATAAGATTCAATCGATTCCCATAATTGAGGGGACATTTTCAAGGATTATAGGAAAGGATCCTAATCTAACTTTTTTAATTATTGATTCACTGGGGACGATGAGGAGAATTCTCCACGATTATACTGGCTTTATTAGCAATGAACTGCCAAATTGTCCAATAGCACTAAGAGTTCGATCAGAGTATAAACAGCATGTTGATGGAAAGTATGAATCATCAAAAAGATCTTATGAAAAGTCAAAAGAAATCGAAAGAGATAATTTACCATATGGGGACTTATGGCATATGGTTCCTATTGAACAGTTTCCACTTGTGAAAAGACAAATAGGGTTCTCGCCATTTACTGCACAAATCCGAAGATCTAGGAATTTTATTCAGATTAATTCAACTAAAAGTTTATTGTTCCAACCAATTTCAAGCCATAAGGATTTTTCGGGGAGGGTTTTGCGAAATATAATCAAATCAAATCATAGCAGCATCTCATTCTTTGGTACAGTAATATCAATACTATTTTTTCTTTATAGTCTGATTCATATGATGTCCAATGTTATTTACTGTCTTTATACTGATAGATACCCATTAATTGCTATTGGATTCATACAACAGTTTTTTCAGTATATTGTCAATATTCCTCGCGTAATTATTCCACCAACAGCTGTTCTCACTAACTCAATAAGAGGACTTAATAATTCTGTCGATATGTATTTTAGCAAAGTCCTATCTCTACAAAACAACATTTCTTCAATGATTCACTCCAGTTTCATTAACCGGAAAATATATGATCAAATTTTTAATGAAGGATTAGTTACATCATGCAAAGTACCATCCTATGAAAACGGGAGTTTTTTGCAAATGAACTATTCTCAATTTATTGATTACTTCTCTGGAATACTAAATAATATGCTCACCTTTGAAAATAGTTTTAATTGTTCAACCCATAATTATACCAATTTTCTATCACTATCATTTTATTTCCCTGAATTTTCTCTGGATTTTAGCGATTCATTCAATTCATCAATGATTAAGTTTTTGGATTTATTCGAATCAACATCTTATAATTTTCTAATTCTAACATCAATTATCACCTTATTCATCTTTATATTATTATCCATATACCCGCTCGTTATATATCGAGAAATTTCTCGATTCACCAAACTTTTTAGAAAATACAAAGACAGCGAATCTAGTTCGATACTTATAACATATTTATCTCGAGATCATAACACTTTTTGGGAACTCTCTTTGATGTACTATTTCTTTTTGATTCTGGTTATTATTATTCATTTTTTTTCTTCTTTCTTTGAAAACCAAACAATCCAAAAGCTGGTTTCTTATTTAAAATTGTTTACAAAAGAACAATTCAACGATATTGATCAGCACATATATTCTTATATTCCAATTATTTCCATGTATCTTTCCAATTTTACGGAGGTTATACCAAGTGTCAACCAACAAAATCTTCGAGAATCAATAGATAGTACCCTATTGTACTTTTCAAAAGGAAGTTCAGCAGGTACAAGAGTAAATGAAGATAGAACTTCCAATTATGTGTTTGGTATTATTTTAAGTGCTTTGAAACAAATCTCATCAAATACAATTATGTTGAATTCTAATATTACCAATTCTATGTATGACATATATATAAATGGTGTAACGCCCGACATTGAAAGGTTATCCAATATATCTATTCGGAATGTTAATTTTGCGATCGAAGATTATGAATATCATACAATATATGTATTCGAGATTTCTTTTGCTCTTCTCTTTGTTCTTCTGATTGTTTTCTTCTTTTCCTTTTCAAAAATCCATAGATCTCTACCTGAACTGGTTAAAATATTGGAACGGCTCCCTGAAGAATTACATCCATCTGCTGAACATTTTGTAGATGTTTACCCTGCCGGTTTTCTTTTCAATGGATTAGATGAATTGAACAAAAATTCTATTGTTGAATTGTTTGAAAAACCCTGTGCACTTGCAAATGATTCTGGTACAATAATTAAAGTTAATAGAAAATGGATATCATTTTTTGATGATTCCCCTGATTTAATGGTAGGACAGAACATTAGTAACTGCATTGATGATATAAATGGGGAAGTATTGATATATAATACCAATTACTATAATATATACTTAATTGACTTAAAAAAGAGATCTTTAGAGATAAATCAGCAGATATCTGAATCGATTGAAGTGCTTTCTGAACTCAAATCGAAACTTTACCCTTTGGTTTTTGTTGATTCTCATACTAACCATTATGTGACAGGGTTTTTGACAATGTGTAATATATATCTAACTTCTCAGTTTGATGAATACTCTAATCCAGAACTGATTTCTGATCGCATTAGACAGGTTAAAGATTCTATTAAAACACAGTATCAACAAGAATGTAGCATTGACATTATTCAGTTGTCTCCAAGACAAATAACATGTGTATTTGGAATTCAGCCGGGAAATTCTCCATCAATAATTGTTCTCAGTGCCTTTAATATGTGTGTCAATGTAATTAGGAATTGTATTGAATTTAGAACAATGAATTCTAGTATTAGTCCAAGCATTGTTATATCTTCAGCAGAACAGGCTAAACTTGTCTACAAGAATCAAGATGATTACTTATTTGATATTGTTGGGGATGTGGCAATTAAACAAATGGATATGAATCAATATATAGATTTAAATTCCATTACATTTTGTGGGTTGACGCACTCCATTCTTGAAGCCGAGGGTATCAGCCATAATTCATTCAAAATTAGTGATGATATATACCAATCCATCATTTCTTATATTGATTTTAGCAACAAACCAAACTCAGATGCATCCAATGTGTTATTACCACTGCGCGAGTTCAAACTAACAGAAGGTAGAGGAGAAGAAAACTAAAATTGTATTTTTTTCGTCATTTTTAATGGGAGATATTTTAACACAAAACGTGGCCACTTTTGATGATTTGCTTAGAGCGTCATTTAATACTGGTTTTAAAGAGGCGGAAGAAGATTTTTCTAAAGATTTGGAATTAGTTTTGAAAGAATGGGAGAATGAAAAAAATTATGCTCAAACGTTTGAGATTCCTGAAGAGAATCCCGTAATTGTACCTCCTGTGATAAAATTCAACGAAGGTATGGAGGATCTCATGAGAATGATTAATGATTGTAAATAAATGATTGGTTTAATTCTGATGTTGGTGGGGTTCTTTTTTATCTGAATCAAAAAAGAGGTATAAAACTGATGAAACCAGGGCATATATCATTCCAAACAAAAATGCTGATCCACCTGTCTTGATATTCCCTGTGAAAAACTTCATGTTTTTGGAAATTAGAAGAAGCCCATATGAGAGAATGTACATAAAGACACCAGAACTTTTAACAACAGATGCTGTTGTTATAATAGATATCAAAAATACTACTCTCATTATCCAGCTGAATGCCAATCTTCCAGACACATGTGAGCCCAGTAACTCGTTTAAAGATACCTTTCCTTCAACCGCAGATCCAATGCTGAATCCCTTGTAATCCTTAGATACAATGCGATTCTCATTGCGATGCCCAATAACAGTAATTTCGGATGGCTTGGAGAAATAAAACTTAACTCTTATATCTCCAGGTGCACATTGATCGAAAAGTTTTCTCCTTTCATTGTGAGGTAGATCCCCATTGACATTGGTTCCAAAATTACTATTGATTATGTAGTTATTATTTCGAACAACTTCGGAATAAAACCAACCATTACCGATGTACCTGAAGAATTGCTGCATCTGGCTGTAGGTGAATGTTTGGAGTTGGGTATAGTTAGGAATAAGATGTGTTTTAGCCGAAACTGAGATTATTGATTTATCTATTTGATAATTTCCAAGCCATATTGATTCCTTGATGGATTCTGATGGCACTGCATTCCTCCTGGGGTTAAAATACTGGTTTCTGTGATAGAAGAAATCTGAATCAACTTGATTGCTTACCCACCCTTTGTGGTACTCATATCTAGTGGGCACATTTTCTCTTGGTTGCCCTTCGATCTTTGTCTCATGCCACTGACAATACTCAACTTGCCTCTCGAAAACGATACCATCTTGAGCCATATTAAAATCTCTATCAAGAAGGGGATAATACACTACATTCTTCCCGTGAGAATGAATGAACTTGTTGTTATATAGAGGGTTCATATCAGTTGGATCAATTGACTTCACTTTTTTCTCCAATTTCTCTGTAACCAATGTTGCCCGAACTAACAGCATCTCCGCCATGAAAAATAGAGTAATAATAATAAAGTTGGATACTAAAGCGCAGCTGCGCCCGTCTTTTTCGTTCATAAAAATGATTTCGGCCAAGTAAACGAAAATTTTGGATAAATTTATTCGACATTGTTGTTAAGGTTGACAATAAGGGGTTCATATTGAGCAATATTCTCGCATGTTAATACGACGAGTTGCCTCTTTGATACTGGTTGCCTGGTGAATGGGTTCTCTTTGTTAGTTTTCAGGATCATTAGCCATGTGTTATAGTCTAGTACATATCCATCAGGTGAGATTGCTGGTACGCGAATTGGTTCTTGTGTGATTGCATCCACAACGTTTGGCAGGGGGTTCTGCATTGCCCATGTATCGTACCTACTTAAACTTTCTTCACACTCGTGTTCTTTCTTTGATAAGGTAAGTGTCAACGATTTTATCCTATGTGGCTCCACGATTCTTGGCTGGTGCGATGGTGTTGATTTTTTGGCCTTGATTGCAGCTTTGGAAGTTACTTTTCCATCATGAATTCTGGATATATGGTGCAATTTTCCACCTTCACCTTTTACGTAAGCCGAGTCGTATATTTCACCAGACTCGACGAGCTTTCTGTAAAAATTCGAGCATTGGTATCCAACTCTCCCTGGTATTGCGAGAGAAAACATTCCCCAATCTCCGCTCATTGTTGTTGAATTACCACGAAACTCTTTAACTCTTTGCAAGAATTGTTGTTTTTCCGCATTTGTCCAGCCACCGTTCTTTTGTTTTTCGCCTGGTGGAAGATGTCTATAATAATAAGCATTAGGATAACTATCTGCTCTTAGGTATGAGCTACGTCTAGCATCGCTCCATGATTGCCATGTTGCTTCATCAATACCTTTAGGAGCAGGTGGGATTTTACCAACTGTTGCTGGATTGGCTTTAGAATGACGTTGTTTTGGTGCTTTATTGGAAATTTCAACAACAGTTGAAGCAATATACTCGAAATCATCTGCCGGATCATCTGCAACATCAGCATCTTCATCGTTATTATCAATCAATTTTCCTGTAGGAGCCTCCTCTTCATCTTTGTCCTTTTGGTTATGTGAGAGCTTTTTCTTAATAATTCCGCGAATCATATCTTTGTACCCACGGTCCAAAAACCGTAAAGCGAGCTCCTCAACATCATAATTAGCTTCATCAAATGCAACAAAAAGCTCGAGAGGTGTTGCTTCTGGCCAATTCTCTCTAAGTACATCAATATTGTGATTTACCCTTTTCACCTTGAGTTCCAGCATATTGACATTGTGCTTCCTAACATAATCATCAAAATCAGCTCCAGCACGCTCATCAATGGATTCGATAAGACACATAACATCATCAAGTGTGATGTTTTTAGAAAAATTGGGCTTTCCATGACAATTTGAAATGGAATTCACTGCATCAAGGATATGAACACCTCCATCATGGTTAAATATCGAAATGGAATTCTCCAGCATTGAAGTGACCGTTTAGTTATAATAGCCGCAATAATCGTCATACCGTTTATAATTATCACTTTACATAATTTTACGAAAAGTGTCTGAGTTTACACATGGATACAAATAAACCCCATATAACAGACTCAACATACGATATTGAAACCATAGAAGATGCTAGATGTATTGATGGCGCATGGCAGTTTCTGGTGAAATGGAAACACTACCTATTTTCATCAAATATGTGGGTTTCAGAAACTGCATTTGATTCGAATGAGCCAATTCTACGCTTTTGGGAAAATCATAAGATGGAGGACTATATGTTGCCATCAAAAAAGTTTTTTTTTCCGAAAAAATCACTCGAAATGAATAACTCTATCACAGAACATCTGTATAATTCCATTTATCCAGAAGTGACACATCAGACAATAACAAAGATTATAGGTGTAAAGCGAGTAGATAATGAGTTAATACTCCTTGTCAATGTTTCGGATTATCATCATCCTTTAAAAATACCAGCCAGGGCTATGAGGAGTATCAGTGCTAGCAAGCTGATACAGTTTTATGAAAGCAAAATACGGTTTTAAAGTACGATCAGTAAACATGTCAAAAAACTGGCAATAATTGAAAGAAAAAAAATGAGGTTTCGCTACCATTCCAGAGTATGTTGAAGATCAATAGGAGAAAAATATTAATAATTACCTTGCTTTACCAGAATATCCATTAAATTGGATAGTTTTCATTCAATTACAATTAATAAACATTTTTATAATAATGTTTTTTACACATAAAGTCACCCATTTTACTGTGTAAAAATTGTTTTCAAATTGTTTCCAATATTCTTGGTTTTTCTCGATGAATTATTTGTTTATAAAGCTTTCTTTTTCATCATCATATTCATCATACTCTCAACTATTTGGAACCAATCAAAACATATATATTTGATGACAAGATGGTCTTCAAAATTGGTATCACATTAAATAATTACTTTGCATCTTTTTAATGTTTTTCCTTTGTTCTTGTCTTTTAAAACTTACTTGATTATTTGAAACTTGTCATTGATATTTTTTCGTTCATACATTATGGTTAATTCTGACCAAATGTGGAGTTATTGAAACTTGACAAAAATATGTTTGGTGAACAAATGGTTCGAATTTGAATTGAAATTAATTTTATTCACTGGATTCTATTATTAAAAGACTTGAAATATTCATATATATACTTTTTTTGTTTTAATATTTTGAAGATGAAGAGATCCAATGGATGGAATATGTTCGACTTGTGAGGAGAGTACCTTAATTGACAAGAACTTTCCTCAGAACAAACCAAATCCATATTCGAAAGGATTTTTGGATACAAGATCAAGTTTTTTTGAATGATGATCATCCAATCCTGTTTTTTGAATAAAACACCTTAACATAGAAAACACATTGGTCTTATATCTTTCATTTTTTTTTTTTTTTTGAGTTCGAAAAATTTCTTGGAGAACTGGTTATTCATTGGTTTTTTCTTTTCATAATTTGTTAAGTTTTTAAAACATTCGAATTATTGACAACAAGACATTATCGAATTCCTTTAGAGTTATTTTTCCATAGTACGAGTATATGTTTGAGCAAAATATGAAGATGCTTTGGTAATATTCTTGTTATGTGAAAATGTTTCTACCCTCCAAGTAAGCCTCAGAAAGAGGAACATTTGTTAGCATTATCAGGCATAGAATGTATTGTTCTGATGAGGAAAACATAAAATATTGACAGCTATTAATAATGGATGGTAATCATTTTCGATTAATTCTATTCCAACCTTGAGAAAATCGAAATAAAGGTTTTACACAGTATAAAGGGTGACTTAAAAACCACAAAAATTATGATTGGATATTTAAAATAGAGAATAACAAACTGATCTCTCTCTAATATGTTACTTGAGCAGCAAATATGAATTCTGAATAGGATATTGGAATCAGATCTTTTAGAGAACCGATGATTTATTATGATAAAAAAATTCAAGAATGTATGACAATCTTAATTCTGCATCAGTTTTATTATGTAACCATAGACCTCTTCATGGCAATCAGATTCAAAAAGAACAATACTAATTGTATTTTTTAATTATTTTCACTCATTCAATGATATATCATTATTAATGATAGATATTCAAAGATATTTTTTTAGAATTATAGGTTATGGGTTTCAATGGTCTTGTTTAAAATATCTTGGTTTTTGTAAGGGCTTATTCCTCTGATTTGATCTGCTTGGCATGATTCTTCAATTAACCGTGTAGAATTACAGATTGGAATTAAAAAGAGTAACAAAATAAAACCGTTAAAGAGTAGAAAGAAGATGTGGGAATCATAGAATAATAATACTATAAATGTCAAAAAATTTATCAGCATTACATAGTATAATAAACCCATGGTATACTCTTTGTTTTTTCTTCTCTCGTTATATGGTTCTATGAATGCCAAAAGCACTCCAATAAGACACAGAACAAATAGAGGAATAAAGAGGGGGTATTTTTCAAATGCTAATACAAAAGGTAATCCTTGAATTACAAAAGAAAGGCAAACAAATACATATAACTTGGTCAACGGGTCAAGAATTTGGTTTTCATGACTCAATGGTAAATTATACATCGTGTCTTCCCACCTTTGATTCATAATCATTATTTTTTTTATCTTAAGAGAGTATTCACCAATTTGGCATTCTATGCAACCCTTTTCTCGTTCAATATCTACAAATTGGTTATAAAGTTGCAAGTTCTTTTCTACTCTCATAAATAAATGTAGAGATTTAAGGAGTTCTATGTTGAATAGTTTCGCAAGATTAATAACTTGGAATCTTTCCTCAACTGTTAAGTCAACTTTAATATTCAAATCAACATATCTCTTTGGAATATTAATTTGCAATACTGTATCAACACAACCCAAATAATACATCAATTTCAATAGATCACTACTATCTTCATCAATCATGTTAAAATAGTTGACAAGATTATATTTCATAAGTTTATTTTATTATCCAATTTTTACCATAAATCGATAAGTAAACTGGTTCCAAAGAGTAAAGCGCACTTGTTTCTGCAGAAAAAACGATATTTTCACTACTTGATAAAGATAAAATTTCTTTTGTGCGCTTTGCTTTTTGGAAACTGTTTATATCTGGCAAAGAGATAATGATGAAAAAAGCTTTTTATCAATAAATAGCGGATTTTTATCGTTCAGGTCCCACAGCAACATTTTTTCCATTCGCCACAGTAGTACAACTGAAATTGTTTTATTCATATCTAAAAATGGAAAAAAATCTCACCTATTCTATAATGGTATTTAAAATTCATAGATAACTTCAGAATTAGACATTTTTATGATAGTTGTGAACTGGAAGAGAATTATCGAAATATTTCTTGATTATTATCAGTGAGTACATTTTTTCTCATCCATAAAGATTTCCCTTGCCAATCATGATCATTTCAATCATATAAATGGAAGCATTGTTATAATCATTTCATTTTTGCAAAAATGAAATAAGCAAAATTGTTGCATAGTTGGTAGGGTCATGAATAAATCAATTGGGACTGGGCTTGGGCAAAATTGCTGGTACTCTGAACTTAACAAAAACCCTAGTGCGTTTTTTGTAGTTTATGAGAATAATTTATTTTGTTTGCTTTAAGGATTTGTTTTTATAACAATCATTCATTCATTCATTAAACTAAAAATGATATTTCTAACTCCTTATTATTACTAGGCTTGGGCGCAAGAGCATTTGTGCCCAAACCTAATTGTTACAGACCCTCCTTATCTAGATGAGGTTGAGTTTATTTAATCGCTTAAAAGTGTCATTGATATGTCCGAGACTAATAACTATGATGGATATGAGATTAAAACGATCTCTTTTGGATCCAATACGATATATTTAGACTTAACAAATGGTGATGATAAAACTCTCAGGGTTTCTTCTAATGTATTCCGAAAATATCATCCAAAGAAATTATTGAAGTTCTATCAAAATTATATCTTGAAAAAATGATATGATTAAAGTTTTATACAATTATAGATTCAGAATCTCCTGTTACAGCTGTTGTTGATGAAAGAGTCATATCAGACATTTTTGAATCAGCTGATTCTGAAGGAGTCATAAGATTATACCCTGACTCGCCGGATCTTAATAAGTATATGGAGAGTAAGACCATAACTACGATCAATCCGGCAGCAGAGTAAAGTAATAATGGTATTAAACTTTGTGATGGCGACACACTTGATGTAAATATCATTGATGGCTCAAATGTCATTGTGTTAGCAAATGTCTGTGAAGGTGAGATATGTCTGACATTTGGTGTCTTGGTCTTTTTGATTTTCTTTTGTGCAAGTTTTGGGTTTAAGGTTTTCCCACGCTTTGGCTGAACTTTTGGTGATTTATTCCTAAATTCCTTGTCAGGCATGGGCTCTGGTTCTTCTATTTGCGGAATTTTGGCTTCAGGAGTTATAACATATTCATTATCTCTCTCGTTTTCTTCAATATCAAACAGAGATGGAGTTCTTGATAAAACTTGTACTGTTTGCTTTTTCTTTGATTGTTTCTTTCCAAGTTTTTCAATTGGTTTGATTTTTATGATTTGGGTCGGAATCTCAGAAGATATAGAAGAAGAAGCTTGGTCTTGAGATATCAGAGATTCTTTCGGTAGTTCGATCTCTGCTGTTTGTAATGGGGGTTCTGGTTCTATAATCTTCTCTGAAGGAATAGTAGACTCTGATGTTGTTGCTTCCAGAAGAGAAGTAATCTCTGGCAAAGCTGTTTCAACATATGTTGATTTTTCATTCTCAATTGGTTTGGCCTCAGGAATCGCAATCGGGGTTTCTTTACTTGGATATTTGATACCAAGGAAAGGCGGATTTGCCGAAAAAAATTCACTAGAGTTACTGTCTATAACAGAAATCAATTGGTTAACAAACCCAAAATCATCAGGGTTGTTGGGAACAATGTTGCAAACCTCGCCATGAATAAACCTAAATGGTATGAGATCGTTTTCGGACCCATTTATCACGTTATTAAGTGTTATGTTCTTTTGAACAACAAAAAACTTTGGATCATCCAAATAGCAATTAATAAACCTAAGTTGGAGAATACTACCAGTAAATGGATTGATAAAATAATTCTGGACTATTGTTGTATGTGCAAAAACGGTTTTGTTGTCGATTTCCATCAATGAAACAGCTGCATGATTCTTCAAAATGTTATTGAAAGAAAAGATGCAAATACAAGTATGATAATGTCTCATTAAATGAGGTCCTGAAGAGTTCCGCATATCGGAAAATGATACTTGGAATATTTCAGCAACAAAAGTACCAAATAATGATGAAAGACTCCTAGCACAATTATGAGAAAAATTGCAAACCTGATAGTAGTGATGGCCTACAATAGCAAAAATACTGGATTTTCCATACAACTTATCGGCACTAGAACAGGAAACAAACGAATTTTGAGACGAAAAACAGTCATCTTGGGATTCACATAAGTTGATCATTGCAGCATGCGCGTGGTTATTTGCTTGGCACCCAAAAAAGCATGTCCTCGATATATTAAGGTGCGAAAACATACCATATATGGCTCCTCCGGCTTTTCTTGTGGTGCAATTGAAAAATGAGCAGCGATCTAGTTGAACAACTCTGTTCATTCCATCAAAATAAACACCTCCTCCATTGGAATTATGGGAAAAACAATTAGAAAAGGCGGTTTCAACTATGGATGTAAACGGATTATTTTTATAACAATGATATCTTTGAGAAAACTCCTTATTAACTAGAAAATCTCCAGAAAATCGAAGCGCAGTTTCTAAAATATTCGAAAAAGAACACCCGAGAACTCTATTATCACTTAATGAGTGAGATACCAAAAAACTACTACTTAGCTTATTAGCGCGCGAAAAATATATGCTTAAACTCCCAGAGCGCTTCATTTCGGGCATCGAGATAAACGGAGATGTGGTTTTCGATGATATGTGGAGTAAAAAAACAGTAAAATTGTTCATTATCAATGAATAACCTATTTATCACAATATGTTTACGAAATGGGGAAAAATGGGTAAATATTTCTGAGAAATAGATCCAATAGCTACAGTTTTATCGATTAACTGTATTAGTTCAGTAGTATCAGTGCCAGGAATACTGGCTGTAGTGCCCTCAATTGGTATCTGCTGGATGATGTTTTTTGGTTGAAGCACTCTGGGAATTGGTATTCATCGTTAGTGCAGAAACTTTTTGGGCAATTATAAGAGTTAATTGTGGTAAATAACGTGGCACTCTGACCTTCTTTCTGAATTGAAACCTTTCCCCATGAATTTCGTATACCAGTTGCTCCCCAGAGGTAATATTGATAACATGCTCCAGATTTTAAGTAAAGATATGGTGTGGTTCTCGGTTTACCAGAGTAGTTGTGCAATGAGAATAATGAATACTGAGCTTCGCAATTAGGCTCATAAGTACCATCAACAATCATTCTGTAGTTTCCATCTTCACTTGGGCAAAAAGAACCACAAAAACCAAAATCGTTGTAATTATCACTATAAAACACGTCTGATGTATTAACATGTGTGAAAACCCTGTTTGGGGACCATAAATGCCTCATCACACCAGGCAAGCAATCTTGTGGCGCTGATAAACATAATGATAATAACACAAACATATTTATTTCAAAATATTAACTGTGAAATTTTGAATATGTGATCGATAAAAATGGAATCCTACTCCCAAATGCTTGTTGTGCATCCCTTCCCTACTCGTATTTAACCCAACTAATCATGTGAGGTAATTATAAATCGATCTCTCCAGAAAATACAGCCTCATCCCATATATGTTTCATTGATTCGGCATATTCTGGATTGGTGATCTGGTATATAGATAAGGCTTTAAAAAATGCTGTATAAAGTTCCTTCAAAAAAAAGGGCTCATATGTTGAGGAATTGTCAATAATATTGATAAGAAGATCAACGGTGAAGAATAAATGGGCATTGGTTGAATCACTATTGGATATTGCAACCAAAAACTGGAAGATAGATCTTTTTGAAGAATATGAGCATCTTTCAACAATGCTATCAAAACATAATCCTTCAAGCTGTTGAAATAATATATCGGTATACTTGGATTTCTCTGTCGACCAAATGAGGAAAAAAGCAATTGCCGCTTCAATAACAATATCACTTGAGTGTAACAATGAGAATTTTGCTTGTGATATTGTCCCGTATTCGTAGAATTGCTGAAAAATTATTTCAGAATAGACACATAAATAACTCATTAGTTCATATGTTGAGACTTGTAATTGAGGGCAATCTTTTATAATGAAGCAGGTGAAGTACTCTATAAGATTGTTCTCGATAATCATGTCAATGACACTAACTCCTGATTTCAAAACATGTGAAATAGTCTTAATAGCATTTATTCTGCATTCTTCATTATAACCATAAATAAAAGATACTAAGAAAGGGGTAATCTCATCAAAAATTTGAATCTTGAGCCTACAAAGCTTCAACAATATACTAGAACAAATAGATAGATTGCTCGATTTTTCAATTTCATTGCATAAAATATGCAAGTTATTAGAAACTAAAAAAAAACTACCAAAATCCTCTTTGATTTCAATTAAATCATCAAAAAAACTCAATAATAGGCCTTTTTTTTCTTCATTTTCTTCAATTTCTATTAACTTCAAGCACTTTTCAATTAGAGGTGACTCAATTAAAAGATTAATTGCCTTAGAAAACCTCCCAATAATCCACAATACAAGTTTAAAATACTTTTTGGTTGGAGTGAAGCTATTTATAATATTTATAAACACACTTTGTGTCATTTTCTCCTCTATTATTGAAGGTTTATTCTTAATCAGCCATATCATAACTCGAAAGCATTCTTCACTAAAACTTTCCTCACAAAATAGCCATTCCAAATCTTCTAAATTAGTATTGTCAATAGGTTCGGATTCTAACTCAATGGGGGAAAAACTTATATGGTCTTGAGTACAAAATTTGTACTCATACATTAAAAAGAAACATCTCTCTTATTTGATCTCGAAATCTGGATATCTATATAAAATATGCCAGAAAAACATGCTGAGATTTCTGATCTCGAAAATACAACAGAATAAGAAACAGGCTCTATTTATTGAGAATAAAGAAATCACAAATAATAATAATCCTGATAATAAGCCCGATAATAAAATTGAAAATGTGTCTACATATCAAACTATTGGAAATGTGATTAATTACAACGAAAAAACAATAAATAAGGTGGAAATTCGTCTTTTTTCGAACAAGGAACAAAAAACTGGATATGACCCTAAAATAATGTCTCTTGAAGAAAAAATTGTAGAAGACCCACTTGGAAGAAATGTCAGATTTCATGATAAACCGAATATTGAAGCAAATCTCGACCTAAAATTCCCAATATTGCCACTCAGAAGCCAAAATACAGACTATGTATCTGAATTCGGAACATCCACGAAGTATTTTAAAGTTAAAAATATCAATGGTACTTTGCAATTTTCGCTGATTAAGGAAGATAAAGAATTTTATTATGGATATCGCAATAATAAGATCTGGAAAATCCCTAAAGATTTAGTAAATTAGACCATTAATATCATGAGTTTTCGAAGCACATTATTGGTGCAAAACATCCCGAAAGAAGCATCAGAGTCTGACATTCTTAATGCTTTTGTTATATTTGGGGATGTAGCAAAAGTTATTATGAACGAATCCAAGTTTTCAGCCCTCGTTGAATTTGCTGAAGAGATTGATGCCGCCGCTGCGATCGATAATATGAATCTATCAGAACTTTATGGACAAACGATATATGTAACATTTGCAACGAAAGGTGACTTCTTAAAACGAACAGAAGCAATTTGGAAGAATAATGCGGAACAATTCCAAAATTCTAAGGGAGAAAAATGGTATATCTCTGAATAAATATCTGTTAATTCTAAAAATTCTCTTTAAAACACAAACAATTATTTTCCAGGCCTAGTCGGCTTTATAATTAACGACTTGGCATGCTCTTGAAAAACTTCCATTTGCTTTTCCTGAACAGATTTCAATTGTTCCTGCAAAAGGTCGATTTTATCAAGAAGTTCTTGCCTTTCTCCCCATAATCTCTTGTAATCGGCATCATTAAGAGATGGTGATGGTTTTTCTTTCTTATTTTGAGTAATATCTATTTCTTTTTTGGCTATTACTGGCTTTTCTTCGTTCATTCCATGCTGATCATTTAGAGTCTGAAGCATTTGAACATCAGAGTTAAGCTTGCTCAACTTAACTGTGTTCTTCTTAATACCTTCGTTCAATTCTGTTTTCTCATTCTTCAATCTGATAAGCTTTTCTTGCTGTTGCTGGATTTCAACCTCCATTTTTGCAGAATTCAAAGCCGCTTCCCTTTCCAAATCGTCAATTTTCTGAGATCTGGAGTTTAAATTCAACAATGATAGCTCTTCAGCCGCAGAAGCAACTAATTTGCTATAATTCGATTTATATTTAGATATTTGTACGAGAACATCCACTCCAGCCAGCTTTTTCTGCTCGATAAGCTCTGTAAGTTCTCTTCTATCCCTTAACGATTGCATTTTCATAGCTTTTTTTGGAGAAATCGCAACTGATGGAATCGATAATACAGTATGAACGGAATATGATTTTTTGTCATCGAGCTCTTCGTCAATTTCTAGCGGAGATATTTTATAATCAGGGCTAAAAACACGAGGAATATAAGAATAAGCATGGTGTATTGATGGCAAAGGCTTGTTCATATTCTAACAGATTTTAATCGTCGAAATTTTTTAAAAAACACAACAATCAACAAAAACCCTAACACACAACAAATCACCAATCAATAGCACAATATATCAAATACCTCCTTGAAATCCCTCCAGGCATAATTTCTTAACTTTACAAATAAGTAATTTGAATTAAACCGTTGGCCGTGGTCCGACCTTTTCTAAATGGGTCGTATCAGAACCAAGACAACTAAGAGAGCTTCTCGCCTTATTATCGAGCGTTTTTATGGCCAATTGTCATTCGATTTTCAAGACAACAAGCGTGTTTGCGATGAAGTCGCTACAATCCCATCAAAGAGAATGAGGAATAAGATTGCTGGTTACGTCACACACCTCATGCGCCGTCTTGAACGCGGACCAGTTCGTGGTATTTCATTCAAGCTCCAAGAACAAGAGCGTGAAAAGCGTGATAACTGGATGCCCGAGCAATCTAAGTTAGATCTCCCAAGGATTAATGTTGATGCTGATACTAAAAAGATGCTTGAAGCTATCGGACTCGGCAAGATTGAAGGAGTTGAGCTTTATGAAAAGAGAAATCGTTCCCAATAAACTAACTCATTGATTTCTTAATTGATGTTTTAATTAGTTTTGTAAAGTGTTTTTGTCGTAAAATCATATCATGCAAAGTTACAGTTTTCCCTCACTAGTTGATACACGGACTCTTGCATATATTAAATTTTCCAGTATTTGTGCTGTAAAAACACTTTTTATGAATCTTTCGCCTCCAAAAGGGGCTGGAGGAGCCATTTTTTTAGGTGGATCGACAATTAAATCCGTGAGTATTGATGAGAGTACATTTTATAACTGCACCTCCACATCATATGGCGGAGCGATTTATTCTTTTGGAAAAAAAAATTCTTTCAAAGTTTTAAAAAGCTGCGGTGTGTTTTGCAAATCAAAAGATGGGTTTTTCACTAATCAGTATTGCGGGCAGCATATTTCTGATCTTCAGTTTGATGAATGTGCTTTTGTATCATGTAGAAGAATACAAATTAATGAATATGGATACGGAACAATTCATTGTTATAGAGTTGATCTTTCTGCTAAATATATGAATATGAGCAATATTTTTGGCTTTACTGCTTCTTCATTAGCTATTGTTCAATGTTATACAGTAAATTTCCAGTTTAGTTCTCTATGCAATAATACAGGTGAGAATCGTGGCATTGTTCTTTTTCAGTATTGTTCTGGATCGTTGTTTTTTGTTAATTTCTTAAATAATTGCATTAATTCATCACTTATAGAATGTACTGGATTTGGTTTGAAATCATGTATCTTTTTAGGAAACCTGGCTACAATGATGTTTTCTGAAATATCACAGTGCACAATGATAGATTGTTATTCTGATACAAACTTAAATAATTCTAAAATCATCGTTTCTGGGGGGAATATGAGCACTTCTGCAAGTCCTCATGTTTTTGCTGAGTTAGAAAAGGAATATTGTAATAGCACATTGGAAACTTGTTATGTCCTTAATAGAGTCAATAATATTTCTGTATATGTTTCTGTTGGATATAAATGTATCACAGTTTATGATTCATTGTTTTCCGAGATTTCTTCTTCTGATGTAAACGGAGGGGCAATATTCTCTGAATTAAATGAGCTGCTAATGAATGTTAGAATGACAACTTTTTTTATGTGTGATGCAATGATTCAAGGGGGTGCAATATGTGTTCATGCAAATAATGGTAATTTTTCTACAACTGGAACCTGTGTTCTTCAATGTGCTGCGCAAGATGGATCTGGACTATATATTAGGTTTTCCAAAATTGGAGATATTTATTTGAATCAAACTAATCTTTATATGTGTCCTTCATATGTAGATTTTTCTTCAAAGTCTCATATTACTGGTTCTGTTTCTAATTGTTTTTTTTTCATGATCAATTCATCAAACCATTATTCTTTATCATTAGGAACTTCAGGAATTCATATGAATTCCCAGAATATTTATTTTGAACAATGCCTGTTTGCGAACTCAAAATACCTATCACAATTCTATTTCCGGATTGACCGATCATATGTTTCATGGAATCAAATCAATGTTGTCAATAATACCATTATTTCTCCAATCACAATGTTGATAAGACTAATTAATTGTTATGGTAATCACGATTATGATAGTGTTTTTCTTGTTCAGAATCACATTGAGGTTTTCATTTTTTCAGAACAATCATTATCTGTTTCCCTAATCAATTGTTATTCCGACTCTGAATGTATTTTCAGAAATGTCATTCAAAACGGTACCATTTTGAATGCCACTAATACACTTCATCTGGTGTTTTATCAATCATGTTTTGCTACACCCAAACCATCTATTGTTAAAGAAAAGATAAACTGGGTATTGCCTACTGTTATTTCTGCGCTATTGCTGATAATAATCTCAATATCATTTGTTGCATTTAAACTGTATAAATCTAAAGAACGATTAGAAGGAGAACAACAATTAACTAAAACTATATTCACAGACTTTGGATAAAACATAATGATTGAGAGCTAGTTTTTAGTTAAAGAGGATTCTAGCACTGTGGACAGTTGTTTCCAATAATTCATATTCTTTAATCTTCCTTTCAATCATTTGCATTGCCAATTTGACTGTTTGTTTGTTATCTCCTGTGAAAAATCCCCAAGCGGCTTTCCCATCAGATGTTTTTGTTACTTCTGCGCGTTCTTCTTCGGCATGTTTTTTGAGTGAATCAAACCAATGGATTGAATCAAATAGAGCATCTTGGTTCAAGAGCTTCAGAATATATGCGATTCCCATCGGGAATCCATCATCACTAAATGAAGAGTTTTTGTTTTGTTTTTGAGCCTTGTCCTTTAGAACTAATATATGTTCGATGTATGATAAGGTAAGAGAGGGGAGAATTGCATAAAAAATCTGAAGGTGGCTGTTCTTCTTATCCCTGAATGGCCCAGAAAACACATCAATGAGCATTTGGAAGAATGAGCTATGATTTGTGAATAAATCTTTCAACTTTGTTACTATAGCATCTAATCTCTCTGTAGCAGCAACAGTATGTGTAGGTAATTGAACTTCTTCTGCGTATGTTTTGAATGATAAATCTGTTTCTTCATCATACACAAACCCAATGGCATTGTTCAAAAACCTGGCTCCACCACTTTTAACCATTCTAACAAATCCAAGAGCGTTGCCAATCTCAGTAATCAACATGCGGAAATGATCAAGGGCTGACATTCCTTGAGCAGATGCTCCAAGTCTTTTCATATCATTTACAAGTTTCTCTGCTCTAGCATATGGCCACTTGCCTTCACATTCCTCTTTATGCTGCTCGAACCATGAAATATCATTGACGAGTTTGCTTTTAATTGTATCATCAAACAAAAACTTTGAGAAAACATTAAACTTGGATTTCAAAAATCTATAGGTAAAGTCAACTGTGGTATTCATGATACCAATACCATGGCATCTATATGAGGAGAAGATATGAGGGATTCCGACAATGGAAACATGGTGTGAATCTTCTGCTCTTTGCACAAAAACCTGAGAATTCAAATCATAATTATAGCAACCAACAAAAACGACAATATTCCTAATGATTTCAAGTACATCAATTTCTTGTTGCATCATTGCTCCTGGAATTCTACAATCAAGGACATTAATACCATAAAGCCTATGTGCAATATTAGCCATCTCTGTATATGTCTCCCAAACTTGAGGAGCAACTGCAATTTCATTATAAAAAATCCTTGTGAAATAGTAAGATGCCTCATACTGCATATCGAAGAACCTTCCAAGAACTTTGAATGGAGGTATTTGTAGGAATCTATCAAACTGAGAGTATCCCTTCTTCATTGGATTTCTTTCAGAAACAGCTAAATGTTGATGAGCATGGAAACGAAGCTCGGTTTCTAGAGCAGATAAAGTCGGTTGAATGAAATCTTCTCTTAGCATATTTGAGAAAAATCCTTCCACCTTTGAATATAGCTCTGGAGTATCTCTAAAAAGATCTCCAATATCATTAAAAGCTTGAACAAAGAAGAGAACTCTGCGCGGAGTAGCCTTTAATGATCTTAGGAATACAGAGAACAGATCTCTTGTATCAAACAAAAATGATGTATCACATGATTGGTCAATCCTTTCATTATAATGGCCTAGTAAATCTAAAGATCTTAATGGACCAAAAATAGTTTTTCTTGTGAACCCAAGCCCATCAAAAGCTTTAGAGGTAAAGATATCAGATATGACATTCAAACATGGAGTAGAATATTGAGACGAGAACATTCTGATGCAATGATATGCTAAAGAAACAACATTGGATGCATTAGTACGAACTTGTTTATAAGATTTCTTCCTCATAATATCTGCAACATTTTTAAGCTCTTTATCTAATACAGAAATAACTTTTTCAACTTGTGATGGAATATTGTGTGAGATGGCGGCTTGGTTTAAAAAGAATGTCATTTGGACAGATTTAAGCAAGCATATAAGTCTTCCTAGATGTTCTGCATTTGCTGACTCAATTGGACGGCTGAAACTAAAATGAAGATCAATAGTTCTTGAGATGCATGATTTCAAGAAATAGCCGAGGTTTAATCCGGTAAGCAATTGAGAATAGCAAATACTCTGCCATTGTGAAAACATTGAAAATGTCTTTGCGCTAACTGCAGACAGAGCATTATCATGGCTAATCAATACTTGAACCATCTTTTGCTTTGCAATATTGAATGCATCGTTTCCCATTACATTTGCTACTTGGCTCATTAGATTATTCTCCAAGTATTGAATAGGAGAAAAAGTAGCATAATGGAAAAGTTTGACAATTGGAATATCTCTATATGTGTTCCAAATGTTTTCAATGATCCTTTTCTTCAAATTAGCTGTGAACATTGTGGCGAAATGTGTCAATAAAGTGATATCACATATGTTGGATTCCAAATCGCAATATTCACCGTTTGATTCGAGCTTTATGTATGATATAATTTCCTCGTCAAGGTATCTCTCTAATTGAAGCCCAAAATGCTTGGCATCAGGAGTTGCAAGTTGGCCAACACTCTGTAAGAAAAGGTTAACATGAGAATCTGGGAATACAATTCTATGAATTTGAGTCATTGCTGCTTCTGTTGCGGCAAGATCATCAGCTTGTGCTCCATATGTACCAGGATCTGCCTTAATTACTAAAACCATCCTCCTTATATGTTCCCATCCTTCTGCAAGTGCATTATTATCTCCAATTAGAGCTTCCAATGTATAAAGAACTCGTAAAAACTTGGCAATAGCAGAAAATGCTGATGCTAATGGTGTTGATTGGAAGAAATTTGTGAATTGAGGATTAGAAGGAGAATACAAATAGATCAAAAACTCAATAAACTTCTGGCCGATTGAGAAAAACTCGGGCAAAAAGTTAGCAATTTTTTGCAAAACCAAAAAAGACTGGGATGTAATAAGCTCTAAATCACCTGTAGGAATTCCACACTCGGTCTTTAAAACCTCATTAGGGGCCTTGATCTCTTCAATTGTCTCTCCAAAAAGTGCAATTTTTGGATAAAACTCGGTTTGCGCCTTTTTGACAGATGCCTCGATATAACTTATGTAATGGGTAAGCATTTTAATGCTGTAGATAAGATCATCATCATGTCCCTCAAAAAACTCGTCTAGAGTGCGAATCGTTGGAAATGGATACTTTAAGCCAATAGGCGCTGTGCTAATGCCCCAAGTGCGACATGGATTCTGGTCAATGGCTTGATAAAGGTCATCCAGGCCTTTCGCATAGGTTCCTATAAACCCTGATAAATCTTCTCTGACATTCTGAGAGGCTTTGGCAGTCTCCTTTTTGACCTCGGGGAATAAAAACTCCCATATTGTTGTCTCGGATTTGGTTTGGGCTCCAGTGTTTGTCATTGAAACAAGTTGGTTCTTTACATCTATTCAAAATTGAGGCAAACGATTAAATAAAGTTGTGTTTCAACCGTTTATTATTATCGAATGTCGATTCCTATTGGGACTTATTTGTCTAAAGTACAGCATTGTTCTCACCAAGGAAAGCTTCCGCTAAGTCCTTATGAGAATCCATCTCAGCCATTTCATTTTGCTGTGATGAAGAATAAAGTTGAGAAAGAGACAGACGATTTTATGATTTTTTCCGTTTCTACTTATCCTGATTTGCGGAGTGTGTGTGGATCTTTGCATGCAATGTTTCTTCAATTTCGACTTATATTTGGTGAGGATCCCGCCGTTTTGGAATCCAAAGGTTTCCGTGCGGCTGTTTTCTATTGCAAGCAATGGGACTCCATTATGATTTTGATGACAACATATCGATTTTCGACTAGATTTTTGCAAAATTGTCTGAATAGGCTTGTTAACTCGCTTCCAATACTATTCCCAAAGCCATCCTACAAAGCTGCAGTGTTTTCTAATAATTCTTTAATATGGTTTTCAAAATCAATGGATGCCATAGAAGGTTTCCCTTCAGTGTTGGCTAACCTCAAAGATAATACCAAAAAGCCACCAGAGACAGACACTCTTCTTACTGATGTTGGAGCTCCGCAACTTATCAGCAATGCTGTTGAAGATAGAGTCATTATGTCTTCATGTAGTGTCTTTGTATATGGTAGATTGCTTTTTACCACTATGAATGATATTGATCTTTCCATTTCAGTGTTGATTGTTGCAAATCAACAGCAAACCACAGAAGAATACCCTACAAACGATGGGAGGGCTTTTTGTGTTGCAAGACACTACGATACATGCATGGTTTCGGTTTCTTCTGCGGGAGATGGATTGAAAAGATGTTGCGAGATGCAAGCTTCTATGATGAGGCTTGATTCAAAAGGAGTGATCTCCAAAATGCAGGCGTCATTCTACAAAGTTTTGCCACCTGAAACAGCCCTTGATGTTGCTGTGGTTTCTGGCCAATTTGTTGTTTCTCAGCCACCTCATATTGGAGCTCCGCTCTTCCAATCCAAGAACGAAACCATGGAAGCCAAATCGATTGCATCTCTTATGTATCCTCCATTGACATCCAATGTTCTCAGAGCTGTGATTGATTATATTGTAAACACAACAGAATTCAAGCTCAGATATTCCAAAAATGGTGATGCAATGACTTTTTGGTTATCCCCTATCAAAACTCTAATCGATGAAAAAGAACTTGATGCCCTACCCCACCTACTCAAAGGCGTGAGGGGTACTTTGTAAATTAAAGTAACTTTACGTTGTTTACGAAAAGTGTCAAAGGTAATGAGAGCTGAAATAATAAATCGAATAAATAGAGCCCAAAGTTTCGCGAATCAGAATCAAATTAGTGAGGCATCAAAGGAAATTGAATTTTGTCTTGGTGACATAATGCGTTTGAATTATTTTACACTCCTAGATCCAATATTTGAGATTAATTCTCAGATCCATACAACTCAGGGTAATTTTGAAAGTGTTTTATTCGATAATTTAATGCGTTTATCACCATTATTGAATACGCCGAAACCAGAATTTGTTTTTAATAACTTTATTAAACTGTCTAGTACACTTCCCCCATTAATTGTACCTATTCCTCCTCCTTTTATACCACTGTTACCATTTAAACTGAATATCAAATATGAGAAACAAGAAATTATTTCCGGTAACAAACCAAACGTTATTGTCACTATTCATTCTTATTTTCCAATGGCTATAAAATTTGACGAAATTATATTACATTGCAATCACAATAGCGGCCAAACTGTTCAGGAATCTATTGAAAACGTTGAGGTCTTATCTAAACATAGGAAAATTGTTCGAAAATCCATCGATATCCCACCAGCAGTTTCGAGCGAAACAATATCCACAATTGTTCTTAGGATTGGAAATCTTAGTATCAAAATCGATCAAGATTTTGGAGCGGATTTAAAAGTATCACCTGATGCCTCAGCATGTCAAATTGGTGTTAAACTTCCAGAATTATGCATTATTGGAGCAAAACTTCCCTTTTCTATTACTTTAACAGCTGGAGATCAAAAACTTGAGAATCTTTCTCTTGATTTCCAGTACGATGAAAAAATATACCCTGTTTCAATTACTGGCAAACATGCTGATAAGGATATTAAAAGAGAAAACCATCTTGGAGATATAGATCCTTATCAAACTGTTCTTTTGAATCTGTTTATTGAAACGCAATCACCAATTATTACCACAGTGAACATGATTGTTAGTTTTGGCACCAGCCTATCTGGTAAAGGCGTTTTCAAGCGCTCTATGCTCTTCTCTTTTCAGCCTCCATTCCAAGCATCAATGAATGTTTTCGATGAGAATTTTGAAGAATGTCCAAAAACACAGATTCAATCATTAGAAAGGGGGTGCAGCCTTCATATAGAGACAATCCTCACAAATAACATTAGCACCCCTGTCACAATAAAATCTCTTTCCAGCAGTATCAAGTCGATCGATGATGAAGGACTTCCAACAGAACTATATCCTGGTGAAAGTTATACATTCTTTGGTGAAATCGCTAAGGCAGGAGATTCAACTATTGCAATTGGATATTATGTTGAAGGAGCTGGAGACTGCACTTTTACTCTTCGTCCACCACGAATTGAAGAGTATTGTAGGCCGGTTAAGTATTCTTTCGAATCTCCACCATTAGTGATTAAGCACAAAGAATTCGAATGCAAGGTTATAATAGAAAGAGACTCAACTTTAGATTCATATCCGGAAATGCTTGAGGTTTTAATAGAAATAGAAAAATCTCAATCATTTTTCTACACTGGTCCTCTTAGAAAGAACATATATATTAGTAGAAATCAAAAAAAGGAGATTTTGCTCAAATTTCTTGCATTGGACACTGGCTCAATGTTTCTTCCAAATATTGTCTTATCAGACAGCAAAAAGGACACAATACCCCCAAAGGTATTCAAAACACCTATAGTTGTTGCATTCCATTAAATCACATAATAATCAGAAATTTGTTTATTTGCCTTGAGCAAGGTTTTCTTGTTGAATAACTTCAGTGAGTTTATCTAACTTCTTCATTGCACGCTTGTGTGTGCCAAGCCTCTTCTTAAGGAAAACGCGAGCTTGTCTACGGCGATCGAGTTTAAGGAGATCCATTGCACGGCGTTCGTATGGAGCCCAACCAGCGAGCTCATGAATAACTTCGCGGACAAACTTAATTCTCTTTCCTCCTTGTTTTTGACCTTCTGTTCCTGCCATCTGTAAAAAGGGCCGACCAAACCGAAAATAAACCTGATGTAAAGTATAAACTGAAATTTATAATTGCTCATAGTGCTCGTCATCTGAGTGAGCAATATTCGCCTTTGCAAGGACGTAATGAGATCCTGATGCAATGTAATCGATGCATCCCTTCCAGAACTCCTTGTTAGGGACTTCTATTCTGCTTGTAGTAAAGTATATGAAAAGAGAACCACCGATGAAATACAGGGCAGTGCCAACCAAAAATGTTGAGAAAATGACTCCTCCGACTGATGAATTCTTTTGGTTTGCTCTTCCTGAGCAAAACATTGATGACATCATGTTGATAAATACTCGGTTCATGTTATCCTCTTTGGCAATCACTGGGATTCTTACCTGATTTTCTGGAACATCTGGATTGCATGTAAGTGTTGTTGAGAGTGAGTAACCAGAATATCCACCAATGTATACAATACTTGTAGAGGATACTAACTCTGGTTGATAGCGAGCATCTGCGAGAGAAAAGCAGATTTTGTTCTGTAGGTGATCTGTCCAGCATTTCCATGCTGTAGCAAATGTTGTTCCCAAGCAATCATATCCTAATGGGCAGGAAATTATACCCTTTGGGCTATATAGGAAATATGCATACTCGCGTGAGTCAGGTGTATCGAATGTCATTGAGATGTTCTGATCTGGAATAGAATCGAATGAGAAACTGTATTTGTCGTCCTGATAAGAAATTGGCACTGGGTTTGGAAGGGGTTGTGGAGTTGGATGAAGAGGAGGATCAGGTATTGGGGGTTCAACTTCTTTCTTGGCACATGCAGATGAACTACGAGCCGTTAAGGTATACGTATTACCGTTCCTAAAAACAACAAGGTCTTCTAATTCAAATCCAGAAACCGCTTGATCACAAACAATATCCATATTAAGTATTGTGTTATAATAACCCTTTGTTGATATAGTAACTCCTGTCATTGGAACACTTAGATGTGAAAAAGATGTTCCTAGGGTTGATGCTAGCATGAGAGGATAGCACATTGGTTTCTTATTATCGCCAGGCCAGCAACCCCATACCTCTGCTAGAGATGGCCCAAAACAGAGAGCACCTGTAGGGCATTGAATTGGTTTAAACAGTTTCCCATGAATTGAAAATTCTGATGAGTGCTGAAGATCTTGCTCAACAATCATGTTATTCTTTTCAAATGTAATCCCATACATATCGAATTTAATAGAGTGAGTCTGATTTGATATGTAGGCTATTGAAGAAGTTGGGGCTGGAGCTGGAGGTACTGTTGTAGGTTGTGGTTGTGGAGGAGTCCAAGGTTTAGGAGTTGGATGAAGAGTCTCTGTTGGAGGAGGTGGTAGCGGTGAAGATGTTGGTGCTAAAAGTGGGCATGCATCTGATGAATAAGCAAATACAGATAGATCATCTCCTTCCATTATACCTACATGTTCTTTAAAGGCTAAAGTGTGCGGTGGCAGAGAGTTATTACAAAGAAGCTTGATATGAGTATTGCGAGTATCTGTTCCTTCATATGATAGAGAAAGACCATCTGTCAATGTATATGCAAACTTTTCTATATTAACAAGATTGGAAAAGAGGCCGTAGTCATAACACTGAGTTCTACCATCAATCAAATCCTCGCAAAGCCAAATTGTAGCTCCTGTGGAATCTGGGCATATATCACCGGGGCATGGAAGTGGGCCACATGGTTGAATCCTCATCCACATTTTACGACCCTTCCAATACTGATTAGATACCTTAAATGTCCATCCACTCTCATTATTCATTTTCTCAAGATCAATATCAAGAGTATTTGTAAGATCATCGACTAAATGAGCCTGGCAGCTTCCAGCTGGCTTGATCTCTAATGGTTTCATACATGGATTTGATGATCTTGCCTGGATTTCAAGAGTTTCTCCTTTGAGAAGTGCCTTTGTGACAAAAGTTTTATCATGATCTATATCATAATTGCATATCAAAGATGTTAATACCTGCTTTCCATTTGAAGTATTATAGCTCAATAATAATCCCTCATCCGGATCCTCATATAGATTGGATATAGTTGGAACAGGTTTAGCATAAGAACTACATGTCATATTATCCCTGCTGCAAACCCAAATAGACGAATGGGAATCAGAACCACAATAAAAATCAACTGGGCAATCAGAAAACCCACATGGTTGATATAAAGCAAATTTGTTCAAATCTCCGTCAATTGTTATTGGCATTCCATGAGGTCCTAAATTCATATTCCTTAACTTGAGATCAATTCCAAATGGATAAACAAGCTTTGAATTATAAACATATTTGCAAGTGGGGGGTAATGGTGGATCTGGAGGAACATCAGCTGTCTTTGGCTTGGCATAAGAAGTTATGAATTGAAGAGCGATATTCAATGTTTGTCCATCAGGGAAAAATAATGGTTCGCCAGAATAATTGGTTAAAGGTTCTTCACCTGGAATGAAGATGAAAGTAACCTTGTAAAACTTGTATTCTGATTCAAATTTTGAACTTTGTGCATGTGTTGAAATAACAAAACCATTATCTGGATAAGAAAAATCAACATAATCGTATTCTTGAGTGTCATGAAATGCAATTGGTTCGGTTTCTCCAGAAATTTTATTAAACCGAACACCATTAACTCCAAATTGGGGTTTTGATCCAAATGGGAGTTGTGATTTATCGAGATCATCGCATAATCTAATATAGTAATCATAGTCATTATTAGGATCACTAAATTTGTAAACTTGACCAAGATCCGCAATTGCTTTAACATCATAATCAATGCCATTGATATTGGCACCGCATCTGTGTCTCTCAATTGGGATATACCTGCACGATGAGAAGAAACAAAGTGCAAAGATCATAAGATAATGCCAAACCGCTTTGTGACCTGATTGCTTTGTAAATTGAATTCAAAACGATAATATTTACTAATCGTTGAAGATTACCGGTAAGAGGAACACTTTGAAGGACACTTTAGCCATGTTCTGGTAAAACAATGTATATTGAGGGCTTGCCAGGCATTGATTTGGTACAGAAATTGTTGTGTAAGATGCTACAGAGAAGAGATTACCAGTTATCCAGGCACTGTTTGGGGAATACTCGAAATCAAAACGACAATCAAAGAAGCTAGCCTGGGTATATAGAAAGGCATTTTTGTTTGCTACAAAGAGGCAATTCCTCCAATGGTTAGTACTCGAATAAGAAAACACAATGCCATGCTCTGTGCATGTGTTATTAATCACATTGTGGAATTTGATCTCACAATTTGATGCACCATCCAAAACTTCAATCCCCCTTCCAAAACACTCTGAAATATGAGCCCTATGTGTTTGTCCCTCTACAACTTGAAAAAAATAAAACCCTGTTCCGTGGCGATCAATTAAATTCCTTGTTGAGTTGAAATCATTAGCAATATTCTTTTTCATAAACAAAAAGGATCCATAAAGTCCGATTTGTTCTTTATAGCACTGAGTCACTAAAAATAAATTCACATATACATTGCTGCATTCGACCCTAAAACCATGACTCTGATCTGCTTTGCACAAAATAAAACATGTTTTGTTCATCGTGTGAGATAAACAACTCTCTTGAACAAAATAAGCCCCTCCATATCCAGATGTTGTGGTGCAATTATAAAAGGAACAACCTGTTACAGTAACATTTGATGTTTTTGCAAGAAAACACCCTCCATTTCCGGTTGACACAACATTACAGAAATCTGTATTACAAAACATTACATTTGAACTCGTATCTTTCGATAAAACACAAATCTCATCAATAATTGCAATTTTGTCGATAAAAAATTGGAACTTTGATCGCTCAACAATTAGTGATTTAAAATTGGAACAATATAAAAAACTAGAAAATGATTTGCACACACGGCAACCAATTATGTTAATGCTGTGATGAACTAAAAATGGAGAAAAAGAATAGACGTTCAGTAATGCAATATTTGCTAATGTAAGGTTCATTTTTATTTCTTACAAAATAAAGGTTGGCCGATTTTCAGAATTCTCTGCATAAGAATTATCAGAAATCCATTGATTTGCCATTAAACATTATGAGTTTTTGTGTTCTTCTCATATTGGGGTTGAGATATGATTATGTGATAATTAATGCTACCATTGTTGATGGGACAGGATCCCCAAGGTATAATGGTGATGTTGGAATCAAAGATGGGATAATTATTAGTGTTGGGAATGTAAAAGAAAGAGAGGATTCTCGGTATATTATTAATGGAACTGGATATATATTAACTCCAGGATTCATTGATGTTCATACTCATTTGGATATTGCTCCGTTTTTTGATCCCAGTTTTTTGCCTCAATTATCACAAGGGATCACAACTATTGCTACAGGTATGTGCGGGCTGAGTCCTGCTCCATCTAATCAAGATCCAAGTGTTCAATTATATACTTATTTCAAACTTGGAGATATCCAGAGGTACAAAGAGAGGCCATTTACAAATTTTTCAATCTATTTGGATGAACTTGATAAAATTAATATTTCTGTGAATATGATACCATTAGTAGGACATGGGGCAATTAGAAACATGGTTTTAGGAAATAGAAACAAAAAACCTTCAATTGAAGAAATGCAAATCATGAAAGATATTACTACAGGAACAATGAAATCAGGAGCATTTGGAATGACAACTGGATTAGCATATACTCCAGGAGCATACTCGGATGTTGAAGAATTAATTGAGTTATCCAAAATAGTGAAAGAATATGGAGGAATTTTTATGTCACATATTAGATCAGAAAGTGATGATGTGATTGAGTCAGTTAAAGAAGTGATTTCTGTGGCAAAAGGAGCAAATATTCCTTCTCAAGTTCATCATTTGAAAGTGTGCGGTATGAAAAATGCTGGGAAGGGAGAAGAAGTGCTTAAGCTCATTGAAAAAGCAAGAGAAGATGGTTTGGATATCACTGCAGATCAATATCCTTATTTAATGAGTTCAACTGGTTTATCATCAATATTGCCTCCTTGGGCTCTAGAAGGAGGATCGAATGATGTTATAGCAAGATTAGAAAACAAAACAACAAGAGCAAAGATAAGAATAGATATTCTGAATGGTCTGGAAGGTTTTGATGATTTATGGATGAATGTTGGAAATGATCCTGAGAAAATTGTGATTGTTTCATCTCCTGGACATCCTGAATATAGTGGTAAATCTTTGAAAGAACTTGCAGGAAATGCAGATGCAATGGAATGGAGCTTTGATTATTTAATTAATTCAAGTATGAAATACACAAGAGCACTATATTTTGAGATTGTTGAACAAGATTTTAAATCCATTGTGAAGAAGGATTATGTTATGGTTGGATCTGATACTCAGTTTGTCAACTTGTCCTCCTCAGATAAAGTTCATCCTAGAAGTCTCGCATCACACTCAAGATTCTTGAGACAATATGTGAGAGAAGAAAAACTCTTATCTTTAGAAGAAGCTATTAGGAAAATGACTGGATTCCCAGCTCAAAGATATGGAGTGGAAACAAAAGGGTTTATAAAACCTGGATTTGATGCTGATATTACATTGTTTAAACTTGAGAATGTTGATGACACTACCAAAGAAACAGGAATGGTCTTAATGAGTAAGGGATTCGACTTCGTTTTTGTAAATGGTATTCTAGTTGTGAATAATTCAATCGTTCAAAATGAAAAGAGACCCGGGAAAATTCTCAGACGACATTTATTTAAACTACCAACATCAATTCCAAATGCTACAATCCCAACAAAACAAATAATGAATACGAAGTATCTAATATTTGCCATGATTGTTATTGGAATTGGAATTGGTTTTATGGTTTTTGGAATTTATTCTAGAAGTGATGACACATATCAATCAGAGATTCTTGATCCCATTATCTAAAGACATTAGGATATAAGAATAAAACATTCTTAAAAATAATTCTTCTTAATTAAATAGCCACATTACCTATACCCAGTTCTGGACCAGTACAACTGGTCCAAGGCAAAACAATTTTTGTTTGATTTTGGTAAGCATGGATTATATTTGAGCAAAAACAAAAAATTCAAATGACCTGAGTTTAGAGAAATGGGGGGGTTTTGATGAAGAATTGATTAATTTGAAGGGTACATTTCAAAATTTGGATGTTTTATTCAAATCTGATCTTTTAATATAGAAGGTGTGATTTGTATCCCATCTTTGATTTTCTCATACAAAAAACTTTGGAGATTAAAAAATTACGTTTTTAAATGTTTTTTTGGGAATATCCAAGAAAAATGAACTACAAACTAAAAAGAAACCAACAAATATAACTCTACTAATATGATATTTCTATTTTAACAGAGGCAATTGATGAAAAACTTAAAATTTGAATTCATTCAATCAAATGGAAATATTGATATTCAATATGAGGTATAAATACAGATTGAAGACACTTTCTCATTTGGACAGTTTATGATAATAAAAAATAGAGAGAGGTCACTATTTTGTTCTAAAGATAAAAATATTATTAGGAGTGTTAGTATTGGGTGCGATAAAGAAAGAATTGATCAGGGAAGGTTTTCTGAGGGAATTCATATTAAAACTTCCAATTGTTTCATTTCCAGAAAATTCTCAAAACTCCGGATATGGTGGTGTAATATTAGTTTATTTGGGTTCATTCTCATTTTGCATCGATTCTTCAATGTTCTATAATTTTTGTTCTCAGAATAGAGAAGAAAATCACTTTTAATCCATAAATTTAAGTTTGGAATTATTTGTACCAAATAATTATCTTCAATATCAAATCATTTTGAATATCTCAAAGTTTCTCAGGTGAACCAAGTGAAGTATATATATATTAAAATTTCAATTCTCATTTACAGCTAATGGATATAATTCGATTACAATAAATACTGGTTAAATTAAGTTATTTCAATTCAATTTGTTCATTGAACAAGTAAAGTTCATATTCTTGACTTGCTATCGATTCTCCATTTCTTTCACTGTACTTTCTCATTCTTTAAGTTATATTATTGTGTTTGGGTTTATATTAATTCCGAAACAGGCACAAAATCAATGTTAAATTACAAAATCGTTGAAAACAACAGTTCATCTCGAATTGGAGTGTATATTCTTCCGGAGATAGATCAAGAAAGATGATGTATTGCATATTCACAAATAATCAAAACTATCTATTGTGTTTGAGAGAAGGTTCTCTTAGAGTGTATGATTCTTTCATTGATCATTACTCATTCATTTAATAATTACTATTATCAACGGATTCAAATAAGAATTGTTCTTAGGAGATGAAATATCAAATATAATTGTTCAATTCTCATCATTTAAATGCGGATTTACATCTTCCTCGAATATCAATAAATCAGTCTCCAATGAGCAACAATTCATGTTCATTTTCAATTAGAATTGTTGGAATACCTCTTATTAAAATTATACTCGTAATTGGCTAAAATATTCACAAGGGTTATTTCTGAATTTTAAACAAAAAACTCCAACAAATCAATTTCTAAATCAAATAGGTATTTTCAACAACATTCTGATTTGAGAGTCTAATAATTGACAATATCATTTATCCAGAAGGGAACATTATTGAATTTATCAAACTAAATAAGAATTCTCTAATCCTTTCTATGAACAAACTCTGAACACAAATTATTGTCTGATGAAAAATATTGATAATCTGTTTCAGGGGAAATTCAATTGATTTCTATTGTTATTTTGTAATAATTCATCAGATAGTTTTTTATTTTAAACTTGAGTTTCTCTTTCAAAATCACTTGAATCATAAGTTTTGTAAATATAGTACTTATAACCTAAGAAGCCTAGGGAACCAAAAACACATAATCCTAGAATTGAGTATCCAAATATCTCGGCGAGAGACGCTCCATTAGCATTTTGATCATTAGGATTTAAAGTTGCATCAAGGGTTCTACATGGAGTCATCTCAAAAGACTTTGATCGAGTCCTCTCAAGAGTTTCATCGGGGGATTTATTGGGAGTATATCCTTGGCTAGGTTCATGTGTTATATCGATGGTGGGAGTTGCAAATAAGGTTGTTGGAGTAGCAAATAATGTTGTTGGATCTGGTGTGTAAGGGTTCTCTGCAAAACATAATTGTGTTTGGTAGTAGGTAAATAATGTTGGATCATTAACACCTTTGTTGTTCACAATAACAAACCCATTTGTTTCAATAATAGAAGATTGAAGATAACAATCTATTAAATAAAGCACTCCTGATGCCCTATCAATAACTTTCACAGAATCTGAAGCATTGTTTTGTACCAAAACGCATTCATAAATGGATAAATTAGCATATATTTGGGCAATTAAACTACCTCCAGAAATTTGATGATTTCGGACAAAATTGGAAAAATTCATGCTTGCTTGGAATGCTCCCACATTTGTTCCACGATTGAATAATATTATTCCAGATTCAGCCCAGTTTGAATCGAATGTACAGTACATAATGGAAATGTTTAAGGGATCATAAAAATGGAATACCGCATAATTTGATGCCTCATTGTAAGAATAATTAGTTGATTCAATTATTACTTGGGATTTGGCAATATATGATGATTCTGATTGAGAATTTTGATCAATTGTGCATTTTGTTACACTCAGGTAATTCCAAGTAAGAGAATCAGCCTCAATAACACAAAATTGTCCCTTTCTTCCAGAATTGGTATAGCAGTTGTTAGCACAGACTTTGCTAAGCACTATTCCTCCTTTGTTGGGCTTAAAACTTATTGCCCCTCCATCACCACTAGTGGTCCTACAATTTGATAAAGTGCAATCTTCAATAACAATTCGAGTTTCAATATTATAAATATAAAATGCACCTCCAGATCCGCTAAAACTGATATCATAAAAAATTGAGCCGAACACATAGCAGTTTCCAGTGGCATATAGCATTCGAGAATCATTATAGCTTTTAGAAATGTAATCTCCATCAAAATAGCAAGAATAACTTGATAAAAGATGAATTCCAATCTTCAAGATCGAACACATAAATAATTTATCAGAAACAACATGTAAAACTAGCTTTAAAATTTTATTTTTTCAACTTTTTGATAAAGCTTTGATAATATTAACGATTAAATTATCAATTTTTGTTGAGGTTAACAATTTTTGAAAAAAATGGAGATCATTTTTATTTTACAAGTGATTCGCAGTTTTCTTCTCAAAGTTTTATTCAGCATTAACGTTACAATTCAATTATCGGGCCGGCCCCAAAAATGTCATTGATTACTTCGAATCCATTTTCAGGCATATTATTGTTGAGATCCCTCAGTTTATACGATAAAACTGTTAGTTCAGATTATAGGATTACATCGGGTGATTTTAAAGTAGATTTATGTATGTTTTATAATTGTTCAATTAATTTGGAGTCAGGTAACATATTTGAAGCTAAAAATTCGGTGTTTCATAAAATAGATTCAATAACATTGGAATCTTTTGAAGTAACAATAACAAAGTCGTGTTTTTTAGACGGAAAGAATGGGTTAGCAATCGTTTGTCTTGCCAGAAAATCATCTAATTATTCCAATATAGCGATATCAAATTATCCTTTAGGGTCAAGCTACTTGATGTATACAAGTGGGGTTTGGCAAGTTTATCATGGTGATTATTCGCACCATTCAATTAATGCCTCTGATTCCAGCTCATGTATTTACACCCAGTATCCTGCCTTTTCCGAAACAAAATACATTACTTTGCTTAGGTGCATTGGTTCTAAGGGTTTATCATATGGCGGATTTCGTTTTGAAGGGAATCACCAAAATTGTAATATCATTAATAGTACAATATCTCAAGGTTTTCTGGCAACAACATACTGTTCAACAACAGTATCTGGTTATATATTTAAGAATTCCGGTAATATCATTTGTGGGAAATTCTTTGCTGATGATAATAGTTGTTCAATTACAATTAAGAATTCGGTGTTTGATCGACCTGTTATTGATGGCACAGTGACATCAACCAAACAAAACTGTTTATAATACCCAATATAGGGTATCCTAACATGCTATATGGACTTGAACACTGTCCCCAAATGATTTCTAAACCGATTCATTGGGGAATTAGGAATTCTCTCCTTTTTATCCTTTTTATAACCTAATCAACTGTAAAGTAACCTCTATAGATGTCCAAAGGGAAATTTTTTTCCCTTAATAAATGGAGAAAACGAGTTTTCTAATATTCGAACTATTTCATATTAATATGCTTTACTGAGTCAATTCATGCATTTGATTCATGGTAATTGTATTTCTCCAATTTTTTTTGTAAATGCATATTTCTGATAATGTATCCTTATATCCTATATATATTATTGGTATAGTATCACCACATAGTTTGTGTTATTTTTCTCTCTAACATCTAGCATTTTCCATACACCATCACAATTCTTTTTCTTTCTCTAATCAAATTTTTTGGTTTTCGCATTAATCATCACACATCTAAACTATATTTTATCTTCTTTTTCCTTTTCTACCATATCTCCAAAAAAAACCACCATAAATGTCTCAAGTAAGATATAAATCTCTCCTCATTGGCGGGGATGTTGATATGTTATATTCATATCATAAGTATCACACGCTGGTCCAGGATCGAAATATTGTCGGAATTATATATTGTCACCCACTTCCTCCTCCCACAAGGCAGTTTCAGGGAATCGGGAGGCGAATGCTGAGAATATACTCGATCTATCAGCTCGAAAAAATAATAATCAAAAAGAAAATACATACTTGTTTTTTGCAGTGCCAGAATATTCCAAATTCTGAGCTGAATAGTTTGATGTATAGAATTACATCCATTGGAAACTGTGATATCGAGTTTATATCATCAAATTTGCTTTCAGAAAAGCCATTTAAGCCTCTTATATCTATCACTTCAATGATTCCAGGAAGAATTCATCATACGTTCACCGATTACATCTGTAATATCTTGGCCAAAAGGGAGAAAAAAGTTATTGTTATTCTTTTTCGACCAACAATTCCTTCAAAGGAAATTGTTGATGTTTTAGAGCTTTCATCAGAAGTTTATGATGAAAATAGTAATCTCGAGAAACTTGATGAGAGAAATAAGGAGAGAACAGTAAGACTTTTGAGATCCGGTGCTAAAAAAGTAATAATTACTCCTGACATATCTAGGTCTATAATTATAGCTGAACAGCATTCTGATATTGTGCTTCTTGAAGCAGAAGATTGCGAAGTCCCTCAAGTTATCCACAAAAAGAAAATATGTTTAACCAAAAAAGAGACCGTTCTTAACCATAACAATAAGAACATATGGCCTGGGCTTATTAATGCCAATGATAGTGATGCTATCATTGTATTAACTGATAAATTTGAAAAAAGCGATGAATCAGACTTCAATGTACTATTTAAGGAAAGACAAGTGTTCTTCTTTGGAAATTCTCAAAAAGGAGCTCAAAATGATTCTTCAAAGATTGAACCTCACAGGCACCGTAGGAACAGCGACAGTGCTGCAAGATTGTTGAAGATTATCGAAAAGCCTCAATTCAAAAAAACTGAAATCGAATTTGTAGATTTAGTTGAATACAATAGTGGAGGATTCGAGGATTATATTGGAATGATCTCTGAGAGATCAGATTACCCAATTCTTAGAGATCATTTTGTTGGTCAGGTAGATTTAATCAATGTACTTGCCTTTGCGTCAACACACGAACTCCATGTTTCAAATAATGAAAGCTCAAATAGAGAAGCTTTTTGCAGGCTATTTCTTTCTGGACATATTCCACCAGGTTATCGTGTAACCACTGGCGAAATTATTGATCCAAAAGGAAATTTAACAGGACAGTTGGATGTTGTTATTGTAAATGACTATTCACCCAGGATGACATCAGATGAAAGTGGAGCGATCATTGGACCAATATTGGCAGATACTGTTCTCGGAGTTATTGAAGTAAAAACCTCTTTAACTCCACACAGCCTCCAAAAAGCACTGTCACAACTTCGTCCTGTTCGTGCTTTAATGCCCACCCATACAACTTTATCCACATTAGAGGGAAAGATTGTTCCCGATCCTCTGGGAGGAAAAGTTTTAACAGGGATTTTCTCATTTAGGGATTATCCTGACACGCTGGAGAGAGTCGAAGAAAATCTGTTTTCTTTCCCGAATGTTGCTGATTTTATTGTTGTTGTGGGTTTATATGGCTTCTTTTCTCTTGATATTCTAAAGGTTTGTAATATATCAACTGAAGGGCTTAGCATCATATCTGGCTATGCCAAATTCGAAGCCAAAGGAATGGAATTAGCAGTATTGTTTGGAATATATAATAGTATTGCATCAATGAGGAGGTTTTCTGGAATGAATTATATTAAATACTTGGTTGGGGAATGGGATTCTGCAAGCTCTCCAATTGATCAAGTTAATAATAAGAGCATTGAGAAATTTGTGAAAGATATTAATAAGACAGGTAATATAACAAAAGAAGCATTGAACACAATTATTAAAGCATCAAGAACCCATAGTGATGGAATTGCTCAAATTGACCAAAAATGAAACAGCGGAAATGAAGATTAGTTTTGCAAAATCTTGATTGGAGGAGAAAGAAGCTTTTGTGAGTGATTTCAAATAGTTAGAGATTTCCATTGAATTTATAGGAGGGGAATATGCGAGGACAGGACAGAAGAATGAAAAAATATCATCAAATGATAACAAAGAAGGGGTTTCATTATTCTCCGTGATTGTTTTAAGAATAAACCTGTTTATCGTATTAATACTTTCGAATAGTTTGTCTGAGATATCAAATGGATTAATAAGAAATTGAATTGAGAATATCATTTCGGCTGCATTCTTTAATTCTTCTGCGGATTCAATAATAGCAACAAATGGGGTATCAAAATAATGTGATTTAACATGAAATGGATTCATCCCGTGTTTTTTTGGAGTTAAATCTTTCATTATAGAGTATCCCTGTATCAAATCATTCCCATCCATTTTGTTATATCCATTATTTATTCGGTTGATATATAGTTGCTCAAAAACAATGCTTTTGATTATTTTTTTGATCTCTTCTTGTTGTTCCTTGTTGCTTGGCTGCAAAAGCATTAAAAATGATAATGACACTTGATTAAGGTCAGATAAATCAAGCTTTTTATCTTTGTTTTTCAGAATTTTATCTATCATTATTCGAAATCTTCTCATTAACTTGTTTGTTTCTAGAAAAACACTCAATCCCATTTCAAAACCCTGATTTGATTGAAGCAATATTCTAAGTTCATTCAAAGAATACTCTTTTCTAAGCACGTTTCCATTAGAAAAAACACACTTTAATGATCGCAATTTAAAAAGAGCATTATTGACGAACTGATCTGTCCAAAACATTTCCTCCACTTCTTTTGAAAACTTGGAAACATCAATAAATATAGCTTCTTTGGAAGCAGAACGCATATAGAATGACATTATTTCTCCTGCTATCCTTTGTTTATCTAAAAAAAACTCTCTTGAGAATTTGACCAATTCATCTCGATAATGAAGAGCTTCAGCATGACAAAACCTCCCTTTTGGATTTAATAATCCATTTATATTGATTAAATCATCAAATATAGTAGTTGGAAATCCTTCTTCAATTCTTAGGGCATAATCTTGGACAAGTGCTTCAATACCTCTCTCAATATCAGAATTAATACATAAATCAGGATTAAAATCATTACCATAAAGTTTAATGTATGGAAGACAATCAGCTGATAGAGAACTCAAAGAAATTACACTCATTTATACTAATGAAGATTTATGTGAGAATTACCAAAATTAGAGAAGAGATAATAGACGCCATGATGTTCCAAAGGATAATAGAGTTATTTTCAGATGATTGGAAACAGTTAGAAGGTGATTGGGGGAGTGTTGGTGGGACAGTTGGGATGGGTGGAATAGTTTGACATGGGGAGAGATCCAATCCAGTTTTAGAATCATCTAAACAATGATGAGAATAATAGTGTGATATTAAGAAGGTATTTGTCATCGTAGATGTTGTTGATTGGAAGCTGATTGCGGATGTATATGATATTGGGTAACCTGAAAAATGTACAACATAGGAATTATATACCTGGAAATTATAGGATAAAGACCTTCTGTGAAAAAGAATCCCATTGTTTTGTAGTATTGTTGAATTAATAATAAGAAAATGACCTTCTATGGATATAATAGCAGAAGCAGAAGTTGATGGTGAAGTATTTTGGATGATGTTTGAGAAGCTGATTGTGAATTGTGAGTAAGCATGATTGGAGTATAAGCAGTGGCGTAATGTTGCTCCATTATAAATAAAACTTGAGAAATTGACATTTGAAGAGGCAATCGAATCAATTGAGAATGCAGAAATTTGGTAATTAAAATTCTGAGAACAATTCATTGATGTAACTATTAGATTTCCCCTGGAAATTGTCATACATTCACTTTGAGATGTTGTTCCCACAAATGGAGAGCAATGATGAACAGAAACAGATAAATACTGATGTCGTGTTGTCCCTCCAGAATAAGAATAAATAAATTGAGAATTCCCGGTTTCTGTGAAACAATGAGATCCACATACCCTACTTAAAATTAGCTCTCCATATGGACATAAAAAGTAGATAGCCCCTCCAGCCGCATAATTGCTACAATTAAAAAAGGTAGTATGCTCAATTAGCAATTCTACAGGATAGTTCGACGCATAACTCACTGATGTTCGGAAGGTAAAATATGCGAAGAGTGAATCATATATATAGTTAGTTCTTGTATATTCTTGAGTAGAGAATGCTTGTTCAATCGCTTTATCCGGAGAAGAAGAATAAAAATCAGAGAACGAAGCCCTTGTTTCTAGACTTTTCTCGAATACGCACAGCCAAAAAAGCATAAAATGGTTTTCTCACAATCAATCACACACATTTTATCTAAATTGAATATTGTTACAGTTCATTTCTGAGCGATCAAAATACTTTAAAACATTTATAACGATAATTTTTAAGCAAATTCAATTTAATTTTGAACAACATCCATTCGAGAATCAAGGAAATTAGTCATTATATTGAATACTTGATCCCTTAGAAGATGGCATTTACCATATGATTTAAGTCAAAAAAGAATTATCCATTGATTTTTTGTTACCTGAAGCTACAACATCCCTATTTTTGAATTTTTACAACGATAATTGTAAAATTTGTAGACTAGACTGCAAACGATAAAATGGAAAATGATGTCAGAAAAATGGAAGACAATATACTGAGATACTCATTAGATTATTCTCTTTTTTTTCAAAATCCCAAGAAATACTCAAATGGATCAACTGGGTGCATTAAAAGGGATGAATCTGGTGAATTAGTTGAAAAAGAAGTATTCCTAATGAATTTACCATTTTTACGAGAGTTATTTTTATATTATCGCTCTTGTCATCCAAATATCGGGAAAATCTATGCATATCAATCCAAACCAGTGAATTCATTGCTCATGAAATTTTATAAGAACGGAACCTTAACTTCTAAATATAATACTATGGGAGACACAGAGAGCGCAATAATTGCATATGGAATTGCATTAGGAATGTCATATATTCATGATGTTTTAAACACAATTCACAGAGATTTAAAGCCAGAGAACATAATTATTGATGGAATGTATCCAATTATTATAGATTTTGGCGAGAGTTTTTGCTTGAATGGGCTATATCCAGCAAAACATTCATTAGGAACTCCTTTATATTCATCTCCAGAAGCTTTTAATTCTAATATTAAACTCCCAATGAAAGAATCTGATGTTTTCTCATATGGCCTTCTTCTCTACTCAATGATTGAGAAAAGTTTTCCAACTTATGAGCCAAATCCAGGATCTATAGATGATATAAGAACGATTTTAAATAAGAAAATCAGACCAAAGCAAACCAAAAATGTCGATTTGAACCCTTTTTGGGCCTGGGAACCAAAAGATCGCTTAACATTTTCTCAAATTGTGCAGAGATTCCCATCAATGATTAAAAATTTGTTCCCAGAAACCGATATGAGTACATTTATAATTCATAAAAACATAATGGATTCAAAAGCCAGAGAATCAATGAAAGAAAAGGCTCTTCTGAACCCAATACCAGATTTAGAAACAGTAGTATCCAACGTCAAGAAAGGCAGCATCGCAGATCTAGTTACTCTAGGTAAGATATACGAGAAGAATGAATTATCTAAAATAGCAAATAGATGCAACAGAATTGCTAAATCGTGCCAGTGATAAAGGTGACATATATCATGAATGATGAACAGGTAATCACCAATGATTCAAAAGCGGATATTTTAGCACTTATTCTTACTAAATGTTTTCCAGTGTTATGGATTATAATTTCTTGGTTTTTTTCATATAGATTATTTGGATGGTACATTTTAGTAATAATTCAATACATTGATTTTTGGCTTACTAAGAATATTTTTGCCGAAAATATAATGGGGTTCAAGTATTTTTGTCGAATTGATAATGAAGGTGAGTCATCTTTGTTTTTTTCAAGAAATCCTGATATGTCATCCAAAAATGATTCGATGTTTTGGAAAGTTTTATACACAAACTTAGCTGTGTATATGGTTCTACTTCTAATATCCGTGTATAAGCTTGATATTGGTTGGGTATTTGTATTACTTCTATCATCAATATCATCTTTTGCTAATATTAGACTCCTTTATCTATGTGAAATTAGTGACACAGATGCCGAAATAGATACAATATCCTCATTTCAGGGACATCTTATGTCTGCTTTCTCCACTGTTGTTGAGAAAGACGAAGAGAATAACTCAAATGGTGAATAAAACCTCAGATGTTTTTATCAACAAAGTTTACCTTCTTCCTTTGGCTGTTGTTGATTTCCACTTATTTCCAGACATCCTCTCACATACAGGTATGTGTTTTTGAGCAGCATCTTTTGAGAATTTCCTTCCACAGTGTGGACAATCAACTCTGTCATCTGCTGCTATTTCAACTTTTGGAAGAGTCGGAGCCGGACCAACAGCTTTACCTTCTTTCAAATCTTTTTCATATTGAGTGTATTTTCTAGCAGCTCTTAGGCTTTCTATTAATTGCTCATGTGCTTGTTTATAGTTGGACTTCTTAACAGGTGGCTCCTCTTTCTTAGTCTTTCCTGCATATTTTGCTGCATCTGTACCATTTAGTCGCATTTTTGAAGAGTCAAAGACTTTTTTCTTTCTTGATTGAGCCCTAGCACAAGCTTCTTCATGCTTATTGATTCTGGTTGGATGAAACCTTCTCGCGCAATAGGAACACTCCACTCTTTCTCCATCATCATCAGCTTCAGCAGGTATAGATTGACGTGATGAATTATTCATTGGCGGTGGATATGAATCATCTTCTGATTCCCATGGGTCTGTATTAACTGGCTCTGGTATTGATATTCTAGTATTCTGTTCTTCGATTTCCCTCTTTGAAACTACTACATTCACAGGCTCTTTTTTCTTTGGTGGTGGTTTTGTTGCAGGTTTCTTCTTAGGAATTGGCGGATAATTTGATTCATCTTCTCTTGAAAAAGGATTTGGATCAACAACAAACTTTTCTGTGGTTTTTTCATCAGAACTGGATTGGAATTTCTTTGTCTTCATTGGAGGAGGGTTGCCAAATAGCCCAGTAGATGATTCAGCATTACCGAAATCCATATCTGGTTTTGCAGATGATTTCTTCGTTTCATTATCCACAGATCCCATTTTCTTGAGGAGAGCTTGCCTCCTTTTCTTTTCCCAGTTGTTGGAACTGTTTGATTTTTGCATATCATCTGATGACGATACTTTATCATAGTCATCAGGTATTGAAGCCACATTCATATCGGATTTTCGACTTTTGCTTGATGAATAGTCATCAACAGTTGGATTCTCTTCCCTCTTTTGAGAAAGTTTGGAGTTAGAAGCTTTGTTGTTGCTTTGTGATGATGATCTATCACCGCTATTGATTGATTGCATGAAGTGTAAAAAAGTTATACGGTGCCCTATGATAGTCATACCTAGAGATTTCAGGTGAGCCTCCGTTAGTAATGGAATTACTTCTCCATTAATAAAATTTTCCAAAAAAGACTCCCTATATATGCCTAATCCAAGCTCTTCTAGATGATCCACAACATCATAAGGTGTCCATTTTTCAATCTCTTTCTTCTGATTCATACCTATATTAAACGTGTAATAATCGTACAACTCCACAGGTTCGAATCCAAAATCGTTTTATTGTTTTTTTGATAAACCGACAATACTGATTCAAACTTGTCCAAAATGCTTTCACCAAAAACCAGTTTAACGGCCGAAAGCATTACGGCAATTAATAATGTGAAGCGACTACAAGAAATTTGTGTTTCATTGCTTAAATCGAATCAAATTCTTGAGGAGTCGAATACAAAATATAAAAGTTCGTTATCGATCCAAAGCCAAAAAGAAAAACGGGCACTTGAGTCAATGAATATTTTGGGAAATATAAAAAAACTCGAGGAAGAGAATATTAAATTGAAAAAAGCTTTGATTGAAAAAGAATCTAAAGCAGTTTTAGAATGCAAAATGAACTCAGAGCGGACAATTATTGAACAAAAAGAAATCATAGCACAATTAACTGAAGAAAACAAAGTTCTTCAAAAACAACTAATCGATGAACAAGGAAAACGATCCTCCACACCCAAAAAACCAAACTACCCTAGTTCTTCATTTTTATCCTGCGAATCACACAAGTTAACAAATAAAATAAGCCCCTCCAAAATCCAGACAAAGCACCAGAGAAGTCAAATTACTTCTCAATCATCAGATGCCAATGATTCCATTCTTTTGGCTTCCAACAATGATGATCTTGAGAAAGGAATTGAGGGCATCAAAAGAGAGCTGCATGGAATAAAATTAGTTCAAGGAACGGAAATGAAACAACTCAAATCTCAAAATGAAATTTTGCAATCTCAATATCGTGAATATCAGGCACATATAGAAAAAATAAGGGATGAACATCAAAGTATTATTAATGACTTAAATCTTAGAATTAAGAAGAATAGCCAATCATTAAAAAGACTCGAAGAAAGGAATGCAAAACAAGAGACAGAAGACCAGAACATTATTAATGAGTTACATAACAAACTTTTGTCAATAGAAAAGATATCTCAGGAGAAGGAGAATAAAGCAAAAGAGCTTCATACATTGATGATGATGCAAAAATCTGAAATGAAGAAACAGATTGATAAATATTTAGAAGACAAAAGTAGAGCTGAGGCCAGGATAGAAATGTATGAGAAAACAATTACCGAAAATTCTATTGAAATGCAAAAAATCAAGAATCAAATTGAGAATAATAAGAAACAGCTGAGTATTCTTGAGTCATATTCTATGGAAAGCCAAAAAATGGTTATTGACCACAAGAATAGCCTTAGTCAGCAACTAGAAGACATTTCCAAATCTAGGAGAAACCCAACCCAAACATCACCAAATGACAATAAGAATAATGTCAAAAAGAATAAACCCAAAAGCGAGATAACCGAGAATAGACATGATTCTATTGCCAAAGAGTCATCCAATAGCCCAATTACACCAGAATATATAAGTCCTGATGATTTTTTTGCTCCCCTAATGGACAACTCTTCAAACAATTTATCTAATTTCGTCGATAGTGATGATGATTTTGGAATACAAGAAACAAAAACACCAAACAAGAGCATTCCGACCATCATATCTCTTGAAGATTTCCGATCTAAGAAATTTGATAAGCCTTTATTGCTCCAATCCAATAATACAGCACATAAGAAAATTTCTTTGGATGATTTCCATGACTCAGATAATGACCCTTTTGAGAATAGCAACGATTCTTTAAAAATATGCCCAATGATAGCACCAAAAAAGCCATCATTTGACGATCTTGATGAAGTTTGTGACGATCCATCCCTTGTGTTTCTTCGTCATCCCAGTGAGGACGAAGAGGAAAAAATTACAAAAGAAAAGAATCAAATCCTTTCTGCATTTGGTGAGAATCAAAGCTCAGAGGATGATTTTTTTGTTAGCAAAACTGATTTTGGTATAGACAAAGAAGAGAATAGTAACACAGTTTCAAAAATAACAAACCAGTCACAGATTTCTTTGAAAGACTCATTACCAAGAAGATTACCCACCCCAATGACAGATGATTACAACGAAGAAGAAAACGAAGTTGATGAGTATATTCCTGCTCCTAGATCCACTAAACCAGATTTATTACAAATGGCAGATATGAACAGTGATATCAACGAGATATTTGCGGAAGAACCTACCAAATATTTAACGAGAAAGCCCAAAAGAAGTCGGAATTCTCACACACTTACAATGCAACCAAAACAACTGGAATCTCTTATTTCCAATCTATCTAAGGACGACATAGCATCTTTCGATAGCTCAGATCCACCTCCAAAGCCCCTTAAACTGGCTTTGAACCCAAAAACCAAAATGAAGATACCAACAAATGATCTATTTGCAGCATTTGACGAAGATATCGATTCTGATCGTGAGAAATATGAACCTGGTTCATATAAACCAATTTTCTTTGATGCAACTCATCAATATGATTATAAAAGATGCGAAAAATCAATACTGAAGCATAACAAAAATGTAGCTAACATTGACTATGGCTTTCCTCCAAAGCCTATTGATACAAAAGAGGCGCTGGCAATGTTCGAAACCTTGTTTTAAATAAAGAGTGTTTTAAATAAATTTAGTGCACAATGGACTATGATCCTAATGACTTGTATCAGTTTAGGCGCAATTTACCGATTTGGAAATGCAAGAGGCAAATTATAGAAATCATTAGCCAAAATTCGACGACAATATTGATCGGAGAGACAGGATGTGGCAAATCTACGCAGGTTCCTCAGTTTTTAGTGGATTCCGAGGAAATGAACGGAATTTCTGTGGTTATTACACAGCCGCGCCGTGTTTCAGCGTGTAGTTTGGCAAAAAGAGTTTCTCAAGAAAGAAAAAGGAATCTTGGATCTGAAGTAGGCTATAATGTTCGTTTTGATAACAAGTCTTCGCACCTCACTAAGATTAAATATGTTACTGATGGAATGTTATTAAGAGAAATCCTCGCAGATCCAGAGTTATCAGCTTATAATGTTGTAATACTCGATGAAATTCACGAAAGAACCGTTCAAACAGATCTTTTGATAGGTTTGCTCAAAGATCTCCAGTCTAGAAGAGATCTTAGACTCGTTTTGATGTCAGCCACATTGCATTGCCAACTTTTTGTTGATTTCTTTGATTCACCTCCTATTATCCATGTTAGGGGGAGGACATTTCCTGTTTCCATATTTTACACAGAATCACCAGAAAATGACTATGTAGACGCCACCGTATTATCGATATTGCAGCTCAACGAGGATCTAGATCTCCCAGGCGATTTCCTCGTGTTTTTAACCGGACAAGAAGAAATTGAAGAGGTTTCTGATTCTATCAAGGCCAAAGAGTGCAAACCCGAAATAGTTGTTCTTCCTCTATATGCAGCTCTACCAATGCATCAACAACAATTAGTATTTGAGCCTGTAACTGAAGGAAAACGAAAGGTTATATTGTCTACTAATATAGCTGAAACCTCAGTAACAATACCAGGAATTAAATATGTGATTGATAGTGGTTTGGTCAAAATCAAATCCTATAATCCAATCAGTGGGATTGAAGTTCTTGGTGTCACTCCCGTCTCAAAAGCACAAGCTCTTCAAAGATCAGGAAGAGCAGGCCGTGAATCTTCGGGAGCTTGTTTTCGTTTATATACAGAAGAACAATTTTTCAAACTAATGGATTCTCCTGTTGCAGAAATTCGTCGTGCAGACTTAAGCTCAGTGGTTCTTCAATTGTTTTCTTTGGGAATCAAGAACCCATTATCATTTCGTTTTTTAGAAAGACCGCCAACAGAGCTTCTTTCAGCTTCAATCAACACTATATGGGAGCTAGGAGGTATTGATGATAAAGGTGATCTGACAAATGATGGTAGTATTATGGCCAAGTTTCCTCTAACACCAAGGATGACTAAAGTATTACTTCATGCATCTAGATCAGGTTGTGGATCATCAGCATTGACCCTTTTAGCAATGATGTCATCAGAGAATTTGTTTATTACCCCTGCTGATTTAAGGAAAAAGGCAAGAAATGAGCATTCAGTCTATATTGACACAACTGGGGATCATATTTCTCTTCTTAATGTTTATGATGCATATGTTTCTACTATTGAAGCAAAAAGAATTGAATTCTGTAGGAAGAAGTTTTTAAGTAAGAGGGCATTAGACTATGCATTGAATATTAGGGAGCAGCTGTTAGAAATTACCACAGAATTGGGTATTGATGTTAGTGAACAAATCGATGATGAATCGAGATTAGATAGATTAAGACAGTCATTATCATTGGCTAACAAAGAAAACATTGCTAAACAAATTGTGTCCGGCAAATATCAATGCATGAATGATGGAACTGAGATTTACATCCATCCATCCTCTTTTGCTTTTGGAAAAGGATATCAATGCATATGCTTCTCTGAGAGAGTTCAGACGAAACGTTTATACGCTCGATGGGTCACTCAAGCAGAGCCAGAGTGGATAGACTATGATGAACCCAAATAAAGATAGATATATTAATATATATTTGATTTTTAACCATGAAATGGAAATTTATTAACCAAAGGATTCAGTATTAAATATTCTAAAAAGAGCATTATGGGTGTATTTTATGAATTAAACATTGATTCTACTTTAGAATAGCTATTGCCAATTTAGTTACTTAAAACAGATAGATCTCTGAGTTCATCATTAGGTGTGGGTTCAATTTTCTCATCCTTTTTAAAGCACTTTATAATAGTAATTATTAACACTGAGATCAATGATGTGATAATAACTGAGTAAAGAATGATATATTCATAAACATAAGTAATTTTTCCATTTTTTGCATTTTGTAGTACATAGAATGAGGGCTTCATCATTAATAAATCATTAAACAGCTGGGACTGGCGATGCTCCACAGATGAAGATGCAGAAGTTACAATTTGGAAATAGTATATTTCAGAAAGATTTAACTTTCCAAGTGATTGGAGGCATCTCTGAAGATGTTTTGCATGATAATTACCTGATATTCTGTTAATGAAAGGTTCCCAGTTCATATTTGGTCCACCAAACTCAGTACAAACGAAGGGAAAAGTTCCTTTCCCGAGTCTTATTGTTAAATTAATCATCATTTGCCAATATAATCCAAAGTTATCACAATCATCATACAAATGAAGATCTATATAATCATATGATGTATTTGAAACCACAGTTTCGGTTCTGTAAATCGCATCTTTTGCTTCAACGCTTGACCGAAGAGAATCGAGAGAAGCGCCTTCATATACTATACCTTCATCAGTCTGATACTTGGAAGATACATTATATAAAGCAGCTAGTGCTCTCAAAGATCCAGTCGAAAAGCCTCCCAGTACAACAGGAATATCTGGCCAGTATTGCTTGGATATATTATAAAACACATTAGCATACAGTGAGAATTCACTAGCTGAACCGACAAACCAATAGTTGCTCACCCATTCATTGCCAAATTGTACTTTTTTGATAACATCTTTGTATAATAAAAATGTTGAAAACCAAGAATGCAAAAAGGTCTCAAATTGGGTCACATTTTTAAATGTTGCAGAAAAATCATTGTGCTTATCAATTGCCCAATCTGGTCCATTTGATTGAAAGGTTAAAAAGACCGAATATCCATGCGATCTCATAAAATCAAGACGATTTTTCATTGGGGTCCAGATATATTGACCTTGAACAGGCTCCCGCAAAGCCCAATCCTCTGCAAAGCGCAAGTGTGAAATATTAAGGTGTTTCATACAAAATACCATAAAAAATTGAAAAACTGTGTTAGCCAGTGGTGGGAATGACTGACCCAAAATCATATCTGATAGAGAACTCGTCGAAATTTCAATGAAAATGGGGCTCCCAATAATAAACACTAAAGAAAGGGACAAAAAGAAGCTTAATCCAATAATGATAAGAACTTGATGTGTCATTTACAATGATTTTTGTGATAATATTTCAATATGTAACAAAAAGCAATTTTGAAAAGAATGTTTGTGACTTAATAAATGGCAGGGATGCTTAAAAAAACTGGAGCATGCATGTGAAGCAACCCTGATTAATGGTTAAAAATCTTCACCAATTAATCAATTAGAGGAGTTTCATTCTAAAATATTATGCAATGATATCCATTTTCCAGATGATCTCTTTGGCAAAATAGTAAGCTTAATAATCACTTTGTTAATACATAATGACATTTGAAGAATATCGAAAAGATTGATTACAATATTGAAGATTCATTCATTGAGAGTGATGTGAAGAGAAAATCAATCATGCATGGAATCGGAAAATCATTTTATTAATATTAAACATTAATGAACGAGTGTGGTTGAACTCGTACACATTCAACTGTTTTCATTCCCCCTTCATTAGTGACAATATAAGAAAGGGGTATGAGAGGTGGAGTTTCAATGTAGTTTTGTGCAATTCTATCAACATCTTGGAAGTTCTTAAACCCGTTGACACACTCATATGATTTCGGGATTTTCCCAATATTTGTCTGAGAAAACCTTTGAAGAATCTCATTGATAATCATGGAACTCTCACAATACTTAAGTCCCTGTGTTAGAGATCCTATTGCCTTCTCTTTGTATCCTTGACTTATCTGTGCTAATGACATATTAACCCAAGCATCCTCAATATCCGATTTTAAGTGAAGCATTCTTTGATATGATGTGATCGCATCATCAAATTGGTGGTTCTCTAAATACTGGTTCCCGATCGTAAACCAAAAGACTGGTTCTTCACTCATCAACATCAAACAATTACGAAATATCTGATGTGAATCTTTGAACAATCCTTGCCTCATTAAGAACCTTCCATATGAAAACTGAATCTTATGATCATTAGGAAAGCGATTAATCTCTTTCTTGAAGATCTCATCTGCATTTTCAATTTTTGTTGTTCCAAGATCCATTGAGAGAAACCATGTTGTTTGATAAATAATAGACATATTAGTAGAAAATCGATTATAAAGATCAAAATACACAGTAAATGCTTCAGAAAACTTAGATGCTGATTGATACGTGTATCCAATCTGGAAAAGTATGTCATCGGATTCCAAATTTTTTGGGGGATGATCATAAACTTGTTGTAAAAACTTAATGCTATTTGAATAGTCCCCAATTGAACGACATGCAAGAGCCAGACGAAAGATTATATCAGATCTTATTTGTTCCATATCTATACGTTCGCAAGCAACCTTATACAGTTTAATTGCTTCATCATATAACCCAAAATAGTGATTGAGACAGGCAAAACACAAAATTGAATATGAATCTCGTTTTTGAAGGTTATTTTCGATATAAAGCTTTGAGAAACAAGAAAATGAATTAGAAAAATCGCCAATGTAATGATAAGAGAAACCAAGACTCATCCACTTTTCTATATTGTCGGGATCAGTTTTAATATCTCCCAGTTTCCTTATTATTTCATCAGAAATCACTTTATATGCATTTTTCCCCTTCTCTTCAGTAAAAAATTTGGGCGAAGATGAAGGATCATAAGATGCAACCTTAAAAGCGCCCCAAGCTTTAACCTTTTCATTATTTTCAAGAGAAAAATAGCTCTTCCACGCTTCTCCAATTATCATGTTAGATTTATTAATCGATTCATTGAGTTTCGACACTAGAGTTGTTATCCTTTGAGGAACAGGTATCATATAAAAAGTGTCTGCGAGAGAGTCATTTCATTCCCTCGTTCTCTATGAACTCCCACATATCAGCATCAAAAATCTCACCATATTTGTTCTTCCACATCTTTTTCTCTGAATCATAATGATATTTCCTGTTAGTTAGCTCTGCCACAGCTTCGCTTTGGAGTTGATCTCTGGTGTGTAGGTAAAACATAAGCAATAGGATCTCATCAGAGAAACTACTTATTTTTGAAATCGCAGGGCTTTCTTCACACGAAACAGGGAGACAATCGGGAACAGGATATTGAGATCCTTTTATCATTGGCGCATCTGAGCCCACATAATACAGATTAGGGATTAATGGTTGAGTCTGTGTTAAGTCAATACCCAGATTAGAAACATGAAATTCAGGGTCATTTTCAGGATTTTCAGGGTATACAATGTGATTTTTTGAGAAAGCTTGGTAAATATATTCTTTTTCAAATTCTGGAGCCGAAGTCATGCTTCCAAGGTTTTCATTCGATGAAAAAGGCGATTGATGCGACGAATCCCTGTTTTCTTGTGCTCCATTATTGTTTTCATCATATTTTCCAGTTTGATTAATGTGCTCAGGTTGAAACATTTAGCAATAATGGTCAACCAACATTCCCATTTTGTTATCTAGAGTATTTAAAGATTTTCTCCTTCCATAAATTTTAATTTTGTCAACAATGGAAGAAGAAGCTAAAAACATCCTGAAAGCGCTTGCGAAAACCGAAATTATAGATATTTTAGACGAATCTCTTAAGAGGAAATACTCCAAAGAAGAAAATGCTTTAATGATTTTGGATTATTTGATTTGTATTAATGAACAAATCAGTGTAGATATTAAGTATTTTGTTACAAAAATGGTCTCTAGCCATAATAGCCACCAAAGAAGCACAATTTTTGACCTAATAAAAGCAGTTTTTGATGATGTGACTGAATTGAGTTTCGATTTCATTGGGTTTATGAACAATAGCAAAGGCATTGTACCAAAAAAGCCAAGTAATAATGATTTAAAGGATTTATATGTATTGGATGAGTGCAAAATGGAAATATATAAAAGTTCAAACCAACAGAGCATATTTAATCTCTCTAATGATAAACAAATGTATTTATTAGATGATAAGTTATATGATGTATATGATGATTCCTTGAAGTATAAAAATTTTGTCATTATTGAATGCCAGATGGGTAGGTCTTTTATTAGAGAGTATTTCAAGATCAAAAGAAGCATCACAACATTCGAGTTCCATTCATCTGATAAAAAGATTGTTTTCAGCATGGATTTCCCAAATAGTAATGTTCTTGAAGAGAATATCCAAAAAGCTGTAACTAAAGCAGTATATTCCATTGAAAAAACTAATACAGTTGTTGCATTAAAAAGGAATAATGATACTTGTTTCGATTTTGCGTTTAAAGATATGGTAATATTCTATTTCATTGATAGTAATATGATTATTAAGAAGAATGAGTATTCATGTGAAGTTTCTTCAAGATGCAAAGAGACTGACATTCAAAAAAAGGCTAAGTTGGATTTCTATGAAGTCAATGAAGAAAATGCAATACCTGGAACACGAATATTTCAGATATATAATAAGAAATATCAAAAGAGTTATAAAAAATATTCTGTAAAAATTGGGAAGGATATTGTTTTCCAGTTTTATGCTAAAGATAAAGATGATCTTGAAACCATCAAGAATACACTTGGAATCAGAACGAAAGATAATAATCTAGTTTTTGAAGTGGCATCATTGCCACACAAATTGGAAATATACTCTCTTGATATTAAAAAATAAAGAGGATATTATCTATTGTTTTTTTAATAAAGGATTTTTACCAACAAGATATTCAACAATTTGATGATGTCCATTGATGACTAATAAATCAAGTGGAGTTTCTTGTCTATTATTTTTCAAATCAATATTTGATCCGTGATTAACAAGAAACTTAACAATTGGAAAATGACCATTTCGAGATGATAAATGTAGAGGTGTTTCTTGTTTGTCATTCTCAGAATTAACATCGGCTCCATGATTAACAAGATATTCAACAATTGAAAGATTACCATTTCGAGAAGATAAGTGGAGAGGTGTTTCTTGTTTGTCATTATTAGAATTTACATCGGCTCCATGATTAACAAGATATTCAACAATAGATAGATTACCATTTCGAGAAGATAAGTGGAGAGGTGTTTCTTGTTTGTCATTATTAGAATTTACATCGGCTCCATGATTAACAAGATATTCAACAATAGATAGATTACCATTTCGAGAAGATAAGTGGAGAGGTGTTTCTTGTTTGTCATTATTAGAATTTACATCGGCTCCATGATTAACAAGATATTCAACAATTGAAATATTACCATTTCGAGAAGATAAGTGGAGAGGTGTTTCTTGTTTGTCATTATTAGAATTTACATCGGCTCCATGATTAACAAGATATTCAACAATTTGAAGATTACCATTTCGAGAAGATAAGTGGAGAGGTGTTTCTTGTTTGTCATTCTTGCAATTGACATCTGCTCCATGGTTAAGAAGACATTCAGCAATTTGAAAATGACCATTCAATGATGATAAATGAAGAGGTGTTTCTTGTTTGTCATTCTTACAATTGATATCAGATCCATGTTTGAGAAGACAATTGACAATATTAAGATGACCTTTTCGACATGACCAATGAAGA
>Ga0209639_1000365_pt1 | contig 67456 bp, 44 predicted proteins | sample EPASupsiteHSE605_FD_187268 | JGI IMG/M metagenome (GOLD analysis project Ga0209639, IMG submission 187268) | Bioremediated contaminated groundwater from EPA Superfund site, New Mexico - Sample HSE6-05 (SPAdes) (version 2) | ecosystem: Environmental > Aquatic > Deep subsurface > Groundwater >... | reverse complement strand
AACTGAAGCCATACACCCAAGCATTCATGATTAACCAGATTCTACATGCAATTCAGCAAGCTACAATTCCATTTAATAATGTGTCTGCTTTCAGAAAAGCTGGAATTCAAACTTTTGACAGCAAGACTGTAACTTTCGATCCTTCCAAGATTATGGAGAGATTCAATGAAGATAATTCTATGACAATCCCCATTCATTTCAGAGCAATCCCATGGAATCAGACTTCTGGATCGACACAAAAAATTCAGAACGATAGCCAAATATCACATGAAATTCCAATTGAAAAGAACTCTATTAGCAAAAGAAAAAAGCCAAGGACAAAGCTCCTTCCACCACAGTAAAATGGAAACTCAATATTCAGCAAGCATGGAAATATGCTCACTTTTCATTTTTAAAAAATAAAAAAATTCAAAATTTTTGTAGTAGGTTTAAATTTTTGTAGTAGGGTAAAATCATGGCCTATACTACAGGTTAAGGATGGATGAGTTTTCTGGATATAAATTTTCATGGAATGGTTTTATTGATTATATTCGTTGTTACCATGAGGTTAAAAAAGGATGGGTCATTAGTGGAACAATCATATGGATGGGGACACTTATTTCTTTGACTCCTCAGTTGATCAAAATTATTAAAAAACGATCTAGTCATGGAATAAGTCCATTGTTCGCAATATTAACAAGTATAGGACACTTTCTGTTCACAAATAACTATTTTTGTTTACACAATGCAGATTTTGCTGGAATTACCCAGATTAATAGTTCAAGAACTATTCCTCGGTTTCTAACCTTTGTTAACCTTTTTTCATTGTGGATATGCTATCTGCCTGTTTTGGTGATGTTGACAATTTTCTTTGATTTCCGTAAAAGGAGAAACAGGGATATATTAACAATAATGAATGAATGGAAAATTGTGAGAATTTTCTTTTTTGTCTATGTAGGAGTGCTTTTTATAGTATTCACAGTGGTTCTACTTATTGGATCTTATAATGGCTATTCTAGTGATGTTGTATTAAACACAGGAAAACTATCTGGAGGTGTTTCCAGCATAATATCTATTATTCATTACATTCCCCAGTTTTATAAAACATTTCAATTAAAGGATCATGGATCCTTATCATTGACAATGCTTTCTATACAAGCACCAGGCGGACTCACAAACGCTATGATCATGATGATCGGACAAGGAGAACACTGGACCACATTTTTACCTATCCTGTTATCATCTATTCAACAGTTTATCCTACTTGGAATGTGTTTATATTATAAATATTCAAAGAAAGCCGAATCATCTACACTTCTTCCAGCTGAACTTGTACCATACACACCCGAACTTTAAACAAATCCGAATTTTTAATCCGATTTAGGTTTAACATCTTTTTCAGATGTTTTGTCTTTGTTCTCAGGTTTAACCTTTTCTGGTTCTTGTTTATGTACAAGAGTTTTCGAGATCATGATAATTGCTAATACTGTCCCAATTATTCCAACTTTAGATTTTCGTGTTGATTCAATGAAAATTTGTATCAAAATTATGGTAAAAGACTCATGTGTTATGTTAATAAATAGTGAATTTTGGAATGTTGATTGACCACCTCTGATTTGCCTATTTGATTCTCTTGATTCTGCTTGCATATACTCCAACAATTTGTTGCAATCAGGAGAAATTGAAGCTAACAAAAACCTAGAAAATGCAAAACCATACTCAAATAAGACAAGCATCAAGATCTCCCCGAAATCCTGAGTAAGTGCATGATAAGCAAATGAAAACCAAATAATCAACCTGTTTTGAATTTCAGTAAGATAGACAGAAGGATCTGTTATTTTGGCAACAAATTTTTTGGTATAAATCGCTTGAATATGAAGGCAAGCAGAGAAAAACAGATTGTGTTTCCCACCCACACCTGCGATGTGTGTTGAGATAATAATGTTATAACTTTGAAAATTCAAAAAATTAGAAACAGAGTGCAGAATAATAGGAATGATAAGATTTTTATTCTTTCTTATCGCCCCTCGGATAATCTGATGTGTGAATTTGTGAATTCTTAAGAAAAACCGGCCAACAATAATGAATATGGTATAAATAGCCCATATTTTATACACTTTCTGCTTTTTAATTAGATCTAAGCATTCACCAAGACCAAAATTGCTCACTTTTACAAAAGTCGCAGATATCACGAGAGATATGAGAACTGAAAGCATATGATAATACTCATGACTTCTTTTCGCTGGAAAAACAGCTCGAATAGGAAATAATACCAAATTGCGACATATTATTATCAAATGGATAAAAAGTCCCTTAAAAACTTCCAATTCAAGACTAAAAGGAAAAGTTAAAATCTGAGAAACCGAATTCAAGGCGTCAAAATCTCCCTTCTCATCACTGGGATCAAAAGAAGGAACAAGAAAATCTTCCATGTAAATTCTTTATTAACGATTTCGACATTTGATCTAAAAAAGTTCCATCGTTTAAGTGTTTGACCATTTATTTTCTGAGTAAATCTAGATTTTTGAACATAACGCATTGAATTCATTCTAGTAACGATGACTAGAGGAGCTCAACGCGAGAGGGAAAGACTACGTGCTGAATCGAAAAATGCCAAACACAAGCCAAAGGGCGCTGAAGGCGATCCTAACATGCGAAAGGAGAGAGATGCTGAAATCATGAGGACCAAACAGCAACAGGCTCAGCAGAGAAATCAGCCTCCTCCGCAATAAATTATTATTTACCTTTTTACCCTTTTGTTTACAAAATACGTTTATAATGTTTAGCAGATCTGTCCTTAAATGGCTACAAACAATCGATCTTTCAATGATATATAGCAATCCTCGTGTTGATTTTGCGAGTGGATACTTAGTTGCTGAGATTGTGTCTCATTATATTCCTTCTGTGTCGATGCATTCTTTTTCGAATTTTGTTTCGACCAAAATGCGGTCAGATAACTGGAATCAACTCATGACAATTTTTCAGAAAAATGGGATTCCTATTACTTCTGTATTAGTTGATGAAGTTATTAAAAGGAAACAAGGTTCAATTGTTAGACTTATTGACATTTTATATACACATTTCACACATAGGCAACCATGTCATGCCAAGATTGGAGACATATCAACCACACAAGCGAAACCAAACAAAGAAGAGAGTTCTGTTTCATTAATTCCGCCACCATCGATTCCTAAGCCACAACAAGAGGCACATCCAGAGATTCCTCCATCAGCGCCAAACAGGCAACGATTCATTGGCGCTTCAACAAACTACAAAGGTGGATCAACCAATGATATTGCGCCAATCACTTTCGAATCCGCATCTGTTGTTAAATCTGGGCCAGGTTTTCTTCAACTTAGGAATACAACTACTCCTTCAATTGATTTGAATGAAAGCAAAATCCTTGATGGGATTGTTGATGAATTATCAAAAAGCGTTACACCAGAGACTATTAATTCATTTTTATCTTGTATATATGAAACCAATCAGCTCATTCAGTTTCTCACAAATTATCCTGCAGATTTGGTTTCTCAATATCTTAAACTTTCGGCTCCACATTTCCAGTCTGACTTTGGTCCTTATTTAATTGATTATCTGTCTGATGTTTTTATACCTGCAATAATATCTGATAATATTTCTATTGATGAAATTGCTGATTTTGTTTTTTCAGTTCCTAGTGATGATCCATTTACCCATCATTACTTGTTATATAACATTATTGAATTATTACCCAAACAGCATGTTACCAAACTAGTCCATTCATTTTTAATGAGGGAGAAAAAGCTTTCCACATCATTGGCTCAATACTATTCTGAATTAATACGAGAGAATATTAATAATGATCTTCCTTATCTACTTCCCTCAGCCTTAACCAAGCTTCTAAGCTTTAATCCAACAATAGCCTTACAGCTTATTCCACTATTTCCTCCAACAGGCAACAAAGAAAAAGATATATCTCTTGTCTCATTGTATAAATCGGCTCCGATTGAATCAATGGAACATATTAAGGTTCTGTGTGCAAATGGTTCACGTGAGATTGTTGCATATGCAATTAAAGAGCTTTCGCAATCAAGCTTAATATCGTATGATGTTTTAGTTGGCTTAATATTACTTAATCCTGATCCAAAAGCATTATTATCTCAATCAAATAGAATTGTGTTTAAAGATGATGAGATACACATCCCGACACTCGTCACAATATTAAATCCTGTCAACATTGCAGAATCAATATCATCAATGATAACCAAGAATATGCCAGACAGAATTGAAAAAGAAGTGTATGTTTTGTCTACAATTGTTGATCAAATGGATATGAAAGACAACCTAAATTGGCTACCATTGTTTACATCATTACATGAATATTTATATCTTGCTCTTTGTGACGAGCAAGTTTGTAAAGATGCTGCATCTGTATGCTATTCCTTCTTTAAGCTCCTTAATCATGAAGTTTTTTCCACATTCTCTGTTTTGTTTAAATCCCTTAATTATGTATTTCCATCAAATTGCCCCATGGCGTGTAAAACCAATGCTGCAGATTTTCTTACTCGATCTTCTGAGATTAATACCTCTTTCTCACAGACAATCCTCAAACTTTTAATGAATTTCCCTCCAAAGACACATCCCGAGCTAGACAAATTAATTGCCGCTTTGAAAAAAGTCAGAAAATAAAATTAACATTTTATTAATAATCCTAACTTATTTGCCAATTCGTACTGCTCATATAATTCCGGAGGTATATCTATTTGTCTAATATAATCATCGATATTAAGGCAATTTTCATAGCATTTAGTAATTAAATCAATTGTGATTTCAAGGGCTTTTGTAACATAATAAGGAATTTCAGACAAAATCATTGAAGAAAATACATAGAAAGGATTGATTCGGATGAACTCTACCATATGATCACCATACGTAATTGTTTTTCCGCAAATATAAAATACTCGAAAGATTAAATTACGTATCAAAATGCTCATATCATCAAATGTACTGGCAATACAACCAAGAATACCATTCTCTATAAATAGAATGGACAATGAAGGATCATGTATTAAAAGATCAATCAACAATGAAGAAATTTCACATACAATTGTGCTATTTGCTAAATGATGAGACATCTTTGTCCATTCAATTCTTGAAAATAATTCATTCTTGGCATCATCAGATAAATTTTCGTTCTTAAGACACATTCTCATTAACCTTGAAGATGAAACAAGAAGATCAGGAAGCTCTGTCAGGATATCTTGTAACAATAAATCGATTAATGGGGGATCACTAAACATAAATTCACATGAGCTAGAACGTTTTGACATTAATATTGTAATCAAATCATAGAGATGATTTCGACAACAATATGGTGTATTAAAACAGAGACTGGCTGCGATTTCCAAAATATTGTTAACAAAATCAACTGATAGCATTCTGGCATGAAAGAAAAACACAGAAAGACATGAACATGCCGCTTTTTGAATCTCAGAGTTTATTGGTTCACGCGTTTTCACATCAACATTTCCTGCAATATTAATCAAAAACTGAACATATCCCATTCTATAAATATCTTCGTGATGTTCGACAGATATATCAATAAAAATATTCAAACTTAAAACTAAATGTAAAAGAATACATTCTAATGACATCCAATGGAGATTCATCATCAATCTCTGGAAATAACATTTTTGAAAAAGAAAAATGGAGAAACGGGAATCGGATAATGTCGAGTGGATCAAAAAACGACAAATTAATATCATTATTCTATTATCAATATCGGATATAAAGCTCAAAAAATCAGGAGTGTCAAATAGGATATCAAACAAATCATGCAATAACTCTAAATTCATTATTAAATCATAGGATACTGTACATTCTTGATTGTTCATCTTTTTTATGAAAGTTACCAATGATTTTTCTAGGGATTCCTTATCATTTGATTCAATAATACTCTTTATTCTGTGATAGGGATTTATCCCAAAAAAATCATTGTTATCATTAAAAATATCGCAAAAAAAAGTTTCCCGCGAGTGTATTTTCTCAAAAGAAATGTTATCAGGGCTATTGGTGATCCAGTCTTTGTATTCCATTTAACGATTAGTAAACATGGAGTATAAACTATTCATTGCGCTGGATATGAATTCAGGTGCTTTCTCTCCATCATTTTTGGCTTTAGTGTTTTGACTTTCGAACACAAACACCAGCAATTGGACAAGTCTAAATAATTCTGTGATACTTTCTTGCTTTCGGACTTGAGAACAAGGATAATAAGAGCTGATAATAGTTTGTGGATCAGAGTATATAAGGAGTAGATTGGAAATCAGCGTGCCTTCTTTTAAGCTTGATAGAAAAAACTTGTCCCAAGAAATTGAAAGCTCATTTGATCCCCTGAAAAAAGACCATGAACTATTCTTTGATACTTGGGATATACTTTGAATCATTAAAAATGGTTGGTTATTGTACGCATAGTGCAAGAAGAACCCAAGAATCTTCCTTGAGAGAATTTGATAATGTGTATCATTGCATTTAGAAATTTTATGAATATAGAGCAAAGAGTGAACATTGTGCGCGATGTCTTTAATTGGATCATGAGGGAATAAATATGGCAAAATCTGTGGTTTCTCTTGGCCTAAATCTACTTCTTTGCCAATACTGGAAAATTTTTTGGTAATCTCTTGATCTCTTGCTATTGAGGATGGCAAATAATTATACTCGGTGAATGGAGATTGATTGAAATAGTCGAAAACTCGAAATTTAAACTTGTTGATTACAATGGCAGCATCGCATATCTGATCCCCTGTAGATTTCTCTGAAAGCTGAAAATATGATAGAAGACTGTCACCAACAAAACCATTAAGAGTTGCTGATAAAAGTAGAATATATGCCACTTGGGGTGTTGATCCAAGTAATCGACTTGAGTAATAATCATTGCATTCTTTGTCATATCCGAGAAAAGGTGCATTGGCCTCTTGAAGACACCGATTCAATAAAAAATGCCCTAAATTAATCCTTGGAGAATTAACCCTTTTCTGCATAACATTTTCAATAGAGATCCCAGTAAAACATAATTCGGCTTTTTCAAAACTAGGCTTTAGAGGAACAAAGGTGTCATTCTTTTTTGGGTAAGGTATTTGGGGTTCCAACATAATTTCCTTTTGGTTTTCAAATAGTTTTAAAGCCTTTAAATCATTAGAAATTTTTTCCTTTTGATCTGCCACAAAATCATTTTTCTTTGATTTTTCAATTCTTAAATCGACTAATTGTGTTTCAGCATTTGTTTTTGTGACAGAATGTGTGACACTAATAGTCTCTATCTGAAGTTCAGGCACAGATGTATACTCATCAGATGTTTTCCTTAGTTTTATAATATTAATCAATGTGTACCATTTATATAATTCATCAAAGGTAACAACATGAAACAACATTACTTTGCCTTCATCATTCTGTATTCCAAAATATGGATGCTTATTTATTGGAGGAAAGTGAAGTATTGTGTTCGAAAAAATTTCAATTTCTTTTAACACAGCTCCATTAGAATACAATACTAGCGATGATCCATGAAACTTCACTATTGTTGGCTCTTCCACTGAATCGACATCTCTAAAAATCATATGAGATTCATATTCTAAATCACAATCTTTGACAAGTAGCGCAATTTGTCTCAAAGAATTCATTGAATTCATCGCCAGGTGCAAAAAGGCATCTATCATATCTGTATCTGATGACATTAATGTGAAATCTTGCATTTTTTCATTGGCAAATGGGTTAAACATAATAATTTTCCCCTCATTTTCACCAAAACTAACAGCTGGACCATAATCAGGTAAAAAAATTGAACCCTTAATTTTTTGGGTTCCAATCTCTAAGTATACAAATTTAATCGAACAATATGACTCGAATGCATCAAGATTTCGAAATTTAACAGTAAAATTATCTCCAGCAAGGACATGACGAAGATGAGGGAGAATCAATTCCATATTATTTAATGATGAAAATCCTAGAATATCTAACTTTAAGCAACTTTTGTGATTAAATTCCATGAAAGATAATATTGTTCAAACTCTTCCATATACTTACTCAGGGAATAGTGTTAAAGAAGCCGAAGACTCATTAATGAGTTTGTTTCGGTGTGATAAGAACGAATTTATTCTTTCATTGGTTGAAGTGTTTCAAGACGATTCAATTGATTCGAAGATTCGCCATTCAGCATTGATTTATATTACCAGAATTGCTTTTTCATTTTGGGAACAAATTCCAACCGAGACTAAGAATTTTATTTATCATTTTATTCAAAGCTCAATTCCAATCGTCTGTGATAGCATGAGGAAAAGCTTGTTTTACCTTTCAAAAATTGTAGTGAGCAAGTCATATATAAAAAATGAATGGTATGAGTTTAGAAATATAGTGATTAATGGTTTTTCTGTAAATACAATTGGAGATAGACTTGTGTCATTGGTTTTGGTTAATAGTGTCTGTTCAAAGATTAAAAATATACCTAAAAGAGATATTGAAATATTGAATGAGTTGAAAGGAGAATTGTTTGGTCTTGTTGTCGATTCAATTTCCGAGAATTGTTCTGGAATACCCTATCACTTGTCACTTCATATACTTTCTCGGATTATTGGTTCCGAAATCAGTATTAATAATGATTCATTGTGTTCTTTAACATATTTACTCATCACAAAAAGCAATACATTTCTTCACAATACCGAGTCTCTTTACAGAGCCCTAAAAGTCTTTAATAAAATTTTGGCGAGGCAAGTATCTGGTATCAGTAACGAGTGTTTATTAGAAATATTTTCTATTTGTAATTCTGGATTAAGGGTTTCAGGGCTGCCAAAAATATATTGTGTTAGTTTATCAGTAGTTAGGTCAATACTTGTTGATTATAATGAAGAACTCAAAATTGGTGTTAGTTTTATAGATTTTCTTATACAAGAACTATATCCATTGTTTAGACTTACCAAAGAAGAAATATCGTTTTCTGAATTTGATCCCTCAAGGTTTGTTTCTGAGAATCATCGAATTGGTGACAGTTTTGAAGACCCACGATCTGCAGCCTCAACAGTTATTTATCAATACTTTCAGAATAATCATCATGATTTACATTTATTTTTGGGTATCATTAATGAATCTGTAAATGATATAATATCAATCAATCATCATGATCCAGATCAGATTTCATCTTTGTTTTCAGTACTTAGAATGTTTGCTTCAGTATCAAATTTTGCTTATCAGATTTATCCTGATGAGGTGGGTGAAATTATTACAAATCTCTCATCCTTAGCATCAAGTACTGAGCATCTCCTACGAGCTTCAGTATTCATGACACTATCGCAGACAAAATTGGTATGTCAGCATGACTCAGTAGCAGACATCCTATTTAATCACTTTTTCGATGATTCTCGACTTGTCCAATACTACTCATTTGTTGCTGCATCTCATTTTATATCAAACAAAGATAATTGTGAAAAAACTATTGAACTTCTCAGCGGTGTAACAAGTTCAATTGATGAGCTTTTTAAGCATTTACTGGATTTATCTAATGAGTTCTTCCATATAGAATTATCAGAGTCTCTATTCCATTTTGTGTCGATATTTGGATCATTATTGCTTCCTGTTTCTTTTGAGATTGCAAATGAGATTATGGCAATAATACTAAACTCTTCACAAGTGGAAGGAAGTGATGGTTTTACATCTGCAATCATGTCGATGCAACCACTTCAAGAGATGATTTCCATTTTATCTAAGAATAATGCTTATGAGTTTTTGCATCTCATTTTTCAGAGAGGTATTCAACTTGTTCAAGAGTTAACAAGAGATGATGTTTTATGTGAATTCATTCCGACTCTACGAAAAACTTTATGGCTGAATCAATTTAGTGAACTCAACTGGGAATATTTTGATTTTATTTTACCTTTCCTCAAAGACAGAGATGAAGATATTATTTGGAATTTCGCACAACTCATTGAAACAATGATTATAAAAGATAATGATTTTTCAAAGAGAAGTATCAAAGATAGAATTATAGAAATTGTAATGCAATTGCTCGACGAATCAAAAGACTCAATAGAATTGTTTTCTTGTTATCTGCTCATTTATTCTACTTTACTTAATAAATGCCCAGAATTATATGAACAGGCGCTTCAATATGTTGAAATAATGGTTTTCAATATCAATGACATGAATGTTGATGACCATTTTACTTGTTCATCAGTAACTTTCATATCAGCTATGATTCAACATTATCAAACAAGTTTTACTGAATGGATAGATGAGGATAATATTCCCATTGTATTAGAGTATTGGATTGATTTGATTGACTTTCCTAAGTCAATAAAACAATTACCTATCATTTATGCATATGTTCAAAGCGATGAATGCTTGAAACGCAGTTTGCTTTCGCATTCTTTGGATTGTATTTTGCCCAAGCTTCTGAAGGATACTTTGGAGGAAGACATTGGTGAAGATGATGATTATGCTACTGATGATGATATATCAAACTCCAAAGAGTTCTTGAAAACCATAATTCAAGAAGAAAAAGAAATTTTGATGGAGTATTTGTCATCTTCTTCTTTTTCTTTGGAAGACATTGAAGTTCTATATAAAGAATATTAGATCTTATTTCAATTCTGTAACAATATCGGGTATAGATGGTTGAAATATCTCCCAATTTCTAGAAAACCACAATAGTATTCTGCTTTTGGATGATTTAAGCTTTTTTGGTAACTCAATATTGTGAATTCGAGTCAGATGATTGGCAATCACCATTAAATCAGCAAGTTTCAGCTTTTTTTCGGCGTATCTTTGAATAAATGTGAGACATCTTGCTGAAGATTCTGGCAAGGCTTTATTAAGTGATGAGCAATATTCACTATTTGGAACATGATCTTTATCATTATTAGCGATTTCATTATGATTTTCCAAATAATTAGCAAAAGCCTCACAAGTGGAATCAAAAGTAAACTGGTTTTCGATTTCAAATGGTTCTTTAAATTGGTGAAGCAATTCTTTAAGAGAATTAAGTGCAATTTTAGACAAATACTCATCATCACCTGCTATTATTACAATAGAATTTGCAATATCCTCTATTGTCTGCTTTTTCTCTGTTGTTCTCCTCATAAATATTAAACGTCTGCATTATGTAATTATTTGTTTATTGATTCTCATTTGGGATTGTTGTAGCGGTAGCTGATTGCACGAATGGAATGAAGTCGACATCTTTGAATTGTGGTGGGCAACAGATATTGCTTTGAAGGTCAAGATCTGGGCAGTTGAAATTGATGTTCTCGGATGGTTGATCGATGATTTCTCTCATGTATGGCTGGAGAACCTTTGGAATGCGAATACCTTCAGGTGTTTGATAGTTTTCAAGGATGCAACATAGTGTTCTCTCAGTTGCACAAAGTGTAGCATTAAGCATGTGAACATATTCCTTTTCGCCTTCCTTGTTCTTTCCATGGCCGAAACGGATATCAAGCTTACGAGATTGGAAATCAAGGCAATTTGAAGCAGAAACAAGCTCTCTGTATGAATTATAACTTGGGAACCATGCTTCAATATCAACCTTGCGGGAGGTGGAGTAGTTAAGCTCGCCTGAAACAATTAAAACAGCATGGAATGGAAGACCAAGGCTTTGAAGGAATTCACAGCTATTCTTAACCATTTGTTCGTGAACCTTTTGGCTTTCTCCGTTGTGTGGGGAGGTAATGCAGAATTGCTCAACCTTCTCAAATTGGTGAACACGGAAAATACCCCAGTTATCTTTACCAGCAGAACCTGCTTCCTTTCTGAAACATGTTGAGAAACCTGCATACTTCTTGGGCAATTGATTCTCATCAAATGTTTCGTTAAGGTGAAGTCCGCAAAGGGTCTGCTCACTAGTGGCAATCAAGAACATATCATCCTTTGGATCATTTGTAGCAGAATCGATATGGTAAAGGGTCTCGTTGAAATCTTCAAGCTGGCAGACACGGCCCATAACTTCACTCTTCATGAAGAATGGAGTGTGGAATGGTTGGTATCCCTTAGACATCAAAAAGTCAATACCATAGCGGAAAAGAGCCTGGTTAAGTTTCAAAGCCATACCCTTAAGATAGTATCCACGATGTCCAGCAACTCTTGCACCCCTTTCTGGCTCATATCCATCAATCATGGCTAAAAGTTCATTATGTGGCTTAAAGTTTGGAATTTCGGGAATCTTTCCGCATTTGTAAAGCTCAAGATTGTCCTTTTCATCAAGGCTAACAGGAACTTCGGGAGCAATCATAACACCAACTAATGAAAGTTTCTTTTCAACAATGGCAAACAATGAATCTTTCCTCTTCTCAAGTTCTTCAATCTCAAGAGAAATATCACGGCATTGTTGCTTGATGGCCTCCATTTCTTCATTAGATAATTTAACACCACCCTTTGGTTTCATGGATGCCTGGAGTGTTCCCTTGCGCTTAGAAGCATCAGCAACGGCTTTAAGAGCAGCACGATATTCAGCATCAAGATTAACGATCTCATCAATCAACTCAGCTGGGCGGTTGCGTTTCCTCTGATTTTGCCTCCATATTTCTAATTCTTCGTTTGTCCGGCCTCGGAAATTCTTAATATCAACACCAGCGGAAAAAACCTGGGCTACAGCAGCCTTCTTGGTACCTGACATAATGTGAGTGACCAAAACCGAAAATTTCATGCAATTTCTATCGGCTCAAATTTTGTAAAACACTCAAATGGAAGGCTAGTTTAAATCACATGTCTGCCCGTCTTCAGGTATGATGAGATCATCAGTGATGTTGTGTTGGGTTGCATAGTTACGTAGGGTGTTTCTTGATACTTTGCAGTGATTTAGGGATTCCATGTGAATTGCTATTACTTTGATTGGATTGAGGATATTGAATATGTTGACTGTTTCAATGTGATCCATGATGATCTGGTTGAAAAATGGGAATGATGCACCACCTGAGTGAGCGATTACGTAGTTAGGTTTGTGAAGAAGGATGGTTTCGCGAACTTCGTTGGTAAGGATGCTGTCTCCTACCCAGTAGATGGTGGGGTTGTCTTGAGATTTGATCACGAATCCTGATACATTTCCCATCATTTTGAGGATTAGACCTGATCCGTGCTGGCCCGGTGTGCGGGTTATTTCTATACCATCAATGTTGAGAATATCGTTGATGGGTTCAACATTTGTGAATCCTTTTTTGATTAATTCCTGTTGATCATATGGTGGGCATATGATTTTGAGATGTTTAGGAAGATGTTGAGAACTCCATTCATCAAAATGATCTGGATGCATATGAGATACTAAGCAAAAGTCAACGTCGTTGATGAGTTCAAATGGATCTGAGGTAAGTTCAACAGTTGGGTTTCTAGTAAAACCACCAAATGATCCCATTGAGTCTTTTTTCCCGAGCATAGGATCTGTAAGAATGACCTTTCCATTGATGTAGAGTTTCATAGTTGCATTTCGAATCAGTTGAAGACGCATTTCGTATTAGAAATGAGGTGAAAATTGATTTGTGATTTGAAAGAATAACTGTTTTGCCAGCTAAAGAAGTATTCAATTTGAATTATTTAGTTTTTATATTTTTCATTAAATTTTTAATCTTCTTGTACATATATATCAACCCATTAAGAATCCTTTTCTTATTATCAGGTAGCATTTTTCTCAGGTTTTTAACCGAACCGAAATCGAAAAATGTGGCACATATCATTGTTGTAATGAAGGGATCACCATCACGATATTTGAGTGTGTGGATTGACAAATATCTAGAGAGGCTACTAAAACCCTCAGGGTACATAAGACTCTTCTTTTCTAACCAAAATTGATATACCTCATAATAATATAATTTCATACTCTCATCGTTTTTCATAGATTGAAACAATTTCTGTGATTTATATTTTTTGGCAAACTGATCGGTTTCTTTTTGCAGGATGGTATTAGCCTGTTTGATTGAGAAATAATCACAAAAATAATCACTTACCTGAAAAATATTGTTATTATAAACGGGAACCTCTTTATAATGAAAGAAAATTTCTTCAATAGTGTTATTTGGGATTTCAGATACTAGATCATCATCATAAAACAAAATTTGTCGGATAATTAATGCAGAGAATGATATGTGTTCTGTGGGATTGAAAACAATTGCTTCAAGATGGGCTCTGGATATATTTTGTGAAATAAATAGTGAATATATATAATTCATCATTGGAGTTTGGAAAACAAATCCAATAAACATTCTATCAATCAGTGTGGCAAAGTGTTTTATTTTTGGATTCCTATCTCTCCAAATCAACAGATATATATACTCAAATACCAAATCCCTTTCAGGACATGAATTAAAAACTTTTTCTAATACATCGCCTAATATTGAGTAAAAATAAAAAAAATCTTTTTCACTGCAAAACTCGTGGTTCTGAAGTTCCTTGAATATTTCTCTACAATATTCAATATTTACATAATCATTCATTAAAATTTCACGAAAATGATATAATATAGGTCCAGAAATCACTAAACTACACATTGTATCTTTGATTTCAATATGGGAAGAATCATATAACAATCCATTACATCCTATAGCATAAATAAACTCATGAGGAAAACCATTTATATACTCTGAATACAAATTTAAGAATTGTATGTTTTCATAAATACAAAACAATGCAAGAGACTTATCATGAACATGATTAATGGAAATATTCTTGAAAAAGGTTAGTAAGGAAGACTCAATTGTTTTGCTTTTAAAAACATTGTTGATATTCTTCATTGGAAGTTTCTCCATGAAATACTTATTACACTGAACAGAAATTTCGCTATCTCTGGCTATTGTCAAAGATTTTTGACACATGTAATGAAAAAGCAAAAAACACTCAGTTAAATACTTATTTTGAGGATTTGTAAGTGAGCCTTTCAGGATCAGAGCATGATTATTCGTGTATAATTGTATTTTATTTAAAACAAGCTTAATGGTTAACTGGTAATAAAAAAAATCCAAATCGTTATATCTAGTTGAGACATCTAATGCTTTGTGAAAAAGGAATCCATAATGCCAAATTAAAAAGTTAATAGCAACAAAGTCATTAAACTGAGTATTAGATATTAAAGCTTTTGTTAAATCTTCCCTTTTAAAGATTGGATGGAGTGATGAATTCTCTATTCGGAAAATTTCTTCCATAAAAAAAAGGGATAGTTTCTTATCACAACAATTTGCTCCTTTCAAATAATACTTTGTTAATGAAGAAAAATCAAAATATGTTTCCCATATATGAAAAGGATAAAAACGATGGCTTTTTTGGTATTGGAATGTTTCTTGAATCACATTGATTGGATGGGAAAACAAGTCTTCGATTTCTTTTTTATCAGTGAGAACCCCAAATCCATAACAAACAAAAGCATCAACACTTAAAAACGAAAATAGATAGAACATTTTCCTATTCCTTTCTTTTTCGTATCTGAAAACATGAATTTCTTGATCAAAATATAGTACTTGTGGCAGGTATAATAAAGCAGTTTTGGGACCCTGAGATAAATACTCAAAATCAATCATAAAGCAAAAAGATGCCACACGTATCATGACTAATATTGCTTCTAAATATTTTTTCGGACTTAAAAAAACTAATGTATTCAGTAAAAATACTCCAAAACTGTAAAACTTTGAGATTTTCCGTTCTTCTTCAAGGTAACATTTTAAAAAGTCAATGTCCAACTCTTTATAGACCAAAAACTCATTGATTGCCATTTCGGCTTGGATATACATAGAATTTAATGCTTGATTAAGAGAGTTAGTAATGCATGGCATTTTCAATTCGCATGTTTTGTAAACCCTCAGAGCAAAGAAAACAGAAGGCATTGTAGGCATATTGATTGCAGGTTCAATATCCAAGTAACTATAAGCCGGTATAAGTTTTTTTAGCTTTTCAATGTACCTGATTAGATAATCATCTTTTTTAACCAAGGCAAATGATTGGTTTAAAAACTTTAAAAAATACCGAACATCCTCCGCAAAACATGAAGGATTGCTTGGTTCCATCTCAACTTTTGAAATATTGTTAAATTCCATACCTCTATGGCTATGATAATGCAAATAATTGATGTCAAACTCACCAAAAACCAATTCTTTGAAATGAAATCCCATTATAAAGGTACATACTTGAATAACTGAATCAAACCAATCATTGGGTGATTTCATAGCATAGCCCATATCAAGTAAGTCGGATTTTTGATAAATTGACAATGTAAACAACATCAAATCGTCTTGGTCTACAAAGATAGGTGTTCTAGCCTTATTGACTTGGCAATATGATTCCATTTCCTCATAGTTCTTTTTGTCTCTGGCATAGTGCACTGGGTCTGAATACTTTCTGAACTGTCCAGATTCAAGTGACCCTTTGATAAAGTACTCACCATAGTCAAAATAAGTAAACTTTTTCTGGGGAACAAACATGTAGTTACTGATATCCATCAATGATAAAAATGAAATGATCATCTCAAATACTAAAAGTGACTTTTATTTCTATTAAAATCATCATGCATTGCCATTCATTTGATTGTTTTTAATGGGGAAAACTGGTAATTTTTGGAAGCATTTTGCCAAGTAATATTTGAATAATAAAATTATGATTAATTAATCTCCCCCCTACCAATCATAAAGAGAATTATACTGACTATCCATGGTGAATATATTATTTGTATATGGTTCAGTGATCTGATGCCTTGTAAAACTGTTTGGGGAATTGCTGATGAGTTAACAACTCCTACCTTTTCAATAAAATTCAGATGAGATGGAAATTCGTCCTGAGACTTCAATTTATAAAAAATGTCTTTGATCATTTTTTCGGAAAAATCACTGGGAGAAATTTTGGATATTTGATATTCTTGATTATTGATCTGAGTTTTTTGATTATTGGCATATTGTTTTTCATTGGTGGAGAAAAATTCTTTATCAGATATTATTTCAACGTCATATGGGCATGGGATATCATTGGTGTTGTATAAATGAGCAATCATTTCAGGTAAATGTTGTCTTAAAAAACCAATTAGTTTCTTTTCATTGTCTCGAAATTCAAACGATTTGGTGTTGATAATCATACGATAAATATTATGTGCTAAATCATCAATGTATCTATTTTCAATATATTGTGATCCAAATCCATTCACACTGCATATTGACAAGTTTGTGGATCCTGGCATATAATTTGGTGCCATTGAACATTCATGAGTCAATTGATTATTTTGAAAAAATACATATAGATAATTTGTTATAACATTAATGGGTTCCTCATGGATATTTGATGATTCGAATACTTCCGGATTGCTTATCGTCTTTTGTGATGGTTCTTGTTTTGCCTTTGTATTAGTCTTTTGGGCATCTTGAGAGTTTGATGTTTTGGGAAGACAAAACCTTGAGTTGATAGCATACAACCATGGTTCTGAGGGAATTCGAACTTTTGGTATCCAAACACTATGCCAAGACAAAGATGTATTCAATTCACTATTTGTCTGGTTTGCAGGAATATTATTTACTGCTGTTTCAAATCCTTCGCAAAATTTAAAATAACTATAAGGAAAAATAGATGTATTCGGTTCACTACTCATCTTGTTGGCAGGAATATCATTTGCTGCTGATTGAAATCCATTCACACTGCATATTAACAAGTTTGTGGATCCTGACAAATCCTTTGGTGACATTGAACATTCATGAGTCAATTGATTATTTAGAAAAAATACATATTCATTATCTGTTATAACTTCAATGGGTCCCTCCTGGTTATTTGATAATTCGAATACCTCCAGATTGCCTATTGCTATCAATGGTTCTAGTTCTGCATTTTTATTAGTCTTTTGAATGTCTTGTGAACCAGGTGCTTGGCTCGCCAAAGATGAAATTAGAGAATCAAGTGATTTAAACAGACATCCTACTTCATTACAAATCATTTCAACAAAATTAGTATTAAGCTCTCCTCTTGGAAATGTTGAGGAAACAAATAAATCGAGAAAACTAGAAATATCACAAAAAAAAGATATCAGTTCTTCTTTCATTCTTTGGTATTTCGATTCGCCAATATCACGGCCATTTTTTAATGAAATGTTTAGCGAAATATCATAATCATTAATTCTCTCTCTGATTGTACAAATTTTTTCAAATTTTGTCATAAATAACTCTAATATCCTATCCTTTTGTGTGATATCTCCTTTGAAAGGTTGAGTTTTCTCCCTTTTTTTATAGGTTCCATCCGTACGGTTATTCGTTTGAGAAGGCATTAAAAATAAAATTCCACTTGAATTGCTCTATGAATTATTCGTTAATAAAGTTATCTTTTTCTCATGAATATTTGTTAAAAATAACTTCAGAGATTTTGAAGAAAGTCCACCTCATTTGTTGATGAATAAAGGTTATATATTATAACAAGGTAATGTTTTGAATTTTTATTTTTAGATGTCAACTATTAACCATATACATATACCTACATTAATTAAGTGGGATGATTACATTGTTTTTAGGATGGTCATGCACTTTTTTAATGAATGTCAAGAAAAGTGGCTTTTTATGAAAGTGATTGTCTGGGGTGTGATAAAATCCGAAATTACAATAAATCATGTTAAGAGCTTTATAAATCCTATGCACAGCCTTCTCCTAGAATAAATCAGTTTTATTCCCTTTACAAATAATGCCACTTTTCCATGACGAAATTTAAAAAGTTCGGTTCAATAATATGAATTCGTCTTGATCTTTATCATCTTTTTGATACTCAATATAATCCCTCGTGAATCCTCTCTTTATTGAATCTTACTTCATCCAATGGTTTCAATAATAACTCATCATCATTTGGGAAATTTTTAGTGTTTGAAGGACTTGGTTTCCTTTGTATTCGAGTATTATATAAAATAGAACATATTTTCTCTTCTTTTTTCTCATATCCCTTCGCAATAAGATATTTCATCTTTTCTATTAAAAGTTTCTTCTTCTTCTTGTTTCTTTTCTTTCTTGTAATGGGCATTTTGAAGTAATTTCCAGTTTACAGAGTTTAACGATAATCTCTCAAGAGTAAAGTTTACCTCAATATAAAAACGATAATTTCCAACTTTTTAATTGTGGAAGAATTCAAAATATTAATTGAAAATACTAATAAAATTAAGAATTTTTCTGCTGGTTATCTTAAGAATAATTGTGAGATTTAAAAGTCCATAAATCTTCTGCTTATGAGTGTTGATTTAAATGGGAAGTTTGATTTAAGAAAACTGCCGACAAAACATCGAGATTCCTTAAGTATTGGAGCCAAAATTGAAGGGAAATGGATATCATTTTATGACGTAGATTCAAAGAGTCCGATAACCAAGAGATCTCCTTATGTTTTTGGTGCCATCATTAAGCCCAATTCATCTAAAAGATCTAGTTCTGTACAGAAACTTTCTATCTTTCCTGATTCTTATCAGATTTATCAAAGCAAACTTGACTCTATTGAAGAACACCAGAACCTTAAGCTTGAACCAGCAGAAATACCACTTGCTAATAAGTCAAGAAATTTGAGTTCGGTACAACTTGTACAAAAGAATATTAAAAATGATTAGTGTTTTATTCTTCAATATGACCCGGTGTTGCACTAGATTGCTTCATGTATTGATCAAATTGATCATCATCGTAATCGTCTGCAATTCCAAGTTCGAGTGTCCGCAAAAATATTTCGGGAGATGATACTAGGGATAAGGTATCTGTTTGAATGCTGTCTTGATGGTTTTCAATGAGTGAAATTATACATTTAACTCTTTGTTCTATTGTGGTTGGCCTCTTCTTCAAAATGAGGTTATCGATAACAGCTTTTTGTTCTGGCTTCAAATTGCTTATGTCCATTTTTAATTTCTTAATATCAATAAGAGGAATATCGCAAGATTTTAGATTTGGAAGAGTTAATATAAGTCTGAGGAGGTCAAAAAGCATTTGAGATGTGTCTGGAGCAAATCCATCTATAACAAGTTCGTTTATAAGAGGAAGATTTGGCAATATAGACCCTAAAATCCTTATTCCGTTATCGTTTGTGTTTGAATTCTTTAAGCCAAGCCTTCTGATGAAATGCATTGGCTGAAGAGCATTGATAAATTGGGCAAAAGTAACAGGCTCAAATCGACCAGAGAACTCAAGGCCTGGTAATTGAAGAGATTCCATTAATTGCAATACATGTTTCATAAACTGAATAGGATCTTCAAGAGACATGTCATCCAATTTAAGCAATCTTAAATGTTTTTGAGTAAACAAAAAAGCAAAAAACAATCTTGATGGCTCACTTGGCATGGTATTTCCAGACCAATCGATTTCAGAAATATTGTCATAACACTGTCCAAAATCCAATTCTTCAAGTGCTTTATATGCTGATGGTTTTATAACAAGGCATTCTGCTTGAAAAACAATAGGTATTTGGCATTGATTTCTTGATAGTAAATGGAATAATGTTCTAAATGAAGATGATATAAAAGCATTAAATGAAAGATTAAGGTGAACTAATGTGGGTGGTAGGCTCACACTATCGACAATGGATGATCGAAACTGCATATGAGTTATGCTGAGATTTCTTAGCCTAGATTTTGAGGAACAAATGGCAGATAGAAGGTCAGATCCATTTGTCTCCATACCTCTAATTGATAAGGTTTGCAAATTACTAGAAAAATTAAGCATTCTTATGAATGTATCATATGGAAAAGGCTTCATTATATTTCTCACAAAAGAAAATGATTTCATCCCTCGCAATGCGGGTGAATCTTCAATCAATGACACAATCTGAATAAAATCTTCTTCGGAAAATGGCGTGGTCACTAACATAAACTCTTCAACGGGAGATGGAAGGTGCTTAGAAAACATACAAAAATCTTTGATTAAAGGAGCACATGCTCTCAAGAACCACCATTTTGTGATTGAGGTCTTTAAAAGATGGTCATTTCCGAATTTTGGAAATCTGTCTTCTTTATAGTCTGTAAATGCAAGCCTTTGAATAGTCTGAGCATTATCCAGAATAGAATAAATCATTCTAGGGAACTGTGTTGGGGCAAAATTCTGAAAACACACAGTATCAATCAATGATTCCCATCCGATTGCATGGCCGAACGCTGCACCAAAATTGCCTGGATGAAAAGAAGGACCCAAAACCAGCAACTTTGGCTTTTTGTCTTCCCATTTATCAAAGTATGTCATAGTATTGAGTTGCTCTCCATGAATATCATAGAAATGCGCCAAAAACAAGGCTCTCCACCTAATAGACTGAGGAGGCCTAGATTTGATATGAACCACAGGAAGTGGATTGTCTGATTCAATTTCAAAAGTCCTAATTTTTTTAACTCCATATGTAACCTCAGAAATGACTGTTTGCAGAGAAACATAGAGAGAAGTGATGTATTTTGATTTGATTTCGCCAATATAGTCATCAAACTCAATAAACATCATTTCACTCTCAATTCTCAACTTTCGCATATCTAAAATATGCAATTTTTTATCTAGTATAGGTTGAATTTGGAAAAATTTGGTTTTAAATATATATACAGCGCCTCTTGTAACCATAATAAACCCGTTACGCAACCCTTTCTTCCGTTGAACTATTTTATACTCAACTGGAATCATAACTAGAGGTTCCTCGAGTTTAGACCATACTGAGGACGCCATAGTATCGTGTTTGGATCCATCCACTTTGATACAAGGTAGTGTCATTAAACTAATTTGTATTAACAATCAAATTTGAAAGGAAAAAATATAAAAAATTTATTTAATCGGCAAGCACTTGACCAAAATCAGTTTTCGTTGATGAAGGAGAGATTTTCCAATTTTGTTCTCAAGGAATCGAGAAAGTACGATGATTTAGGGTTTACTGTTTATCTATATGAGCATTCTGTTCATCGGTGCCCCTTTTTATGGATAAAGAATGAAGATGAGCACAACTTTTTCTCGGTATCATTTCGCACGCCTCCTCTTGATGACTCTGGGTATAACCATATGATTGAGCATTTGACACTACATGGCAGCAAGAACTATCCCATTCTTTCTGTGTTTCATGAACTTCTTAAGCGTTCTTATTCAACATATCTAAACGCTTTTACCTCAACTGACCTTACCTCGTATCCATTTTCGACTGTTAACTTTAAAGATTATATGAATAATCTAAATGTATATCTTGATTGCGCTTTTAATCCCAAGCTTAATGAGATTGATTTTCTATCTGAGTGTCACCATCTTGAGTTTGTTGATAATGATATTACAAAGCCTCTTCGCCGAAGTGGGGTCGTATATAATGAGATGTGTGGTGATTTTTCCAAACCAAGCACTGTATTCAATACTGAGGTTTTAAGAAATTTGTATCCTGATAGCTGCACTAAGCATGTTTTTGGCGGGGTTCCGAGTGCTATTGCGAAATCTACTATTCAAGATCTTAGAAGCCATCGAGCCAAGTTTTACCATCCTTCAAACACTCTTTTTTATCATTATGGTAACTTTAACCCTGATGAAATCTTTGCAAAAGTATCTTCTGTAATTGATGAGTTTGAGTATTCTGAGCCATGCTTCCCGAAAACCATATATGATCAACCAAGGTGGAATGAACCTAGAAAGCAAACTTTTTATGGTCCATCAACCAGAATGGCTTCTTTAGAATCACAAAATATTGTAGGGGTTAGCTGGATTGTTGGAAATCTTAAAGATGATGATTTAATGACAGATATGTATTTTATTCAGTCCTTACTGGCAACTACCAACAATTCTCCAATCTATCAGAATCTTATAGGAAAAGGCATTGGTACTAGTATTTCTTCAAGTAGGTTCCATGGCCACTATTTATATCCATTTTTCTCAATTGTTGTTTCAGGTGTTAAAGATGTTGATACCGAAAAGGTTGAGAGTATCATATTAGAAACTCTTGAAAATTCTTATAAAGAAGGCTTTTCTCAAGAAAGAATCCAATCAATTCTCCATTCAATTGAGTTTCAATCTAAACAAGTTTCAGCTGAGTATGGTCAAGAATTATTTGAGAATATTTATTTAAGTTGGCATCATGGCGTTTCTCCCTTTGAGCTTGTTGATATTAATGGGATTATTAACAGGCTTAAAGCAAGGATAAATGAAAACCCAAGGTATTTTTCTGAATTAATTAAGAAATATTTTATTGATAATATGCATAGATTGACCAGCAAAATGATCCCTGATGAAAATTTCCAACAAAAAATTCTTACAGAAGAAGATAATGAGTTAGAACAGTTAAAAAATTCAATGAGCGAAGAAGAAAAGCTACAAATTGTTGCCAAGAGTGAAGAATTATTGATGAGACAATTAGAGCCTCAACCAGTTCATCTATTACCATCGATCCGTTGCAATGATATTTCTCGTAAAAAGAAATTTGTTTTCCCCGAGGAAAATCAAAATGGGGTATCATATATCAACCAAATTACCAATGGCATCACATATGTCAATATTAAAGGAACAGTATCGCTATCCAGCCCGATAATACAGTATTTGCCTTTGTTAAAGATTGTTTTTGCAAAAATAGGATGTGGGAGATTTGATGATAAAGCAGAAAGCATGTTTATAGAAAGTTATACGAGTAAGATATCAATGGATATTATTGTAGCTCCATCTTTGAGTGATCCTAACGATTCAAAAGTATCATTTGTAATTAGTTCTGGTTGTTTAGATAATAATGTTGATAAGATGATTGAAATTCTGACAGCAGCTATATTCGATCCGCATTTAGATAATAAGAAGTGTATCAAAGAGAAATTTGATACATACATGACCAATCAGGCCAGAGATTTTGTATCAAATGCAATGACAAACACAATACTTTCATCTCATGCATCAATTAACAAAGCATGTACTATTGTCGAGCTACTTTCTGGTTATTCTCATTATCAAACAATGGTCTCACTTTCTCAGATGAATGACTGGGATAAAATAAGTAGCATAATTTCTGAAGTATATCATTCTGTATTCCTCAAAGGATTGTTCTCTATGACCCTCACATGCTCTCCTATTCAGAAAGAAAAAACATCTCACTTGTTTTGGGATTTAATCGCAAAGCTCAATCAATTTGATAAGATTATCCAGCCATCTCAATACTTGGATGAGAAACTCCTTGAATATAGATCAATGAAAAAGAAATTTATTGATAATGATATGAAAGCAGGATACACATCTTTATGTTGGCCAAGTGTACCCTATTCAGATAAGCATAGTCGTCAGTATCAAGTTCTATCCATTTTATTGAAAAATGAATTCCTCAACAAAAGGATTCGAGAACTACTTGGAGCCTATGGAGCGATAGCTCATAGTCATACTTATAAAGGAACAGTATACTTTGGATCATATAGAGATAGATCCCCATATGAGTGCATTGACGTTATTCTTCAAAGCCTTGATGAGGTTTCCAAAGGTAATATTGATGATGAAATGGTAGAAAGAGCAATCATATCATCATTGTCAAAAAGTGATGCACCAAGGCCACCAAGAGATGAAGGAATTGAGGAATTTAAATATGGCCTCAATCCTCAGTCGTTAGAAGAGAGAAGAGAGATCGTTTTCAATACAACAAAAGAAGATCTTATGGAATTAGCATCAACACTATTGAAAACCGAACCCTACATTTGCATTAATACATCAACTTCTATAGTCCCACCTAAAGAAGACTACTCAGTTATTACAATTAAACAATAGCAATGACATTACTTTAGTTTTTGTTTGTTGTTTCCGTATTTAAATCCAGAGATTCAAGGCCTCCGAAAATCACATTGATGGAAAGTTGGACTTTTCCTTGAGATTCTGTTTTTGTTACTTCTCTTGCCTCGCCCCCTGCAATAAAATTGAGATTAATAAACTCTGGTGATGATCCAGTAATAAAACCGATAATTTTTTGCATTATGGATGTTGAAGCAGGAGTGAATAGTGAAACATCAATCAAATGTGATCCTTGTGTTGTTGGGAAATGGACAGCCCCATAGCCAACAACCATATCAAGACCAAAGCTATTTTTCCCGTAAATAGCCATAACAATTTGTGGCCAGCCAAAAGGTCTCTCTGCTTTAAAAGAAACATTGATAGGATAATTCCAAACGCATGAGTTATTGCTGTCAAGTTTTGATTGTTGGGTAATCCCTTCATTCGGGCCACTAGCTAATGACCAACCGCTTCCATAGGAATATCCGAACTTGCAATATAAATCGGTAGCCTGTGGAGTAAAACATTTGATGATCTGTCCCTCAATTGACAAAATAAGCCTTTGCTCATTCATAAAATTGTTAAACGTTCAGATGCTTCAGGAATTAATAAAAGGACTATATAGAGCGAATCATCTATATAAATAAGATATTTCCATTTTTTAAGTCGATTAAATTTTTAAAAAAATTTGGCGCCAAAAAAATTGGATCGAGGAGGAAAATAGCGCCAAAAAATCAGATTTCAACATGATGAGAGCTGGAAGGATCGAAATTATTGTTGGGCCCATGTTTGCTGGTAAAACTACAGAAATGTTGCGCAGAATAGATAGAGCAGAGCTTGCCCGCCGAAGGTGTTTGGTAATTAAGCATGCTAGAGATTGCAGGTACTCTGATGACAAGGTATCCACTCATGATTATATTATGCATGATGCTTTCGCATGTTCTGAACTCATGCCCAACTTTCACCTTACTTTCCAGTATGATGTAATTGGTGTTGATGAAGGTCAGTTCTTCCCCGATATAGTTCAATTTGCTGAAAAACTAGCAAACATTGGTAAAACAGTAATTGTTGCAGCACTTGATGGCACTTTCCAGAGAAAGCCTTTTGGGAGGGTTCTTGAGCTCATTTCAAAGTGTGAATCTATTACAAAGATCACTGCTGTTTGCAGAGAAACTGGAAATGATGCACCATTTACAATGAGAACAATCTCGTCCAATGATATAGAATTGATTGGAGGTGCAGAAATGTATTCTGCTGTATCTAGAAGCTCATTCTTTGGAGTCAAAACATTAGGTGCTATTCACTTAACCATGGGACCAGTCAAAAGTGGAAAAACAACTGATTTGTTAAGAATCCTGAACAGGCACAAAATTGCTGGAAAGAAGGTGCTCTTAATAAGACCAGCCTCAATTAACGACCATCACAACCCAAAGTTGACCCAAATGAAAACGGACATATTACCATCGATTGAGTACCTAAGTGATTTCGATATCATTGGAATTGATGAAGCTCAAAAATATGAAGGGTTGGTTGAATGGGCAGATACCCTTGCAAACATCAACAAATTGGTTGTCGTTTCTGCTCTAGACGGAGATGAAAAACTTGAAGCTTTCCCAGAAATCATTGAATTGTTCCCTAAATGCGAAAAAATCGAAAAACTGGACTCTGTTTGCCAAGTTACAGGGCTTCCAGCTCCATTTACAGCAGTTATCGAAGGAATGAATGCAGTCCCAGTCTCAAGATTAGGGATACTACTTACTAGAATGCAGCTTTCTATCCCGCAAATTTAAAGAACCAGATTATAATTTACATTTGCTTTACAAAAAGTGTCATCATTAGTTGGAGAATGTACAAAAATGATCTAACTAGGGCAGTGGAAGATAATAATGTCAAGAATCTGATTAAATTACTCTCAGGATCGAAGAATGTTTTAATGGATATGGATATTTCATTAGTAAATCGGAAATACAAGGAGTGTTTTCCTCAGGGGTTTCCAAGCACAGGAGTATCGTTGCTTCATGTTGCAGCACTTAATGATTCGTTAGAATGTTTTTTGTTTTTGATTAAACAAGGTGTTAGTCCGTCAATTATGACTCCTGGTGGTGTTTTTTTTTATTTTATTTGACTCCATTTTTTTATGCTTGTGTGGGAGCATCTTATGAGGTAGCTAACTACTTGATCTATGTTGAGAAGATAGACATTAACTACACTCCGACAGGTTTTAGCTATTCGCCTTTGTTTTTGGCTACCTTTGCCAAGGATATAAACCTAATTAGAATAATGCTTAATGCTGGAGCTTCAATAGATGTTATAGAGGGAAACAGATTTCATAGATCATCACCAATTTATCAAGCAATCAAATCCAAAAACTTAGAAATATTGGAACTATTGTTATCTCGAGTTAATCCGTTGAATGTTAAAGATAATAATGCTTTTTCGCCGCTAATGAGGTCAATTTTGTTATCCAAGGATGCTGTTCATTTAATTGTACAAGGAAAATGCGATGTGAATTATCAAACACCTGATGGAAAAACTGCCTTGATGCTTGCATGTAAGAGCAAGGACTTGGATATTGTTAAATTGCTTGTTGAAAATGGTGCAGATATGAAGATGAAAGGTTCTAATGGTCAAACACCTGTTCATTGGGCTGTTGAATCTGGAAGAATTGAGATTCTGGATTACATTCTTGATAATGGTGGAGATCCTTTAGTGGTCGATAATCAAGGCCAGACACCTGCACATTTGCTTGTTAGCTGCTCCCCTTCTGAATTCATTCCAATAATGACTTTATTGCTAAATTCCGGGGTTGATATAAATGCTAAATCTCATAGAATAACTGTATTTAATTCACTCATTGCAAACCCGGGAGTCAACCCCGAAATTATCCGCTTTCTTCTTGAAAATGGTGCCAGCCTGGATATCAAGTCAATGAATGGTAAAACCGGGTACGAAATCGCTCAAGTGGTTGCAAAAGGAGAAGTTAAGAAAATCATTGAAGAATTTATTAAAAATAAATAGCTAATTGCGTTTAATATGTGAATTGCGCTTGACTTGTTATTTTTTTAATGGAGCAAAACAAAAATGAGCTTTCCAGTTATAATGAAAGAATTGCTGAAATAGATAAACAAAACTCTGAACTTTCAATAAGAATAATGGAATTGGAAAAAGAATATGAAAACTTGCGAGTTCAAGCAGGAATACTTTCCAAAAAGCATGATCCATCTTCATATTTTTCTTCTATAGTGTTTTTTGGTATTATGTTTGTTGTATCAATTATTGTATTGATGAAAAAGAAATAATTATCTTCTTATTCGAAGATAATATTCCAAATTATTATTTATGATGAAATCTTTGGTAAAACACTCCAATAATCATAACACTATGTGAATTTTGTAATATTGCCGCTTTTAAACGTTGGCAGAATTCTGATTATTATTCAATAGCTTTTTTTTCGACATTTTATCCTAATTTAGAATAATAAAACTTATATTTTACATATCTTCTGCATTTTGAACAATATCCTTCCAAGTTTGACAGAATTTGTTTAATTGCTCATTTTTTACAATCATTTCTTTGCTCATTATATCTGGAATATTTTGAATCATCGGAATCTGTATTGGAACGTATAAAAAGTCCTTCTGTTGTTTTTCAAGGGTGAATTGAATCTTCTTTGTTGAATTTATTGATATTGAGTAAACACCAGGGTTAGAAATACGTACCTTAAAGAATGGATAATCGATTAAAACTCTTAAAACAGCATCTCTTAATCCAATATCTCGTTTCACTGATGTAATCTTATTCTCCATTTTCATTATTTCCGACTTCATTTTTTCAATTTCATCAATAGTATTGCGCAAATCATCATTATGCGCTCGAATTTCTTCAAGAGTTTGGCCATGAACAGCTTTATGTTCATCAATTTTCTTCTTAAGATCTTCGCAATCATTTAAAACAGCATCAGTTCGAATATAACGAAGCTCCTTAAGCTTTTTTTTCATCGATTTGTATTTTTGGTGCCAATCAATAGATGTTTCGCTCATCAAGAATATTAATAAACGTTCAGATACATAATGTCAACTCTAGGTAAGAAGAATACGGCTAAAAGGAAGATTCAGATACGGAAATATTATGAAAACCAGAAGCAAAACCATCCTAAAAGCTATTCGAATCCTTTTTTGCACGGTGAAACTGATGATACACCCGAGGTTAGTTATCCAGAGCAAATATTTAAAAAAACATATATATCTTCCTTACAAAGCATACAAGAAGAAGAGGAACAAAGTGATGATATTTTAACAGGTGATGTCAATTTAGATGATGCAGATCATTTTATTGTATCCTTGAAACTTCCAAAAAGAAAAAGAAAAGTAGATAAAGAGGAAGTCATTCACAAAAAATTCATTCCATCTAAGGATGACTCTATTGCATTTACAAGGGAATCTGAACTCTTGAACAGGCTAAAGGAAAAAGAGATACAGGGTGATGACGGAGAGGAAGAAGATCAAGTTCTGTAAAAAAAGTCTTTTATTTAGAAAATACATGCACAGAGTTTTGTTCAAATCCAATGGCACAAAAATTGTTATGATATGCCCTAACTACTTCTGTCAGCAGTGGAACACCATGACACTCCTCTGGACGGGTTTCCGGATCATATTCTTTGCCTTGGATTTCGATCTCATTAGCAATATAATTCCAAATAATTGTATTCTGATCTGTGTGAATAGTTATTGAGTTACAGGGATCGTAATCACAATTCTCTATTCTTGTGATATTATGATCTAGTTGGAATGTGGCTTTTTGCTTAACATTTGAGCAAAATGACATAGTGTTGTTCTCTGAGTAAACAAATATACCCAGATATGAGTCTGGATTATTGCGAAATACCTTCAAATATCTGATTGATTCTTCAGATATTTTAATCTGCTCAACAATACTTTGTTCACGAATGTAATAAATCAGCACCATTCCATCACTCATTCCCAAATAAACGTAATCTTCATCGAAATCCATGAATTTAACATATTTGGGAGAGGCCTCTGATGATGCAATCCAGTACAATCCAATGTTCGAATCTTTATCATTTATTCGAATAATAACAAAATACATATTACCGCCTACCTCTAAGATTAAATCTTCCTTAAATTTGCGAAAAAACAAACAGCTTGGCTCTGATGGCAAATTAAAACCACAAATAAACCTGCTTGATGAGTGAGGAATTACACTAGCCATTGGTTTGGAAATTCTACAGAAATTGAAAACTTTTTTATCAAATACAAGAATGGGAGTGTGATTAGACATCTTATTCAAGTTATCAGTTCCTGAAAACACTGATTCGCTTGACAAGAAATAAGGAACAGATCTAATCGAAGATATTATGTTCTCTACACTATTTTTCATGTGATTAATTTCATTTTTCCAATTCTGGTAAGTCTCCAAAAAATCACTATCCATTTTTACAAAAACAATATTTAAAGGACCTCAAAGTCATACTCGTATGAGAACTGGTTTGTTGTGTGAGACAATGCCTCTATTTCGCTGAATTCTAACCTCTGGGCTCGAATCCCATCTCCATAATGATAGATTCGTTTGCCGATTATTGCAGCTAAGCATATACCTACAACCAATGCGCTCCGATATATTGTTGTTCCCCATTTCAGGGCGATGATTTCATACAATTTAGGTGATTCCATAACATAATTTTTCCAGCACTTTGCTGAATCAATATATGACAATGAAAAGGTTGGATAATTCTCATTTACCACCTGATTATTTATGAAAAAATACTTAGCATTATATGAAATCCTACCCGAGAGATTTTTGTCAGAGAAACAATTTGACACAGTTAAATTCCCGTAGAATTGTATAGAAATGATGATATCATTTGATTTGTACTGGATATTATCTAAAAATATGCAATTATAATATTCAAACGTGCCCATTGTATTGTCAATTATAGTTTCTCCTCTATTCGTATTGTTAATAAACATCAAATCGCTAATATAAAAAGTGCATTCAGGTGATCCTATGAATAAGAGTAATATATTCGAGTTACACTGATAAGCCAGGGCATATTTCATATGTAATTCATCCTCAGTAACTATACCCATAAACCCATATAATCCAGCAATACAGTTTCTCGATGAGTTGAATTGGTTAATACTTAGCATGCCGAAATTAGCGCAAAATGAATACTGAGAACCAGATAAAATAGTGGGAGCGCATTTGTGAACATTGGTATTATTAATAAAAGTCACGGCATCCTTAATGGCCATACTAAGCTGAATTGACATTGATGATTGACCAGATTTGCAGCTATCGAAACAGTTTCCATTTAGAGAAACCTTTGGAGCTGTGATAACTCCTGCCCCTCCATCATGGTCAGTTGAACATGAAATAAACCCATTATCATTTAAAACAACACTATTTTTGCTTGAATCCTTGACATTTATTTGCAAAGCTCCTCCATTTGAGCCCAAATGAGTAATGTGATAAAAAAGAGATGAAACTATCAGTATTGGAGGCTGTTCTTCCATACTAATTCTTGTAAAAAAAGTTTGGTCTGTAAAAATAATACTATTGATATGAATAGATCTTGCTAAAGAATGAGAAAAATATGACTTCTCAACAATCAAACTATGGGGTATATAAGAACTATACAAAAAAGTACCGAGCATATTAGTAGATCTTATACCCTGAAATAAAGTACAGAACTGGCTATGACTTAGGCTGATAAAGGGAGAAGATACCAGAGATTGCACTGATAGTCTTGTCACAGTTCTATTCAACATTTTGTAAACTGATATTGTGTGTGATTAAATAAACCAGTTATGGAAACTGGATTTCGGAAACATGTGCAACTGAGTCCAAATGATGAGATAGTTATACAAAAGAAAGATTCTGGATCATCAAACTTCGATTCTGTTGTAAACGCAAATTTTGATGAAATTATGAAACGTTTTTTGAGTAATTCAGTTAATGCGGCCATTGAAAGTGTGATATCCAATGTTTTTAGAGATTCAAAGGTTGTTTTATGGATATACCAGTCGAAATATGGTACATTATGGTCTCCTACCCACATGATTTCACTGAATAATGGAGTTATTTATGAAGTTTTTGAAAAAAAAGCCGCTAGATCGATATATGATAGTGTGATTCATGACAAAAGTATTCATGCGCCGGAATTTAAATTTTATGCCCTTAATCCAATTATCCAAAGAGGGGGGATTTGTCATGGTGTGATTGAAATTGCAAAAACAACAATGTTCACATTAGAAGAGAACAAAATTTTATGCCTTTTTATGGAAAAAATGAAAGTATATTCCGGATATTTGTTTGGAAAAAGATCACTTCCAGCAATGTGTCAAGATCTTCTGATTGCTGGGAATTTGAAGAATTTAGTTTCGCAGCTATCTGAGTTGTTATGTTCGTTTTTTCATTGTAAATCAGTTGAATTTTGGCTCTTTCGTGTTTCAGAGAATAATACCATAATGTTTTCAGATGCTCTTCAATCACAAAGTCCCATTACAGGATCGATTGGGATAGTTGGTATGTCTTTATATAAGCAAAAGATTATTAATGAGAGAGTATCAAAGAACAACAAAAAATTTGATCCTCAATATGATATGGCAAATGAATCTTGTCTATGTATTCCTTTTAAAGCAGGAGAAAACCGCCTTTGGTCAATTGTATTAAGAGGAAGGGAAGCACCTCCTTATTATTCCAAAGTTGATGAGATGAAAATGATTTCTTTGGCCCCATTTGTAGTTTATTCTATTGCAAATGCTCTCCTGCCGTCATCAGATTTACCTCAATTTGATGATTATGAACAACGCTTATCAACACTTCTCGAAATTGCAGGTACTCTTTCGGGTGCGTTGGATATTGATAAGCTTATTCCAATGATTATGTCAAGAGCAAAAGATATTTTGAGGGCCGAGAGATGCTCATTGTTTTTGGTTGAGCCAGGGAAAAAATTTTTGATAACGCATTTTCATGGAGGTTTAGATAAAGCTATTAAGATTTCTATTCAAAGAGGTATTGTAGGATTTACTGCAGTTACAGGCCAGGTTGTTAATATCGAAGATGCATATTCTGATTCTAGATTTGATCGGACTGTGGATGAATCAACTGGATATCATACTAAATCAATACTAACTGTGCCCATTTACAATAACAGAGGAGAGATCACGGGTGTAACAGAAATGATCAATAAGACAGGAAGTCCACATTTTACTGATGATGACGTGAGAATGATGATGGCTTTCAATGTTTTTTGTGGTACATCTTTGGATAATGCAAAACTTTATAAAGCATCTTTAAACTTATCCAATAGACTTAAAACATTAACCAATATTAGTGAATCAATAACAAATAAGGCATCATTTGATAATTTGCTAACAGATACTTTAGAACAAGCTCGAAACAGTATTTCTTCATCAAGAGCTTCTTTGTTTATTTACAACACTGATGATGATAGCTTAAATATTGCTGCAAACTCAGGGAATGATCAAAAACATGGAACACTTTTTGCTAGGAAAGTCATAGATAGCAAAACAAACTCAGTGTTTTCATCTCAAGAGATTGAGAGGCTTACTGATATATCAAGAGGTGAAAGTGCAATTGAAAAATTGATATCAAAAACTGTTGATCCATCTTCATCCAGATCGTCTCTGTTGTCTGCATCTCCAAGTAACACAAGAGTTTCATCTGTTTTGTGTTCTCCTAGCTATGGAAATGATTTACTTTTGGATAGCAAATCTTCTGATATTGTAATTTGTATCCTTATAAAAAGTAGCGAATCTATTTCCTTAGGAGTTTTAGAATTTCAATGCTCATGGACAATTCTTGAAGAAGATTTGAAGCTCTTAGAGAGCTTTTCAATATTATTTGGAGTATTGATTGAAAGAAATAACCTCCAAATAATTGCTCAATATGGATATGATGAACTTCAATTAACACAATGGATTCAAGAAAATGAAAGAAAAGATTCGGATATAATTCCATCAAAGCTTTCTATCGCCGAGCATGTATTACAATCTGTTTTTTCAATTAAATTTGATGCTTCTCAATGGGATGGAATCGGTCATTTCAAAGTATTATTTGCTATATTTCATAGGTTTCACCTATTTCAACACTTTAACATATCGAATGAATTATTTTTCAGGTTTTTGTATTCTATAAGGAATACATATAAAAAGGTACCATATCATAATTGGAGACATGCTATTGATGTTAGCCAGTTTTTAGCTTACCAAATAATAGTTTCTGGTCTTGATACAGTTTTTACTCCATTTGAACTCTTTGCTTTGTTTGTTTCATCTATATGTCATGATGCAAATCATGATGGTTTTACCAATGTTTTTAATATCAAAGCCCAGACTCCATTGGGAATATTGTTTAAAAACCAAAGTGTCATGGAAACTCATCATTGTGCAATCGCGATTGACATTATGTCAAAAGACTCCAACAATCTTTTTTACACTCTCACAGCAGAGCACTATAAAAAAATGTGGAATTTGGTCCTATCACTGATACTATCAACAGATATGGCAAAACATTTTGAAATCATAAAAGAGTTTGATAGGATTTGCGACAGCAACTCATTTGATATTACAAATGATTATCATCGAGTTATTTTAATGGAAATGCTTCTAAAGTGCTCAGATATATCCAACGTGAGTAGGCCTTATGAATTAGCAAGCAAATGGTGTGATTTTTTATGTGAAGAGTTTTTCCGGCAAGGGGATCTCGAGCACACTACTGGAATGGAATATACGAGCCCTCTTAATGATAGAGATCATTTGGATAAACCAAAATCTCAAATAGGCTTCTATAATTTTGTTTGCCTTCCTCTTTTCAAGTCAATTACTAAAGCTGTTCCACAACTATCAGTAAATGTGGAGCAAATTGAATATAATTTGAACCAATGGAAATTATCATGTTAAATAAACCTTGTTTATTCAAGCTTAATCTTAAATACTTTGTCATTTCTCACTGGTTGATTAATGAATAGAACTTCAAAAATATCATCAACAAATGTTGGACACAGGTTGCAGGCTCTTTTACAATCTGGCTGGAAATTGCATTCAAGGATTACTGGTTGGTAGTCGTTTGTTATCATTAGATCAATGCCATATATCGACTTGGTGAGTGGTGATTGAACCATTTTCTGAGCTCCACATAAAAACAAATCAAGGAAAGACTTATAAATCCTTTCAATCATCAGATCCCAGTTGAAATTAGGGTTTTCGATATTGTACTGCTCAACAAAATCAACCCAAGTTTTTGATGTGACTTTTCCAGGTGCTCTATAATTCATGACTGTAAAGTGTCTTTCATAATCATCAAGATCATCTAGGGACCATTTCTTTGGAGACAACCTTGGCCAAAATACTTTGTAAGCAAATAGCTCCAATGGTTTAACAGACTTCAACAAGACAATAAATCTCAAATCAAACTTTTGTCCAAATATATTCAAAGGATTCCATATGTATCTTTGAGCAATTCGATATGTGCCTGATGAATGCTTTAATACTTCTGAAGCAGAAGTAGTTACAACCATTTTGGAAGCTCTGGTCTGATTAAAGCATTTGATAATGAATGCATTAGACTCACCATTTTCAGTCAGTTCTTTGTGTCTCTTGATAAATCTATTTGCATCATAAACATCGCTCATAATATAGGTTTCAGGAAGGAATGAAACATTCTCTAGATACTGTGTACATGTCTTAAAAAGCAAATCTTTGACTGTGATATTATATTCACCTTCAATTTGATTAATGAGTAATCCACGATTGTATAAAACTTCATAGTCATCATGTTGTTGTTGCTTGGACACAATCCATAACAAATCTGCTTCACTGGGTTCTTTGACAATTTGGAAATGAGGAGAATGTAGATTTTCTATAAAGGCTGGATAATCAATGAATACCTTTATAGGTCTCTTTTTGGGAACAGAAGATAAAAACTTTGAATTCAAGTTTTTCATGGGTAAGATGGGTTCTTTTGGTGGAATCTCTTCATCATTAATGAAGCGAATTAGTGGAAACAAATTCGCAGTAATTTTTTCACCATTAAGTACTTTCTTTGTGTTCCAAATTGCCAGAAAAACTGAGTCTGAGATGGGGGACCTTACTGGCATTACACAGAAATTAGGATCCAATGAGTGTTTAATTGCAAATGATATCTCGTCAAATAGATAGCATTCTTCGGCAATGACTTGCATGTGATCCCAGTAGCATTCAGGAACAGGATTGTGATGATCCCCTGTTGAGGTATCAACACCATTAAAAAATACAAAATCAGCAGGATTCAAGTCCACACTGTCAGTGTATATAGAAAGCAATGAGGGAATAGCCGATTTGATTTGAGCCAAATCACATTGGTTATCCCTAATATCCAAAACTAACAAATTTCGAAACCTCGAAAAGGCCTGTGCATTGATCTTCTTCAACCCCATTCCCTTTAGATCAATTCTGACAACATTTTCGGGTGTTTTTGAATGCGAAACATAGAGAAGAGCCCACTCTCCCCAATTATTTGAGAATTTTCCATTAATAACCTCAACATTTGAAAATTCGTTACAGATTTCTTCGGATCTCTCATAAAATTCGGTGTTTCTGAGATCAATGCACTTAATATTAGTTAAAAGTTTTAGTTTTTGGATAAGTTCATCAAAAGATTTGATTGTGTATTTTCTTAAATCCAAGATTTCGTCATCACAACATAGCAATTGATCAGACAAAACCTTCTTTACGGATTTATTTCCTTTTTCTTCAGAGAACACACTCTTTTGGCTGTGGAAATTCTTAAACCTATCCTTGATATCCGCATTTTGCTTGAAAAAGGCGGGAAATTCATAGATAGCCCCTTTCCAAACACATTTTGATATAAAAATAAATGATTCTTCGTTAATGTTTTCCCTTTTTTCCATTGATACTCTCAAATCAAATTTATCATCAATCAGCACTGGGGAATTGGCATCATAATGAACAAGCAAATCATATAAGCTACCACCAAGCTTCCTTAGTGGAAACCTGTATGATTGGAATAGGCTAATGTTTTTAGTGGCCCAATCCTCAAAAGAGTCCATAAAAATGGTCTTTATTGTTTAGAATAATGCCCAATAAATGAGCACAATTAGTATGATAGTAAGTACTACACAAGCAGTAGTCAACCATGCGTTGTCGGCGTTTAAAAGTTGTTGCATTTTGCCCGTGGCTCTTTCGATCTTATCATTGGTACCATCCATGTGGCCTGATAAAGAGTTGATTCTTTGATTTGAGGTGCTCAGTTCGTCATTAATTTCGTTTGCTATTCCTCTAATAGTTTTGACATCGTTGTCAATAAGCTCTAGGTTCCCATCTTGCCTTGCCAACAATTCTTGTTGTCTGTTCATTTCATCATCTATAAAATTCTGATTATCTTCAACTTTGGCACGAACTAACTTGTTTTTCTGGGCAATTGCTCTTGTTTCTGGAGTATCAGGCATTGGCGAGTTAAGTCTAGCTTCTATTTCATAAATTCTATTCCTAGATTTTGCAACAAATGCTCTTCTTTCATCAACTTCTACAATTGAAATATTAAACCTTGACGGATTTTCAGCTATTCGCGCATTCATTTTCTCAAGGTCAGAAATTTGTTTGCGATTTTGTTCCAATTTAGCCAAAATTTCACTTTTAATCCAATCTGCTCTTTGCATACTTGATGGTGAAACTCTAAGTATTTCCCATTCTTTTGTTTGTTGCTCGCAATTCTGAATAATATCCTCCACTTCGTCCCTAAATTGAAAGTAAGGATCGTTCATTCTCCCAGACATAAATGCAAAAAAGTTGGTCTTTTCAATTAAAAACCGTCAAATCACAAAAAAGATAAAAAAGAGCGACGGGTAGACTCGAACTACCGACCTTGAGGTTATGAGCCTCACGAACTAAGCCAACTGTTCCACGTCGCTTTTCTATAAATTGCTGGATATATACTATCAAATACTATAGAAAACAATTTGAACATATAGATTTCTGAGAAAACAGCTTACATTTATGAATCGTTCCATATTAGCAATTAGTCTTTCTCATAATTATGCTTGTTCGCCAGTTTTCTCACACAGTAGAAGTATTTTATCTATAAGTGGCTTTGGATTTTTTAAGCAACTTTCTCCTGTCGTGTTTTCCAGTTTTGGTGTTAATCTAAAAATTAGTGATGGATACTTTTCTAAAATTCTAAATAATTGTATTTATATAGAATCTAATGATATATCATCACCTATTTATGAAACAAACCCTGTTGAAATGGTTTTCATGAAGGCCCGTTTTGAAAACTGCTTTGCTTCCAATCGCCCTGGGGCTGCCATTTGCGCAAATAATGCGGACTTGACACTGAATCTTACATACTCTGTTTTTGTTGATTGTAAAACCACAGGATCGTATTCATTTGGTGGAAGGAATTCGTATATAGGCGCCGGAGCTGTGGCATTTTCTGGTAAATATCTATTCATTGAATGCATAGCATTTGATAAATGTAATGGTCAATATTATGGTGGTGCATTATATACTTATACAGCTCCTACAAATGAGCAGTATTTGTCCAATATTGCTTGCACCAATTGTGGAAATGATTATTCTTATAGCATTCCAATGCTCATTGACATTGGAAAAGTTTATACATCCTACATTAATAATACATACTGTTATGGCATGGGAGCGGCCTTTCACTTTGGTCTCTATCCAAATGTTGAAAAATGTGATTATTGTGTTCAAACTAACAATAATGGGCAGTATCTTTTCTGGGTTTCAACAGTTTCTCAAAGTCAGATAAACTATGTCAATATTTTCAACAACACAGCAGTTCACTACATATTTGTACACCAAACATTCACTTTTAACCAATTCATTATTCAATATAACACAGGATCTATTGCAATCGACTCAGGCAGCTCACTCACAATCACCAACACAGTCTCTGACACATCTCTCACCGGAGCAATTTTGGGATCAGGGTGCATTATAACCCAATATACTCAAACACATTTAATCGTTGTGATGGAAAAGTGCAACAAGTTACCCACTCTAACCCAAAAATATTCATATCGTCCTCTTTTATTGCTGACCGCCTTTTTTTCCTATTGATTTTATTGATCAAAGCCGTTTTTTTTCAATACAATAAAAAATATCTCTTTATCAAATTTGATAAAAAAACTCTTTTTCGTTTCTGCGTTTTTATTGAAAATCAAACTCCGGTAAAAGTGACACTAAAGATGGAACTTGACGAGTGGGACCAAGGACAGTTTGATGAATGGGAGCTTCCTTCATTTGCTCCCTTTACTGGAGAATCTTCAACGATTGAAGTTGTAAAAGAGCCGTATGGGCAGCAAAAAAATTCACGGTTATTACCCGAAGTTGAATTAGGATCATCATCTGATGAGGATGCTCCTCCTCTTCCTGAGACTAACCAATTAGCCCGAGAGAATCATAAGCTTCGATCGATTATGACTGGCTTGAAGCAGCAATCGAAGAATGCTGAATTGGCTAATAACGATCTCAAGTTGCAGCTCGATGCTTTCAGGAGTGTTTTTAAAACACAGATGAAATCTAATTTCCTTTCAATGTTACATTAAAATTTGCTTTCATATTTTTTAAAATAAAGGCGTTAAGGTTATAATGATTTCCAGCAACTCTAGAGAAGGAATGAAGAAGAAAAGTCATTATAAATCATTTGAAAATTCAAACCTTACCACTTATCCCTCATTATCACAGATTAATACTTATTCATCATTGTCATTTGCGAATAATCCAATAATGACACTAAAGAATTTCCCAACTTTATCATCTCTTAAAGAGCTTTGTTTTGATAATACACTAATAAAATCATTTGAGGGAGCAAATCCGCAGCCTTTGTTGGCATCAGTATCATTTATTAACACACCTATTGCACAATATCGAGAGCTTGCGACAATGTGTATTGTAGTATTTGGTGATAGCATTCATGAGGTTAATCGAGAAATACTTGAATATGATGTTTGTCAAAAAGCCAAGAAATTGCGTACAAGGCTTAAGCCTCTTTTGACAACAGGATGGCTTATTGTTTCTATTGATCCTCTAAAAATTATGCATTATGAATCTAATGAGCAGTTGCTCCTCTGGGATAACAATCGTAACCCAGATCAAGCAATTGAGATGCTACCAGACATTGTTGAGCTACCAAATTTTGTTCTTCCAGCCAAAAATTTGAATGATTCGTTCTCAAATAGTACAGGAGCGTTTGAAGATAGCTATCATAGTGGCCATTCAAGTGCGTCTTTGGGAATAAATGGAATAAAAACAGCATCAAGAGTGCTGCAAAACCCTGACAGTCACGAATCACCTGTTCAAAAAGATGGAAATAAGTTTTCAGGGTATAAATCCAGAACAATCAAGAAAAATAATATGAAGCCTGTTGCCAGATCTATTCTCGAGTTTGGTACAATAACAATAGATACATGTGATGATAATCATTCACAATGCTCTTCCGCATCTCGGAAAATGTCAAAACGAAATAATAATTTATTAGAGCTTAAAAAGCCATTCACATCACCAAATGCAAAACGGAAACATGTACAGAAAGAAGAGCTATTTCCCCGAGTTTTGTCTTCGAGAACAGTTAATGCATTTTTGGAACAGAGAAGGCGGGGTGTGGATGTTGAAGAGTTGAGAAGGAGGGGTAGGATACTCTTTTATGAAGACGAAAGCGCTGAGTATTCCACCCTTCAAGAAATGGAAGAATTTGTTGAAAAATATGTGAAAGAGAAGATTAGAGAACTGTCTAGTAAATACCCTGTGATTTAAGTCTATCCCGGGTTAACGTAAAATTATGAATGATGAAGCGAAAAGAGAATCATATGAGGAAGATCGATTAAGAATGCTTTTAGCAATTGAAAAACTGGAAGAACAGTGTGATTTGTTGACCAAAGAAAACAAAGGCTATCAAAATCAAATTGGGAATCTTGAGAAAAGCTTAATCACAGAAAAAGAAGAGAAATTTTTATTAATAAGGCAATGCGAAGAAGTTAGAAACCAAAAAGAAATCGCAGAAAGTAAAGTTCAGCTACTTCAAGAGCATATAGAAAAACAAAGTAAGGATCTGTCATCTATTGTTAATAATATTGAAGATAAAGATCGAAAAATATCCGATTTGAATGCTCAAATTCGTAAATATGAAGGAATAATGTGTAAAAAACATGAAGATAGTCTTGAGCAAATTACGGAAAAAAAGCGATTAATGGATGTTAATCACCAATTAGAAGCTCATATTGAAGACGTGGATCTCGCTTTAGAGCAAATGCTTAATAGAAACAATGAATTAATTGAGATTATTCATGATAGAGAAATAGGTATTCAACAATTGGAGTATCAAATTGCTGAAGAACAAAGGAGAAATGAAAGATATGAAAGAGAGATTCATCATATCAGATCCAAAGATAATGTTGCTTTTTCCAATAGTGATTTTGAAAACAGCACAATGCAAGGGCAAACATTTATTGAAGTCCAACAGAAGTTAATTGAAGCCAAAAATATAATTAATGATTTGAAGTTTAGATTAGAAGAATCACAAAAAGAAGCATCTCGATCTCAAAGTCTTCAAAACTCCCTTGATCAGGTAAAAAGACAATATCGAGAATTGTTAACAGCATATGACCAAAAAACGCTTGAATTAGAGTCAGATAGGAAAGCAATTGATGTTTTTGGACAACAAATAGCTGACTATCGTGAAAGAATTGAAGAAATGGATATGATTAGTGAGCAACAGTTTGCAATTGCTCGAGGAGAAATTTTGTTTTATAAGGAGAAAGCAACTATTTTGAAAAAGGAGAACTTCGAGCTAATTGAGAATGTTCAAAGTGATAAAATTATTATTAATGAATTAAGAGATATGGTATCCAAATTGGAATCTAATACTTACGGACTTCCAGAGGCTGTTCAAGAAAACTCAATGTTAAGATCAATGCTGTCACAGCGTCATGCAGCTATTGCTGATATGATTCAACAACTTTCTCTCTATGAAAAAGTAATAAATGCAATGGAATCGAATATGAATCAGGGAGTGGATGTATCTTCCATGATAAATCGAATTTTTGATGACGACAGTGTCCCGAATCCAGGAAAAACGGATCATGCAGCTGTAAATATAATGAAAAGAGCCATCGCTCGTCTTCAATTAAGAGAACAGGCTCAGATTGAAATCATCACGGAAAACGACCCATCATTATCTCCACCCAAAAAACTTGATGATAATATTCAGAGCTTATCATCAATGCAATTAAAGAACAACAAGCGGGCTAACTATAATGAAGCAGCTGAGAACTATGTTACTATTCCATCATATTCTCGTAATGATCCTGATATTAATCGCTTTAAGCCATCAAAGAATGAAAATACCCTTAATTTCAATGATTTGCCTGTTCAGAGAATAGATTTTGGTGTACAATTTGATAATGCTGAAACAATGGTGTTAAATTCTAACGATGTTGGGTTGGAATCCAACCGAGACCAAGCAGAATCAATACTTGAAATCCGCCAGAATTTGAATATTGTTAAAAGAGAAAGATTGGATTTAATGAGAAGAGTTGCCCTTTATAAAGCTGAACTTGAAAACACGCAAGTTGAAAACAGACAACTTATTACAAGAAACGAAGATCTTCAAAGACTAATAGAAACGCTTCAAAAATCAATGATGCAAGAAAAACTCAAAGAAAATATCGAAAAAACGAAAAGTAAGAATATTATTATTCCTCCTCTGCCTCTATCACAAATTGCCGAAAACCAAGAGTATTCAGATGGGCCTTCTCCAACCCATCCTATAAATTCTGTGGATTCTGAACGGAATAATGATCCAATGAGGAATAATATTGATGATTCTATGGCCATATTCAATCTTGAAGCACCATACGTGCAAAAAAGAGAAATGCCTATGTCTTTTAATGAGTTTGATTTGTCCCCACCAACTGAAATCATCAACCTTAAACCAAAAACTATCCTTGCATGTGACATATGTATATTATCCAAAGGTATTTCCACATTAACAGTTGAGCCAGTTTCTACTCTTATTTGTGTTGGAATTGATAATACGCCTGAGTTATCCAATATTCCTGTTGTTCAATCAATGAAAATAACTGGTACTGATGTATCGATTCTTGTGAAACAAGACTGGTTCCAAATCTTTTTAGCCCAACAAAAGGCTCACCAGGAAGAAGTTGGAAATCTTCAAAGAAAATCAAGCCAAAGAAAACTACAGGTCAAAGAAATATCCGAACAAATTGATCGATCAGAAAGGATGAAAAATAGTTTGATGGCCACAATTTCCGAACTTAAAGAACAACTTAATAAGCAACGACAAGATTTTCATGAAAGATTGCTGCAAATGAAAAATGAAGCTGACAGGTATGTTCAATTAGAAAGAGAAGAGATGAAAAATATGCTGTCATTATCTGAGCAAAATATGAATTCGAAAGGACATGAAAGAACCAAACAACTTGATGATGTTTCTCGCCTAATTTCTCAGCTGGAAAGAGAAAAGAACAGACTAGAATCAATGCTTGAAGAATCACAAGATTCACTCATACTTATGAAAAGGGATAATTCTGAATTGCTTGTAAGGATAAGGTCTCTTGAATCAGAGAATAGAAACTTAGAATCACAAATATCTGATAATTCCAAAATTCAAGACTATCAAAGATACGCAACATCACTAAAAAAGAAGCTTACAGAAACAGAACAGAAATTCAAACAAATCAGTGATGAAAATGAAGGACTTAAAAGAAAGAAATCTTCAAGAATCGAGACTCTCATGTTTACAACACCTCCAGAAAAGACTAATTTGGCATTAACACACTCTCCATCGTCTAACTCGGTCACATCTACTCCAGAACAGTCAAAATCTAAAAAGATGCAGTCACAGATTGATGAGCTCAAGCAAAAAAACACCGAGCTTGAAACTACTCTGAAAAAATCTATCGAAAACACAAACAGGCTCCAAAAACTGATACAAAGCAAAGAATCAATGATAACATCGGCAAATGAAGAAAAGCTTAAACTCAAGCAAAAGCTACTCCAGGCTCAGCAAAAAATCGAAACACTGGAGTCCCTGTGTCCTACCCGTGAACGATAAGTAAACTGTCCACATGTTTACAAAACGGTTGTGGTCGGACCATTTTTTTTATGGGCGTTGATTTGGACCATAGAGTTCCTCGTAAGGTTAGGAGCGAGCCCAAGACTAATAATGTTCAAGTTAGGATGCTTCATGACTTGTACTCATTTCTTGCACGCCGAACTGGCAGTGATTTCAACAGCAAAGTTGCTCACCGTCTTTGCATTTCTAGAACCAATAGGAGACCATTTTCTCTCTCTAGGCTTTCATTAGCACTTGAGGGCAAGGAACAAGGTACTATTGCCGTTTTAGTTGCTAAGATCGTTAATGACGAAAGACTTCTTATCGTTCCCGCAATGAAAGTTTGTGCTCTTAATTTCACAGAGACTGCACGTGCTCGCATTGTTGCTGCTGGTGGTGAATGTTTAACATTTGATCAATTGGCCACTCTCAGACCAACAGGAGATAAATGCCTCCTTCTTGAAGGAGACAGGAAACGCCGCGAAGCAGTTAAACATTTCGGCGCAGCTCCTGGTGATAACAATTCCACAACCAGGCCCAAGATCCGCGCTCGTGGTCGTAAGTTCGAAATGGCTCGTGGTCGCAGGAAGTCCCGTTTCTACAACGCATAAAACTAAATACTTTATTGTTGATTGTTGTTTAATTCAAGAATTTTCGATTGCGCCTGTGAATTTCGCAGCAGCACCAATGAGCCGATATGCTTTATCGAAGCTCGAATATCTCGGCACATGCAACTGGTTAAAACATGTTGAAGCAGTTGGCATTCTATCAGTATCACCGCCATTGTCAATCTGCAATCTGATTGCATCATTAGGAGGCAGACGAATTCTACCTGTCGTGAACTTAAGCAAATCAGACCTTTGTTCATTCGAAAACCTCTCAAATACTCGCAGAATAATCCTCTCTTGTTCTGAATCAATGCCAGAAAAGGAGGTAATGTTCTTTAATGCTTCATATGAGATTTCAGAGTCACCACATGCAGCGTATTTGATTGTTGCTCCATCGATTGCTGCGGAAGCAGTCATGTTAAGGTTTTCCCAGAATCCTGTATACATGTTTTGCAAATGAGTTTGTAACTCTTTAACTCTGTAATCAATAGCTAATGATATATACCTATTACAGTTTTCTAGTGTAACTGCTTCAGATTTTCCACGTGATGTCAATGCTATTTCAACTCCATTAATGTCAGTGACAACAAATTTTTGATTGATTGCTGAGGAAAATTCTTCTTGGGTCATACCGCTGGTCATAGCATCTTTGAGTGTTTCGATCAGGGATTTGAAATTATGATCAATTTCATATATTCTGTTTATATGAACCTTATTGGTGGAAAGAAACTCCCAAACCAGTGGAGGGAAGGTGAAATCCTGAACCAGACCTGACCTAATGCAAATCCCAATTAGAGCTCCAGCAAATTTATATTGTTTCTCGATACTGGAATGTCTTGGATTGGGGAATGGAACAAATGTATCACGGTAAGCACCACATTCATTACGTGCATTTGGTACTGGAATTACAAGACCACATGAAGGAGACATTAAGTCTCTTGCACAATCAACAACTAAATCTCTCGCAGGGCCTCCAACATCAATGCCTCTCTCATTGCTCAATTCAACCCTCCAAGGCCTTTCTCCTGGATTCCTAAATCTGGATGGGTTGTAAACAGATGACATTTGGCTGATAACAGTATTAGACAAGGTATTGGAAATTCCTTCTCGAACATCAAATGCTGCCTTCCTATCGATTGATAAACTAGGTTGTACATCTCCGGAATTAGATAAAACAGCCTCGTGGAACTTTTTAAGTTTGATAGGTGGTGCAATTGACCTAGAAAGCCCAGTTATGTTTGGATCATCTATCTTCAATAGATTGTTATAAATCATCCAGTTCAACATTAATACCAATGATGCTCGCAATACTAAAGAATGCAATGGAAACGGCAAAGATGCTGTTACTAATAATGAATAGTCGAAAGATGAATTATAATTTGACGTGGTGTACAAACTTGGAGATAATTGAGAAATAATTGTAGAATCATATTGAGGATTCCATTGAATAAACGCTTCCCGAATAGTATCGGTGAATTTTTTGGTATTTCCTAAAATGAAAGATACTGGTTCATTTTCTGGATCTAATGACTCAAAATAATAATCAAATGATGACCATGAATCGGAAGGAATCTGAATGAAGAATTGACTATTTTTGTCATATGGGATTTGACTTGATGAAACGGATACAGAATTCTCCATCTGGCTATTATTTGATATGGTTACTGTTGGTGGAACCTCGGCTTTTTTAAACATTAATTTGAAAGAAGAAGGTATTGCGGTATTGAATTGAACCTTTAAAACTGTAGAATTGATCTGTTTGGATTCATAAGGAGGAAACTTTTGTATAACTCTACACCATAATGGAATAAGGAAGTGGAATGGAAATCCAATAAGAGAATCATATGACCTTAATACTCTTCGAATTAATTGAATGTGGCGGGCAGTATCAGATGTCGTTGTTAATGGGGTAGAAATAAGGCAAGATGGTATTCCGATCTGCGTTGAATCGGAATTTTTAATATCTTCGAATTCTTTTTCGGATATAAACTCTGGGAAATGTTTCTTGAGTGGTATCAATACCCTTTCGTCCCAAACATTCTGTTGCTCCTCAAGGAAACAATAAAAGAAACTTGATTTTTGTGGTCTAAGATATTGAGAAATGAAATTCAATCTTTGTAGAAGAGCCCCACTATAGTCTTTTGAATGTATTGGAACATTTTGATTCAAAAATGAAAAAATTTGTTCGCCAATAACTGTATAGAATGGCGATTTAGCGACTAGGCTATCGATGATGAAAGAATACAATGATGCCTTATATTTGCTAATGTACTTGGGTTCGAGTTTATTAATGAACAAAATAAAATATTTGAACAATGTTACAACTTCAATTACAGTATAAAGGTAAGTATGATTATAATCAGTATCTACAGGTATTAATATCACAGGGTTGACTCGAGTTGTGACAGTAAATGAACTTTCTTTAATATATGTATAATTAGAATTAATCCTATTGGTACTGCCATTAGAAATAATGTCATAGTTTCCATTAGACATAACAACTTCCATAGCAATATATGACTTGACTCCAGGTTTATATATGTATTGGGATGTTTGTTTTCGAACTAAAATAATATCAGGATGCTTATCAATAGCAAAATGCCAAAAGAAATCATTAAAACGATCCGATAGAAGATTGTGCCATGAAGAAACGAACTCCTCACAGTTTGAACTTTGAGAATAATAATTATATAAAACACTGATTGCATTCATTTGAGGATACAAATCAGATCTGCGAGTTTGACATGAACTATCAAATAAATTGTATGAAAAATCCACAACCTTGGTGTTTTCAACATAAGCTTCTGAACATATAAGCAATGTACAGAAATATTGAGCAATGTGGTCAGAATTCATGGAATACTGCTTAAAAATATTACAAATATCATTTCCTGGAATAATTATCTGATTAAGGAAGAGAACGCTATTAACTTCTGATCTCATTTTAGATGAATAGCCTGTTGCAAAATAATTCAGTAATTCAGGGTGCATATAGTAATAATTTGGATTGATTGGAATGCCAGTCTTGATTTCAATCTTCTGATGGGACGGGTTATGTTTCTTAGTTATCCCTAAAGAATCAGAAATCAAGTCTTCAGAAGAACTTTTAACAAACCTGCATGTTGTGTCTTTATCTGTTACTTCATATAAATCATGTTTATCGGAAATATCATATATGATTGGCTGGGATTTTTGGTATTCGTTTGTTAGGATAGCAGGAGTCTCGTAGATGCGAGTGTTAAAATCAAAAACAGAAAGTTGTTTCTCTGAGAATTCAAGGGATTTCTGAGAATATACTACAAGAGGTTCAGAAGTTATCTTGGATACAGAAATGGGTTTATATTCCATCTTATAAAACTTTTGTCTAAAATGGTCAAGTTGAACTTCATATTGGCCCATTACTTGAACCCCAACGTTTGGAATATCACTATTCTGCAGTGAATCCTCGTTCTCGAACAAAATAGGGGGTCTTGACTTCCTAAAAACAGTTTTTCCATAAAGAGGGAAACTTGTTTTGGCTTTAATTTGAGCTATTGGTTTGCTCTTGTTAATACTTACATGGGATTTTTGTGCCTGGAAGTCTAAATCAAAAGAGTAGCTTGCTTTAAACACATCAAACGATTCTATATAATAAGAAACATTATTATCAACAAACTTATGTGTTAAAACAGGGCTTTCTGATCCGTTTACAAATATTGATGCCTCAAAATTCAATGGATTATAAATGAAAGACAATGATGTTACATTTGAGAGCTGAGTGGTGGTTTTATCGAGAATAACTGCCTTATCCTTTGAGTATTTAACTAAGAAGTACTCTGGTTGATCTGAATCGATGTTTAGCGAAACAAAGCCGATATATGAAGAACCAAGATTGCTCATAACAGTGATATTAAGTTTTGTGATTGATGTGTCAGAACATGGTGGAGTTAAAAATAGAGATCTCTCTGTGTCAACGTTAATCTCACCATCATAAAGCTGGTTATTGAAACCATTTGTTGGAATAGTTGGTGTTGTTTGGTAGAAACGAAAAACTTGATTCCTAAATGAATAGAACCCTTCATTTTTGGAAGATAAGTGGTTCCTAATAATATTAAGGAAATCGTTTTCAGATGAATTAAAAACAACATATGGTTTCTGTTCGAAAGATGCAACTTTCATAAATAATGAAAGAAAATCGGCACTTGATGAATATTCTTTCAATGAAGATAATACATAGAATGACAGACCTTCATCACTATAATGCTTTTGGGAAGAATTCAAATGATTCAGATAATGGGGAATCAAGGAATCATAAAGAGTATACATTGAATAATTAAATGGAATCATGGTTAATGGATTGATCCTATTGCTCCTTGGAATGGTGACTATCTGTGAGTCAGGAGTAATAGGAATCTTATAACACATATAGTCTCCATTTTCCCTATCAATATCACATAGATAGTATATAGAACCAGAATCCTGATCTTTAAGGAATGATCCTGGTCTTTCAGAATCTATTACGTTTGATAAAACTGCGAATACTGCATATAATAACTTTGGATCGGAAAAAACAGATAATTCTTTTGAGGAGCTATCAGATTTCCCTCTCGTTAATATATATTGAAAAATATTAGATAATAGTAATGATGATGAATCTGCAGTAATGAAAAAACGACGACATAGTTGAATTAATTCAGAACACCCGGCCATAATAATCCCAGGGGTTCTCTTTAACTCTCCTTTCTGATCATCAAAGTTGCTTCCTGATGCAAAAAATGATGTATATCCTCCATAGCATATGGTGGCTATTGTATTCAAAACAACCTGAAATATAAAAGTTATCCTTGGATCATTATGAATTATGTCGAACAAAAAACTAGTTGTATTATGATACATAGATGGATTGGAATTGCAATAAATGGAAAACAGAGATTCGGGATTAATGGCTAACTGCAAGCCAGATTTGAATACTAGGCGACCTAATGAGAGTTTAGATGACCCTGTGTTAGCTTCAGGATCTATATGCCGAATTATTGGAGAATTCTGTAAAGACTCTTTTAATTGAGGGTTTTTTTGCATAATAACATAAATGCTAGATGTGATAAAACACAAAAAAGAATTATATTGATCCTGAGTAAATTGAGACTTTTTTGAAACAAGACTTTCTGTCAACTCGCAAAGTGGATCTAAAATAGTATTGGGGGATACTGCACTTACAGAGAAAATAAGATTTGCAAAAAATACAAACAATATACTTGGTGATTCATTCTGGCTATTCGATGAAATAGAAGATCTTATTATATTCATCAAACGCAAAATATTCTTAAATCCAATGGATTCAATTGCAAGTTTCTGAGGTGTATCAGATAATGCCATCAAAAATTTTGGAATAGAAGTAGATCTAGAAAAATGTTCCATAATGTATGATGTACATACAGGAATTAAATTTTGCTCAAGTGTGTTGTTAATGATTCCAAGACCTGTTGATATGTGCTTTTGTACCTGATCGGCAGTTTTAATCAAATCAAAAAAGTCTTTCAAAGATATATTTGCCGATAAAAAGCTACAAATCTGTGCAATTGTGTCAGTAAAAACAGTATCGTTATCATCGGTTTGAAATCTTGATGGTGGTGATATGTGTAATAAAAAAACACATTTTCTTCGGATTTCTAGAATCAAATTCGGATAATCGTCCTCATTTCCTGGTTGAACAGGGATTTGGCTTTCCTCGCTTTCCTTTTGTTTTAAATTCCACTTTTGTTTAGCTTGTTGTGTGTATCTTCGAATCTTATACACGGCGTTAACAATCAGCTTAATAAAATGATTTATAATTGGCTTTTCATTGGAAGCGACGATATTGGAAATTTCAACCATTGATTGGCCAATTCCTAAATGCTTTGAAAATACAGCAAATAATAATCTTTCGTTATGCCTCTCTTCGACAGTAAGTTTTTTGTTTTGAGGATTAGGAACAGATTGGTATAAAGCATTCTGTAACTCTGTAACAAATGATGTTTCTTTATCTTGGACTATTGATTGTATTAATCCTTCGATTCTTGAACTCTCAGTTGATGTAGACTTCATACTTGCAAAAGAGAATCCTTTTCTTAATAAACTATTGGGCTTGAGAGATTGGAAAAAGGTTTTCATTATTTCATCAATACTACTTGGGGATAGATTAGATGACAATGTTGATTGAATCAACCATTTATAATTGAGAACCTTAGATAATTCTTGACCTCCATCTATGAGTGCTGTAATAAAACTAATGTATAATGAAAACAACTCATAGTATAACATATATATAAAAACGAATGAACCTTTTTGTTCGATAACTTGCTTATCGATACCACTACAGCTTATTCTTGCTGACATTTCTGAGAAAAGTGGTTGAAATAATGATACAAATAATGTTGATACTCTTGTATATGATGAAAATGGATGAAGAAGCATTAACCATTTCATAAAAACTCGTGTGAAAGGTAAAAATTGGAGTTTATCTTGGTTTTCTGTTTTTTGGTTTCCAAATTTTTGCAGTAATCTAATCATTTCTTCTGTCATCAAACCAGAAAAAGTATGAAATGCCTCTTGGAGTTGTTTTTGTTTGTCTTGAAGCTCTGTGGGGGATTCGGAATAAACTTTTCTCATTTCAAACATTATTGAACGAATAAAATATGTTACAAGATCCTTTTGATAACATCTCAGATCATAAGTAGAAAAATCGGACATTCTCTTCAAAATTGGAGGAAATATCTTTCGACATGTTAATGCAACAAAAGAGTAAGGGAATGAATTTGAAGTTGAGAACCTTTCAAGCATATATGTCAAAAATGAGGGCTTCATATTTTCGATAAGCCATTGCATCACAAAAGGAGATTCACTAACTTTTGTATTGAAAAATAAATCAAATGAATTCACAAAAGTAAAAGCTATTGATGTGTACAAAAATCCGAATTCTTTGTCTTTCAAAATAAGGAAGAGTTCTTCACTAATTTGGTGGGGATTCTGTATCTTGATTATATTGCCATTAGGAAGAATTCTAGAAACAAAATTAGTTAGATTGAAATCAAGAAGATTAACTATCATTACCATTGCTTCTTGCAAGCGTTGTACATTCCATTTGCCATTTGATAAACTATTTGTATATGCAGATTTGATCCTCTTTAATGAATCTACCAGAGTACTTATAATTGCATTCGTACTTGGAGCAAAAAATCTATTAATTTCGAATAATCTTACTGTGTCATTATTGTTTACATAGTTAATATTAAACCCAGATCCACAAAAATGAGAGATATAATAACGCAAATACTTAAATATGACCATTGATAAAGATGTAACATCTTTGGCAGATGCAAATGAACTCATAATCGAATCAAGATCAGAAACATTATCAATATTTGTTCCAGTCAACCATGGTGGAAGAGAACCGTTGATTCGGAATTTAATAAGCTTTCCTAAATTGTCTTCTGTTTGCGACAACCCCCAAATGCATTTATTCCATGGATCAACTGTAGCAGACATTAACAAAAATTTAAGTGGGAACTGAATATCCCTAATATGGTTACCATCAATTAAAGAAAACTGCCTCATTACATAATCAAAACGATCTGTTCCAGAATGACTTTTGATCATTACTAAAAATGACAAAATAACACCATTACTCAACATAATCGTCTCCTTTTGTGATGGAATGATATCCTTGCCAAGATATTCGTTCGGACTTGCATATCCCATTTTCAAATCAACGGTATGGTGTAGAGCTATTGTATTGTTTTCGATTGTAAATACATTGATTGATGATTTCCCTTTTGTAGAATATATAAAATATCCATCAGATGTTGTAGGTGCCTGTATTTTCGGGCTTGTGGATAAAAATGACTTTTGATAAGCAACATCTTCATCGACTATTCTCCTGGGATCTGTACAAATTACTCTGACTTTTCTGGAATAAGGGCCGTGAATCAATAAATGATCGTTACCGAAAACAGCAAACAAATCCACTCTCTCAGTTTTTTCCATTTTCAATTCTTCTGCGCTAAATCGAATTTTGGCATTAGTTATGGATTTTGATAACGATATAGAGTGAATATATCCATGGTTACCGATTAAAAAAATACTCTTCCCGTCACATGTAATAATTGATTGGACATTCTGTTTAGGTAACTTGTATCCTTCGATATCATTGACACCTAATATTGCAACTGAGCTAATTTCATAAGCTGCATTAATTACTGGTAAATTCATATACTTGTTAGCCAAAGTCATCAAAGAGTTCTTCACAGATTGTTTATTGCCATTAATAGACAATATTAATGATTCAGTAAAGGCTGCAATTATTGGAGATAACTCAGATGTCTTAAAACCATATTCGGTTGCCTGAAAAACATCAAAAACATTTTGCTTGGTCTTCAGTTGTTCGATAATAAAATCAGAGCCTAATTCAAAAGAAGAGTGAAATCGAAATGAAAGATCATTCTGGCGGAATGATTTCAATGTTTCATTAACATAGAGCAAAACATTTTCAACCTTTTGATATGTTGCAACCAATTCTTTCGTAAGAACAGGTTGAATGTTTTCCAAATCCTTAAACTTCCTGCCAATAGACCTTTGGTCTTCAGATTGCCTGTTAAATCTATCGTTTCGAATTCGATCTTCTTGTTCAAATGCTGGTAATGATCTTTCTTTCACGAATTTAAAATATTCCCTAATAATTTGTAATAAAATCGGACTTGACTCTGGATTACCCTGGAATAATGGAATTAACACATTATTCCAAACTTCATATGGAGTATTATACTTAGTAAATGTTGCTGGATCAATCATTATATCAGAAACAAGAGTATCAGATGGTATCATAAACGGCTTCTCTTTCAATGTTTTGTACTTCTTAATCATTTCACTTTCATATTCCTTACTGATAGCAACTTCCTCGTATCCTACATCAAAAATACTTTGAAGATTCGCTTCGCTAAACCCAAATCGGGGTCTGGCGTTGGATCTGGAATTATTTGCACCCATTTTAGCAAAATATTTTACAAAACCGACAGTTTTGAAGTAAAATTATGCAATTTAGAAAAGCTTCTTGAAAAAGCTATTGATTTCGTGTGTGATTTGCTCGGATGCCTTGTTGATATCACGTGAAATTGGTTTCAGAGTTGTTTCAACAGTTTGGCTAACCTGGCTAAGCTGCTCTTTGACTGTCTTTGGCTTCTGATCAGGATTTGCAACAAACATTGGCTGGCCGAAATTGCTGTAAACAGTTTGACCTACTGGAGGATATAATTGGTTCATGACTGGTGGTATAAGTGCCCTGTTGATATCAAAAACAAGAAGATTCTCAGGAACATTACCAAGAACCATAAATGGCTGAATGGTCATTGGTGCTTGAACTGGATTTGGGGGAGGAGTGGTCACGGGCTGTGGGGGGATATATGGGGCTGTAGGAGGTGGATAAGATGCAAAACCAGTTGTATCTATGTTCTCATATGGGTTTTCACTCAGTATCTTTTGCTGCTCAGGGGTCAATGCTTGATTCATAACTGTCAAACGATTACTACACCGCAATTCTTATGTTTACACAATCGTTTTTTTGAAGTATTGCCAGAAATGTTATCGAAGTCAAACGATTATTCTGCAATAAAAAAACATATTGTCCCTCCATGATGAACATTAATTTCCTTCTTTTTCATGTATATTTTTGTTCATGTGTTGATATTTATGGCAAAAATCGTGTTTCAAAGCATGATGATGCGTGGTATTATGTTCAATTTGAGAGGGATGGCTTATTTGAAGTACTTCAGAATTTAATTGGCATATCCATTGATAATATTCTTCCTGTATCGGATAAAATTTTTACTATTTCGTTATCAAGAAGAATCGCAAAAAAAATAATTGAAATTCCTGGAATTCGGATTACCAAAATTCCATCATCTGATAAAAAGCCGAAAAGCATATCTAAGCTATACTATGCGATATCCCAACCGAATTGTTCACTTCCAGGTGAGATAATAACAAAATATGGACTCATTACAGTTTTTAAATATGAGGGATCTATCAACAAATTAGCAAAAATAGTTTGTGCTAGGGTTATTCAGCCATATACAAATTCCTTAACGTTTCATTCGCGATTTCACCGATCAATAACTCATGATTGGATAAATAGCAATCAGTACCATACAAATCAGGTTGAATTAAATTCCCCATTATACAAGCGCAATATTACAGGAGCAAACCAATGCATTGCTGTTGTTGATACAGGTGTTGATGTGAATAATCCTTGGTTAAAATCTAATATATCTGAACAATCCAAAGTTAGGACATACTGGGGGATAGCTGATGATGTTGATGCTGATGAAGGTCATGGAACATTCATGGCGGGGGTTGCAGCAGGTAAATCTAAATGTCATCCGCTATCGAGTTTATATAATGGAGTCGCATATGATTCACAAATATTACCTGTAGATATCCATAAAAAGTCTACAAATCATTTCATGTTTCCAGCAAATTTAAGTGATATGTATGAAGCTCCTCTTGAACTTGGATGCCCTATCAGCTTGAATACATGGACAAATGGTGATCAACTGATGACAACTGTGATTGACTATTTGGCATATAGAAATCCGGAAATCCTATTTATTTTTCCTGCTGTCATGAATCAAAAAGGAATCATTGATCATCCAGCTGATTCAAAGAATGCGCTAACAGTTGGATCTGTTCATGGCGTACCATCATCAAATTCAGTAGATGATCCAACTATCCCCATTATGGTTTTTTGTCATGGCACTAATTCAATGATCATTGGATATGGAGATGAATCTGGAGCTCCATTTTTAAATCACAGTGATCATGGATTTAAAGAGTATCATAACATTCTAATTGGTGATGGAGAGGATTGCATTGCTGTTATTTTGGATGAAAGAACAAAACCAGATTCTTACCCTGATGTATTAGCTTTGCTGGTATTTCATTCATCTCCGATTAGCGGCAAATTTACCATGCCAATTATCAGAATGCCGCCAGAAAGGAAAAATTTCTTCACCCAGGGTTCTATTGTCTCTATGTTTGTATCACAATATGGAGATGATGATTTAAATGGAATCTTTAGGATTAGTAATATAAGTGGATACCGGACAAAGAGTACATTTTTGATTAAACCTGATATCGTTGTTCCTGGTGGGCCTATAATTGGGCCCAAAGCTGGGAGTTCTGAATGTAGTATGCTTTCCTTGACTTTGAAAGCAGGTCCTTCTGTTTCTTCGTCCATTGCTGCTGGTGATGCTGCTTTAATTCGGCAGTTCTTGACCAAAAAATTGGGAATTCCCTCAATCAACTCGACTTTGATTCGAGCTATGTTTATTACCAGTGCTTCAGATCTGAGCGACGTATATGGTGAATTACCAACCGAACAACAGGGTTGGGGTGTTCCTCAATTAGAAAAGATAATGTTCCCTGGTAAAGGCTTTAGTACATACATTCAACAATCAATCACAATTGAGAAAGAAAACAGGCTGGATTTCTGTTTTACTGCAACATCAGCTGGATTTGTGACGGCAACAATTGTATGGAATGACTATCCTCGAGATCCCACTTCTTTTTCATCCATAACAACTCCATTAATACTAACAGCATCAACGGAAAAAAATTCTCAATCACACATATTATCAAACATCAAAAAAGAAGACTTTCCAACAATTGATATATTCAACACTGTAAAAAGGGTTGATATTCCGGTGGCTTATGGTACCAAGGTTAGGATATCTGTTATTGCTGGGAAATTTGAATATCTTAATACTGTTAACTTTTCAATGGTGATTCATGGACCATTTGATCTGAATTCAAATATCAATCTCAGCTGTAATGGATATTTTGAATCAAGCCCTTGTCCAAGACAATGCGAAGGTGGAAGGGGTGCGACATGCTTAAAGTCGAAACTTTGCTATTGTCCTGCTGATAGAGGTGGTGACTTTTGTGGGTTTAGATCAGAAAAAGCCCCAGTTGGTCACCAGCAGTATGTTGAGGCACTTAGAAAGTTTGAATGGAGATTAATGAAAGTGTTTCCAGAAAAATGGGGTCCTAACACTAGTTTAATACTTGACACTAGTAACATTGATTTTGAAAAAACTGGAATTCTCATCAATGTAGGAAGGGCTCCAAGATGGAATGAATATTTATGTACAAATGTGCATTGCCCTTGGGCAGATACATTGGAAAAAAGCATGTCTTTCTCATATAATGAATGGGATTTTGTCACGAAAGCTAACCCGTTCGTATTCGGCTTCTTCGGAAAGTCTGAAACGCCAATATCTTTTGAAGTTAGATATGACCTTATTACCCCCCAAGCACAAAGTGAACAGTAATGTGATGTGAAAAAAATCGTTTTGTAAACATGTTTATATAACCGTTTTAAATTATAACGGATTTTAGAATAGATGACCGCTCAAGCAGACGACTTTGATGATTTACATCTTCCAATTGAAATTACCGTAGAATCATACCAGACATTACTTCTATTAATAGCTTCTAATGAGCCAAATGTGCTCATGCCGACGATTTCGGCTCTACGCGATCAAATAAAAGACGAATCGATTGTTAATTCTACAATTCCTCGTTTGGTAGAACTTGCGAACACCCTATCAAATGATCAGGTTTTAACTGTAATTGCATGGTATTTTGCTGCTTTAGCACAAGCTGCAGTTACTGAGAAATGGGCCTTTGATGTTTTGTCTAAATCGGGCGCTGTTCCTCATATTGTTAAATTTTCCAAGCAATTTGATCATCCATCACTTAGTGAAAGGACTTTTGAAGCCCTAGTTGCTTTATCGTCTGATCCCGTAACCTCACGCGAAATAATTGAAAATGGATCGTTGGATGTGTTTAAAGAAGCATTGAAACGAGATGATCCAACAATTCAATCTCAAGTATCAATTGCACTATACAGAATGAGCACTGATTTCGAAAATAGGAGATCAATACTTAAAAGCGGACTATTTGATAGTTTGATTGATTTTCTGTCTTCGGAAGACCTTGATGAAGAAGTTTTATCCAATGCACTACAAGCAACAGGAAACATTTTGATTGATTCTGAATGTGTTGTTCATTTCGAAGAAAGATCAGGATGGAATCACATTTATCCATATTTAGAAGAATCAGAAAAAACAATTCAAACATATGCATATTCAATTGTAGCCCAAGTTTCCAGTGTTCCTTCTTTTCAATATCATTTTGATGAAGATTTGCTCGGAAAGTTTATTGTTGCATTGAATGATCTTGAAGAATTTGATCCTGTAGTACCAAAACTATTACAAATATTTAAGAATTGTTGCGGAATAACGATTGTAGCTCGTAATCTTGCCCTTCAGGTTCCATTCTTATTAGATAGAGTATTTAGTTCACAAACTGAAGTAAGCATCAAAGAATCAATGACAGAAATAATATCTAATCTCTCAAAGGATCCCAATACGCATTCCTCTATTCTTGAATCTGACCAACTTGTAAGAATTTGCAAACTACTTGGTAACGAAATATTACTTAATGACAACAAACGCCAGGCTACAACAAGAATAATGAGGAAAAATGCTTTGCAAGTAATTAATTCTGTATGTGAAAACAGGAGTATTAGAGCCAAATTGCATGAGTTTTCTGCAATAGAACATATGGTTACAATCCTTCATTCTTCCACTTCGGGAGAAGAATCGGAAAACGATTTGCTATCTGATAAAGCCAATATGTCTGAGCAATCTGAAAGTGATATTGATCATAAACCAAATGAAAAGGAACCAATGAAACCAGAAGTTGGAAATGAATATGGCTGGAGGGTTGAAATCCAGATGGTAGTACTGCCCATTCTTTTCAAAATGATTGGGGATTCAAAATTACAGCAAATATTGATTGAGAAGAGTATTGGAGATATTGAAGTATTAATTTCCAGTGATTATCCAGATATTTTGAATACTGCTTTGTTGATTTTAGCAACAATAGCGGTAGATGACACTGCAAGAACAGATATCTCTAAACGACCTAAATTTATGCAAACACTAATTAATCTAATAACTAATAAAAAAGTCGCAATTAGGAGAAATGCTCTTCATGCCATTAATTCTCTATCAATGAAAAGTGAAATATCTATTCAGTTTTGTGGATTTGGGCTAATTGAAAAGCTGAAGAAATTTGCTTCATCATCAGCTATGATTAATCTGAACCTCTCTGCTTTTGCTACAACAGCTTTGGAAACCCTTTGTTCCTCCAATATTGTAGCTAAATATTGGGTTAAAGATATTTTAGATTTTGGTGATTCTATACAAGATGGTTTTTACTCAATAGATCCTCGATCCGAAAAGTATCAATCTATTGATGCTTTGTTATCAGATGTGATTCATCTTCGAATTGAAGCTTTGTTATTAGACCAACACAGAGATCCTGGACTCGTAGAAGCTGTCACAGCTCTAGCTGATAGCTTTTCCGTGAAAGTTGAACCTAGCGAAGTTAATCCTCCGAAAAAGAAGCCAAGCAAGAAGAATGAAATCATAGAGCCTCAGGTTACTGTTGTTATTCCTGAATGGCCACATATAGCAGTCTCGGTAGCACAATTTGTTATTCATCGAATGGGAGGGCCATTTGAAGGTGGTAGAATTCCATATGAAGCTGATGTGTCACGGTGCAAATATAAGACTCACTCTGATGTGGTTATGCTTGGACAGCTTCAAGTTGGTGCGATCAGACACAGAGCCCTTCTTTTTAAGTATCTTGCTCAATTGTATGGAATGGAAGTTTTAATTAAAAGGAACAGAGAAGATTTGAGCTGTGAGGTGAAAGTCAAGAAAGGCAATGAAATCTTTAATGTTTCTCTATCTGGAGATGTTGATATCCTTAAACAATAATCTTAATCCTAAGAATTTTTTAGTACCTATAGTGATTTGGCTTGTATGGACCCTCAACCTTAACACCAATATACTTGGCTTGCTTGGGTGATAATTCAGTTAAGTGAACATCAAGAGACTTAAGGTGAAGACGAGCGACTTCTTCATCAAGGTCCTTTGGAAGAGTATAAACCTTCTTCTCAAGTGTAGCCTGCTTTGTAGCAAGTTCGATTTGAGCTAAGGTTTGGTTTGTGAAAGACATTGACATAACAAAGCTTGGATGGCCTGTAGCGCAACCAAGGTTAAGAAGACGGCCTTCAGCAAGTAAAAGGATGCTGTGTCCATCTGGGAATGTCCACATATCGAATTGGGGCTTGATGTTAGTGTGAACAATGTCCTTAACCTTTGCAAGTCCAGCTGTATCAATTTCGTTATCGAAGTGACCGATGTTACCAATAATTGCTTTGTCCTTCATTTGCATCATATGTTCAACAGTGATAATGTCGCGGTTACCTGTAGCTGTAACGAAAATATCAATTTCCTTAACAACTTCTTCGATTCTTCTGACTTGATATCCTTCCATGGAAGCTTGAAGAGCACAAATCGGATCGATTTCTGTAACGATAACTCTGCAGCCTTGACCACGAAGAGATTGAGCGCATCCCTTGCCAACATCACCATAACCACAAACTAAAGCGACTTTACCGCCCATCATAACATCGGAAGCACGGTTGATTCCATCAATCAAAGAATGGCGGCATCCATAAAGGTTATCAAACTTAGACTTTGTGACTGAATCGTTAACGTTGATGGCTGGGAAGAGAAGCTTACCTTCTTGAGCAAGTTCATAAAGTCTGTGAACACCAGTTGTTGTTTCTTCGGAAACACCTTGGCAAGCAGCTGCAACCTTATGCCAGTGTTGTTTATCCATTTGGTATACCTTCCTGAGTGTTTGGAGGAAGAAAACTTCTTCAGTGCTTTGAGCTGTTGAATCTTCTGGGATAACACCAGCGTCTTCGAACTCAAGACCTTTGTGGATGAGGAGGGTAGCATCACCACCATCATCGACAATTTGGTTTGGACCGGATCCATCAGGCCATGTAAGAGCAAGGCGAGTAAACTCCCAATACTCTTCAAGGGTTTCGCCCTTCCAAGCGAAGACTGGAACACCAGCAGGCTTTTCGGGGGTTCCGTTCTTGCCAACAACAACGGCAGCAGCGGCGGAATCTTGAGTGGAAAAGATGTTGCAGGAAGCCCAGCGAACGTCAGCACCAAGAATGTGAAGTGTTTCAATGAGAACAGCGGTTTGAACGGTCATGTGAAGAGAACCAGTGATGCGGAGTCCCTTGAGTGGTTTTGTTGTGCCGAACCTCTCCCTAAGGACCATGAGCCCGGGCATTTCTTTTTCGGCAAGGTCGAGTTCCTTCCTTCCGAGTACGTGCTGGTTAATGTCACGGATTTGGTACTCAAAAGGGGATGTGCTACAAGACTTAGAAGCCATAATTAAAGTGATAAGACCAAACAGACTTGTAATCAAATTTTCGAAAAAAGTGACAAATTTTGTAAATGATTTTAACTAGATCTCAAATCGATCACAATTTCTTATCGAAAGTGTCATTCTGACTGTCACTTTTGATTGAATTATTAAAAGTGTCATCGGGTTTTTGATTCAATTTTTGGTTGAGAGAAAAGACGCTTTTTCCAAAGGGTTTTTTGTTTGAATAGATGTTTTCGATCTGTAATAATTTATTATGAAAATGATGAGAGAGATTCCAAGAAGAAAATAAAATACCATGGAAATTATCACAGTTTCTGGACCTAGTTCTGAGAAATTGGTGCATTTAGAGTTGAAAATATCAGATTCGATACTACTTAGTTCAATACCTTTTACTGCGTCAATAGATTTTAACGCCCTGACATTACATTTGGAAATTGAGTGAGTTCCCGGATTCAAAACCGATGCTATTGTCAATTGGGATGGTTCGGTGATGTTTAATGAAACGAAATATGGTAGAGAACTCTCAAAAAGGCAATTAGATCCGCACTTATGAGGATGCGAGTGGAATGAGAGATCTGACGATCTGTAAACAGAAATATCTCCAATTTCTACCTTTTTGTTTGATGAAATGTGAGATCGAGAAAATCCGGTTTCATATTCAAATATACAAAACCTTTGGCTGCCATTAACTCGAATATTGAATTTTAAACCACCTGTACTATTTGTTACAAGACCTCCATCGTTGCAAACATGCACTGGTCCTATCCAAACTGTGATATCCAAAGAAACTTTCTTTAGATTCTTGATAACCAAGTTATCTGACTTGAAAAATAGCGATGAATCCTCATATTGGCCTTGTATATATTGGATATCTTCATTAATTGCCTCAAGTGATACGTTAACCCCGTTTTTTGACTTAAACAAGAAACATGCAAAATTACTTTGGTTTAGTTCAATGTGGGTTTCTCCAAGCTCTTCCAAGCTAAATGAAAACCTCCCTGGGCTGGGAAAAGACAACATTACAACACTCAGAATCCACATTTAATGTAAAATTTAATTATATTATTTATATCATCAATAGATATGGAAATAAGATGAAAGAATCCCTATTTAGGAATTCATGTCTTGATGGAACATGCAAAAAGTGTCAGTACTCTTAAATGGGTTTTGTTGGATATCTCATTGTTTTTTTGATAATAATCGCCATTTTGGTTGCCATATATTTCTTCTTGCATAAAAAGAACGATATCGAATTCGCTGAACAGTATAATCCAAATTTAATGGATCCTGTTAATGAGAGCCCTTCACAAGAAAGTCCAGAATCTTCAGTTCCTGTTTCTCAAATAGGACTAATGTCTATTAATGGTGAATTTCCGTCGAATATTCCATCAAATATAATCAACCCTGCCTTAATGGTCCAGACAAAAACTACGTATGATGAATTTCCTTCCGTTACGAATCAAGTAACCTCAGTGTTTGAATTTACCGACTAAAAATGTTCTAATAATCTTGTTTATTTAGCACCATGATCTTGGTTGTCTTATCTCTTGACCCTTAACCAGAACCTTTTGCACCTTGTTATCATTCTTGAGTGAACCGTTCTTCTTCTTCATCGTCCTTGCCATCGAATAGAAGAGGATATCAACATTAAAAGCCTCTTTTGCACTTGTTTCTAAGAATGGGATGTCATGCTCTTTCGCTAATTCCTCTCCTTCGGATGTTTGAACCTGTCTTTGCTCATTCATATCGTACTTGTTACCAATTAATAAACAGCAAGCCTCATTTTTCGGATCAGCTTGCTTAATTTCTTCAATCCAATCAGGAATCTTCATAAACGTTTTTCTATCAGTAATATCATAAACTATCACAATACCATGGCTTCCATGATAATAACTCTTCGTAATTGCTCTAAAGCGCTCTTGGCCAGCAGTATCCCAGATTTGAAGCTTAATATTCTGATTGTCCAAAGATATAGTACGAATTTTGAAGTCCACTCCTATTGTAGAAATATAATGCTCAATAAATATGTCTTCGGTAAACCTGATCAACAAACAGCTTTTCCCGACTCCCGATTCGCCAACAATTAAAACTTCTGAAGTTAAAACAAAAATATACTAAACAAATAATCACTGGTATTAGAAAAAAACACATACTAATCACAATTTGAGTCCATTTATTGACCTATCGGTTTGCCAAAAAGTGTCAGGATTACACTCAGGTTCTAGCTAGGATTGTATAAAAATACACTCTTGGAGCAAATGGTCCCAATGATTCTGTTCTATTGATATGCTTTGGTTTTGTTTGTCGATTGTTAATTTTAATTGGATAAAGATACTTAAGAAAATTGGTTTTTGGATTCTGAAGGAATAGTTGAATAGATTTGTGTTAATGAATTGGTTATACTTCAATTCCCCCAATAAGAACTTATGAGTTAAAGAACATTGAGTAAGAATAGCCATTAACATATGTTATGCCACCTTTTCATGAGGATTGAGAATTAGATCTTCATAAAGCTTTCATTGGTCTATCATTTCACTTTTACACCCACAATAATCACATTATCATTCAAACACAATACAATAACATTCATTAATTGGCCATTTACTCATGATATCATTAGTATTATCACTGGATATAAGAAAAAAGCAAATATTTGATAAAAAATCCAGAATCCTCAATCGCTTTGTTCATTGAACTGTTTGTGTTGTCAACTCTCAGATTACCAGATTCAATGAAAAATATCTAGGGATGTTAATTGGGGTATAAAAAATCAATTTGGGGGACATTTTTTAAAAAATTGGGGTCAAGTTTCTGACATAACAAAAAATTTTTTTCGGATGATTTTTTGGAATGCTCTCCCCACTCACCATTAAAATACAACAATTTTTTGTAATATTTTTTATCTTTGAAATCCAATAATCACGGAGATTTGCATACTTTTTGGATAGATCATGAATCAATTCATTATCGTTTTCTTCAGAATTAGTCCTCAAAAAACGATTACTTGACCCTTCATATTAAGAGCTTTGACCCCCAAAACCCCAAACCGCTTTAAAATTGAGAGGCTTTAACCCCCAAGACCCCAACAATTCTGAACTTTTGAGAACATGACCCCAAAACGATTTTTTTATTCTGAATTTGACCCCCAAATAAACATAAGAAAATTTGTTGAAACAAGAAAAATGTTTACTGTTTATTTATTAAATCGAATTCCCTTCAATTATTTCTTAACTTCTTTGACCCCAAAACCCCAACCAATATGACCCCAAAAATTGAATAAATTGATAAATGGGTCATTTTGACATCCCTAAAAATATCCAGATTTTGATAGAAATCCCACATGATTCATCTGAGAAGCAAAAAGATAAGCAAATTGAAAGGAAGAAGATGTACTCTCCTCACAAATCAAACATATTCCAGCCATTGGATCTCTTCATCTTCAAAATATTAAAACAAACAAAGTATATATATGAATATTTCAAGTCTTTTAAAAATAGAATCCAGTGATTAAAATCAATTTCAATTCAAATTCGAACCTTTTGTTCACCAAACAAAATTTTGTCAAGTTTCAAATGGGTAGTTATGTTCAATGATTTTTCAATAACTCCACATTTGGTCAGAATTAACCATAATGTTTGAACGAAAAAAGATCAATAACAAGTTTCAAATAATTATGTAAGTTTTAAAGGAAAAGAACAAAGGAAAAACATAAAAAAGATGCAAAGCATTTCTTTGATGTGATAACAATTTTGAAGACTATCTAGTCATCAAATCTATGTCTTGATGGGTTCCAAATAGTTGAGAGTATGATGAATATGATGATGAAAAAGAAAGCTATATATACAAATAATTCATCGAGAAAAACCAAGAATATTGGGAAAATTTTGAAATTATTTGAAAATTATTTTTACACAGTAAAAAGGGTGAATTTAAGTAATTTGTCATTTTTAATCAGATGGAAGAGAAAACTTCATTTGAGAAATTTCTTTTTGGAGAGGGAAATGGAATTGTTATCGATGATATGGAGTTTTGTGTTGATCGAATTGTTATGTTACCTAGGATTAGGCCTCATCAACTTGAAAAAGCTGTGGAATTATCTGCCGAATACTGCAAATTTGCTGATTTCCGGAGAAAACTATTAGAGAAATCTAATGAATGTCCAGTTTTGATATATCAATTGTTCAAGAGAGGTTTTTTTGTATTTGAAGAAATCGAACCATTTTTAAATGATAGAGTCACTTTCTTTTTGTGCTACTATTTTCGGAAAGAGATTGAAAATTTTGAGAGTTTTATTGAAAGTAAGTACAAACCATATGGTTTTGATGAATCATTCTTCGAGAATGAAAATGATATTGATCAATTGATCGAATATGGTTATCTGCAATCAAGTATTGAGTATTGTCTCAAGTATGATGTGATTGATGATTTTGCTTTTTTCAATAATTTAAATCAAGCAGCTAAATGGAGTCCCTTTGAGTGGAGTTTTAGGCCAGATTATCTTGATTTGTTATCCTTTGCTGGATTTTTTGGCTCTATCAAGTGTTTTAAACATTTGTTAATGAAAGGATTTGAGATCAATGATAATGTGTTATCAATGGTTGTTTGTAGTGGTTGTTTTGATCTCTTCCATTTATGTCAGGGCCAACAATCAGTAACACCAAATCTTGTTTGTAAAGCATCTGAATTTTCCAACTTAACATTATTAGTTTTCATGACAGAAAATGGAGCTGCCATAAATGCAAAATTTTCAGGTGGTGAGTTTTAATATTTAATCAAACTCCTCTTCATAGAGCTGCTTTAAATGGTCATCTTAGTGTTGTTGAATATCTAGTTAATCAAAAAGCTGATATAAATGCTGAAGCAGATGGGACTGACTCAGGAACTCCTCTTCATTTGGCTGCTTATAATGGTCATCTTAGTGTTGTTGAATATCTAGTTAATCAAAAAGCTGATATAAATACAAAAGAATATAGAGTTGAGTTTTTATATTTAAATTTACACCTCTTCATAGAGCTGCTGAAAATGGTCATCTTAGTGTTGTTGATTATCTAATTAAACAAAAAGCAGATATAAATTCCAAAAATAAAGATGGTTTGACCCCTCTTCATAGAGCTGCTGAAAATGGTCATCTTAGTGTTGTTGAATATCTCGTTAATCAAAATGCTGATATCAATGCTCAGGCATACCAAAGAAACATTGGAACTCCTCTTCATTATGCTGCTCAAAATGGTCATCTTAGAGTTGTTGAATATCTAGTTAATCAAAAAGCTGACATAAATGCAAAACATCATAGAATTGAGTTTTTACACATCAATATACTCCTCTTCATTGTGCTGCTGAAGAAGGCCATCTGAGTGTTGTTGAGTATTTAGTTAATAATAAAGCTGATATTAATGCAAAAAATTGGAATGTTATGTTTTTATATCTAATTTGACTCCTCTTTTTATGGCTTATCTAAAAGGGTATATAAATGTTGTAGAATATCTTCTTCATCAAGGTGCTGATTCTCGAGATGGTTTCTTTGGTCAGAGTTTTCTTCATAGAGCTGCTAGTGATGGTCATCTTAGAGTTGTTGAATATTTAGTTAATCAAAATGCTGATATAAATGCAAAGGATAAAGATGGGAGAACACCAATGGAGCTAGCAAGTGAAAAGGGAAAATCGGCTGTTGTTGAATTCCTGAAGAGTAAAGGAGGACAGTAAGTTAGAAGATGATTTAAAAACACATTAATTAGATTATTTTTTGAAATGTGATCAAAAACTGGTTTTAAAGGGTTCATAAGTGTATATTGGCTCTTATTGGAATAACCTTGACTTCAATAAAGAAATGGACTCTTCAATAAACAACTTATGTGAGGCGATTCTATTAAAATATTTATTGGACACCTTTGGTTTGTTTTTTTCCTTCTTTAAAAAAGAGTTGTATTTCAACAGACTATATTATGGGGTAAGTTAATGGCAGGAGTGTGTTTCAGTGTCAGAATAAAACAAAACATGTTGAAAAGAGATTTTTGTCGTGTTTAAATAAATATCTTGATGAAAATTCCACAAAAGATCGGATTGTTTTGATTGATTCATATGATTTTGATGTTTTTTGTCATTTCATTGATTTTCTTGTGTCTGGACATATTCCTAGTGATCGAAATGATCAGATTGGAGTAAATAATTTGTTGAGAGAATGGGAATCACATTTTGGAATTGTTGAATGTTTTCGTTTTCGTCTTTGTTGTCAAGAGAAAGATGCAATTGTTGTTTGTAATGGATACAAGTATGAATTGAATATTGGATGGTTGTTGTTTCATTGTGAAGTTTTTCGGGAATTCTACAAGAATAGTTGTGGAATGGTTTTTAACTTTGATTCATCATATTCTAGAGAATCATTTGAAGTGTTTCTAGATCTGATTCATAATCGAATCAGTTATCCAAGTGTTGAAAAAGCAGGTGATGTTTATGATATTTGCAATTGTCTTCATTGTGATTCTCTTTGTCAACTTCTTAATGATGATTCATCTGAGAGAGTTCTCTCTCTCCTAATACAAAACCAAGACCAAAACCATAATGATAGTAACATAGATTTCTCCAAATATGAAAGATCAATTACTCAAAAGATAGATACATATTTGAAGAATCCAAGCTTCTGTTTGGTTTCTCTTCCATCATTATGTCGCATTTTTGCTCATTCGAATCAGACTTTCTCTTTATCTTCTTTAGAACAATTCTTGATTGGATGTATGAAACATCATG
>Ga0209639_1000362_pt1 | contig 67596 bp, 39 predicted proteins | sample EPASupsiteHSE605_FD_187268 | JGI IMG/M metagenome (GOLD analysis project Ga0209639, IMG submission 187268) | Bioremediated contaminated groundwater from EPA Superfund site, New Mexico - Sample HSE6-05 (SPAdes) (version 2) | ecosystem: Environmental > Aquatic > Deep subsurface > Groundwater >... | reverse complement strand
GTCATAAATCATTTGAGTGCAAACAGAGTGTGAATAGTGGTAAAGGGACACTTGATGTTTCTTTGATCCCATTCAAACCCAATCATCCGTTATATATTTTTGAATTAAAGTATAATTATGATAAAGAGGAACAAGCAGAAAAAATGCAGAAATTATCCAATAATGCATATGAACAAATTATTGAGAAAGAATACATAAATACATATAAAGAATATATTGAACGATTAAAGATAAATAACGTTTTCCTTGTTGGATTGGCATTTTGGTATAACAATGTTCATTGTACATATTCATTGCACGGAAGCGAAGAAAAACAAGAATTGTATTATCCATGATTCTAGTATTCCAGACATGAAAAAACAATTCAACAAATCATACAAACCACCATATTTAAAAGTAATTATTTATGAATATCATAATACATATGGACCAGAAGAACTCCCATTTTGATGATTTCTTTTTTGATCAGTTTTACATTCATTCTCAAAGAATTGTTCTCTCTTGGTTTCCTCCTCTTCTTTATTCATCATTTCTATTGATGATTTTGAGCTTTCATCGGGGTTCAGATTCTTTCGATATCCATTATAACAATAAATTATTATTGCATTAATCATTAACAACTGCTGAATAGAACAAAACTTGATTTGTTAACAACAACATTATTATTTGTATTTTCGATCGAGTTGGATTATGTTCTTTCAATGTGATGAGTATCATACGGCGTATGTTCTGGAAAGAGTGTCTGTTTGAAGTATTGATCATCAAATAATCGATATGGTGTAAGATATTTTGTGATTTCAATTGTCTGTTATATAGAATCCAGATGGGTTAGTTCTTTTGTATTCAGAGGTGTCGATAATAATATATCAGCATTGCAATAAAAAATTGTATTTGATAAGTCATTATTTTTGTTAATGAATTATTTGTTGCTGTTGATACTGCATTTGAACTAGAGAATGTTAGAAAAGTGTTAATTTTTTGGGAATTTCATTTGAAATATGAAGATAAATGTGAATTAGTATTGAGTATGTTAAGAGATTTTTCTCATATTCTTGTTTGCACTGGTAAAGATGATATTTGCAAAGAACTTTGCATAGTTTGTTCCAAATTGATTCATCTGATTTTCTACAAGTAGGTGGAGCGAGACTGTTGTTTTCTACAGATCTTGTTCTCGAAGATATATTCAATATCATCAATGAATGAATGATCAATGTATTAGCACCATAAATTTTTTCCATTTGAGATCAGACTGCACAATCCTTCATATTTTGCTTGTATTCAAACATATGTATTATTCTTGGTAACATTAACTCTATAAAAAAAATCAATTTGAGAATAGAAGGGTTGTATTGTACATGTAACTTAAACACATTTCCAATATGAAACAATTATTGGAAAAAGAACAAAATAAAAAGATGAAAAACACTAAAAGAATCTATTTTATTATGACACTCAAATATACTAAAATTTATAAATACCTTCGCTTTTTTGTAGGATTTAATGATACTTTGGGCCTCTGTTTCTCATTTGAAAAGTGTGTTAATGCTTCTTCAATATGTCTGTTCTCAATTGCAAGCGAATCAATATTAGACCTAAGTGCTATCATTGCAGCTTCTCTTATAACACCTAGAATATCTGCCCCTGTCATTTTACTGGATTTTTTTAAAATAGTCATTTTTGCCTGTTCTTTGTCTTGGAATGGAACCCCATTAGAATATAGATCAAATATCTCTCCTCTAGATACTTCATTAGGCAATGGTATATCTATAATATAGTCAAATCTTCCTGGTCTTGTTATCGCTGGATCAAGTGAGTCTAATCTTGATGTTGTTGCGATAACAATAACACCATCATCCTTTCCTGCCAATCCATCTGTTTCAATCAATAGGGTTGTTAAAAGCCTATCTGAAGCTTCAGAAGATGTGGTTCCGAAAGTCCTTTTTGGGGCAAGAGAATCTATATCATCAAATAAGATAATCGATGGTGAAGAAGCGCGAGCCCTTTCAAAAGCATTATGAAGTCTTTTCTCAGATTCTCCAACTTCCTTCGCAATTATATCCACGCTACTAATATCAAAAAAAGAAACCCTTGACGCTTTTCCTAATGACCTGGCAATGGATGTCTTACCACAACCTGATGGCCCTGTTAGTAAAATACCTCTGGGAGGTCTTACTCCTATTTCTTTGAATCTATTAGGATTTATTAAAGGGGTTAAAACAAGCATATTAAGCTTTGCAAGAATATCTTGAATTCCTGCAAGCGATTCGAATGATGAAACATTATCAAGAGGCTCTGATAGCAATAGTTCTGATGGTTGAAGCCCTGAAAACTTCATCAAAAACTCGTTCTTAACATCCTCATCAAGTGAGTGATACTGTTGTACAATAGGATACATATTATTTTTTCCAATAGATTCAAATAAATGCCTTCTTCCATCTAAACTTAGCGGCTTTAAAACAAACATCCTTTGGAAGTGCTTAAGAACGGATGGATCAACTTCACCTTGCGATGTGGTAGTAGCAATCACAAAACCAGAATTATCCAATAAAGAAGATAAAACAAAGGGTATTCTTCTATCTCTAGCTGTAGCTTTCATACAAAAAGCAGATAATTCTTCAATAATCACGCTCGGACTCTCAAATTGTTTTCTCAACAAAGCTATGGATAATCTCTCTTGAACACCATATACTATTGAGGAATTCACAACGTTATACTCATAACTCATCCCTTTCATAATAGATTCCGCTAATCTGGTTTTTCCTGAACCAGTTGCCCCAACAAGCAGTATTCTCTTCTCCCCACCATAAATAGAATCTAATATCGCATCAATCACATCTATCCTTGAAGGGCAGAGTTTTTTTATCCTTAGAGAAATCTCATCCCTTGATTCCATTCTAATGGAAACAAAAGATCCCTATACCATTAGATTAAAGCATTTGTTCAGCAGTGTAAAACAAAACGTTATTAATATTTGCTGAGATCAAATGACCACAAGGAGAGAGGATTTCCGAAAGTATCTTGAGACAGGTAATGCTTTTGAAGCTTTAACGGGAGCTTTAGTTTCTTTGTATGAAGAACCTGAGAAGCCAGAAGACCCCCTAAATTATATACGAAAGCAACTTGGAGCGGCGGATGGTGTTGATGTTGATGGGTTAGTAAAAGAGAACCAGGAGCTGAAATCGAGAATATCTTCATTAAATCATACCATTTCAGAACTTGAAACCAGATTAAGCCAACCTGCATAAAGTAAATGTCCCTGATATTCATTTTGAACCTTTGATTGTTTTTCCTGCAAAATAGCAAAGAATTTGACAATTATTTAAAAAATGCAGAATTTAGTTCTCTTTTTGAGCTTTTCTTCGCAAAAACTCATTGTATTGCTCAGGGTATAGCGTATCATCCAACCCTAAGATCCTTAATAAAAACTTTGGCATTGGATTCTTATATACTTTCACATACACATATAAAATTACAACAATGATTGAGCAAACAAAAAACAACTCAATCAGGCGAATTGGGCGGATTTTTTCAACCGGAAAAGGCAACTCCTCCGTTATACTTTTAATTTCATCTTTCTCCTCGATTTGTTTTTTTTCCGGCGCAGATCCTTCAACATTTTTCACTACTGTCTCTGGCACTGGTACAGGTTCGTCCCTTTTCATCCTAAAAATGAGCTTTTCATAGGTTTATTTGATCTACAGGTTGTTTTGCAGGTCTTTTAGAAGCGAAATTGCATCTTCTGCCTTCAGGATACCTTTTTCGTTGATACTTTCGATGATATTGGAGAAATTTTGATTAAACAATTGATTAGAGATCTCCTCAATCAGGTCATTTTGCTGTTTCTTGTGGGTAGTAATGGCTTGATTAACTTTGTTTTCGAAAATGGGAGATTCAATGTTGGTTTTTTGGTGAGCAAACATTCCTTCGCTTTTAAATATTGATGCGATTAATGCGTCATTTTCGTATATTGAAGATACACATGATTCTACTGTATTTGGATCGATTCTATCAACAATAATGGAGGATATACCGGGAATCTTTGAATATGGAGCTTTTGAAAACACATATAACTTCGATTTGTATTCGAATTCGATAATTTCTCCGATTTTTATGGAATCAAGTGAAGAATCTGTGCCATTTTTGATTAAAACGGGCTGAACAAAACTTTTTTGCTTGTCAGATTCGATTAAAACCAATATAAACCCATCTTCACTGATATTAGTATTGATATTTCCTGTAAGCCACGAAATTATAGTAGTTAAAAAGGCCATTCCATTTCTATCACTACAATAAAATGTTTCTTGATCTGAAACAGCAATGAATCCTTGGCTATTAATTTTCACTGAAGATGATAATACCTGTTTGGACAGTATATTCATTTCTTTCTTAATAATAATTTCCCATTGTTGTTGAAACAACAAAGTTAATTCTGCATCTTTTTCCTGCTTGCTATTCGACACAAAATCCCCTCGAACCACAAAAGAACTCGTTACATGTCTGTCTTTTGGTACAAGGCTCTGAAGATATATTATGCTATTATTCATTCTGTTGTTTGAAGTATATCAAGAGAGCAAAGGAAAAAGGTTAGGTCCGAAGAAGATTTTTACTCATCAAGCATATTGTTTTCTTTCAGATACTCATAAATTTGAACCAGCCTTGTGTATTTCTGGATTCTTTCACCTCTGGCTGTTGATCCAGTTTTTATTGCTTGTGCTCCAATGGCTACTGCTAAATCAGCAATAACAGAATTGCATGTTTCACCAGATCTATGGGAAACCATTACCCATTGATTAGACTCAAGAATAAGTCTTGCTGCATCCATAGCTTCTGATATTGTTCCGATTTGATTGACTTTGAGAAGAAGTGAGTTTGCCCATTTACCTTCAAGACCCTTACGAATTGTTGAAGGATTTGTTGTATAGAGATCATCACCAACAAGATGTATTTTTTCTCCTAATTCATTGTTAAGCTTAATCCAATGCTCATGATCTTGTTCATCAAGACCATCTTCAATAGATATAATAGCAGGATGGCGACTAACAAGATCTTTCCAATACTGAATCATCTCATCGCCTGATTTAAATACACCTACTTCAACTTCATATTTCTTAGTTTCATGTATATAAAACTCAGAAGCTGCAGCATCCAAAGCAATATGGATATCTTCTGCTGGTTTATAACCAGCTGCCTGAATTGCTTTTTCGATAATGGTAATAGCCTCTTCAGGTGTGTTTAGAAGTGGAGCAAAGCCACCTTCGTCACCTAAATTCTTTGCAGAAGGGCCATATTCTTGAACAAGCAAAGCTCCCAACTTATGATATACTTCAGACACCATTCTCAATTGATCTGGGAAAGGAACATCCTTTCTTGGAGAAACCATGAATTCCTGAATCTTAAGCTTGCCACCAGCATGCTTTCCTCCATTAATGATGTTAAAGAATGGAGATGGGAGTTTAAACTTCTTTGGAAGCTCCTTAAAATACTGACGGGCAAGGTAAATAAAGAGAGGCTCTTCGAGAACAACTGATGCTGCTTCTGATAAAGCAAAGGATGTAGCAGTGCATGCATTTCCTCCAATTTTTTCTTTAAGCTCTGTCCCATCTACATCACAGATGGCACCATCTAAACTCCTTAAATCAGATAGAGAGCAGCCTTTTAACGCACTTGTCAATAGTGTGGTAACATTATTAGCAGCTTTAAGCGTTCCTTTTCCACCGAACCTAGTTGATTCAGAATCACGAAGTTCCCTTGCTTCGTTTGATCCTGTTGAAGCTCCAGATGGGGCTGATGATCTGGCTGCCAAAAAGACTTTGCCGAGGTACTTAACATAAACATCAACCTCAACAGTGGGATTTCCTCTTGAATCAAGAACTTCGCGTCCAACTAAGTGATCAACAACTGGTGGTGCTGCTTTCATTTTGAATATCTGAGAAAGTTCCCCATATGGATCTTCGGGACATTTGTTCAACAAATCTATTAACGCTTCTTGAATACCTTGAGTTATTTTATGAGTATTTATGTATTGCGTCGCTTGTGCTGTTTTGCTGTCAGCCATAAAAGTGATTTGACGGTTTCAAATAATCGTATGATGCTACAGGTTCGATCGGGACAATGCCATTTTTTATCATGAACTGTCACGAGTTTGTGGGTAATCGAATTGTTGCTACACTTAACTGCGTTAGGGTTGTTTTTTGTGTTGTTAGTGGAATGACATACAGTTCTGATGGCGGGGCTATATATTGCGCTCTAGGTTCCAGTAACGTTTTTGTGAGTGGATGTACTTTTGCTCAATGCCAAGCAACTGGAAAAAATGGGGGTGCAATTTATTGCACTGGAGCAAATTCTAATACCAGCATTTTGAAAACATGCTTTTTTGAATGTTACGCAGTATACGGACAAGCTGTTGAATCCAGACAAACAGGATTTTCTTATAAATATGCAAATGATACAAGTGTCAGCAAATGCCCCCCATCAAGGCAAAATGTTCAATACTCTTTTTGGTATTTAAATAATTATATATATGTGAGAGGATTCAATTCATCAAATAACGAGAATACTATATATGTACCTGCAATTGAGATGAGGATTGCTTCTTCTGCATTTTTGTTATATAGCACCATATCCAATAATTTTGGAGATGCATGTGTTTCATCTGTTGAAGGAACCCATACAAAATATGAGCGCCTCAATGTTGTCAACAACAAATACTCAACAAATCATAACTATGGGATTTTTTATTGCTATCAAAAATGTGATTTCTATGATTCTGTGTTTTTGAATAACCAGCTGCCATTATTATCAAACCATTTCACTGTTACTCTTTCAAATTGTAAAATGGATGCGTTGACATATTATAACTTACAGCCTGTTCTTATAAATGGTTCCATAACATCAGGGTCTCACGTTACATATGTTTTGAATCATTTAAATACTTTTCTTTGTGGTGGAAATATTATTAATGTAGCAACAGATAAGATGTCAATGCGATACCAAAAGAGTTTTATATATATAACCTTATATTTATTACAATTCATTTAGTCTATTAAACAATTATCATCTATAAATTTTTTTCCATCTTATCCATATCATTATGCCAGTTCATCATGTCATTTGACAATTTAAAAGCATATCCAACTGGATCCAAACACATATCAACCCTCCAGACAGTGCTGTCAATGAAATCTCCAAATTCATTTTCATTAGACATAGATAATGAGAAAATGTACTCTTTCCCTTTTAATTGATTGAGAAGGGCTATTTTTTGATTTTGGTCCGCTTTATTCCATTGAGTCACATTAGTAGACCAAAAAGGGAATTGAGATTTCAAAACCACGCACTCAATGGATGGACAAGTTCCATCATCAAGATTAAAATGAATAACCAGCTCTTCAGCTTTTTCCTCGGGAGAAATATGGCCATCACAGTACATGCATTTCCCATTTGGACTCAAAACACTTCCACAAATCTTATGAATTGTTTTTTCTTCGCATCTAGGAGATAAAATTACAGATCTGGTTAGAAAACTAACATATCCAGTGATACACTTGAGTGGGATCATAGGAATCAAATACGAAGATGCAATACATAGTAAAAGCGAAGTATTAAAAACTGTTGTCTCTTTGATAAAATAATAAGCCCCCCCGCTCTCTTTAAGCAATCCAAAAATCCAAAGAAAATGATTATTCTTAATAGATTCCAATACATTTATTTGGGAAATCTCGACATCATTATAAAAAGCACATATTTTGTGAATCTTTCCTGGTTCTTCAATAATGCTAATTGTTGTTGAAACAATTGATTGATGCTGAATAGTATGCTTTACATCAATAACAATTCCTTTAATTGATGCTGAAGATGAAGTATTACGAATCAAAAGTCCATGCTCAGTCCTTGCACCATCTTTTTGTGAATATTGAGAATAGCCACTATCAGAATGAACAGGAACCCTAAAAATAACAGTGTTTGGACCATAAAGCAAAGAGTATGTATCAGGAATGAGCATTTTTATATCTGGTTTATAAAGAACAATTGTATCATCAAATCTTAAAAGTAATTTCATATTCTCTCTTTCTTTGTCCAAATATAGTTCAAATGGCTGATCAACTGATTTATCAGTAACTAAAATACCTCTCTCATTAGCAACCAATATCTTAAGCAAAAGAGCATTCGGGACTTCTTGATTCTGAATGACCCTCTTAAGAGATGAAGATTTAGTTGATTGAATAACAAAATCCACATCACAGCGTGTTTTCTCGAGATCTATCATTAATAACTGTGTAGGCAATATTATTTCATCGAAAAATTTTGCATTAGCAATATGAATTTGGGTTCCAATCCTTATGATTTGAGGAATAAACGATAATATTGAACTATGAACGGAATGCCTTAATCTAGAATTCGTATTTTTTTGAGAAATATCTAAAATTGCCGACTCTCTCCCCTTATATAACCCAATTGAACTGATTGTTCCATGGATAGCAGGTACGTGTGATACTTGAGACGTTTTCTTTTCCGAAAAACTTTTTTTGTCTGCAACTTTAAGTAGGACATCCTGTATTATTATTGCTGGCGTAATTCCTGTTGCCCATTTGATTAATAATAATAAGATCTGCTCACTAATCCATGTTTTATCTATTCCAAGATCTTCCTTGTCAACATAAAGCCTAGAAACATAATCATATACTGAAGAACACATAGATTCGATGAATTCTCCTAAATCAAGGTATGATTTTAACATGAAAAACAATTTTATTAAAACCAAATAATTCTCATTTGGTGCAAAGCAAAGAATGATTCTGCTTGTGCTTTCGTCATTGAACCCCTTTCCACTGAAATTCTTATCAGTATCTCTTTGAGTTTATCAGGTGTGTTCCTAGATGGTCCACAATAAAACAGATGAGACTTTGGATTCGACCAATAACTCCATAGGATATCATCCTGTTGGCTAAAGACATCGATTATTCTGGATTTCAAATCATTTTCTCTCGAATATGAAAAGAAAAGGTCCTGAAGGCATCCTTGTTCTGCATATCCTTCAAGAAGGGTGTCAATAACAGGATATAAATTTCTATAACGACAGCCAAAGAATAAAGCAGATCTTCCTAAATCATTAGGATTCATTTCCCGATGCTGAAGCAATGAAAGCATTGGTGCAATCCCACAACCTAATGCTACCATGATTATTGGAGATGTTGGGTCTAGAGGATATCCAAAACGACCATTTTCAATGCAAAGTGCAATTTTTGTTAAACCAAATCGCTTAAGATATGATGTACACATACCTCTTCTAGAGTTTCCTGGTCCAAAAAAGGCATCGCTCACAATTAAATCGAGGGTCCTCATATTTCCAGTGGGGGCTGATGCTACACAATAAAACCTTGGGCGAATATGAGGACAAACGGTAATAAAAAGATCAAGAGGAGGAAACCCATATTTCGAAAATTCAAGAATGAATTCACCAATACTATTGTTTTCGATAAATGCGTTAAACTTTGTGCGGTCTACATTATCAAGCAGTGAATCATACTTTTGTACTATCAATGGATCTGTCGTATACTGCTTATATGCCCTTATCAGATTCCTGTTTGGTATTCCATTTAGATCAAGGTATTGGGAAAACAACTGTTTGATAGTAACTCTCGGTGGAATTAAATTATATCCTTCGGGTAAAAGTGTTTCAATATTAACAACAATTTGGGGATCCAGATGAAATTCATCAATAACTGCTTGGCATATTTCAGGTTCATTCTGTGGAAGAATGCCAATATGATCACCAGTTTGATATGATGATCCTAAAGGAAGTTTAATTTGGTATCGGTGCATTTCCGGTTCATATCCTTGAGGAGTTAATACTGAGGAGGAAAGCAAAACACTATACTCAAACCCAATTGGACGATCAGGATTATTGATTATAGAGTCTTCATCATTCTTTATGAAATTCAGATTATATGATGGTTTCATTGTTACAATATTGGCTCGAATCCCAAGAATTTTCAAACAATCTTCTGTCCATTGTTCAAATGCACCTTCACCCTTGTCGAAAGATGATGTATCAATTTCGATTGAATGCATACACTTTGCTTCATGATCCATTAGCATTGATAGCAAGGCTTTACCAGCTGCACAATAAGATGGATACTCCTTTGATCCAATCGCACACAAAATAAATGAAAGATTTGGAAATTTCTCTTTTGATTCTTTTAACAAAGAAACAAACTTCAAAGAATTAACAGGAAACTCGCCAGATCCTGATGTGGAACATATAAAAACAATCATTGTATGCTTCGAAAGTGTTTGCATTGATATCATATTCATTTGGATTGGCATTGTTCCGATATATCCTGCTAATATCCTTGCAAACCTCGATGCATTGTTTGTTGCAGAACCATATGCAATAATGGGTAATGTAGAAGTTAGTCTTTTCATTTCGAGATATGGGGAATTTTGCTGATGATATGTTGTATGAAGCAATATTTTTGATGTTCTCCCACATGGATCGCCCAAAAAATCATTGTAAATAACTTGAACACTTTTCTGTAGCTCAATATCAAAGTACTTATTAAATTTATCATCAATCTCATATATTGACTTGGCTCTTAAATGAGCCTGTGATCTACTACTTAAAATTGGTTGTCCTCCTCCTCCGATGCAACCAAATGGGCAAGCCATGACCTCAACAAAATGATACTGCTTAAAATTGCTGGATTCAATAAAATCCTTTGCATATGCGATTCCATTACAAACAGCCACATTGATAATATTATCAAGAATTTTGAATGAATGACTTCGAAATCCTTCGGTGCTTCTTAAGGTACGATATTTTTCATTAATATTAGATTCTTTTGTTGATACCTGATGTATGAATCTCATTATTGCCTCGGCTACGCCACCAGATACACCAAAAAGCGTTCCTGGATCATATTGTTCTTCAACTATGGTATCAAAAGAGTCGTTTGGAAGCAAATCCCAGTCAATGTCAAATTGCATAATCAGATCATAGAATTCTCTTGATGTTATCACTGCATCGACATCACCCTTAAGTTGTTCTCTACATATTTCATCCTTTTTAGATGTACACGGCATTAATGATACAATAAACAGATTACTCGGATCAATATTGTTTCTATTGGAAAAATAATTCTTGATAATAGATCCGGTAATAATATGAGGGCTTCGGGTACTTGACAAGTAGGGGATTATTTCTGGATGCAGTTTCTCAACATAATTAACCCATGATGGACAGCAACTGGTAAAAAGAGGAAAGGGTCCCCCATTTTTCATTCTTTGTAGTAATTCTGTGCCCTCTTCAATAACAGAGATGCTTGTTCCGAAAATTGTATCGAAAACATATCGAAAACCAATACCTCTGGCTGCAGCAATAATTTTCCCAGTAACCACTGTCCCTATAGGTAGCCCAAAATATTCGCCAAAAGACACTCGAAGAGATGGTGCAACTTGAAGCGCAAGGGTTTTCCCCGACGATAGGGCTCTAATGATTTGAGAAGTAGAATTCAGCTCCCTAATTGCCTTTGTTGGGCATACAGTAATGCATTGTCCACACTGGATACAGTCATTCTCCAACAAACTATGGCTATCATCGCTCAATGCTCCTATAGATTGAATATCAGCACACATTCTAACACATCTACCGCAATTCACGCATAATTTTGGATTGAATGATATGGAATTCGTTTTCTCAGCTTTTCGAGCAACCCTTTGTCCTTTATTGGAAAAATATGCCATAATATCTTCGATTTCACGGCTTATTGGAAGAAAAGTCATATCAGTAAAATTGGAAAATGCTTGCTGAGCCCTCTTTTTAACTTCAGGACTATTTGTTTCAATTATCATGCCACTGGTGACTTTTGTGCAGCATGAAAGAGCAAAATTAATCCCATTTATTTTAACAACACATATCCCGCATTTTCCAGATGGCGGAATATCTGGGTGGTTACATAGAGTAGGTACATAAATATTAGCAGATTTACATGCAGATAGAATCGATGTTCCTTTGCTTGTTTCTATTGTATTCCCATTGATTTTAACATATATTTTATCATCCATAATGTTATTTTAGCAGAATACATTATGTCCAATAGTGCCATTTCTTGAGCACCTATTTGGTATGTGGTGTTGGATGTTTTCGAGAAGCATTTTGTTGTATAATATATGCCCTCTTTCATTGAAAACACAGTTCTTTGAAAACTCATTTCCATTCAACAAGACTGCACCAACCTTAACCCACTGTCCAAGGATACTGCTATGCTGAACATCGTCAATTTTGTTTTCCCCGCTATTTGAATGTTTAAGTCCAACAAAAGAATCATTGTAGCTCAATGATGAGTACGACATATTAATAGAATCAAATACTCTTTGTTTCAAGGATTCTCTTCGATTGTTTGAAGACATGAAAAGCATGATCCTTAATAGGGTTGCATCATACCTAAATCCACTTACTCTAGTTTTTGAGCCTTTTTTAACCATTATTTCCAAATCTTTGCTATTGTCTAATGCTTCATTGAGAAGTCTCTCCAAATATGGAAACACAAATTGCTCTTTTGTGCCAATTGAATTCAAAGAAGCTTCAAACAATGGATAAAAAATCTCTGGGTTTTCATCATAAATTATTTGTATCAGTGGCTCTGTCTTATTTAAAACGAATCCGCTTTCTTCGAGAGGGCAAAGTCCATGAGCAATTGCAACATTGCGATAAAACCCAACAGTAAATCCATCCATCCTCCTCATTGTAGTTCCATTTAATCCTCGTGGAATTGTCAATACTGAGTGATAAAAGACATTTTTGGTTCTTGGTAAGCTTTTAAGGATTCTTCTCACATGATCCATATATATTGCATTATTTGTTATATGGTATAATGACATTAATTCTGGCATACCTGGGGAAATATCCTGCAATGCAGTACCATTAATCCACATTCTCTCTTTTGAAGAGCCATTTCTTATATTGTGATAAGGTCTTGGATACTTCGTTAAAGAATCAATTCGCATTGATACCTGTGCGCATCTCTCCGCAATATTCAAAAAGAACGAATCGGAAGAAAGAAGATAGGTGCCTATTAATGATCCGATAAATCTTGAGAAAAATTCTCTTCGATTGACCCATTCTATTCTATCACACTTGAGATTAGCATACAAAAATTCAACCGCTGTTTGATATTCTTCTTTCATGCCTAATAAAAACAGTGTTTCTAATGATTCTACTATTGTTGCGTGGAATCCAAAAGAATCAATACACCTACCACTAATTGGCATAATTTCATCATGACTTTTGCAATTTGAAAACATTTTATTAAATGATTTTTTGGCCATATCCTTTAACATCTCAAGATTCGAACTGTTTGGTAATGAATTTACTTTGATTCCAATTGGTTTTAACCTAGCATTCAAAGATGAGTATGTTCGAGGCAAATTTCGTACTAAAACCAAACTAGTAATAACAGGAAATAATAAGGAGAACAACAAGTATCGAATAATCGCCAAAAAATCGATCTTCTTGTTCGGCTTTTTACTACCCATACAAGGATTTTTATTCTATCTAGAACTATAGATTCGGAAATCTTCTAGGGCAAGTGTGAATGTATTACCATAGTTGAGGAGTAGCTTGAGCCTAATGAATGAGTATGGACCGAATTGATGTATTCTGGAGCACGAACCTCTTGGGGGCTTTGGTTCTTCATCGGGGATTACAATAATGGTATCTTGATTATATTCATTAGATTCTATTATTTCAACATTGCTGGTTGAACAGGGATCGCTGCTACCCCAAGCATAACTATTGCAAATTGGGGAACAATCACAAAAGATAACGGAATCTTGAATAGTTGATAAATCAACATATTTAAAATCAATTAATTCCCAATCTTTCAAATTATTGGTTCCTTCAACAATCCACAATTTCGGTAAAAACTCCTTTCCCAAGACTCTGGTTATCTTTATATGATATCTGCAAATGGAAGCTTTTTTTTGAATATATTGTACAAGCACATAGCTGTTTGGTAAACAATCTGACACCCATGGATGGCTATTCTTAAAAAGGGTTTCTTCCTCTTGAAAACAAAGCGAGGAAGATCCCTTAATCACATATTCCGGATTCCCCAAGCCTTTGGATATCATTGTTGATTCTAAATTAGCTGGTTTAGGAATGTTGGATGACATTTTTTTAACAAAATTAAAATTTGGGGTGAGAGAAATGTGTTTTTTGGGAGTTCTTGATGTTCGGATATGACCTAAGTGAATTGAGTGAAATAAAGCTTTTCCAAAATTCAAAAAACATGTTATTTTATACACTGAAGGAGTTTCTCTTGAAATATAGCCTTCTCTGATTTGATTTTAGATTTAAGATCCTCTATTGACTCTTGTCTTTCTGCAATAAGATTTAGAGTTTGTTCAAATACAATTTGTATTTGGACAGATGTCTCGAGTTTTTCAATTAGATCCATGTGAGTTGACTCTAGGATTGAGCATTTTTGTGAGAGATTCTTCCATGTTAAAAAAGGGGATGGATTCTTCAAGCTCTGAATTCGGGAATTAGCAATCGTGATCCGATTTTGGAGCCTTTCTTTTTCTTGGATTAGTCGTTTTGATTGAACAGCCATCTTTTCGTTGAGGCTCAATATATATTTCTTCTTTAACATGTACTCATTTTCCAAATTCTGGATTTCTTTAAGTATTTCATCATAATTAAGACTGCCCTTATCCTGGTTATCCTTAATAATTCGGAAATTTATTTCATCAATATTTGAGCTGCATTGTCTAACTAAATTTTTAATCTCAATAATCTTTGATACATTAATCATGTTTTCGGAATCTAAAGATTTAATACTCTCCATTAATGATTCCCTCTTTGCATCTATAAATGCAATTTCTTGAATATAACGATTTGAATATATGAGATTGGTTTTTTCTTGAGAACTTTTCATTGTTTTGAGTGACTCGATTTGAATCTTTAGGGGCTCAATTAGAAGGGGATATGTATCTTCGGTTGATTTAAGCTTAATTTGTAGCTCATTAGCCTCAATATCCATAGAATTCAACAAAGAAGTTAATTCTTTGATTTCATTGATATTCTTATCCTTTATTAAAGATCTTTCTTCATTATACTTATTGATTAATTCCTTAACATCATTTCTTTTCTTTTCTATATCTTTCAATGCATTTGTGGTATAATTCTTCATGGATTCAATGAGATGTTCTTGGTTCTTTTTCTTGTTTTGCTCAAGGATCTGATCTGAAAGGGATTGTTGATCTTGTAGTTTAGAGATCTGGTCAATATATGCTTTCTTGTTTGAAACGAATTGTTCCTTCTCACTTAATATTGATCGGAGCTCAATTTGTGTAGAAGTCACATGATACATTAAAGATTCGATTGATGACTTAAGACCTTCGATTTTCACCTTTAAATTGTTCTTTTGATTGTCTAAACCAGCTATTTCTAGATAAAGAGCGTCTTTTTGCTGTATTAACGAGGGCTCTTTGTCTTTCAAATCCTTTAAATCGGCTTCTAAATCCTTTTTTTGCTTACTCAATACTGTAAAATCATGACAGAGGCTTGTGTATTCGTTTTCTATCGCATTTCTTTCCGCTTGTTTCTTTGAAAGATCGGTTTGAAGTTGAGAGCATTCGAGTATATGATGCTCTAAAACAGAATTGTCACAAATTGATTCTTCTTCCATTTTACGAAATTTATCTATTTGATATAACAGTTTTGTGCTTCTTTCAACAAATTCTTTATGTAAAAGTTCACCAGATGAACCAAAAATATCAGATACATGAATTAATTTGGTTAATTCGGTATTATTCTGATCAATTTCCTTTTCAATATTAGCAATCAAACCTATTAATCTCTTTTTTTTAATATTCTCATCTTCATTCACATCTTTTTCCCCAGGTTTTTCATCAATGTCCCCATTTTCTATATTTTCGAGAACTGGAATAGCAATATCGCTTTTTTCATTCTTCTTATTCTCGGGGATAAATTCATTGTCGATACTTTTCTCTATTTTTTCAACAAATCCTTTAATTCTTCCCCATACTGACATTCAAAATAGTAAATATGCTTTAATATAATAGTCGCCTAACAAGCTCTGTCCTAGTTTTCTCATAATCATACTGATGATTATTGAGTTCATTGATTACAACATCCGGGGAGTATCCTAATTTCATGAGTTTTTGGAAACTGATCATATATTCGGGATTGGATGTCAGGTCTGCATCCCTAAAACCATATAATAACTCATGATACATATTTGATGATTCTTGTACATATTCTCTTGCCTCAATTCTCTTTTTCCGAATCTCAATGCATTGTTTAAGAGATGGATCTTTTGAGTAATTCTCAAAATCATAATCTTCTTCCTCCTCCTCCTCTTCATAGAAATCAGAATCACCACTATTACTCATTTTTTCCTCTCCTTCAATAACATCAATTGGTTCGAGAGGAACTGCTTCAGTATTTGTTTCAGGTACTACATTCTCTTCTGTGGGAGGTTGAGGAATGTTTTCATTGTTGGCAACCTCATGTATAACATTTCTTCTAATCTTCTTGACTCTCTTCTCCACAGCAGAAAACTCCATGATTGGGAGATCAGAACCATTATTAACATATATGTTCTTCCTTTTAATTCTGGGGCGGGATTGTTCAGATACAACTGGAAATGGAGAAAAGAAGTTTAAATCAACAGTTGGAATGTATACAGTCTTCAAATCATCAATTTCTTCTTCTACATCACTATTGTCTTCAGATAATTCTGGATTTTCATATCTAACCTCACTGCTTACATCTTCAAAAATGTTTTCCAGGCCACTTCTTTGTAATTGCGGAGAATATTTGCTCTCCCGGTTCCTCATTGAAAAAGGGTTTGTTCGGATTATTTGCTTTTTCTTCCTTGCAGTTTTAACAATCCGTGTTGGGTGATCTACAACAACTTCAATAAGGGGATTATCCAAACATTCGAATAAAACACTTTCAGAGGGAAGGCTTTTATCAGATAATAGATCCGAATTCACAAAAAACAGAGGATTTTCTTCCGTGATCTTGCCAAAATCCAATTCAGTGCTTTCAAAAACCTGTTTCTTGTTATAGAATATCATCGCCTTTGACCTTTCGCATCCAAACGATTCCGCAATTTTTTGAATTAAGTCATTGTTTTCGGGACGTTGGGAAAACTCGACGATTTTTGTTTCATTGTCCAGTGCTTGAACATACACATTCATCATATGTTGATAAAAAAAGTGGTTTTTACCAATCAGTAGTGGAGGATTCTTCTTCCCCGCTTTCATCATCACTCGCTTTGACTTGGTTTCTCACGGATGCCAGGGCAACCATCAAATCTCCAATTGTCAAACTTGATGGATCCTGTACTTCTATAGGCTTTGGCGGAGCCTTTTCCATTGGTGTAAGCTTCTTAAGTTTGAATCCGCCTTTTTTGATTAAATCAAGGTGAGAAACTGTATTGCTTGGAGCCGGAGCATGTGGCTTTGGTGCAGAAACAGGAGTCGATTCTGACCCTCCTTGTGGTTTCGGAGCTGATGGTGGTGGTGGTGGGGGTGGTGGAGGAGGTGGTGGTGGTGGAGGAAGTCCTGAGCCGCCTGCCACAGGACCAGCTTGTCTTTGTGGTGCAACTGGAGGTGGTGGTGGAACACTTGATGAGATGGAGGGAGAGCTAACAGAATTAGGTCTAGATTCGACTGTTTGTCGAGATGACGGCGTAAATGTTTGCTGGGGTACTGGAACTTTGATCTGGGTAGCCGCATAGTTCCTCCAGTCTCCTGTTTTACCCACTGGTGGTGGAGCAAGGAGGGTGACTGTTGGTGGGAGAATTGTTTCAGTATATGCACTAAGCATTGTGGTCGATCTCCCAACTGTTTTGTTTTCTTCGTTATTATTCTTCCTTTTCTCCTTTTTCTTTTGTAACTTATCGACATAGTTGTTAAACATTTGCATAATTTCCGATTTGTATTGTTTCTCAAACTGAGCAGGATCAGTAATTTGCAAGTCAAGCTCTTTATAATTCGGAATAACAGGAGCCCAAGCAGCAAGAGTTGGAATTGGTGCGGCTTTATCTATTAGTTCTTGGACAAAGAAATCGGCCGAAGCAAGAGATGTGTCATCCTTGCAATCAACTTTTGGCATGGGGTTGTCTACACATCCTTTTTCGGTGAATGACTCTGGTGGTAATGATGCATTTCTCTCAATAACGTGATTGGCAAGTTCTTTTACAGAAGATAAATGAACCCCGATTTCTTCCATATGCTTATTAAGCTTATCAAAATCTCTTTCAAGCTCCCTGAAAATTTTGGCGGATAATTTATGTAACTCACTCATTTGCTTAAATAATCCAATAGAATAATAATATCCCATATTATTAAAAGAATTATATAAATTACCACTCGCTAACATAGTAGGAGACGTGATTTCTTCGAATGATGGTAGTGATAAAGCAGGAAACATTTTCTAAAATAATCGGTTTATATCAAATTTAAGAATATGGTTGGGGGTAAAAATATCCCTCATTTGAGCCCTTGCTGTATCATTAGGTCTAGTTCATTTGCTGATTGTGTCATCATCTTTAGGCTTATTATCAGTTTGTTCCTGGTCTGATATAGATTTTCTAGATGGTTGTGTAATGGAGATGTATCGAATTTGTTTTCATTATACTCATCTATTTGAGTTTTGAGTTCAATTTTCATATCTGTTGACTGAGAAAGCTCTTTGCTCAATTTTGAAACTATGAGTTTCCTTTCGGTGATTAATTGCTCTTTTTGTATTTTCTCCTGTTCTATGTCATGAGTTTGGTCATATATTTTGTTTGATTCTTTATCCAAATCGATGATTTCTTGATCTGATAATTGTATTTGTTTGGAAATTCCCAACACAGCATCAGTTAACATTTGAACTTCCATTTTGATTTCTTCCAGCTTTTGGCCCAAAAGCTGCTTTTTGGTTCGGATTTCACATAGATAGCTATCTAAATCTTTGATTCTATTTGTTTTTTCTTCATATGGATAGTTCTCAAGGAATTCTTTCTGATGAGATAACCCTTCATGTATTAAGGTTTGCTCATCTTGTAGTTTCTTTAGCAATTGCTGCAATGACTCTATCAAACGATCAGGATTGTAATATGATAAATTGGATGTTCCTATTAAGTTTAATTCAGCTTCAATTTCTTTAAATTCTTTAGTAATCTCATCATATGAATAACCAGTTGAAACGATTGGAATCGAAACTAATTGCTTTGCCTTCATTATTCCGGCCTTTTCTAATATTCTATCTCTCTTTGATGAAGCAGGCGATATCAAATCTAAAAGCATATTTGATTCATGGGGGTACTTTGAAAACGACTCAAGAATTATAGAATCATTTTCATCATTTGTTAGCTGCACACACAGAGGATAAGAAAGAATTAGATATATAATAGATGGCGGCAATGATTTAAAAGAATCTAGTGTATGAATCCCCTTCAGACTTTTTGAAATAAATCCAAGAAGAGTTCTGGAATAAATGCCTTTTTTAACTTGCGCTACAAATGAGTTCAAAAGGTCAAGATGTTTAGCAGTATTCAAATTCTTTTGAATCTCATTAATTATATCGGTAGAGTCAAAGTATTCAGCATAGGGTAAAATGTCACAAAAATCATTGGTTTGGCTAAAAACTTTATCATTTTGAATATATTGAAGATATTTTGCTAGACTCTCACAATACTCAAGATCATTAACAATGAAAAATCCTTGTTTAATATTTTGAGCATTAAATATAGAAGATTTTTTGTTGGTTATTTGGTGTTTCACTGGATATTCCCCTCCTCTGACTCTCAGTATTACTATAGACTTTTCCATCTGACCAGAAAAAAAGTGCCAATCATTATTTAAGATCCATTTGTTGAACTAGATGGAATTGATCCCATTTCGAGCATAATGATTAAGGGGAATATTCCACAAGTTTTAAAGTTGATATGGAAATAGTCAAGTGGATTTACAAGCACTTAGAATATTCAAAAAAGAAAGTCAATTTATTTATTTGTTCTATGTTAATAAGACTATTTTGCATGTTTGACCTATAATTTGTAATCTCCAAAAATTAATATCCCCTTTATCATCACCATAGTATTCCAAATAGTATATTTAGTTATAATTATGTTCTGTTTTGACTTATTAGCTCTACAGTAACCATTTAGGAAATAAAATGTTACTATTCGCAAAAACTTTCAACCAACGGCTGTTCAGGGTTAAATTAAAGCTTATTGATTTTTTGAGAATTACCTAGTTTTGTTTGAAAAACTTTTTATTCTGAAGAAATAAACAATGAAAAAATCAAAATGGATGGATCAATATATTGGCTTTTTGTGTCTTCATTAATTTGGTTGGTTTAATAGGTTTAGTGATTGTAGAATGTTATTTGATTACCAATATTGATGATTTCTATATTTATTTGAGTGGATCAACTGTATATAGTGATTCTAAGATTGTTATGATAGTTATGGTACTTATGATCATCTTTTCTATCATTTTTTATGCTTTTTTATTTTATGATGACATCTTTGTTGTAGGAACAATATCTATTGTTGCCCTTGCTTGTTATATTTTCTGCTCTGTAGCGTTTTTCATATTCCAAATCACCATTCTTTCTGATCAAACTACCGAATATTGTGGGATTTATAAAGAAAAGGGATATCAAATGATTGATATACTCATATCTGAAAATACTTTGATTTGGGGAATGAAAGTTCATGGACTCAAACTCAATTCTTTAACCAACTACTCTTCATTAATAACAACAGTTGTTGATGAAAACTGTAAATTGGGAATTAAAGTGAGATGGGGATTTATTGTAGCGACTTTTCCAACATTTTTGTTGGCTCTATCATTTATTTGTTACTATTTCTACACCCTTTATACCGTTTTCTGTTCTTCCTAGATATTGTTCTCCAATAACAATTCATTTTAATGAAACCCAAATGTGTTCATCATTCTTCAAAGTGCCATAGTGCTCAAATTTGTTACTATTCCTACACCCTTTATACCGTTTTCTGTTCTTCCTAGAAAATGTTCTCCAATAACAATACATGAAAAGAATCCAAAATGTGTTCATCATTCTTCAAAGTGCCATAGTGCTCAAATTTGTTACTATTCCTACACCCTTTATACCGTTTTCTGTTCTTCCTAGAAAATGTTCTCCAATAACAATTCATTTTAATGAAACCCAAATGTGTTCATCATTCTTCAAAGTGCCATAGTGCTCAAATTTGTTACTATTCCTACACCCTTTATACCGTTTTCTGTTCTTCCTAGAAAATGTTCTCCAATAACAATACATTTTAATGAAACCAAAATGTGTTCATCATTCTTCAAAGTGCCATAGTGCTCAAATTTGTTACTATTCCTACACCCTTTATACCGTTTTCTGTTCTTCCTAGATATTGTTCTCCAATAACAATACATTTTAATGAAACCAAAATGTGTTCATCATTCTTCAAAGTGCCTCAGTGCTCAAATTTGTTACACAATAATTAAATACTTTATTTGCACGTTAGAATATATTTTATTGAATCAGGAAACGGGTTTTTTATACAAATACTGACTTCACTTAAAATGCAACTTAACATCAGAGTTGTTGAAGCCAAGGACCTTGAGGTGATGGACTTTTTCGGATCTGTTGATCCATATTGTCTTATTCAGCTTACCAAAGGAACACTTCAAAAGACCAAAGTGGTTAAGGATTGTTTAACACCTAAGTTTAATGCTGAGTTTAAGCTTCCTGTTGCTGATGATCAGGATACCCTTCACATTTTAATGAGGGATCAAGATGTCGGATCAGCTGATGATGAGATTGGAAAGTTGGTTATTCCGTTACCAACTTTGAAGGTTGGCGAAGTGATTGATAAGTGGTTCACACTTACACCAGCTCCAGGAGTAAAGAAGGCTGCTCAGCTTAAACTTGTCCTTCATCTTGCTCAAACATCCGATCAACCATTTGTTGCCAAAACCGGAAACAACCAAGGCACAGTTAATCCAAACCCCACCATGCCACAGCCAGGCTATCCTCAACAGCAACCAGGCTATCCTCAACCACAGCCAGGTTATCCTCAACAGCAACCAATGTATCCACCACCACAACCAGGCTATCCTCAACAGCAACCAGGCTATCCACAACAGCAACCAATGTACCCACAACCACAGATAGTTCCCCAACCCCAAATAATCGCACCTCAACCAATGAGTTCAGGATTTTCTGTTCCAATTAATGTTCCATTCTTTATTTTCTCTCAAGCCAATCCCAATTTATGCCTTGATATTGAAGGAGGAAACCAATCAGCTGGTGCCAAGTTGATTGTATGGAACTTTAGCGGCCAACCAAATCAACAATTTATATACAATGGAACTAACATCATTTCCGCAATGTCAAGGAAGGTTCTTGATATTTCTGGAGGAGAAAAGCAAGGAGGCGGTATTGTTCAATGGGATCCAAATGGAGGATCAAATCAACAATGGAGATTTTCTGAAGATGGGACAATCCGATCTCCTTCAGGCCTCTGCATGGATATTTATGACAATCGCGTAACTAATGGTACACACATCATTGCCTGGACATCCAATGGACAAGCCAATCAAAAGTGGAGAGTTAGTACATCAAGGTAAAATTATTGAAAACATATTTATTTATCTAATTTGAATTTTGGTTTTCTTACTCTTTGAGAGGAAAATGGGGTTCGTAAGCTTCTGGTACTAACATTATCATCTTTTCCATAAATTGCTTCATGAGCCAAAGGAGCTGTAAACTGGGGGAGGTTCAGGGTGGGTGGAGCTTGCCTCGACGATGTAGTATTGGGACGTATATTATGAACTGGTTCTTCACTATTCTGAAACCCACTTTGGTGCAAAATTGAAGTAATATCCTCTCGTTGAACACATACACTTATCTGTTTTGAAAGAGTTGCAATCTGATCTTTCATATTGGAAATAGAAGACCTTAATTTTTCAAAAATCCTTTCAGTTGCAACAGAATCAGCTTTGCGGTCAATTCTGACCATTACGCTTTCTTTAAGTTCTTCAAGAAGAGTGTTTAAAGATGAAAACTTATTCTTAAGGACCTCAATATCTTGTCTGGCTTGTGGATCAAACAGCTCCCCACCTGATTGAATAGGTTGTTTTCCAATATTAACATCTAGTGATCTATGTTTTGTGGCGCTTAGGGAGGGGATTATAATTGGCAAAAATTGAAACTGATTACTCAATGTTGTATCATTGGGATATTGGATTTTGGATATACTTTTCTGGGAATAATCATTTTGCTGGTTAACGGAATCCATAATTTTTTGTATTGATATGATTATATTGTCAAGAGGCTTTATTGACGGTAAAGATTTATTAATGGATGATAGCATTGGTATTATGGAATAAAAAACACCCGAAATATGGTTTAAGCCTTGATAAATACTATCAGTAATTGAACATACTTTTGATGAAAGTGAAAAAACACTTGTTGATATAATATCTATACTTTCTCTGTTCGATTCAGATTTTGACACAATGATTGGTTTCAAAGTGTTGTAATCTTGAACTAATAGCCCATAATTCTCGTTAATACCAGCTAAGGTGGATAATAGACTGATCATCATTGATCGTAAATCGTTATGCTCGTCTCTGATAGAAATAATTGTTTCGTTAAAGCTGTCAATTCTTCTGGAATCTCTTTGTATAGATCTAACAATGGATCCGAAATCTATTTTACCATCTATATCAAAAGTAGGAACATCGATAATCATCCTTCTTAATTCGCTAGTATCCTTCTTTATAAACCCAATTTGCCTTTTGGTTTCTTTTAAGTCGTCATTCGTGGAAGAAAGACCAGATTCAATTTTTTCATTAAGTTCAGTACTCTTCATAAGGAATCTTTTATCCAAATCATTCAAGTGTTTTTCTACCTTTTCAGATTTTTCATAGAGAGTGTCAATCGATCTCTCTTTTTGCAATTCAAGCTGCTTTTTCACATTTTCTACATTATTTGAATGATCTATAAGCTCTGATTTTAATTTCCCTTGATTTGAAAATAGAACCATAATCTGATCTTTCGCAAATCCAAAATCATCCTTGATAATGCTAATTTCTTCATCGTACTTCTTAACAATATTATCTTTCGTCTCATTAACTTTCTTATTCACTTGATAATCCAATTTGTCAATCTTTTCAAAAGTCTCTTTTGTATAATCTTCGATCTTTTCATCATTCCTTAAAATTTGTTTTTTTACAAACATCAAAGAGCTGTTTGTCTCACTTTTAAATTGCTCATAGTCTTTTTTAATTGCAAAATCTTCACTTTGAGATTTTAAATGTCGAATCTGTTCTGATTGTTCAGTTATAATCTGACACATCTCAACTAAAACTTCACCAAGAGTACTAGAAATAAGCTGGTATCCAATCATTTGGGGATCAGCCAGAATACTCTGTATCTTCTCAAGAGACATTTTACGCTCAAAACCAATTCAAAAAATTGGGAAAATTTTCCCTTCGAAATTTTAAACGTTATGAGCATGATAGGGATCAAATTGCATAATTTGGACCAAGAACTTGATGTTCCCATTGCAAAAAGGTCGATTGTTACATCCCAAAGAAGTCGCCGAACAGTAAAATCTCGGAATAAGGGTGTTAAATCCAATAATGGGCCAGATTTATCAGTTGAAACGCTTCAGGTTCGGCCTGTTTCTGAAATTAAAACAGCTTCCACGCCGAGAAGAGCGTTTTGTTGCTCAGGAAACAAGTATGAGAAAAATTCTGAGAAGTATCCTAAGGCTAATGAGATTAATGCTCTGCGAAAAGAAATAGAGGTTAATAAACCCAAAATTATCCTATGGGGCGATTCTTCAGACCATGTGATTCATTATCCTTTGCAGGATGATTCAAGCACCCCAAGAATATCGAGCCGTGGTAGGGTTATTAACGATATCGACGAAGATTTTAGTATAGAAGAGCAGCCGAAAGCAGTGTCTTTAATTTCAACGACTGCTGGCGTTATGGATTTCATTGGTGTCCCAGATTCCACCTCATACATAAGGTAGTCCAGACTTACAGGGAACTTGGGAAAATTACAATTGAAGTTCTCACGCAGATTTTCCGACAAATGGGACAATACTTAGGAACTGAGAGTTTTGCATAACAACTGCTGCAAATGCAAGCATGAGAACATGGATATAAAACTATATCTATTCTTTTATCTAAACATACTTTACAAATCAATGGATTATCAATCGTTTGTTCTTTATATGGAGCTGTTGCGCTAACAAAAACAACATCATCATCCATATCGTTACAATGTTGAAACGATTATGTAAATTGTAAATAAGTGGCAGGATTCACCTTCACAAAGTGGCCGGCTATTTTTTTCATTTTTTTTATTGCTTGATATGAGTTCTGAAGTCGAAACTCTAGAGTTCCAGGCAGAAATAAACCAACTCATGAGCTTGATTATCAATGCTTTCTATACTAACAAAGAGATATTCCTTCGTGAGTTGATCAGTAACGCATCAGATGCATGTGACAAAATGCGCTATGAGTCCTTGAAGCATCCTGAAAGACTAGGAAACCAAAAAGATTTGTGGATCAAGATCCTTCCAGATAAGGAAAACAAATGCCTCTCAATCACAGATTCTGGTGTTGGTATGACAAAGTCTCATTTGATCAACAATCTTGGTACAATTGCCCGCTCAGGTACTCGCCAATTTATGCAAGCTATCGAAGAAGGTGCTGATCTCTCCCTCATTGGTCAGTTTGGTGTTGGTTTCTTCTCAGCATTCCTTGTTGCAGATCGTGTTGTTGTAACTTCCAAGCACACTGATGATGATCAATATATCTGGGAATCTGAAGCAGGGAAGAATTTCACTATAAAGAGAGATCTTACTGGCGAAGACCTTATCCGTGGTACCCGAATTGATCTTTATCTCAAGGAAGATATGAGTGAATTCTTAGAAGAGAAGAAACTCAAGGAGCTTATTAAGAAGCATTCTGAATTCATTGGTTACGAGATCAAACTATATTGTGAGAAGACCAAGGAAGAAGAAGTTAGTGATGATGAGGATACAGGAAAGAAAGATGATGATAAGATCGAAGAAGTTGAGGATGAATCAACCAAAAAAGACAAAAAGAAGAAGAAGATCACTAGGGTTGAACACGAATGGGAGCTTGTGAACAAGAACAAGCCACTTTGGCTCCGTAATCCTTCTGAGATCAAGGAAGATGAGTATGCTGAGTTCTATAAGCAGATTTCAAATGACTGGGAAAAGCATTTGGCAGTTAAGCATTTCCGCGTTGAAGGTGATATTGGGTTTACTGTTTGTCTCTTTGTTCCACGTCGTGCTCCATATGATCTCTTTGAGCCAAAGAAGAAACTCAACAACATTAAGCTCTATGTTCGCCGTGTCTTTGTTATGGACAACTGTGAGGATCTCATTCCAGAATGGTTGAATTTCATGAAAGGTATTGTTGATTCTGATGATCTTCCTCTTAACATATCTCGTGAAACACTCCAACAAAATAGGATCATTAAACTCATTAAGAAGAACATCATCAAGAGAGCCCTTGAACTCTTCAACGAAATTGCTGAAAAGAAGGATGATTTCAAGATTTTCTATGAGCAATTCTCCAAGAATATTAAACTTGGTATCCACGAAGATTCTCAAAATCGTCAGAAACTTGCCAAGCTCCTTCGCTTCAATTCCACACAATCAGCTGAAGAAATGACATCCCTTGATGAGTACATTGAGAGAATGAAGGAGGGCCAGAAGAACATCTATTGGATATCTGGTGAATCCAAAGAAGTTGTAATGAATTCACCAATGCTCGAAGCATTCCGCCAGAAGGGTCTTGAAGTTTTGTTCCTCACTGATCCAATTGATGAATACTGCTTCCAACAACTCAGTGAGTACTCTGATCACAAATTAATGTGTGTCACAAAGGAGAATTGTGAAATCACCGAAACCGAAGAAGAAAAGACCAAGTTTGAAGACCTTAAGAAGGAGTTTGAAGAAATGGGCAAGAAGATCAAAGAAATAATTGGAAAAGACTGTGAGAAGGTCATGGTTTCCAAGAGACTGGTCGTAACCCCATGTGTTATTGTTACTGGTGAATTCGGATGGACAGCAAACTTCCAGCGCTTGATGAACGCACAGGCTCTTCGTGATAGTTCAATGTCCTCATACATGCAGCCAAAGAAGACCCTTGAGATTAATGCCAAGCATCCTGTAATCATCAAGATCACTGACATGCTCAAGGCTGACGAAAACAGCAAGGATGCTAGAGAAATGCTTAGCATGCTTTGGGACACTGCACTGCTCTCATCAGGTTTCAGCCTCTCCAATCCAGCAGGTTTCAGTGCCAGAATCAATAGAATGGTTGCAGTTGCTCTTGATGTTGTTGGACAACTCGAAGAACTTCCTCCAATCGTTGAACCAGAGATCAAGAAGGAGGATACTGAGAAGAAAGGAGAGACTGCTGATTCTACTGACCTCCACCATTTCGAAGGAGTCGACTAAACAAGAAATTTTAACATTGTTTTTATCGGACAGGTTTCATTTTTATGGCAGCAAACATCGAAGAAAAGCGAATTGCTGAGTTTATTGAGATACGAGATTTTCTGGAATCTAATTCCGAGATCGAAAGAAAGCGGGCAGCTAAAAGGGTTTTGTCTTTGTTGAGATCTGGAGAAAATGTTCGGGTGTTTTTCTCGTCGATGCTTAAGTGTGTTAAAACGAATGATATTGAACTCAAAAAGCTTGTTTATCACTATTTAGTTACATATTCTTCTATAGAACCGGAGCAATCAATCATGGCTGTCAATACGTTTATTAATGACAGCCGAGACTCTAATCCACTGATAAGAGCCCTTGCAATTCGGACGATGTGTCGGATCAATATAGATTCTGTTGCCGAACATATGGTGTTACCGTTGAAGACTTGTTTGCACGATTCTGATCCTTATGTTCGAAAAACGGCAGCTTTAGGAGTAGCAAAACTCTTTGATATCATTCCAGATGCTGTAGAAAGCTCTAATATCTTCGAATCATTATTGCAACTTTTAAAGGATGAAAACCCAATGGTAATATCTAATACAGTTACCGCAATTTCCGAAATTAATGAAAGAAGGCTTAATCCTGCATTTCAACTAAATGAGAATCATGTTCAAATTTTGCTTAATGCCATGAAAGACTCAAGTAATTGGGTTCAAGCTTTGTTACTCGACTCTCTATCGAAATTTGCTTTACCTTTAGCTGAAAATGTAGAGATGGTAATAGAACAACTAATCCCCTACTTAAGGAGCACAAACCCATCTGTGATAGTCGGTTCTTTCAAGGTTATATTCCAAATTTTATCAAAGCCGGATTCAGGGATAACCAAATCCGAATCAGAGTATTTCCTACAAATTATTCCCCCGTTTTTAAGTCTTGTTTCCTCATCTGAAAAAGAAATCCAATATGTTGTTCTTAGGACAATTTCATTGTTTATTCAGAAATATCCAAGTACCCTTACAAAAGAAATTAGGCTTTTCTTCTGTAAATACAATGATCCATCATATATTAAGATAGAAAAGCTTAGTATTATTGTCCAGTTGTGTGTTCCAAGTAACGTTGGTATTGTTTTAGATGAAATTCAAGAGTATTGCAATTTTGTTGATGTGTCATTTGTTAAAAAGGCGATTATATCTCTTGGTGTGATAGCTTTGAGAATCGAGTCTGCATCAAGAAGATGTGTTGATATTATTGTGAAACTAATCGAGAGCAAAGCCGAGTATTCCATTGAAGAATCAATTATTGTGTTTACAGATATTCTGAGAAAATACCCTGGACACTTTGAGTCAATTATTTCCAAAGTATGTTCTCATTTAGACAATTTGAAAGATTCTAGAGCCAAATCTTCTGCAATATGGATTATTGGAGAATATTGTGATTTAATTGAAAGTGTTGATCTCATCTTGGATCCATTTATTGATTCATTTTTTGATGATACTCCAGAAGTTCAAGTTCAGTTATTGACTGCACTTGTAAAAGTGTATTTATCGAAGCCGGAAGAAGTGAAAGATCAAATACAATATGTTTTAAATGAATCGATCAAAGAGACAATGCTGCCAGATATTCGAAATAGAGGGCTAATTTATTGGAGGCTCCTTTCAGCTGGCGCAGATACAGCAAAATCATTAATTGTGTTTCCTAAAACTGGTATTACCTACGAAACAGCTTCATTTTCCCCTAGTGTATTGAAAGAGCTTTTGAGCAACATCGGTACAATCTCAGGAGTTTTGCACCAAGTTCCATCAGATTTTGTAAAAAGAATTCGATTCGTACCCGACTTTTCTGATTCTGATGGTATTGTGAATATTTGGCATCATGTATATGATGATGAAGTAATTAGTGCCTCAGTTATTTGGGAGACTAAAGCACTTCGTATTAGAGTTAAAAACGAGTCCAATTCATCCATTGATCAATTTGCATTTGCTATTGATAAAAATATATTGGGAATTGTTCTAGAGAGTTTCACAGATTTCCCCAAATCACTTTCACCTGGTTCTGAGTTTGATGTTACTATTGGCTTTTCATTTGAAGACGAAGGTTTCGGGAAACTAGATCAGAATTTTATATCTGCCGCTCTAAGGGTATCATCCCATACAAAATTATTCTCCATTCCTATTGATATGGCAGGTATTCTTGCTGTTCCCCACCATTTAAGCCTTGAAGAATACATGGAGAAAAACACAAATACTAATTCTCAGTTTTCCATGATAATCCCTAACTCATCTCTCGCAACTACTGATACATTGGATACAAGAAAGATACAATTAGTTGATCAAAATTTATATAGCTCACTGTTTATTTGTTTGGGCGGAGAATTCGAGTTTTATATATCATCAAGACCAATTGAAAACGACGGTATTGAATTACTTGTCAAAGGCGACAGCAGATTTTTCCCTGTATTGCAACAAAATCTTCATTCAATTGTATGTGAAGAAAAAAATTAAAAATCTACTATCTCTATTTAGCAAAAATAGCTTGGCTTGAGCGAAGCTCGATAAGGGTCAAGGATTTCAGCCACAGATTTCAGCAAATTGTCTTCACTAGCGGCCCAAAAATCAGAAAGGAACTGACTAACAACAGGCTCAACAACCTTATCAATCTCCATGGCAGAGGTGAGAGCTTGAAAACAATCAATAACATACTGTGGGACATCATTAAATAAAAGAGTGCCGGTAATGATCCCGCATAATCCTTTGGCGCCTGCAATCCTAACAACAGTATCTTTATCTTCTAGAAGTCTCTTGAATCTATTGACAAGATCATTAACAATATTTAACGAAGACTTAGCTGTTTTGATTATAAATGTAAGTAATTCTGATGCGGCATCTTGAACATCTGGGTGTTGATAAACAAAGGATGGCATAATAACTTTGTCTATTAAATCAATCAGAGTCGGATCTTCGACAAAAAAGATCACACTTGATAAAAAGGATTCCAATAATAATACAAGTACAGTTTGCACTTGCCAGGCTTTTGACAACTGTGATAGCTGCTCAATAACCCTGTTTGTGACATTTCTAGCAGATTCTACTGTTAAGGGCAGAGAAGCAGAAGATGCAATCCAATTTGAAACACATAATGATAATAAACCAGATCTGGCAATTTTTTCTTCCTCTTCATCTTTACCAAGGAATAAGTGACACCATTTGTTTAAGTTTTGAATAGCATACTCACCAGCAGATAATGTTGCCAAAGATTGTGTGGTGAATGCGTTCACAATAAGTCTAATCATGAATTGATCATTAACAATATTTGCATGAGTAAATTTTTCAAGCAGCCTGATTGACTCAGGATTATGACCTCTTGTTTTACAATCAAATGATATGGAAATGACTGAGATAAGGGCTCTAATGGATGAATCGCGAATTTGTTCATAGGATTGAGACATTGGAGAAAACAAAACTTGCTCTAAAATTGCCTCAATTCTTTGCGATAATCCAGGAATCCTGTATGACACATCAAGAAGAACATCAGAAATAAGGGATACAGCTCTTGCAGCTCTTAAACTATCATCATGAGGCACACATGTTAAAATATGATCGTAAAGCCAGAACAATCTCTTTGGATCCATTTCATTAAAACATGTGAAAAATGCGAAATGCCAAATTGGATGAAATTCTGGTTCAAATTGTTGAATAATTCTGGATACAAGCTTTTTAACAGATGGCGATAGAACCTCAATATCTTTGAATTTCCGACATTTCACAGATCTAATCACACCAGCAAACAATCCAGCTGAAACAACATGGTGTGCAAGTGTTGATGAAGGAGTTATTAATTCTTCAATTCTATCAATAAGAGAAACAGAAAATTCCATTCCAAAAAATCTGCATAATGTACACCAAAATAGTACATGACCTCTCGAAAAAGTTTCTTCTTTGTGAATTTGTGAGTCAACAAGGTTACTAATGAAAGTGTCAAGTGTTTCTTTGTTATCAACTATAAAATCAAAAAGAAACCGATGTATTTCGATTCTTTCATTAATTTGATCCTCTGAAAAGTAAAGTTGGAGTACTTTAGGATCAAGGGATTGTTCTTTTGTCAAGAATAACGGTTGATTCTTTGCTTGTGTTGGCATTTGACGATCAATAAACATAAAAGCATCATAGTTGTTTGGAGTCAGGGTATCAAAAGAAACACCATTATCTCTTGGCACTCTTGGAATTAAATATTCAATAATAGTTGGTAATATACTTAAAACACAATCTCGTACAACTTTATCATCTGTTTTCAAAAGTTGGAAAATAAACACAATAATTTCAGGTGACAAAAGAATGGGGTTACCAATAATAACAGAACAAACCAAAGCAGAAGCATAATTCTGAGTTTCTCGACTGGCTGGAAATAGAGCATGCTTTTTAATTGCTTCTTTTGCAAGCCATAAACGATTTTTATGAAAATCATTTTGATCAGAGAACATTGAGTCACTTAGATCAGTCTGATCTATTAGAACTACAATAATCTGCCTTAAAGATCTCACAGAGTCGAGATTTTCATCTGCTCCTAATTGTATACATATTGCATTTGCAGCTCTCATGAGTAATTTATATGTTTGAGAAGTTAACATTACTGAAGAAATAGCACATAAAGAGTCTGCTATTCCAGATAATTCATCTAAATTTAAGTTGTTTTGTTCAATACGATTAATTGCATTTTCAAAAATCTCCAAGAAGTGATACCGATAGTTTGATGTTGCTAATTGTATATATGAAGCAACAGCTTCTTGAACTTTCACAAATGGGTATGTTGATAACTCAAAAGATTTTTCAAAAATCTTCTGATTCAGTTCAGTTAATAGGGAGTAATCGAGATAATTTCTCATAGCATATAGATGTATCGCTTTCCAATATAATGCAATATATGTCATTGGCTCAAAAATATTGCATAAAACACAAGCTCTCCCATGAGATGAATAATATGTCCATTGGTTTGATAAAGACTCAACTTGAAGAGCAATCGTGTCTCTTGGTGAGTTTGCCAGTTCGAAAACCTTAAATATCTGGGATAAGGCTCTTCTATTAGTTTTGCTTGATGATATTGCTTCATATAAAATAGTTAACACTTCTTCATATTTGGTAGATATCCTTTTGTCATGGAATCTTTTGATTGAAGGTCTGCTGAAAAGGGGATTATCTGGTATTGAAGACAGATCTTCAGATGATACCGATGAAAGAATACCCTTGATCACAGCACGGGCTACAGAAACACCATGAACCTGATCAGTTCTGTTGGATGACTGAATCTTGCTTTTAATGAAGGGAATTACATTAGAGAGCAATAATTCTGCTTTAGTAATCTCGTTCTCTGATGGAATATGCCAATCTAATTGTATCTTTTTAATTGAAACGAATCCTTGTTTCTTAGGAGCTATTGGATATGAACATAATAAGTTCTTCAAAGTCCATTTCAGTGTCGGAACAACAACATCTACATACTTTTTATCAGTTTCAGCCAGCCCTTTGAGGAGGGTATTTTGAAGTGTGTCAAATGAAGGCAAAAAGAATTGATCTGCTTGGCGAACCAGTGCTTTCAGAACATAAAAATGTTTAACACTAGATGCTTTGACAGCCATCTCACCAAAGATTACAGCGGCAAAGCTATCAAGACCTTCAACTAGAGATAAAAGAGCATCATTAGGAATATCATCCATTTTAGATTTGATAATATTCCCAATTCTTGTTGCCAAACGGGAAGGGATAGCATGAACAAGAACAGAAAACATAGTCAAAATATCTGACAGAGGCATTAAATAGTCTTCACCTATTGCATGCTGCGCAAATTCAACACATTTGGTTGCAACAGATATAATAAATGGTTCATGTTCACTAGAAAAAGCCATTACCGAAGAAACAAGTGTTAATAAAGAAAAAACTAATGATGATTTTTGAATATCCATAAAAGAAATATCTTCATTGGTTTTAAGTACCAATGCCATATAATCTTCAATACTTTGCTTGGTATATGATACTGGGATGGCTAAATCAATCAAAGTTTGGAGAGCTGTTGGTTTAAGTTGCTCATAATTAAAGGAGTAGTTTGCTCCATCGAGCAAGGGGGGGATTGCTATACGAGGACATAACTGAACAAACTTTGATACTGATGAAAGTACTGGATCTTCTTGAAATTGAATCATTGCTACTAATGGCACAAGCAACGATACAAACCATTCATGATCCTCATCATTTAATAATTCTCTGAAAGACCCATATTTTTTATCTGTTTTCACCCTTTTTGTATACTTAGCAATAAGCTCCTCAACAAAAATCATTGGAGTTTGGGATTTTGTCTCATTTTCTCCCTGAAAAACAGCAGAACAATAAGGGGTTAATATAAAAATGAACTTTTCCAACAAAGTCCTTGCTAAACTCTTAGTCTCTCCAGACAATAAATGAACAATAATCACACAAAACAAAGAAATCAAATCTTCAAGAGAGTTGCTATCTTTAAACAGTGATGAATATTGCTCTGGATGAAAATCCAACACAAAAGACAAATTTGATTCCAATAAACTTGAAGGAATTCCAAAATGTACGGCTGCAACGTTGAAAATAAATGGTAGAATATTGTTCCAATCAATATCAGAATAATTGTACCTGCATAGTCTTCCAAAAACTTCAAAAAATGGAATATCGAATGTTACAGATCTGAAATATGTCCATGTTCTCAACAATAAATCAATCCAAAGCCCGTGTTTTCCATGTTGCACAGGAAGGAATATTGAAAGTAGTGCTTCTCCCAATGCGAAAGTTTGATTGTGAGGATCAAGAAGATGTGCCCATTCAGCAATCATTTCCTCTGTTGCAGATTCTGGCCAATAGTTTCGAGATATTCTCACTAAATTGATAATAGTTTCGGATATCTTCGAAGGATACTTAGTGATATTTGTTTTCGATTTGGAAATAATTGTTTCATATAAAATCTTGTACAATGGCCTCCACTCAAGAACGAGGTTAATTTTTGTTTTTCTTGGCTCAATAAGAGATATGAATAACGAAGCAGCATTCATTACAAGCGGATAATTCTTACAATTAATCACAAAATTGTATAAAAGTATACCAATTTTTTCAAGCTCCTGAACGGAAAACACATAAGTTTCAAAAGAAGTATACATATCAAGCATATAAAACCAAAATTCAATTTCTTGATTTGACTGTTTCTCAATACAACTCGGGAGTTTCTCCATTATTCGGGCTTTCCAGGTTTCCATTTCTTTATTGATATCGTTTTTAATGAAACTAGGCATCAGCTGGGAAAAATAATAAGCGCGATCATGATCACAAATACTCATAAGACCAAAATACCCAGGACATGAACACTTTACATGATTTACAATAGCCGTTTATCAAAGTAAACCAGGTACTAATGTTCCGGGCTAATTCTTTTCGGTCACCCCGTCCGTCATCCAGCTCCATTCGTCCTCAAATTAAAATTGTTCAAGTCGATCATTCTCCTGAGTTGGCGATTGAAATCCGGCTACCAAAGTCAATTGAGTTGTTATTAAGCATTTCTACTCAAAAGCTTGGTTTAAAGAGGGAAGCGACAATGATTTTCGATGAAAATATGAATAGAATAATGAATATACAAGAAATATCTCCAAATCAGTTAGTTTTTATTAGTTGCACGAAGCCTTTAGAGGACGAGGCCAAAAATGCCAATCCTCTATCGAAAACACAAAAGACACCAGTTAAAGCGACAATTCAGCTCCCTTTGATTAGTCCTGCCCAGAAACAGGTTGAAAAATCGCAGTTTACTCTTCAACATCAATCTCTTGCTGCTTCTACTGGAACAATTAGAGACAATATGCGCGATTCTGTTCTTAGCATGTATAACCAGCTACCAATAGAGGCAAAATCTGCTCTAGAAAGCTATGATGAAGTTGAATGCTTGAGTACGAATACGGAATCATTCTTGTTCCAAGAATCTCTTCTTAAAGAGTTTATTGGACCAACATGCAATGTATTTGATAATTCAATTTCGAAAACCACAAATGCCATCATTCTTGAGTCAATCAAAGGACTTAAGCCTGAAGAATGCAAATTTGTAATTAATGGACCAATGAAATCAGGAAAATCTACAATTTTATATCAAATTGCTCAAGTTTACTTTATGAAATGCCAGCTCTCTGGGATAGTATCCGATTATCTATTTGTGCCGATTAACTGGCTTCATCACACAAAAGACATAACTGATTTTTCTGCTTTATATTCTCTAATGGTAACACTTACATTGGATTCAGCTAAGATCTCCAAGCCGGAACTCTCACCGTTTCTTTTGTCACTCAAACAATGGTTTAACTCTCTTATAACAATACCTTCATTAACTCCAGTTCCACCATCTGTTCAACATTATAGCCAAGTACTAAAGAGTCGATTAGGTTCATTGGGTTCTGAAATTCACAGAATATGGCACTCAAAAGAGGGATTGCTTGATTTTGTGAATGTCTGTCTTGAGTTTCCTCAAAAATTTGCTTTCTCAATTGGTTGCAAGAATGCTGTTTTAATTTGCGACCATATAGATTGCTGCATCGATACAATATCTCCAAGCGGCCGTTTTGAGAAATCCAAAGAGTATGTCGTATTCTCACATGCACTATCACAAATATTATCAACATGTCCATTTTTTGTCGCATCTCAGCAGGATGAATTCTTTATTCAGAGATTTAAATTAGATAATTCCAAATTGATCCTGACAGAGAGAATCATTAGAGTTCAATCTCAATCAAAAATTGCTATTGTAACCCCGCCATATATTATTGAATCAGATATATGCAAAGGATGCCCTGCGTACCATGCAATGTTTGACGAAATATGCAAGGATGTCGAATTAATGAATGCTAATTCCATTAACAAGAGTCAGTCCAAGAAATTTAAGCCAATAGTTGATAACAATCGAAGAGACATAATCAGACAGAAAATTTTCAGATTTCTATCATTAGTAGGAGATGACGAAGTACCCAAGGAAATTAAGTCCGATATACAAACAACTCCTTACTTCGATATCCATATACAATAAACCCTTTTTAGCCATCAACGCAGGTTTTCATATCACCTCACTTTGGGGTTGATTTTTTCAAATAAAATCAGGGGGTTTAATTGTCCGAAGAAACTTTCAATCAAAGACGATTATCTATCGTAACATAAAACAGTCAATATTGAGTGGTTTGTTTGAATATTTTGGGGAATTTATACAACAAATGGAGCCGTCATCATTAGTAATTAGATTTATATTCAAAACGCAAGACAACACAGCCAATTCGAGTTTTGTAGTGAATTATTGCATTTGCAGAGAGAAAAATTCTAATCCGGAGCTTGGGAATCAGTGCTGTTTGGATCTTTCAATAAATGGCAGTTATTTTTGCGACCAACCATTATCTGGATTACCAGGAAGTTATTTATATTTTCAATTTAAGAAAACTAATCAGGATGGAAATGATGTGATTTTCCCTGTTGATTATTATTCGATAGCAAAATCTCATGTCGAACCTGTAGAAATAACAGAGATTGATAATTCTGCAAATCCACCTGTTAGTTCAGTAATGAGGTTCAAGATTAATTATTTTACTTTTTTTGGTCAAAATGTGTATATTGTTGGGTCAACTCGCTCGCTTGGCTTTTGGGATCCAAAGCGAGCAGTATGTTTATCTCATAGCGGTTCAAATAATGCGAGTTTAAGATCTCAAACAGGAATTTTTACCGATTCTAGGTATAATTGGCAAGGGGATTTTTCATTTCCAGTTTTTCCAGACTCTATATCATATTCTTATTATGTTTCTGATTCTAGTGGCATTACCCCAGAACCAGGGTTTCCAAGAAGTGCCAATATAATGATACCAAATAATAATGGTGTTATATACGAACTAAATGATGTTTGGAGATGGAGCGAGCTCTCTCATGCTCTTTTTTCAAGGAGATTTTTCACCTGTTCAACAAATGCAATATTTCTTTCGCAGAGTTTAAAATGTTACAGTACTATTCCAAAGGACCATATTAGATGCATTTTCCGAGCAAATTGTTCATATATTGGTAGAGATAGATGCCTTCGAGTTGTTGGATCCATATCCGAATTAGGAAATTGGAACGAAGTGAAGGGTATTGATATGATTTCGAGCCTATCATCGGTGGATAATACTGATTATCCTTCAATATCTTCTGAATCGCTGAGATATATGTCCATCGTTGATATCCCAATTAGCAAATTCCCATTTGAATACAAATTTGTCGCATACAGCAATAGTGGACAGGTTTCAATGTGGGAGCTTAACGAGAATCGTTTTTGTAGTATTTCCAAAGTAGACCACAATCAAATTAGTTGCCATATTGTATCATATGATAGTTGGCATATACATTTTGCAGATCTAACATTTCGCGGGGCATCTGTGTTTTTCTCACTTAAATCAGAAAATAATATATCTGATTTCGATGAACTCTTACAACTTTCTAAATGGTGTGCACAAACTGGGTTTTGTTCTATTGAATTAAGTGGGATTTTTGATCAATGTGCCAATACGCAGTTTAAAGATCAATTGCCATTATCCGGCTATGCATTAGATCCTATGTTGTTATCAATGAAGAGTTTTGGGTTTTCTGAAACCAAAGCTACAATGATGGAGAAATTATCATATTTGAAAGAGAGCATCTATCCCAAGATTAATAATATCACGAGGGGGGAAGTACAGCTTTTTATCAAGAAAAACATATTTTGGCTTTTAGATTATGCAAGATTATGCATTTCGGCTCAAATTTTCCAAACCTTTACGCATCCAAATATATCTCAAAATCCATCAATTGATGATGAATCATTATTTTTTATTGCATATATTCAATACCTATGTTATTATCAGTTAAAGAATGTGATCAAAGAATGTAAAAATATCCATATAGCATTAACCCTTAGGCTTCCATTTGCAATTTCTGAATATAGCGCCGAATCTTGGTATCAGCCAAATTTATTTATGAATGATCATCGTTTAGGTTTAGTTCCTTCCGAAATCCATCCAATCGGCATTGTCTTTAATGCCAAACCATATAACATGGAAATCGCAGAAAGTTGGATTTCTAACAGAATCTCATATTTTGGCAAACTATTTCCAGCCATTCGACTTGAGTCCACAATTAATTTCTTTCATCAATGGGTTGTGCCCCAAAGTACATGCGTTCGATCAGTTTTTGGTCATTTTGAGCCATCAATGTATATATCATATGCTGAATTGGAAACTTGGAGCCTATGGGAAATTGATCGCTATACAAAGCCTTATGTTAATTCTGCAGTTATAGAGAGCTTATTTGGAGCAGATTCCCAACTTATTGAATCGACATTTTTCTCCAAAGGTCCTGATGGAAATTGTATATTTAAAGAACAATATAAATCCGAAGTTGATTTAATGACAATTCCACTTAATAATGAAGGCAATAAGTTGAGAGAAAAGCATAAAGAGTCTCTATTGAGATTATTGGGAGAAGTTCTTCTCATTAAACATAGCGAAACAGATTTCACCCCAAAACCAGCTTTGGGAGTTGCCGCTCATCCATTAGGAGGCCCTTCATTTTCTTTTAAAGCATTACCACAATATGAGCAGTCAGCATTCCAAAGATTACATGATGAATTTATTGGAAACAAGCAAAAATGTTTATGGTGTTCTGGAGCAAGACGAATTCTTCAAAGGGTTGTATCTATAACTGATGCTCTTCTATTAAGTGATGCATCTGGTATTGATGGTGATTTATGTGATTCAGTTATTCAATCAATTGGTATTGTTCCATTTAGAGTTCAAATCGAAGGTAGGACCATCCAACAAGATTTTGATGATGTTAGAGCATATCCATTTTTCAGTGTTGCTACACCAATTAGATCTTCAGCACCTAAACTATCAGATCTATGGAATAATGGACAGATTCAGGTTCAGAGATTGTGGGAAGAAGAGTTTTGGGAATCAGGGAAAGCGCCAAGCGTATTTGATAAAAGGGTATCAACCATAATTATCAACCAGCATTGTTGGAGTGCATCAATGATTGTGCAGTTTCCATTAGATGTTCTCCTTGTTGAAGAAGATATGATTTCAAGCGGAAAACAATCAGAAGAAATCGGCAATATTCTGTTACAAACAAAGAGATTATTGTAAAAATTATATTTTAAATGCCTTTTAGAATACTGCAGGGGCAACACTGGCAATCTTGGGCCATAGTTCTGCACATTCCTTTGCAACTGGTCCAGTAATAGCAGATCCCTTCAATTCACCTTTATCATTAATTATAACTCCGGCATTATCTTCAAATCCTATTACAACACCATCTTTCCTCCTCCATAATTTCTTTTGACGAATAACGACGGCTAAATGAACCTTCTTACGAAGTGCTGGCTTACCCTTCTTGCATGTAACGACAATGAGATCAGAAACAGTGGCAGCTGGGAGCCTGTTCAATCTTCCCTTATAACCTCTAACTGAGATAATAAACATACTTTTAGCACCAGAATTGTCAGCACAGCTGATAACGGCAGCAACAGGAAGAGCAACAGTCATGCGGAATTTAGTGCCTTGTTGACCAGTACGACCACGTCCAGACATAGAAAAGGACTATACATATCGTCTAGACGATTAAATAATTTATTCAAACCCACTTTTCCTTGGGATCCTCTCTTCAGGTTTAATCTCTTCCCTATATATTATCATTGATTTTTGGTCAATTAGATTTTTTCTTTTGATTTCATCTTTCTCATTAAGACTTAGGGAATTTTGCCATTGCTTATTTCTTATAAAAATCACCCTTGCCACCCAATACTCTTCAACATTCTGTGATCTCCTTCTCAAAACTTCCTCAAGATGTTGAGTATACCTTGGTGTTACATCGTATACCTCATTTAGACCGAAAGCCATAACCCATGTGAGCTTCTTTCCCCATCCGCTTTCATAAGTAAATGGGGCATCAATAATATTCTCACACGGATCTACATGCACATATCTTTGTTTGGAATCAAGCCATACTTCAGCCCAAACATGATCCGTCCAATCAAAAACGATTCTGGCATCAAAACCAATAGCTCTGAGGATGGCTACAAAAGCGTTTGCAAACTCAGAGCACCTTCCACATCTTGTTTGTAATAGTCTCGAAACGTCTTCATATCTAGGGAATCTAGTACACGCCCCACAGCTTCTGCAAGCGTGGATCTCGGTATAGGTACATTTGCCTTGAAGTTCATATGACGTTGGTGGTGTCGCCCCACATGTCTCTGTTTTGTTCTGACAATAATGGCACGGCGACTGCCTTATAAAAGTAAAAAACTTTTCTTTGAACCATCTGGTGATAACAGCAAGATTTTCATCAGGAATATCGGATTGAAGCTCCTCAACAGGAATCACACCTAAAATTTCGGAAATTAGTTTCTCAGAATTCATCGAAATCATCATTTCTCGAGCAGAATTCATGGTGGTCAGTATTTCGTTCATACCATCAGTCAGCTTTCTCTCCTTCATTGAATATCCAATGAACAAATCAGTTTTTAATATCAGATTTTCATACTTACCCCTGTCTAAAATAGATATCTCGCTGCTAGCCCCCAGATTTTGGCCCGGATCACACACAGCCCCATTATCCCATATCACAAATCGCTCAAAATCGACATCCAGCCCAAAATCTTTCCTGACCTTATCAATAAGATCACCATAACAAGAACCCTCACCTAATCCTACCTCATACACTGTCTCGCCATAATATACCCTCCTAGTCATTTGAGCAAAACGATATCTAGAACTCTGCCGATATCATTTTTTTCTGAGCAACCGCGGCGGTTTTTTTCACTGAACCGATTCATTTGATCAATGCTCAGCAGTATCTTCCTATTAAACAAAGATGCGATCATATTGATTGAGAAACAGTATCGTGAGAATATTCCTCGGTCTCAAATCGATTCTGCATGTTTATCCATTCGCGACAGGACCGCCTTACCGTCTTCTGTAATTCCTTCAGGCGACTATACTATTTTGCTACACAAGCAAGACGACATATGGGTTGTTGGTGTGTGTGAAGGTGATGAATTTGCGTTATTTGGAGTTTCTTTGTTGAAGCATATTGGATTTTTATTATCAAGCCAACTCAAGGATGGAGCAACAGAGGCTTCTGTCAAAAATGAGTATCCTTCTGTTTATCAAATTCTTGATCTTGCTATTGACTATGGTTATCCATTCCTAGATGAGAGTAACACAATCCAAACAGTCATAAACAGGCCTCCAATCGATCCAAAAGCTCGTGGAATGAACAGGCTTCAGCTTGATTTGCAGAAACCATGGCGCCAGATGAATATTAAACGGTTTACAAATGAGATTTTGATGGATATTATTGAAACCGTCGATTTAATGGTTTCTCCTCACGGGAGGACTGAATTCTGCCATATAAGAGGTGAAATAAAAGTCACTTCAAAGCTTTCTGAGCAACCACTATGCAAATTGGTACTTTTGCCATCAACACACTATGAAGATGTAGTATTCCATAGGTGTATTGAGGCCGAAAGTAGCGATGCTAAAGTAATTCCGTTTATTCCGCCAGATGGTCCATTTACACTTCTTCAGTATAGATTGACTGCAACACAGAGCAACCTTCCAATATTTGTTATTCCAAAATTTGCATGGTCGAAGGGCAGTGTTACTTTTGAAATATCATTGAAATCAGATACAAACCTCACAAAGCCATTGGAAGGACTTGAAATCAGATTCGAATTACCTATTGGCGTTTTTTCACCATCCCTTGCCGCACCTGAAGGTAAGGCAATATACGATATGTCCACCAGGGAGGTTGTATGGACAATGAACAGCTTATCAAAGGCAGAAAACCTTACCCTCAAAGGAAGTGCTTCTACTGATTCTAACTTTGATCTTGGAGGAAGGCATCCTACAATCGGTGTTAGCTTTTCCACAACTGGCTATGTTCCGTCTGGATTTAAGATTGATAAGCTCGATATCGAAGGTGTTGATTACCGAATATTTAAGGGAGTTAAGTATATTGCTAAGTCAGGGAGCTATGAGTTCAGAACTGGTTTATAAAATCCTTTTTGATTATTTTGCATTCAATCTGTTATAAATTAATTTGATTTAAAACAATACAATGTCAAAGACCCTCCTAAACAAGAACCAGATCACGTATTTATCCAGACCCAAAATATTTGTATCTGCTAGAAGAACCTACCATTCCATTCAGTTACCTAGTTTTTTACCAACAATTGAAAATGGTGAATCATTCATTGAAGAAATTGCTAATATGTCGAATCAGTGCAAAGATATGGCTATGTTCAATTGCTTAATGGAAAAAAATGAAATAGAGAGATTATGTGATGAAATTTCTGGAATTGATGATTTCTTGAGCAATCAGAATGATAATATGAGAAAAGCATTGATTTTTTGTACAAAACATCCACATTCTTTTAAATACGAAACAAATTCACTATATAATACCAAAAAGGCCGAAATCTTAGCGAAACTTGTTAGTGCTTATGAATCAATAATGATTGGTTTATATATAACTCAGGAAACAAAAATTTTACTCTATGAAATGTTAGAATCGAATCTATTTAAGGATAAAGGTTATGAAGTGATTGTAATGAATCCTGAAACAGAGACTGAGTTTTTGAGTTGTGAGTTTTCCATCATCTCTTCATCTCTCGTGTTATTGCATCGATTTATGGAATTATGCCCTGATTTTCACAGGATTGACAATAGATTCTTTAAAAAATTGATTAAAACAAGTGCCTTTTCCAGGTTTAATGAAAAGCTACCAATAATGAATGTGTTAAAACTATATTTTGATAACCATGAGGCTTTATTTGAAGACATTCTAAAGATATGTAATGAATGGCTTGTAGAGTTTTCTTTGGGATATAGGCCCAGTATTATTGTACCTTCATTATTGGGACTTCTTCACCATATTTTCTGTAAGTCAAACCCGAATGATAAAAAAAGGGTAAGCGCAATGATTGAAACAACAATAATGTTGATTCTTCATTATGATGACTTACATAAATATGTTCTACATTTACAAGGTATCATTACGAATATAGAGATTGAAAACAACAAGTTTTACTACACATTAACAGAGTGGATGATTAAACACTTCCCAAATACTAATAGTAAGAAAAGCGGGAGTTATGTCAACATTATTTTGCAATTATTATCAAAAATTCCTGACGAAGATTTAAGAAATATCTTAAATACTGTTCTTCGATTGTTTTCATCCGTGTTTTTTTCATATCAAGAGAATGCAATTGATTCTATATTGGATTCTATGTCAAAAGAGGTACCATGGTTTGTTAAACACTCAAAAAGATCCATCCTTGTTTTATATAGACCAATTTTTATAATATCACAATCTCATTATAACCCATTTATTAGAGATAAGGCAACCTTTGTTCTTTCTGAAATGAATAGGATTAACTATCCTTCATTTGACAAAGCAAGAAATGATAGCATGCCCGCAATTAAAAAAAGGAAGGATCATGCTCAACTTGAGTTTTTGTTGAATAATTGGATCGATGTTGGTAACATTGCGCGCTCTGATCCGACATTCAAGCGCAAACTAATAGTGTTTAAGTCAGTTTTATTAGAAAATAATCATATAGTCTAAAGGGAAAAGGTGCAAAGCGACACTTATCGGCTGGACAAATAAATCTATCTATTGACTTTGGGGATGGGAAAAATTGATTGTATGACACTGATATTGTTCCTGAAGTAGAGAAGTATGTACATTTGCTATTAAATACCTTGTTGTTTGAGAAAGTGCAGTATGAGGAAGAATTATTGTTTCCAACACCAGAAACCCGAATCGCATTGTTCATTGAGCTGTTTGTGTTATCAATACTCTGATTACCTGTGAATAAGATGATTGAAAAATATCTTGTTGTAGTATGAGAGCAATTTGATACTAATAGATACTCCACTTGATTCACCAGAAAAGCAAAATGTTCATAAGAAGCAGAGTAACTATTATCACATTTCATTCTAAGACATGAAATAATAGGAGAAAAGGATATTTATTCTCCATTATAAGAACAAACACAGTTATAGAACTTTGAGTAATTAGTATTCATTGTGTAAGAAACACGATTAACATATATTATACCACAATTTCCAGATTATTTTAAATATCTTGGGAAGAAACATAGAAAAATATTGATATTCTTATTATAATTCGACATTCCTTGATCTTAACTTTCATCCCCCCAACATCCCAAATAATCTCATTATCATTCAACCACAATACAAGAAAATTCATAAATGACCATTTACTCATGATATCATTAGAAATATCACTAGATATACCAAAGCAAATATTATATATATACCTCTCCAATTTGCTATTTGATTAGTACATACTAATTCAGCATATGTTCTTGGGATAGTTTTTTTTGCTGTTTCTCTTATTGTTTGATCGATTGTTCTCTTATATGTCATTATCAACGTTTCTTCATTTGTTCTTTTGATTGTTTCTTCTAATGAACTCTGTATGAGAGGTATATCTGCATTACAATGAATCGAATTGAAGAATTGTAATTGATATGTGATTCTATTAGTGAATGAATTATTATTTGATGTTGATAATGCTGTTGAAGTAGAGAATGATCCAGAGTGATCTATGTACGAGTGAGTCACTTCAAGCGAACCTAAGTATACACAAAATAGATAGTTTTGATTATTATGGAATATGCAATACATCATCTTTCTTGATCCTGCTCCATTGACATATACAACTCCATATTGAGATGGACTGTTGTTATGAACAATGTTAGCATATGACATTGATATTGTTCCTGAGGCAGAAACTAATTGTATGCAAATGCTATCAGATACCATGTTGTTTGAGAAAGTGCAGTGTGAGCTTGTGAATGAGGACGGAGAAGAGATACTAATACCAGAATATGCAATAGCATTGTTCATTGAACTGTTTGTGTTATCAACTCTCTGATTACCTGATTGTACGTTAATAGAACGATATCCAGATGTAGTATGAGAGCAATTTGATACTGATAGATATTCCACTTGATTCACAAGAGAAGCTTCAATACAAGTAAAATGATAATCATAAGAAGCTCCACAAGAGCAACTATCAGCACATATCATACTGAGAGACGAATTGGTAGAGGTAAAGTATATTGCTCCTCCATGATTAGAACAAATACAGAAATAGAACATTGAGAAATTGATATTCATTGAGTAAGAACCACCATTAACATATATTACGCCTCCTTTTCCAGAGTATGATAAATATCTTGAGAAGAAACATAATGAAATATCAATATTTTCTTGAAAATAAGACCTTCCTTGATCTATACTTTCATTTTCACACACCACCCCAAGATCCCAAATAATCTCATTATCATTCAACCTGAATGAAAATTGAGTCACAATCGAGTGATTTTTGGCTTTTTTCAAATAATTTTTTTTAGTGTTTATAACATCTTTATGTTGTTTTGACTCATCGAGATTTTTGAAATAAGCAATAAATATAATAAATAATAATCCAATAGTAATGCCAGAAATCATGTTTATTATTTGTTTGGTAACTTTGTTTATTTTTTTATAATTTTTAAGTCCTTTTTTCGGGAATAATAGGAGAAAATTCAACAAATATATTAATTCTATTTGTATTTGTGAAAATTGATTAGCTTGGATTCCATTTGGTCCCAATCTTTGAATTTTTAAAAAATTTCTAAGAATATGAGAATTCTTCAAAAAAACTTTTTTAAAAATGAAAATTGCAAAAGAAAAATATATTTTTGAGGTATTATGAGCTAAATAAACATGTGTAATCAATTGCGAAAAAATAAAATTAATAATTGAAGATAATTGTGGTTGTTTTTCAGATAATTCGTATATATATATCATAATCATCATGTACAAAATGTTTTTTTGGAAAAATTGCTTGGATCCTGTTGGTAAGACACATGATAAGAACATTGTAACAAAATTGATGATTTTTCTTTCCAATGACGATAAATGCCTCATTCCAGATGATTTTTTGAGAAGAAATGATAAATATTTGAATGAAAATTTATTTAACGTTTCTTAAAGAATATATTTGTAAAGCTTTTTATCCTGTTTTCACTGGTAAAGGGGGTAGGTCAAGGAGATAGCAGCCAGTGTCATGTTTTTGATCCAATGGATCAGGAATAGCAGGGAATGAGAGAATGTCTTTAAATCCCTTGATAATTTTGTTTACTAAACAATGTTGATTGTAAGGGGTGTTCCTTACAAACACCAGTTCATCTCTTGGAATTCATAACTGTGTTTTTATTTTGGTAAGCATATTTCCGGTTTTTTGGTTGAGTATTAATTATATATTTCGGTACAATTAATGGATATAATATATATGTTTAAATTACCCCAATATTTAGTCAATTTGTTTTGTGGCTGAATGCTAATGATATTATTTGGAATGTTGGTTTTGGGCGGGAAAATGAAACTCTAGATCAAGGTCTTAGGAATATATATAAAAATATCTGTTTAAAATTGTTTCCTCTCAAGATATTTAACATACTCTGGAGATGGTTGTACAACACAAATTTCTACCAGTTCTTACTCAAAGAGCATCAATTACTCTATGAACAACAACAAATAATAGCTTATAACAAATTGATAGATTTATTGTATGTGGCGATAAGTGCATTTGCCCCATATTCTCATACAATATTTATCACAGAAAGAAATATATTTACTTAAAGTTTTTCGGCCATTGCAACAGCATAGGCAATTGTTGAAACCATTAAAACTGATAGGAATAATGTTGGCCATCCATAAGTAAAGTATTCAGAACCCTTAAGGAAAGGTATTTGCGTAACATGGTCTCCATTTCCTAAAACGTGCCTACATGTACCAGAAACCAAAGCATTGGGAAATGATGAAATATGGAAGAGTTGACCCCCACTAACCATTAAAGCTGATGCTACAACTAATAAATTAGGATGCCCTGTTGGTTTACCAAGAACCCCGATAACAGGATATAAAATGGCAGCAGCAGATGATGAATTGATCAAAGAAGCAAAGATTCCAACAACAAATAAAATGATTAACATTAATGGCCAAAGAGCAAATTGGCTTAATCCAGATCCAAAGATTTGGGAAATCATATCCAATAACCCAGATAGCTTCATTGATTCACCAAGAGCAAGACCTCCACCCATCAAAGCAAGTGTTGACCATCTAACACTATGAAAATCAGTTACAGTAAGCATACCACTGCCAAAGAAACAAACTACAGGGATCAGTGAAGTGATTCCAACGCTTCCTAAAACAGAAGAGAAAGATTCATTAAGGGTCCAAAGAGCAATTGTCAGAATTGTAATAAAACAAGCAAATGTGTGTTTGATACTCCATCCAGGATAGTCAGCTTCACCTTCAGCAATATTAATTTGGCTTCTTTGGGGCTTAAACCTATACACGAGATATACCCATTCACAAAATGTTAATAATACTGATGAGGGAACACCAAAATATACCCATTGCAAGAATGAAATCCTTGTGGGAGAGTTATTTTGGATGTAACTTAAAGCCAATATATTCTGTGGAGATGCAATAGATGTTGGCATACCTCCACTATTTCCAGACCAGGCAATACCAAACAATAAAGCCTTGATATAGGGATCATCTGGATCCAAAGAACGAATAATTGGCATAGTGAACGAGAGGACCAATGTTGTTGATGCAACATTGGAAAGGAAACAAGCAATTAACATATTCAAATACATAAGAGAAAGAAGAATATATGCAGGTTTCTTAGAAAATCTCTTGAAAAAGAAGCGGGAAACCCTATTTGTTATGTTATATTTGGATAAGCACTCGCTCATTGTCATTGATCCAAGAAAAACAAAAATAATTGGATCCATAAACCGCCATGCAAGTGTTGATGCCAATTTGTTTGCTGGTATTCTTTGACCAGTATTTGGGTCATACCCAATATTAAGCCAAACGCATAAAAGAGGGACAATATAAGCTGTTGCATATGCAGGGATGCCTTCAGTGCACCACAAAAATGCAACAGTGACAAGCAGGGATAAACAAGTATGGGCAATTGGATCAAGAGGCCAAAAATCAAGCATATATATAATGCCAAAAATAAAAGTTGAGGCGAGTGGAAGCAAACTCAACCCGTTGCTCTGCTTCTCAGGAGGTTTGATTGTAGGTGCAAGTGTGTCCTCAGTAAAAGAGGACATGTCACCATCGTTCTGAACAAAAACTAGAGCATTCGCGTCTTTTTGTGGAAGAAGCTGATCTTTCATGTTACAATGGTTCAAGAATTGAAAACTCATTACAAAATTGAGAGAAGAACCATCATTTAACGATGGGCCGAAACAGCATTGAAATATTGAAAGACTTTACTTCTGCCCCTTCGGTTTTAGCCTCAGGTGCTGGACATTATCTATCATTTGAGTTTTGCACTTCTTAGAAAGGAGTGTTCTTAGGTGCTCTATTGATTCTTTGGTCTTCAAGCAATCTGCGAAGCGCTTCTTAATAACTTTGATAGTGGCCACACCCACTTCTTGGAAGAACTGAATTAGATCCTCTTCTCTGACAGTCTTAGGGATAATCTTTGTAACGATATCTTCTGCATTGTTAGATGAGTTATCAATTTCTGTTTTCGGTTCCATGTCTTTCTTGTCTTCTTTGGATTTTTTGCCGCGGTTTTCTTCATCACTGTAATCATTTTCATCATCTGATGACACATTAATCAAATCAATATCGTCAATATCTATTTCTTCGTCATCTGAAAATCCATCATCTGCATCGGGTTTTGTTTCATCAACTTCATCATCAAACCCTTTCTCACTATCGCCTTCGTCATCAATGTCTTCGAATTGCTCTTCGATTTCCACATGCTTGGTTTGGATCCTATCCAGGACAACAGAGAGCGCTTTCTTCGTAACATTGTATATTTTATCCTTTTCCTCAATCATCCGCTTTTCACATTCATCAGCGTCCTCTTCTTTTGTATTCAGGCTCAGAATCAACCTGTGCTTTAGAGGATATACGGAAAAACTATTCCCATTCTTGACAAAAACTACATATTGAGATCCTGAATTATCCGCTTCTAGTCTAAATGTCTTCCCTGTGGCTGTAACTAATTGCCATGGTCGAATTGATGGGTCTTGAACCTCTCTTTCTCGATTTTCTGGAATAAACTTGGATTTCTGAATCCATCCGCTTTTGTATTCGTCCTTTTTAACAGTTTCTCCATTGATTCCAGGAATACATGATGGTTTCCACAAATATAATGGTGTTTTTTCGGTATTCAACGTCCATTTAGCATCTCTAACGTTTTGAAAGTAGTAAATCTGATTACAAATCGGTTCATAGTACAGAGGATACTCTTCAACATGAATTGGAGTGTCCATAAAAAAAGTGATCAATAATGAAGAAACAAATAGCTTTAATGTGGATTAATGGTGAGATTTGGCTAGAATAAAAAATTACATTAATAAAATGAGTTCTTCGATGAGTATTTACCTTCTTCAAAAACGAGTTAAAAAGATTTTTGCACTTGATTCTATTGTAAAAGAGTCACTTAATCCCCAAATAAACTCATACGATGATGAGATTAATCAATTTATGTATAGTCTTTTTTTAGCACGAACATCAATGAATTTTCTAATTGAAGAAATTGACTACAATTCTATTAATAAAGGATTGGATATGATCAGCAATATTGATAAAAAACCACTCATCCTTACCTCAAATGAATTGTATTTATCAGCAACAAAGCTTATCAACACATGCGAATCTCTTAAGCACGATTCAAAGAGCGTTGATATTCACAATATGGTTTCTTCTTTGTTCACAATTTTTCAAGAGCTATGGTGTGAAGAGATGACTTCAGATTTCGTATTATATATCATTAAAAATGGTTTTTCTGATAACAAGAAGTTGTATAATTATTTGATCAGCAATCCTTTACTCTATTCATATATTCAAGCTGCTTTTAAACCAGTATATGATTCAATTTTAGAGAATTCTCCTGAAGTATCTGTTCAATTAGCACAAGAAATGCTGAATAAGTATTCGACATTGTTTCCAGATTTTTTGAAACCTCTTTTTAGTGATAAACAATCATCAGGCCCATTGTTTTGGAATCTTCTTCTTCAATACTATATAAAGCATCCATATGTGTTCGGTTTGTGCACATTCGAAAGTTATATTTTCCATGAACAAGAATTCAAATCATTTTTTCATTCATTAAGTGTATATTTTCTTTCAGAAGATTCATCTTCATTATTAGACAAGATTATTAAATGTTCTAAATCATTCGCACAATACCCATCATCAGCTCACTATTCAAGTATAACTGGTAATGAATCTGCCAGATTCCTGTTTTCAAGTGAAAGTATTACATTTTTTAATCAAACTGGCTTAATCAAATTACCAAAATCAAGCATTTTCCTACTCTTATCTCAAAATTCTTCAAAAATTTGTGATACCAAGCCAGTTATTAATACTTTCGAGAGTATTGTATCCGAATTATTTAATCGAGCTAAGCTGATCCTAGTTGAAAAGTACAGTGATCCCTATAACATCGTCAAGCAAATTGTTGAGCTCTCCACAAACTGTGAAAAAGAGGAATTACATTCTCTATTTCAAGAAATTGAACCAATTTTGAATGAACTTAGTATGTCAGCTTTTCTCTCTAGAATGGGAAATCATTTGGATTGTATCGAAAATATTAATGGAATGACTGTCATCCCAAATTATACCCCACAGAGTTCTTTAGTTAAAAATCTCACAAGAATGACAAATTGTATACATAAGAATATACAAAACTATCTGAAGTATTGTCTATTTGATGGGATTTCCAAGCAAGTGCCTTTGAAATACTTTATTGATGGTAATTTGTTAACAAAAGATCAAGTAGTTCTTGAACAGTATTGTGATATAATTTGTCTTATTAATGAAGCACAAATAACTTTGGGAATTGATGATGCTCAAATTCTATTGTCTATTGTATTAAGATCACATAATGTTTATAAATGGCTAATAGATTCTTCAGATAACAAAAACACTGAGAAGAAGATGCAAGAATTGTATAACCTAAATATTAACCAAGTTCTTAAATCTGTATCAGACCCTTTAATAATAGAATGCATGAATACTGATTCTGTTTTCTGCTTTTTTCGAAAACAAATATCATCTATATCTGTTGTGAATAGTCTTCTAGAAATTTCGTTCAAAATTATCTCATCAATGAAATGGTTAAGTGAATTTTTGCTAAATCACTCAAATAATGAAGTTGGGGCAGATACTATTATTCCTTTGACAATTTTAGCTATTTTCTATTCAAAATTAGGGAATATTTATGCAATCAATTCTATATTTGATAGGATTCTTTTCCCAATGAATGCAAAATTATGCCTTTTTCAGCATTCTGATTACTTTTTTTTGTCCTCTTTTTGCTGCGCTTTGAAGTATTTTATTAACGACATGTGATTTGAAAGCTTGTTAAATATTATGAAACATTTCAATTTTTTTAGAAAATACTATTCATTTTACGTTAATCTCCGATTTTTTAGCCCTCCTAAAGCTTATATTAAGTGGATGATAGTAATTTTTAATTTTTTTGCTATATTATTTCATTCACTGAATTCACGGCTTCCAAATGACTTTTTCACCGGCATAAATGATAATCCTACATGGAAAACCTTTTACTATGTTATTTACTTGATTCCATGGATATTTCGGACAACTACACTATTATTTGATGGAATTATTTTTCTAACAACACACTTAATATTCTCCATATTGCTAGAAATTGTTGTTAGAAAATCCAACAGAAAAAAAAAAGTTTATTTCCTTGAATATTTTCTTGTTTTAGTGTATCAATGCATATTCATACCAGTATCATTTTATGCATTGGCATTTCGTTTTTCTCATTTGGTATGGTATATAAATAATAATGTGAGTGATTACAAAGTGTACATTTCTTTTATAATTAGTATTATCAATATCATTTTTTCCACATATCATAGTTTTCTGACTTCTGTCTTTATTGATCCAACAGATTTTATTATTATCTCATCAGTTGATATATATGATGGAAAGACAAATATGATAGTTTTTTTTACCAGACTTTATTTTTGTATCATAATGAATCTCTTATCATGGCTAACAGAGTCAATTCTATCTCATCTTTATGTTGTAATTATGATAGCGATGTGCATATTATTGGTATACACCAGGTCAATAAATGTCATTCATGTCTCTTTTATTGGAAATTTCTTAGAAATTTCCCCTTTCTTGGTTTCACCATTTGTATTAGCCATTAGGGTACATTTTGGAGATTCATTTTTATATTCCTTAATTACTATAGTTATTGTTTTAATATTATATTCTTATTTATCTATTTTTCAAAGACGGGTTTTAATAAAACACACCTATCAGTTGTTTTCTCCATTTTGTCGTAAAGAAAATGCAGATGCAAACGAGTTATTTACTTCATCAATTATCCCAAGAAATACCGCTTCTCTCCTTAGGTTCGTTGCATCATATATGTGTGATCCTAACGTATTTGATCAATACTTGCATATTCAAAAAAGATTTGGAATCAGAGCTTCTCAATTAATTGAAGTTGTTAGGTTTCTAGCTTTGTTTCCAAATAAAAGATCGGAATTGATAAATGAATTAAATCAAGTATCCAGTAATTCGAATTACCATCGATATACAATTTTTTTGTTTAAAAAAATGTTAAAGGGGCTGGTTATTGGAGCAAAAGAATCACACACTCAGCATTATTATGAGTTTTACCGGAATTATGTTATTAGTAATCATTTTTTCTGGAATAATGTTTCTGAAAAAAATCGGATCAAGTCTTTTTTCTATTCAATAACATCATTGTTTTGCAACGTTGAACTTTTTCATTCGATACACTATTTGAATAATAGGTTTCCCCTTGATAATAACATTAAAGATTTATTGAAATCTTATGAATTGCTAAGTATTGGCCGTATTGATCGCAAAATCCATATTCAGTATGAAAAGCCTAGTAGTAATAGAATTTTTGATGATCCAATTTATCATTCTCGTGCTCTTATTCATCCCCATATTCTTGAGTATTCAAATGAAGATGAAATCTCTCATAGTTTTTCATCAACAACTGAGATCTCAAGTGGATATTACCAACCATCAACATCGTTTTATGCATTGTTTTCAGATAAGAGACTAGAAGGATCTAAGCTCTCCAGTTCATATTCTTTAAAATCACCAATACCATGTTATATCCCATCGATTTTTTCTCTTAGTTTTTTAATTTCATTATTCTTAATTTTTTCTTATTCATATTATTCAAATAGGTTTTATGTTAACATTTCAAATATGTACCAAGAAATACCCCAAAGTCTTCGAATGTTCATAACTCCATTCTATAAACTATGCTCATCATTATTAACACCCTTTGCTTCCTCTTATAATGTGGAATTCTTTGACAACAGTAACATTACGCAATGTGAGCGATTAAGAATGCAAACAGGATCAAGAATTGTCAGTTATTTCGAGAAAATTTCTCAGCTTAATCAAACTAGTCCATATTTTATCACCCATATTTATAATAGTATTACCAATGGTTATATTGGTATGAATAATTCATGCTCTTTTTTATCATCAATATTTGCTGTCCCAGCTCCAATTTTTGACACAGATCAGTTTTCTAACTGCTTATCATATTTTGATGATAGTATATCAAAAACAGAGTCATTACTGAATGATGAACAAAAAACAAAAGTCTTTATTCAGGCTGGTTTATATGTATTTGCTATCTATTGTGTATTAGTTGTTATTTATATAGTATTTTTATTATTTTTTTTTACCAAAAATATTCCTGCCAACATAGTATATCATCTTGGTTCAAAAGAAAGATTGTTTTTGCTTTTAACTGAAAAAATTATGGAATCATGGAATTTATCTATAAACAAAGAAATACAGTACTCTTTTTCTCAACAAGAATATAGAATTTGTGAAATAAACCCCATTGATGAATCATCAATCCTTAACCAAAGTCATAATATTAGAATTATGTTTCCAAATTCTAGCTTATCTTTTAAATCTAATCGCCAAATTGATGCTTTATCATTCTTTCCAATTAAATCATTATTCAAAGATGGGGATGATGTTTCTCTTGAAAGTAATACTTTTTTTGATACAGTGACACAGTTTACTAGAAAGGAGATAAGAAAGTATTTCTGGTTTATTTTGATATTTCTCTCAATACCTTGGTTAGCATATTTTTTGTTTATAGGTGTCAGTTCCATTCCACTAAGAGACAATAGAGAACTTGAAATATTAAAATTATTAAATTTAAAGAAAAACCAAACCCAGATGCATAGTTTTTTGGATTTATTTAAATTCTTATCCATTTATGCTTATGGATTTCAAAATGAGAGTGTAAGAATTATTATCAATACTACCCATTATGATATCAAAAAGAATAATTTATCCAAATTAACTGAATTGTATAACAAAATAACATGTGTTTCTGATGGTGTTTGTTATAGTATCTCATCTCTAATTGAGGAATTTCTAGCATCTCCAGGAACAACAGAAGCAGATCTTTCAATGAGGATTATACCCTCAATAATCATTTTTCTTGCTGATAGCTGTGTTTCTATTCTTTATCCTGAAATTTTAAATCAATCGAACCCATTAACCAATGATGGCTCTGTTTTGATAGTAATAATTTTTGTCATATATATAACAATACTAATTTGCACAGGCTATGCGGATTCTTTATACAATAGGGGGTATTCAAATTTGTTTGTTTTTCCAAATCAAAACTCTGTTAAAAGTTATCCCATTGAAGTTGAAAACAAAAATGCAAACCTCCCAACTTCTGTTTTTGCCATTTCTACTATCTCCGAGACAAATTTGATATATTCTTTTTCTGATAACGCATCACAAATTTTGAAATATTCTACATCAGAATTAATAGGTCTTCGTGTTGATGAAGTTTTCAATCCAATTAAAGTTAATGAGAAATCATTACTATCGTTTAGTCCCATGGAAAAGAGGAATAAAAGGGTGTTTCAGTACTCAGTATCTAATAGAGGGATTGTAAATATATATTTACTTTATGAAGAAGAATTATTAGCACAAAATGTAATGAAAGATAAGATGCTGGCACAAAAGTTATCCTACTGCATTCCTCATTACTTTGCCAAAAAAATTGCTAATGAAGGTATTCATTGTTATTGTTTCATAGATACCACAATTGTTTGCTTAAGAGCCATTAACATTAATCGTACTCTTGTTGATAAGTATTTCCTAATTTTAAATAATCTATTAACAAATTATTCTCAATCATCCTTAGTAAGAATCCAAGGTGAGTTTAGTACTATTGTTTTTGAATCAACATGTAAGATTAACACAATATTCATGTTCCTCAGGGACTTAATTATTGAATCAAAAGATACCCTAGAATCTGTCCTGATAGATTATGGTAACATAAATTCTTCAATATGTATTGTTCAAGAACCATACATTCATCATGAATCCGAATCAATCGATTTTTTGAATAGCGTTCTTCCAAGGCTTCCCTCAAGAAAGGTAACTTTTTCAGAACGAATTAGCGACAAAAATGCATCTGTTCTTTGTGGATTGGATCTATTCTCTTTAAACGAGAAGGTTTTCTGTACAATTGACTTGGATTTGTTCATATCTAGGTTTTTCCCAGATACTTGAAAATATATGGAGTATAAACACAGTATTATTTCTCAGAGTAGTATTCCTAAAAGAATTGAAATTTCATCAAAAACCCAAGATATAGCAGATAAATATGATGTTGAAGATGATTATATCCATCAAGTCCATCGTCTTCTTGATAATTTCCTCAGAGATGGAGATTCTTCATCATTATTGAAGATATACGACTATTTTAGTATAAATAGTAATTTAATGTATCATTTTGTATCAAAATTTGGTATTATATCTAAGCTTTGTTCAAAATTAGGTGCAACAAGTGATTTTTTTGTTGATAAACTCATTGTCAGCATATATTTGTTGTCCTTGAAATCATTTGATGAATTTAATTCATTCTATTGTCAATATATTAACGATTTAATTCCATATATGAATTATGAAGAGTTGTTTTCACTAATAATCGAGATTATTCTCATTTTATTGCAAAAAGAACCGAAAAATATTGTGTTTTTGGATAAAGATTTATATTTAACCGAATTAAATGAATGTTGTCGAATTCGAAACAATGAATCCGACAGAATATTGATTATTAACTCACTGATTCTTGTATTAAATGCATGCATTAATGAAAAAAATGATAGAATTGTTCTAAATTCTATTCCAATTGTTCATAAGTACATATTTTCCAGAGAAACCAAGATTATTAAAAAGGCATTGCTAAGCATGGAAATAATAATGCGGATTTCAAATGGAATTAATCTCTCAATAATATGTCCCAATGTAATATTTGAGTACCTTTTCCAGTTGAAATGGGGAATGGGCTTGTTTTTGCAGATCATATTCTTACTCAATCGTCTGTTTTTAGCTGATGAAAGACATTTCATTGATCTCATCTGTGTTGATTCAAAGTATATAACAAAAATTGTAGCATTTTTATTGACAAAACCCTCTTCGGTCCCTTTGAATGCATATATTTTTCTAAGCAATATATCTTCAAATGCTAACTGTGCCGAAATATTGTTGACAACAGGTATTATAACAGTAATCTCCAATCCATCAAATTTTCAGTTCCAAATCAAAGAATGCCTGCTCATTATTTTCCTCAATTTAGTGATCATTAATGTAAAAGAGTTAAAGTCAGCACCTTCATTTCATGACATAATAATTGAATGCTTTAATATATGTTACGGGGAGATAACTGGGGTGTATGCATTATCTCTACTAAATCTTATAGACACTTCAATACAAAGCCTTGATTTTCTAGATCAATCAATTGTTTTGGATGCTCTCAGTCACCTCTTAGAACACTCAGATGAAAAAGTACACGAACAAGCTCAGAATATTCTTCATAAGATCTTCAACAATCCTTAGACCCGACTCCTGATAGTAATTTGTAAAATAAATCGTTATAAAAATGGAACAATCAATTCGTGTGATACTTTCGACACCTGGTAAACCAAGTGAGCAAAACCTTCTTAATATATATAATAAATTAAGTTCTGGATCTTTTGGATCGAATTTTCCAGATTTATATATATTATTAGCCGAAAAGTTTTTTGAACTTCAATCTCCTATTCAAAAACACATAGTTGATAAAGCAGAAAAGATGATAATAGCCTATAGTAGATTGCAAGAACCAATTAACCAATATCAAATTCGTTCATTGATCTGCTATTCATTAGTGTTTAGTCATAGAGCAAAAAGCCAAAGAGGATCAATTGCCTTGAGCAACAATCTTAAAGCCATTGATTATATCACTAGAGCAATGAAGACGATACAGTCGAATGCTCTTTATCAGCAATTAGCTTTGCGAGCTGTTTTTGTCTATTACACTGTCTCCAATCCATTTTTTCCAATTGAGTTTCGATATAATCTTGTTTCATCAGCACCACTTGCCCTCAGTTTACTAGATGGGTTTGTGAAAGACAAGTTCGATTCATCCATGAGGTTATACATTGCGCTTTCGATATTGAACGGCTGTTTATACGAAGACAACCAAAAATCGGACGATGCGGCGAAAGTTGTTCAGAAGCTATTTACTGTTATTCCAACTGATCAAGTTTTAGTCCGCTATTCGATTTTGCACATTCTTGCTTATTTCTCGAGGAAAAATTCTAGCTCGCTTATGAAATCAAAATTTGATCTTAATGAACAGCTACAGAGAGGAATAATATTATTCCAGAGTTTAAGATCCAACAGCAATCCAAACCAGAAAGATTTGCTTGAAGTTCAAAAGATTTGTTTAACCTTTATAGAGAGCAAAAAAGATATAGGTGAGGAATTATATGTTGCAGAAATGCTATTAGGGGAAACAGGACGCTTAGCAGCACAAATTGGGCAGCAACAAATAGCTCAGGACTGCTCTCAAAAAGTTAGTTCAGCAAGATCAACAATTGCTAGACTTCATTCAAACATGATTAATGCCGAGATTGGTTTATCTTCATCCATGAGCTATGAAGAAAGATCTGAAATTGTTTCGTTAATGAGCCATGTAATGTCCTTGGCAATGACACAAGGTGATATTGTTCTTGTCCAGGACGCTTGCAGTTTATTATGGTCACACTCTTTATTGATAATGGATAAACCCTCATATGTAAAAAGGCATATTCTATCAGCTTTGGAGATACTTTCAAAAATGAATACCCAAAACTATCTTATTAGATCGCAAATGCATTTTGCACTTGCAAAATTATATGAAGCTGATCATGAAATAATTAAATCTCTTGACAATTTGCAAAAATCACTTTCCCTTGATTATATGGTAATTGATCATCCAACAAGGCTTGTTCATCCTTTTGATCGGTTTATTGTTCCATCATATCATTTGCTAAATATTACAAATGATTCATATGGACATCAAATTGAAATCCTAGATAAAGCCTTTTGTCCCATATCTCAAACGAAGAGACTTACCCAACAATCATTAACCAGTTCTTTCGAAGTACTAAACAATATTAGTAATGAAGATGTCTCAAAGTTTGATGCTATTGAAGCGTCTCATTTTTGTTTAGTGTGGTTAGAATTAATCAAATCATCTCACTGCATTTCAGAATACAATTTATCGATGGAATATGGGAAAAAATTTCTTATGTTTTCCTTTGATCCGGTACAATATGATTATTCAGTTGAATTGCAATGTGAATCAGTTGTTTATTTAATTGAATCATGTTTTAAAATCAAACCTTGCTCGTCACAATCGGCTATCGAATTCCTCAATTTCTCATTTGAGAAAAGCAAGATACTGAAAATGCCTCGACTTGCCTATAACTCAATACTATCAATTTGGAATTCGTTCTTCTCAGTACAACAGTATATGACTTGTTTGGAATATGTAGATACCCTTGCAAGTTGTTGTTCGACTCTATTTGAGATGGAGTTTAAAAAATGTGATGAAATAATTGGACAAATTGTGAATTTATATGTGCTTGTGTTATTAGAACTAAGCTCTGAAACAACACAACCAAGTCAAGCGCAACCCAATAATAATAACAAGCCTGCCAAAAAATCTCCTACCATTGACCCTGCGAAACAAAAGCAACTTAAAACTGCCGAAGATACTGTTTTGAAAGCATTACCTCATTTATCATCAGTATATGAAAAGAAATCCCTTGTTGATAGATTGGTGGAAATATTTTCGAGGAAGGGATCACTCCCCCCGAACCAAACAGATCCAGAAACATCCATTTTGTTAACAATATCTACAATTACTAATGAGAAAATTAGTCATAAGCAAGATGTACTATCCAATGCTTTTAGCCAAATTGTGGGACTTCAAAATCCAGTATTGTTTTCATTATTGAGTGAAAAGGCTAGTAAGCTTGGTTTTCATCAGATTTCCATCGATTCTGCTTCAAAAACGATTGATTTGCTTTCATCTCCCAACAACAAAAACGAGCATTTTCATTGTGGACTGGCTCGTTTTTCTCGTGGATTTTCCTACTTACAACTGATCCAGCCCGATCTTCAGGAGTTTTCTTGTCAGGATAAACTCAGACATGATTCAGTCGAAGATTTTGTGAAAGCATCCTATCACTTTAATTTAGCAAATTCAATTGAGAATTCCAAAGTTGCACTTTCATATTTTTGTTCCACAGTAGCAGTCGGTGAAGACTATCCGAAATTCCGGTCATATTTAGGAGACGTTTTATCCGAAGCAATTCAGTTATCGAAAAAAGTTATTGTTGGTGATGACTTAAGAGTTAAACTCTATCGAATATACCTTTTGGTTCTTATAGATCAGCAAGAGTGGCCTGTTTGTAGAAAAATAATCCAAGAAGCAATTTCTTCCCTTGATAAATCTGTTCACTCTCAAATGTGGGAATTGAATCTTATTGTTACTGCCAATTATGATTGTACCAAGAATCAAAACCCATTGATTGATGAGATGCTTAGGGTTAAACAACTTGGTGATTCAAAATATCAATCAAAGCTATGGTTATGTGTTGCTGATTTAGCCACTGATCAATCAATACAAAAAGTTGCTCATATGAAATCTTATGAGGTTCTCAAAGCAGAAGATATTAATGAAAGATTCATTACATCTATGAATTTTGCAAAATGGATGCTTTCAAAATCATATAACTGGGATGATATTTGTTCTATTTTGAATAAAGCAGTTGCTGCTTCTGATGATGAAAAAGAACAATCAATTAGACTACAATATAAGTTAATTATTGAGCTTTTTTGTTTGATGAATGTCAAAGATGATTATATGTTTGAAAACCACTCGAATAATATTATTCAAATCGCTAAGGAACTATGGGCGATAACAATAGACCATAATTATAATCATGATGATGATGATAACTCAAACGAAAAGAATAAGGGAAATAAAGGTAGTGCTCATGGAAAAAAGAGCCAAAACGAAAAATCTATTTCATCCAAAGATAATCAAACAATTGAAACGACTGACCAACCTCCTAAAACTATTGCTGAATGGATAAAAATAATTGAAAATATTGAAAAGTACCATCCTATTCAATTTTATTCTCCTTACTCTTTAGCTGAGAATATTCTGGATGCGATTGATATTCTTACATTGATGGGGAAGGAGTTTTCATTACTTTTGTTATGGTTTCAGGTTATTTTAATTGCGCACCACTCACTTTCCAACAAGAGATTTGAGCAATATATAATGCTTCGGTTTAAAGTCTTTCTTGACAGACTTGACTATGTTCTTGCCATTCCAATTACATATGATTTTTCTTTAACAGAAGAAGAGAAAACCGGATTTTCTCAAAAAGTTGCTCGATATCAAAAGGAACCACCATCTGATTTTCCTCCACTTCGTAATCTATTGATTCAACAGGCCAAAGTATTAATCGATCTAGGTCTTTACTCACAGGCCACAAATATCTTAAGTGTTGCGCTTTCTCATTCTGAAATGCTTCAGGATAAAGAATGTCTAGCTCATACTAATCAACTTATTGCTTTGATTAAAATACATTCAGGGGATTTTGATTCGGCTTTATCTCTACTTGTTCTATGTTCAGATTATGGTGTTTTGCCCTTCAATTTCTGGATTGAATGGTATAAAACTGCTCTTCTTGTTCATCATAACCAAGGGAAATCAACATATATTATGTCTTTGATCAAGACTTTCCAACATAATTGCATTAAGAGACAATTAAGTATATATGAATGTTTTCAAGTTTACCAGTTTTATAAATCTGCTTCATTTGGTCTATCTCCATCTGATTCTGTAGTATTCTTACGAGAGCTGGCATCGCAATTGATTAGACCAAACGAATTATTACCATCCATTGATTTACGCCAAGCATTAATTAGCAAAGCTCTTCTAAGTGATGATTTTCCTTCAAGCTTGATAGAGTTTAGATCTTTTGGGGCAGAAATGCATTTAATGATTGAGAAAACATCAGATATGTATTATAATGCTTTGGAATTATGTGAAGAGTCTTCAATCCCATATCTAATTAGATATGTTGAGAGTGTAAATCTTTTTGGAGAATTGGTTATTAAATACCGACCCGAAGTTAAAGATGTTGAAGATAATGGTATTGATTACACAGCTATTGGGTCACATGCATCCCTTTTGAATGAATTTATTGATAAAACTCAAGAACCTCTTCAAGAATTATCCCCGTCTGCCGCAGTAATGTATTTCAACGCTGTTTTTTCTCTTTCACACATTCCCAAAAAGCAATATGCCCGACTTTGCGTTTTTATGGGACAAAGCCTTCATATGCTTTCGAAAGATAATGTAACACTTCAAAATTCTGTGAAGTATCTATGGAATTCAATACCACTTTTAGTTGATCTTGAGCAATTTGAAAGTGCAGGGGATATTGCGGGTGAGATTTTTGAAATTTTGAACCATACGGATCCAATTGGAGCAATTAACATGTTTTTAATACAACAAAATGCTGTTGCATATGAATCTCGTGTAAATCAGCTTAGGAACAGAACCGCAGTAGTAACATCCAGTCACGAGCTAGTTTTCATCAATGAATCTGAAAGGCTTAGGAATTCATTCATAAATCCTCAAATTTCTGATATGTACCATAAAATACAGAAATACTTTTCAAGTATTCCAAATGGAACATCATTATTCAGAAAATGGAAAACAATTGAGGAAATCAGGTCTTTTATCTCATCATTACCAAAATCTCTCTCAATATTGGTAATTGATATTATGGATAGGATTCCTGTTATAACTGCATCTCTAATTAAGTTTGGGGATAATGAATCAATCACGACATTTGAAATTCATGTTGATATTAATAGTTTATCAATTAGACTTGAAGAGTTTAAACAATTATTCGAACCATTAAAAGCTGAAAATACCACCAAAAAAGAGAACAATGATAAAAAGCCAAAGGAGTCAAATGAGAAAGGAAAAATTAAGAATTTGAAAATACCCGAAAAAAGCAAGAATAAATCTCTTGTTACATCTGTGGTTCAGATTGATACCACAGTTGAAAATGACAGAAAACCACCAATTGACAACCCAGAGATTAATAGTTTCATTGATGAGTTAAACAATATGTTTTCCCCATTATCACCTGCTCTTCAGTCCCCTGATTTTGATTCTTTATTGATATTGTCATCAATGGTAATGGTACATCAAATACCATTTCGCTACATACCGGTTTTCTCGAAAATTCATAGTTTCTACTTTGATTTCTCAATCTTTGCTGCTATTAATAGAGATGTGCCCTTATCATCAAACCCACCAAAGTTTGATCCATAATAAAATTTTTGTTACAGGTTTTTACTCTGGTTTTGGTTGAGGTGCATTGTAGAGTTTGGTTATTTGATTTCTTTTAGATTCATACATATCCCAATCTTCATTCATTTTGTTTGATACTGTGATAACAGCTTCCCGTAGATCATCTCCAGGATCAAAACTATTGTCATTATCAGATTCTTTGGGAGGCTCCACAACTGTAGGAGGGAGCATTTCCTCTAATTGGGTGTCTGTCAAAACGGTACTGTCTCCTTTAACTAATGAAATAACTGTTTGATCAATAACTGCTGGTGATAAAACGACTTGAGGTTCTACAACTTTAGCCTTCGTTTCAGCTTTCTTTCCGCCTTGGGGTTTGGCAGTTCGCTTTTTTTCCCATGCGGCGATTGCTGCAGCAGTTTTTTCAGCAGGTGCCGTATCTTCCTTACAGTTCACAGGAGCTGTAGAAAATATTCGAAGTTTCCATGCAAATCCAAGAACTTGTTCACTGCATATACTCCTTATAATTAGCCTAGTAGGTTCTTTTTCTCCGGGAATCTTGCATGTTGGCAACACACAAAAACCAACACCTCTCATAACATTAATCTGCTTTTCATCTTCATTTGCAATTACTGTCAGAGATAATGGCTGGGATGTTTCTAGAACAATTACTGCTTCGCAGCCACCAGTAAGAACATGCCTTTGAATTTGATGGCTCTCGTCCATTTCTGATGTTTCCCCTTCCACTTCTGTATAATTCAAATGAGAAATATCATTAATGTCGGAAAGCTGCACATCAGAAAACAACTTGATCCTCCATTTCCCAATGAGATCAATTGGCTGATAAGATAAAATAGACTCGTTATATAGTCCAAATACTAAAAGAATATATCCTTTTTTGTTTGGTGTGAGAGCAACGCTTCCTGTTTTAAGGTTCTTTGATGTGATAATATCATTTGTATCAGAATTGAACAAAAAGCCAGCTACGCACGGTTTGTGTATCATGTTTGTGATGTAAAGAGAAAATGCTACATTTCCTGGTTGATCAAGATTAAACGAAAGCTTCCCAATTAATTCAAATCGTTGACTAAAAACATTGGTGGCAAATTCTTCAAGAGAAATATAAAATGGAAGATCGCCCTCAGAACTGGTTACACTTGAAAGTTCAGAGTATTCGATAAAATCGAGCTTAACATCATTAGAAAACATTTGAAGAACATATCCTCCCTTTGAAAAGGTTTCAAGTTCAAAAATTTCTTCCGGTTTGCTTATTTTAAGTGAGGTGGTTAACCATCGACTGCATTCCATTGATAAAGAATTAGATGACTCACTGGAATTCCAACAAAACTTATTGAGGGTAACCTTTAGATCATTTGGTGAAGCTGTTGTTGGTAAAGGGGCTGCACAAATTTGAATACTTCCTGGCCCATATGCTCGGAGTAACGAAGGAGAAGGAGGTGTATAGAATTGAGTTTCCTTAGGAACCCATACATCTTGTTTCTTAATTGTATATTGAAACGTTGAGGATGGGGAAAATATCACAATGGAATCGAAGTTTTCAATTAAATCATCTAAAATCATCCAGAAATACCCAGCTGTTGCAGCAGTTTCAGGGTCGATTTCAAGAAGAACTCTAATTTGATTAGTCCAATGCTTCGTATCTTCTTCAAATCCAGAAAACCTTCCTCTCCATTGTGCTCCTGGGCACTGTAATTTCACAAATTTCCGATGTTGATCAACTTCAACAACATCCAAAATGTGAAAAAGCCTATCCTTTCCAAGTCCTGGATTCCTTTCATTAGCAATATACAAAGCTACTAATGAATCTGGCCTACCAAACCAAAACAACAGATTCTGCCATTCAAGAGGTATCTCATATCTAACAAAGCCAGTAAAAGAAGATATCACATCTAGAGCAGAGTACTCTTCAAAGTGAATAAACCTCAAAAATGCTTTGTGTAACAGAGTTGGAAGCATTATATGTGGATCTGAGTGCTGAAGTAGAAGACAATTTGGATTCTCTATTGTATCTGATGGAATCTTATCATCAAAAATAAGACGAACAGGGCTATTATTTTCAAACATACGTACACAATATTTACCGCTTGGGTTGATTTCATTTGGATAAATATGAAAAGTACCAGATTCAAAAAATTGCAACCCCTTTGAAAGACATAAAAAGAGTGCAGATGAAAATTTCGGATCCACTTCTGGGTTTTTAAAAGAAATAGCTATGTCAGGATCATCAATTTTTGCTTCAGCAGGATAAAAAGAAGTAAGCCGAGTAATTTGAGGATATTTCGCCGTCATTGGTTGCACTGCTGCTTGATCCTCAAAAATAGGCTTCTGAGACACTTTAATCGTTGATGATTCATCTCCAGTCCACGGTGGATATGACTGGCCAGGCTGAAAAGCTTTCACATTCTTCAAAAAACTCATAGTTGGCAAAGTTCTCTTACCTTTCGGTGTTTTAGACTTCATCCGCTGAATTACATCTGTCCGAGCTGACCCTTGCCCCGAATTTGGCTTCATACAAAATCCGTTATTAAAATCTACAAAATAATCGTCATATTTTGTAAAATTTAACGATTAAATAAATTAAAATCTAACAGCTATTTATTGAAATAAAAGTACTGGTTTACATAAGGGGTTAAAACAAGGAATGAAAGACCAAAGAATACAATACTCATTAGAAGAGATAATATCATATTATCGTCCATCAGACTCTCCCCAACACCCGGAGTCTTTTGGCCCTGTTTTATCCACCACGATATATGAGCCGATAGCAATCACACGAGACAAAACTCATTTTCCAGGCCGGGTTTCTTCTCTCCCCCCTAGGATATCTTCAAATAATTCCATTGATGATTCTAATAAAATTGACCATAATGAGAGTGAGAATGAAAAATGTTTTGAATCTGTTATTGATAACAAAAAGTCTTTAAGTATTGAATTATCTAACCAATTTTCTCCAGAGCCCATTAGCACAACTACTCCTCAAGCAGAAAATGGAAATGAGCAGAATCAGTATATTCCTTCTCCTACCTATTATCTAACACCTGATGGGCAGTATTATCAGTACTATCCATCCTATCCACAGTTTTACTATCCCCAATATTACTCCCAAGATCAAATGATGGCTTCATATATGATGGGATACCAAATGATGGCCCAAATGATGCCCCAATTTCAAAGCTTTCCGCCATCTCCAAACACACAGTTTCAAGCATTTCCTAACCAGCATCCAGAGAGTCCCCAGCCAAATGAGCACATGGAGCCACCAAAAACAACAGAAATTAATAATGCACCGGTGAGATCAGCATCAGAAACAATCCAACAACACCCACCAACCTCAGAGCGAGTACCTAGAAGGACTCAAAGTTCTTTCAAACCAGAACCTTTATAATATACTTTGATAAAAATGATGTCAATGTTGTTAAATACAATGGTCTTTTAATCATCATTAAGCTCCATGAATATATCTTTCTCTGTCAAAAGATCATAATATGTAAAGCCAGTTGGTTTCAAAACTTTCTTCGCATTCGGTTCTGATGTTGACTCTTTCATTATTTTCTTGGACATAGGCTCTTCTTTAGGTTCCTCTATGACCATTGGTTTTGTTTTTTTAACAACATTATTATTTTTCTTGTCTCTGCATTTCTCCCGTTCTTGCTTTATTTGGTTTTCTAATTCTCCAAATATCTCGTCTAAATTGCTCTGTTTATCAATAGGAGGGTTCGATTTTTGTTTGTTTCGTGGTATCATATTTTTAATCACATGTCTATTTTAAACAGACACATAAATAAAATAGATTTGCCATTTCATTACTTGAAAAGTCCTCGGCACCTTCACCAATGTTCGATATTATTTCATTATCTTTCAATTACAAAAAATATTATCTTTTTGCACTGTTCATTTACTCAGGAAATAAATTGAATAATGGCTGGATATATGAACGAGAATGAGAATATCACATTGATCTCCCTCTTATTGGCTTTTGGAAGTGTGAAAATACATTCGATATAAGATCTATATGGAGTTTCTTTGACTGTGTTGATTGGAGTTTCTTTGAATGTGTTGATTGGAGTCTCTTTGAATGTGTTGATTGGAGTTTCTTTGAATGTATTGATTGGAGTTTCTTTGAATGTGTTGATTGGAGTCTCTTTGAATGTGTTGATTGGAGTTTCTTTGAATGT
>Ga0209639_1000360_pt1 | contig 68012 bp, 37 predicted proteins | sample EPASupsiteHSE605_FD_187268 | JGI IMG/M metagenome (GOLD analysis project Ga0209639, IMG submission 187268) | Bioremediated contaminated groundwater from EPA Superfund site, New Mexico - Sample HSE6-05 (SPAdes) (version 2) | ecosystem: Environmental > Aquatic > Deep subsurface > Groundwater >... | reverse complement strand
AACGTGTTGAGCTTGATAAACATCACTCGTAGCACCACTTCCAATACTAGTTAAAATACGAAAATCACTAAAATTGCAATAATACTCAGTTAATTGGTGAAGAGACTCTTTAATCGTTTTCATTTTGATACTTTGTAATGTTTTTGTAAATACTTAAAATGAAAAAAAACAGTTGTTTACGCGGTATGAACCTTGGATTCTGAGGTTTTTGACTAGATTTCACCTAATAAAAGCTTTTCTTTATCGTCATGTAGGCTGTCAAAACCGCCTTCAATATTGAAATAGTCTGTTTGAGATTTGAGAAGTACAAAGCTTGGATATGTCTCATCCTCTATCAACACCATGGTCCATCTACGCTTTCTTAAATGATGGCGAAGAAAATGGTGCTGATTATGAAAGCCAACTGAAGCGACTTGGTTATTTTGTTAATGTTGAAGACTTCTGGAGAATTTTTTCGCATATACAGCCAGCAACTAGTTTCAAATTAGGATGGTCAATACATTTGTTTAAAAATGGAACCAGGGCAATGAGAGAAGATCCAGAGCACTTGAATGGTGGCTCATACCTTGTTCGTGTGTCCAAAAAATTATCCTCATATTATTGGGAAAAACTTGTGTTAGCAATGATTGGAGGTCAACTCAGAACATCTGTGATCGGTGCTATTTTATCATCGAAGCCAAAATATGATAACATATCAATATGGCACCAAGATATTGGAAACTCAGATGAAGAAAGAAAAGCCCTATGTGAAGAATTCTCCAATATCCTTGGATTACCTGTTGGAATTAGGGTTGACTATACATCTCACGAATCAGTGATCTCTAAATCCCCAGAATCAAGGAAAAACGCAGTTCACTACACCCTGAAGGAAGAGAATACAGTGTTGAAGGCTATACCCCTAACCGTTTTAGATAAATAAAGCTAATTTATATAATCGTCATGGATAAACATAGTTATCCAAATCAATTATCTGAACAAAAACGATACTTTTTTCTCAAATAATATTCTCAATTTCAGTGGCCAAACCATTCAAAAAATTTATCGCTGTAAAGTTGTCACTCAATGTCGGTTTAAACAATGAAAACCGCTATTTTCCCTCAATAAAGTGGCTCTGCTTCTCTGACCTCACTTATGCTTCGGAATTTTTCAAGGCGTATTCCTGCTGATGGAAATACAGCTGCAGCTACTGTAGCTTATCAGCTTAGTGAAACATCTTTTATTTATCCGATTACGCCAGCCACACCAATGGGCGAATTAATGGATGCATGGATTGCACAAGGCCGCAAGAACGTTTGGGGCAACCAAGTTAAGTTAACAATGATGCAGTCTGAAGGTGGTGTTGCTGGTGCTCTTCATGGTGCTACAGTTACAGGCACTGTTGCTTCTTCATTCACAAGTGCTCAAGGTCTTCTTTTAATGATTCCTGATATTTATAAATGTGCTGCTGGGTACACACCAGCTCTTGTTCACGTAGCTTCACGTGCTGTTGCCAATGGTGGTATGTCAATTTTCAATGATCATTCAGATATTTATGCTACAAGGTCTTCAGGAATGCCAATTATTGCTTCAGGATCTGTTCAAGAGGCTTATGATATTGGTGCAATTGCACATCTTACAACAATTAAGGCTGGATTACCATTCCTTCACTTTTTCGATGGTTTCCGTACATCTCATGAGATTAACAGTTTCGAGGATGTTCCTTCTGAACAGCTCAAGACTCTTGTTGATGAGGAGGGTCTTTTCAAGATTCGTGCTCGTTCAATGAACCCAGAACACCCCCATCACCGTGGATGCATTCTCCCTGCTGAATACTTCTGGCAAGCTGCTGAAAAGGCTAACCGCCCATATGCTGCTCTTCCAGCCGAGGTTGCCGCAATGATGGATAGGTTTGGTAAGCTCACAGGTCGTTACTATAAGCCCTTCGAATATGTCGGTCCTCATGATGCCAAGTATGTTACCGTTATTATGGCTTCTGGCGGTTCTGTTGTTGAAGAATACGTTCGTGCTCATCCAGAGTTGAAGATTGGTGTTGTTAAGGTTCATCTTTATAGACCATTCAGTGCCGAATTTTTGACAAAGGTTCTTCCAAAGTCTGTTGAAAGGATTTGTGTTCTTGATAAAGTTCGCGAGTTTTCTGGAAGAGAACCACTCTTTTCAGATACTGTTGCTGCCCTTGTTGGGAAAGTTAAAGCTTCATTCATTGCTGGCCGTTATGGTGTTGGAAGCAAGGACTTTGCTCCAATGCATGTTGAATCTCTTTACAAGAACCTCATGAGCGAAAATCCAGTTGATTCATTTACTGTCGGGTTAAGTGGCTCTGAAACAGGTCTTCCAGTTGGAAAGCCATTCGATAGTCTTCCAGAAGGAACAAGACAATGCATGTTCTGGGGTCTCGGTTCAGATGGTACAGTCGGATCTAACAAAGAAGCTATTAAGATCATTATGGATAATACTCCACTTTATGGCCAAGCATACTTCGCATATTCTGCTCATAAATCAGGTGGTCTTACAGTATCTCACGTTAGATTCGGTGAAAAGCCAATTGATGCACCATATTTGATTCAACAAGCTGACTACATTGCTTGCCATGCTACGGCCTATGTTAACAAGTTTAACATGCTTTCTCAAGCACGTGAGGGCTCAGTTTTTGTTCTTAATGCTCCAGCTAATGCTGATCTTGATACACTTCTTCCGCCATCAATGAGAAAACAACTTGCTGAAAAGAAGATCAAATTATATGTTATTGATGCTTCAAAGATTGCTTCTGATTTAGGATTACCTGGACGTATTAATATGATCATGCAAACTGTTTTCTTCTATCTTTCTGGTGTTATGCCATCTGATAAGTGCATTGCTCTTCTTAAGAAGTCTATCGAGAAGCAATATATCAGGAAAGGACGTGATGTCATTGAAAAGAATTGGGCAATGGTTGATAACTCCATCCAAGGACTCAAGGAAGTTAAGTATGATGCTCAAATGTGGGCTGCTCTTACCCCCGAAGTTATTGAAGACTGGAAAGGATTTGGTAAGATTCTTCAACGCAACATTCAACAACGTGGTGATGAAATCACTATTGATGAGTTCCCAGACTTTGCTGCTCTTCCTCCTGGTACAGCCAAGTTGGAAAAGAGAGGCATTGCCCTCAAGGTTCCAGTATGGGATGAGAAGAAATGTATTCAATGCAACCGTTGTGCTTTCAACTGCCCGCATTCAGTTATTCGTCCATTCCTTCTTACTCCACAAGAAGCTAAGGGACTTGTTACACTCAAGGCCAAAGGCAAAGAACTCAAGGGTCTTCAATTCCGTATTCAAATTTCTCCATACGATTGCACTGGTTGTGGTGTTTGTGTTAACACATGTCCTGTCAGCGCACTTAAACTTACTGATTCCACTCCTCTATTTAAGAAGGAGGACGAAAACTTCCAGCGTTGCATCAATGCTCCAAACAAGGGTCATCTTGTTCAGCCAACCAACATTCGTAATTCTCAATTCCGCCAGCCTCTCCTTGAGTTCAACGGTGCTTGCCCTGGATGTGGTGAACCATCAATGATCAAGCTTATTACTCAATTATATGGTGATCAACTCTACCTTGCCAATGCAGCTGGTTGCACAGTTGTTTGGGGTTCATCATTCCCATGGTCTGCTTACACCACAAATCAAGCAGGTCACGGTCCAACATGGGCATTCTCATTGTTTGAAGATAACGCAGAATTCGGATTTGGTATGTATCAATCTGTCCAAGCAAGACGCAATATTGCTCTCAAACTTGTTGAAAAGACATTGGAGGGACCATATCCTGAATCACTTAAGGATTCTCTTCAGAAGCTTGTGAAAGTTTGGGATATGCGCGAAGAATCAGCTGAAGCTGCTCTTGTTGCTCAAGCAGAGCTTAAGAAGATTTCCAACCCAGATAGCCATATCAAGGATCTCATTTCTCAATCAGATTGTTTCGCTAAGAAGACTGTATTTATTATGGGCGGTGATGGCTGGGCATACGATATTGGTTATGGCGGCCTTGACCACGTTCTCGCTTCAGGCGAAGATGTTAAGATCATTGTTCTTGATACCGAAGTTTATTCTAACACTGGTGGACAATGCTCCAAGGCTACACAACGTAGTGCTGTTGCTAACTTTGCTGCTGCTGGTTATGCTAAATCCAAGAAAGATCTTGGTGCAATTGCGATGACATATGGTAATGTTTATGTAGCAATGACATGCCATCTTGCCGATCCAGAACAAGCTCTAAAGGCTCTCCGCGAAGCTCATGAATTCAAGGGAACATCTCTTATCATTAACTATTCTCCATGCATTAATCATGGTATTAAACAAGGCCTTACATCCACTCCTCAACATGCTAAGGAACTTGTTGATAATGGATATGTTCTTCTTTACCGTTATGACCCAAGGCTTCAACAAGAAGGTAAGAACCCACTTCAATTGGACTCAAAGCAACCAAACTTTGATATTGAATCATTACTTTCCAATGAGAATAGATTTGCTTCACTTAAGGATATTTATCCAAAGCATGCCGAATCTAAGCAACCACAACTTCTTGCAGATTTGAAGAAGCGTTATAACTATTATGCTCGCCTTGCCAAGATGGAAGTATGAAATGAATAAAACCATTTAAGTTTTTAAATATTTTTTTCATAAAACAAAATATAAGCACTTGAACTGATCGCTGATTCAGAACTAATCTCCATTGCATTAGAATCGTTGAAAGAATACCACTTTTTGGCAGATTCAACATATGCTTTTGATGTGTAGTGCCCCCCAGATAAAGAACCGAAGTGATCGACGACACCTTTTAGTTTATATGACCCTCCACAAAAAGATAGGTTTAAGGGATAGTCAACAGGTGAATCACACTTCTTTAAATATCGCCCAATCTGAATGAATCTCTTTAAATGAAGGACTAAGCAAGGAGGAGAGCTAATGAATTCCATCTGTTTTGATGCTATAACTTTTTTCTGGCATTTGGTACATAGCCATTTATCAGAACCTTTCAATTCTGTCTCTCTAGAAAACTCTTCAATACATGATTGGAGAGATAATGGAGATTGATTATTAGTAATATACTGTACCTTTCTTGAAAGCAAATGCCATTGAAATAGTAGAGTTGTAGAAAAACTAGTATTCAAAAAACAAAATACCTTCCTTTTTGCTAAACATTGAATACCTTCCATCGGCTTGAATCTCATTGTTTTGGAAAAGAATGATTTTTCAAGTATTATCTGAATTTTCGCATTTGGAAGGTCAAATGGTGCAATATTCCTTTTATAATTGTACAAAAATATTGGTATATCATTTGATGGGAATTTTTCAGACCACAGATAAGAAAAATGGTCGAGACATATTCTTTCAATCATATCTTGTTTGGTCTCTATTGATGGAATCTCAATAAGATAGGGGATCTCAATGATATTCTCAGATTTATTCCACCATGATCCTTTGCATTTAATCAGTAGATAAACAATTGCATAATATGATGACTTGTTTGGAATTTCATAAACAAATACAGAATCGCTTGAGAAAAAATCTGTTGAAGAATATACCCATTTGATGAACTCTCCAATTCTATTACCCGAAGCAAAAACTAGTGATTCAATTTTCAAATTGACTGTTAAAACACTGGTAAGTTCATCAATAGTTTCATTGCCCCTCAATGATATAAAAAATTTAACTTTTTCCTTCGTTGGGTCAAATGGAACAGATATTATTTGTATTTGAACTTTTTTGATATTGGGAAGAGACAAAGAAACACAATGATATGATTCTTCAATATCTTCACAATGATTACATTCTAAGCAACAAATATGAGATCTAAAATGACCTCTGAAACGCTTTGATATTAGGCTATCATTGTTTTCATTTTGATTATCAAAAGACCCCTTCGTTTCGTCATCAAGCCTATCAAGAACAAACAGAAGCAGTTCTAATGCATCTTGTTGATGATGACCGGAGAAAATCGGAAAAATCCTTTGTATAACAGAAAATAAATGAGAAGGGGAGACATATTTGTATCGGCCAGAAAAAAAATCATTATATAGAGAACAAAGTGATCTAGACAAGGAAAGATCGACTGAGGGATCCTTTGTTGATAAAAATTGTTCAATATCATGTATTAAACTTTCATTATGTATCAAGCATTGAATAACAGAGTTAAAATAGCAACTGTTCCCAAGATTCGAAAGACCACATGCTCCTTGTTCATATACTTGAATACTATCTTTAGGGCTTATCCAATTATTAGACTTTCCAATAGTATTGTGAGTTGAATACGTAAACTGAGTTTTATATACATTACTATTATCATAATACTTAACTTTGTCCTTCAAAACAAAACAGAAAGACTCATTATCCAGAACTTCAAGAGATTGTTTCATATTCTTTAAACTCTGATTATCACCATCTACAAAAATAGAAACAGAATTTGGATCTAATTTAAACCCTTTACACCCTTTCGCCAAGGCATCTCCAACAGAGTGTTGCTCAGACAAATACACACTGGTTCTACTCCCATTATATACAAAACTATACTTATCGAAATATGGAAGCACAAGAGGTTTCTGGCTCTTTTCACTATATGAAACATCAAGTTTAATTTCAGGCCCGCCAGAATACCAGTTGTGTAGGCACTTCCATGAGTCTTTTGCTAATACATAAAAATCAGTTTTAAACACCATTGATTTTTTAACCCCATATGTATTGGCAATCCCGATATTACTTATAGCACCAGGAAACTCTCCATCTTCATCATTTTCATCATATTTAACGTAATCCTTCCATTTTTTAAACCAAACCATAGATATCGCATAATACTCACCATCAATAGAGATACGTGTTTTCTTTATTTTCGCCTTAATCAATTCCCTCTGCTCATCAATCGAAGGAATACTAATCATTATGTCAAAAAATAAAAAATCTTTTCCAAGCACAAAATGAACCACCAAACTCTCATGTTTTAAAAATTTCTGGTGTTTTATAACGTCAGATATATCAATAAATTCTCACAATTTATCAAATATTCATTGAGCTTCAATCAAAAAGTGGGTTTCATTATAGAACGTTATAATGATTGAGCCTCAGCAGTCTAATGTTAATAATGGAAAGCACAGCGAATTTGATATTGTCAATGAAATTTCTCGCCATAATAAATTCAAAGGCCTTTTGAAGCGTCGGTGGACAAAGGTTTTCCAAGAGAATCTTTTTAAGTATTTTGATTATTTATATACCATGGCACCGTCTCATAGGGTTTCTGTGATAATTTTTAGGAATATATTTTTGGTTCAAATGTTTTTTGTTGCTCTCCAACCTTTCAATCTTCAATTATGGGATTATAATTCATTAATTGGCCAAATTGCGAATATATTTAGCGCTTTTGCGCTTATATCTCCGGCAAAAATTACTTTCGAGTCACATGTAATTGTTGAAACCGTTGTTTATTCTTTGGTTCTGCTTTTTGTAGTTGTTTTTTTTTCTGGGATGTATGTATTTATGAAAAGATCAAAAATTCCCTATTTCTTTGTGTCGCAGTTAACACTCTTTCTTAATGTTCTCTTGCCATATGTTATGAATGTTATTGCGGGATATATTGGAAGAGATCTAGCAGCGGTATTGTCTCAAAAGGGTTCAGATATGACATTGTTTCATCTTATCGACGGAGTGGTTATCTTAACAGTGTTTATTTATCTTCAGTCTCTGTTTGTAACGACTTCTTTGTCGTTCAGACCCCAGGTTATAAATATGATGTATTCTAATAAGTGTCAATTTTTCTTGATATGCAATGTCCTTAAAACCATGATGATTGTATATGGAGGTGCTTCGTCATCATCATCATCTTTATACGTGTCTTTAGCTTCCGTAATACCTGTTATTTGTAATGTTTATATTGCTTTTATCGACCATATTTGGGTTAACATGGATTTCTGTATAAGTTTGAGGTCAGTTCTTGTTACAAGCACAATATTGTCCGTAGCAATGCCATTATTAGAGATGAATCAAATGAAAGCTAATGAAATAGTCATTGTCGCTTCTCTGATATCATTATTCCTCCAAACTGTAGTATACACTGCAAAGAATTTGAATAGAACAACAAAATCTATTATTGAATTAGAGAATAATGCAACAGACCCTGCATACTTCGAAAATCTTACTGAGAAACAGCTTCTAGATCTAGTATTAATTGGTTTTAGCTATGGTAACCGTATGTGCCATACATGGAAAATATTTGATCATATTTTCCCAATTTTGGTGAATAATCGAGAGTTGATTATCTTGTATTCCAAATTTGCATCAATATATTCTGAAGAATCCAAAACACTGAGGGATGCGGCCACACGTTTATTTGCTATCAAGACCCATTGTATTGAAGTCAAGCATCTTCTTTTCCAGGTTCATTCTCTTCTTCAACAAAGGGAAAGAGGTTTATCAAGGCAGCTTAAAAAGTCTATTTCCAAGGTTCAAGAAAAATCCGAGAGATGTCGAGGACAAATCCGATACATATGGGAATGCGTTATTAGGGGAAGTATTAACGAAGTTGAGGGACTAACTGCAGATTTGAGGACCAAAGAAGAAGAAGTTACAAGAGAGTTTAATCAACTCTGTTTGGTGTATCCGAATAATCCGTATGTTGCAAATGCATATGCTCAATTCTTGGCAGAGATTGCTTGTCGGCAAAATGAAGCACTTGAGTACTTTAGGGTTTATAGACAACTGAGAAGTGGGTCTAGAACAAGAAAAGAGAGGAGCTACTTTTTTGCTGTTTCCGAAATCCCAACATTACCATCTGAAGAGCAGCATTCTGAGATTACACGCAAAGAAACGCCCGCTATTCAAGATAAAGAACAATCGGTGGCATCATTCGTTATTGGACAAAGTTTTGATCCACAAGATGTTGTTGAACAGGCGGAATCAAAGAAGAGATATCTAGAAACAATGATAGATGCAGTTAGATTGCCCGCTCTTCAATTTGCTCCATATTTAATTGCTTTTGTTGCCTGTATTATGCTTCAAGCAATTAGCATCCCATTTCTATTTACATTTGTGAATAGACTTGATACCAATTATGATGTTATGTGTGTTTTGTCAACTACAGCTCAATTAAAGGCCAAATCTATGGATCTATCTGCTTTGTCACTTCAATATGCTTTAAGTGCATCTGGAATGATACCAACCCTTAATGAATCATTTAACACTATTACTCAGAACGACACTTTAATTGAGAGACCGGCGTATTGGGAGAGTGACTCACTCGCTCTTCAGAATTGTGCCAAAGAATTCAGATTATTAATGGAAGAATTGAATACACAGATATCTTCAATTGCTTCAATTGGCGGGTTTGATGAAGCGATCCAATATATGTTTAAAAATACACTGGAATTGACGCTTTATGGATCAAATTATTCATATCGAACAATTCATTTATCTTTTCAGAATCTACTTGTTTATCTCTCGTCAGGTGCCGTAGATATATTATCAACATCAACTGTTGATCCTATTAAATATGTTAGTTTTGGAACATTAACCAAACATTGTGTTCATTTTCTGAAGCTTTTTGATGTGTTTTATAATACTATAAAGGATGGATTAGGTATACTTCTCCAGACCACAGGAACTCATGCATATGCATGGTTGATTATATCTATGGTGTTTAGCATTGTGACAGGGTTTTCCGTTGTATCATATATTTCTTATCGGCTGGTTACCGAAAAAATGGTAATTTTTAACTCTTTCAAAGCATTACCAAAGTCGGCTGTTTCTGCTATTGTTCAGATGCTGAATTCTCAAAGCGGAAAACAGGCATCAGAGGAAAGTCAGAAACATGTTTCATCAGCCCAAGAAGAGAATGCAATCAGAGTTCTTTCAACATCTGCAGCAAACGAATCAGCAGTGCTATCTCAGTTCTGGTCAGTGAGTTTTCCCATTACTATTTGTATAATAGCTTCAGTTTTAATTTTTGTTACGTTATATTTCTTGCCAATAACCACAAATGAAATGCTGGCAGGAATTGCTCCTCTATATATATCATCAACAAATGTTCATACTTCAATTGCAGTAACAAGTAATTTGCAGTTATATTTAGCATTACAATCAAATCCAAGTTACAACTCATCATTTATTGATAATACTACTGAATTTTATTGGAGCTCCATTGAGCAGTTGATGAACATTCCACAACATTTTCACCTTCTTAGATCGGGAGGAGAAGACGAGTCAGGAGTTTCAGCAGCTAATTCTGATTTGATATCCCTATTATCATCAACAACATGCGATGAAAACAGTATCTCTTTGAAGTATATCGATAGTTTTTCTTGTATAAGTTATGAAACATCAGCAATAATGGTTCAAAGTTTATTGATAGATACTGTATTAAAATATGATGAGGGTTTGCTCCAGGCAAATGATATTGCCTTTCCATATGTATCATATTGGCTTCATGAATCAAATTCGAAGTGGCTTGACCCAGCCTTCCGAAACATCAATGCAACAATTTATTCAATGATTTCTGATGGAAAAATAAATCTTGTGACAACAGTCTCAATATGGCTCTCAATTGTTTTTGTGATCGGCGTTTTCTTTGTGATGACTTTTCGTTCACTTGGCGAGAATGCTCAGTGGTCTCTTCGGCTTTTCTTGTTTTGCGATCCTAATATCGTTCTAAATTCCAAAGTAATATTGAAGATATTATCCAATGATTTCAATAACGATGACAACAAAGATAGTACTGACATGGTGGAGAGATCTGGGTTTTATGAGACTGTTGTTTCTCACTTGTTAGATGCAGTTGTTTTTATGTCAAACGATTTAGTGATTCGCAGCACAAATAGTGCAATCGAAAATGTATTAGGCCTTAAACCTCAAGATGTGCTTGGCAAATCTCTTCGTGATATTCTTCGTCCTCCAAAAGGTCATGAATCATCATTATTAGCATTTTATGCTGCCCTTGATGGAGCGATGAATAGTCTTAGGGCTCCAAACATTGAATGCGAAGCAGAAGTCTTACGTAATAACGATAGTGTTACTCTTCAATTCGACTTAACTGCGGTATCTGCTGGTGGTGAAGTTCAAACTACACCAACCAATGCAGAAGGTTTAGCCATATTAACCCTATCAATGAAAGATCTTACATCCACAGTCGCTTCTCGACGACTCCTCCAAGAAGAACATGACAAAGGCGAACATTTGCTTTCAATGATTCTTCCACCTATTATAGTCCAAAAGCTTCAAAGAGGCGAAAAGAATATATCCTTCTCCGTTCAGAGTTCATCCATTCTATTTATCGATATAGTATCATTTACTCCATGGTGCGGATCACTTCCTGCAGATACAGTTATGTCAACGCTCAACAAACTTTTTGCTATGTATGATAAATTATTAGCCAAATATCCAGCCCTTACCAAAATCAAGTGTATTGGTGACTGTTATATGGCTGCTGGTGGGCTTTTTGACGATGTTCACCAACCGGCAGTACACACCAAACAAACCATATCTTTTTGTTTAGATACAATCTTATCAATGGAGTTATTTAATATAGAGCATGGTACAAATCTTAGAATTCGTGTAGGAGTCAATTGCGGAGGTCCAATTGTTGCAGGTGTTTTGGGCATTGATAAGCCAACATTCGATATCTTAGGCCCAGCAATATCTCTTGCTGCAGCAATGGAGCACCACGGAATACCGATGTCTGTCCATATCCCACAGCATGTTTATGAATTGGTTTACAGTGAAAACTTCCGATTTAAAGAAAGAGGGGAAATAGAGCTCAAGGGTAGATCTTATAATACATACCTAGTCACTGGGTACCAAGAAAAAGACTAAATGTAATAACATATTTATTGTTTTGGAATTAATTTCATCCTACGTTCAACCAATTGAACATACAATGGCCTCTCATCATCACACTGAAGACCGTATTTATCCGCGAGTGATTTCCGATTGAAGTCCGCATTAGGGTTCTGTGATTCATGTTTTAAAACAGTACTAGAAAACTTCATTCCACAAGTTTCCATATAATCCAAAACGAAATAATACTCATCATCGATTTCTACAAAGCCACAGGGACTTAAAAGACTCATCTGGGGATTAATAACTTCTTTTGCCGCTAGTTCAGCCATATTCTCGACATTTCTATGTAATTTCTCTTTTAATTGCTTTTCCTTAATCACTTTATCTATTTCTGTAGTTATTCGAGTGTTGGAACCCTTTAAAACAGTGGAGGGATCTTTCATAAAAATGGAGCGTTATAAAACAGTTAAACTTCAGACACGACATAATATTAAATGCACTGATGATTTTGTTGATCCTGAAATCCTTGTAGAGTTTCACCAGATTTGCTCCAAGTTTATCGATGATGAGTTAATTATTGAAGGAATGTGTGATTTAGTTGGATATCTGATGTGTAAGCCTTTGATTATTGATGATTTTTTTATCAATTGTAATGTAATTGATCGTGTTTGCAGCAATTTAGATAAACCTGATAGTATTCAATTGCTAATGCTCCTTTCTTCATACGAGAGCGGGCATGTTATCAGAAGAATTAATCGAAATGATGTGTACTGTGCTTTATTAGATTCATATTCATCGGCAGATGCCAACGTTTCGGTTCCATCACTTGCAACAATATCAAATATCGCATCAACAAGTGAGAATTTTAGGAATTTAACGTGGGATATATTCCACATTGATTCCATATGGTCAATTTTAGAATCTTCTGATTATGAGAGCTCAATTAGAGTTGCAGCTTCTACAGTGATTTCATCATATGCTCGTTTTCCTTTGGAATCATCATATTGCCATGAAATGGTTAAGAGGATAGTAGAGAATATTGGGAAATGCTTTGATGATGATATGTGTACTGAACTTTTTTGTACATTATCATATGTTGATAGTTACTATCCAAATTGCTTTAAGGATTCGTACGAATTCGGTTTTTTCAAGAACATAGACCCTGATAAATTATCTAATGATTGTTGCTCAACAGCATTCTATCTGAAGTATTGTGGAATTGCATTTGGCAAAGGTATGTTCAAGATTTGTGTTCAGGATTTATTGAAGATTCTTCAAGAAGGAGATGAAATGGTAATGGGAAATGGTATATGGTTGTTATGGCTTGTGGTTACTGAATCAGATGAAGACAAACAAACAGCAATTGATAATGGGGCGCTTCAATTAATTGGAGAGATAATTAAAAAAGGAACAACAAGGGAAAAAGAAATTGCTTTATGCTTATTTAGTGAACTGATCAAAGTTTTATCAGATCAAATGTTGTATGAAGTTTTATCTGATGAAATAATTGAGACTATAATTGATATTTTATCTGGAACAGAGAGAGATAACATTATCGATAAAAATTTTAAGGATATTATATACCGAAGTTTGAACTATGAAATTGTAATTCATCAGAATAAAGTTCGTGATATCATATTTACTGATCCTTATCATGAAACAGTGATTAGAATCATTCCAGAATGCTTTGTATTAAACATATAGATCATTAGTCTTTAGAAAGTGAGTGGCTTGAAGAACCAGTTCATCTTGTTATTAAGATACTTCTGGCGGAAGACCTTGGTGATCTCGTTCAATAATTCCTTCTTCTTGCCTTGGTCAGCGAGAGCCTCAACAACTTGTTCAACCTTAACCTTGGTCCAGATATCTTCTTCCTTCATGACATGGCGGGTAAGAAGGAGGTGGTTGAAGTTAACAGCCTTGATGAAAAGCTTAACTTGTGTCCTCTTAACAATGGTTTCTTGTGGCATTTCGCGATTGATCTTCTTTGGGTACTTCTCGATACCAAGAACGATGGCGTATGGGTACTTACGGCTCTCAGTGCCTTCTGGGTAGGCAGTAAGAACTAAAGCCTTCTTACCAGCATGGCGGCCTTGAAGCATAACAACGAAACGGCCTGGAGCAAGGAGGGTCTTGTTAGCAGACATTTATAGAAAGGCCCTCCTCGACCATAACCGGAAAATTTAAGAGCTTTATTTTTTGAAACGAAATTCAGAGTGTTTTGATTATAAATTTAACAAAAATTGATATTAGGCGGTTATACACAATATTGATAAATATACAAATATAAAAACTTGGGACGTTGTTGGGATACAGTTGGGATATTTCCACATGCATCAATTGCTATATGAAATGTTGTGATACCAATAACATTGCTTGATGATGATTCAATAGTGACTAATCCTCCATAAGTGGAATCGGATAAACAGTTTTTCACATACAAAATTCCGTTATTAGCTCTATAGAAACCATTTTGATTGTTAATAAAAATGGAGTCGTATACACGCACTGGAGATGAGAAAGTTTCAAGAAGTGCAACAGTAGGCGAATTTGAAATAAATAAAAGATTCATAACTGGTAGGGGATTAGGCAATGAATGTGTACCAAAACCAAGTATTGTTTGGCTGAGGCTATTTGATATGATTGCTGAGTATGAAAGTAAGAATCCTGTCACATAAGTGCCAAATGCTCCAGAAACAAAGTAAACGTTGCCCTTATTAGAAGACGAGTTTATATGGGATATATACTGATTTCCGTGATCCATCACAACAGTTCCTTCTCCTTGGCCCTGCAACCCGCAATCATTAACATGCGATAAGGTAAAATTCCCATAAACCGTGGTATCTGAATGAAAAACGAAGCCTTTCCCCATCCCTCGGCACTGAACAAAGCAATTCTTATCTGCAACCAGACCTTTACCTCCGAAAACAAATGCTCCACCACTGACATCATTACGAAAATTGGTTCCAATGGTTGTAGCACTACAATTAATAAATCTATTTCCAATTAAAAATAATGAAGCATCAGGATTCACACACAATATTCCACCGCCAATCGTAGAACTGCAAAACAAAAAAACACTATTTCGAATATCTACCAATAAATATGAAGATAATACCATCCCGCTAGAAAAATGCTGATAGTTATTATAATATTCTCCTCCGCGTACCTCAAATCTTAAGTTCCTCAGGAAAGAATTGAGCAAAATATGTAGCATAAAAAGGGTATCGCTAAACCGATCAATAAACTGTGCTGCAGGAAAATGGAGCTTGAAGTGTCATTTAAAGCGACATTAAAGAACAGCCGTGTTTTAGAGGACACCACATTTGTTTTGGAGCCGATAGTTGAACTCGATTCTGAACATCCGAATGAGTTTTCTAAGATGGTTGATTTTTCTGTTGATAAGTATTCAATTGCTCCAAATGGTGGAGCAATTGCTGTGGCTCATGAAAAGAATCGCGATTCAAATGGTTATTACAAAAAGATATGTGTTTATGATAGTTATTGTAACTTAATACAAACGTTTGCTTTGAAATATGAGTGTTCTTTGAGAAAAATATATATTACACCGGAAGAGTGTTTGCTTTTAGTTTTTTCTAATGGAACAGTAGCGTCTTATCAGCTTCGAGGGCTTTTTCTTTCAGAAAATACTCTATATGATAAAGCTGTAGTATCAGTGAGTTTTGCGTCATTTTGGTCTCGTGGACTTTTTTTAGTGGGAACAAATAATAAGATATATATATTTGATGATTTGGCAACATTAAAACCTCGTTTGTTTTGTCATTATGCTGGCAATACGCTTCTAGAAGGTGTTGCAATACCAGGAGATGTCATAAACAACCGTTCTCCAATTTTATGGTGTTATGACACCATTGGCCAGATTGTTTTAATACAAGAAAACTCATATGACATTGCCAAGCTTCCAGAACCGGTCACATCTCTTGCTTTTTCATCTGATTTTTCGATGATTATTGCGAAATGCAATAATAGGTTTTTATTGTGCGAACAAGACTTTAAGAGAATTATTCTTAACGTTGTATTTGATGATGTTGAAAGCGATAGAATAGTGTGGTGTGGCAATGATTCCTTCCTAATATTGAAAGATAGTTTAGTGGTCATGATTGGAGCATCTAGAGATGCAATTAAATGGTCAATGGAATCGCCGGTCGCTGCAGTTGCAGAGACAGATGGTGCTAGGGTTTTTACATCGAATGGAGTCTATTTATTAAGAGCTCTCTCTCCCGCTGTTTTAGAGTTTGCTCTCTGGAATGTTAAATCCATATCAGTCGAATTATTTACCTTAATTTTAGATGAAAAAGGGCTTGCAATGAAAGATCCATTATTATCATATTCTCTTTCTGAAGTTTTGGATGCAACAAAGGCAATGCTTGAAGCTGCTATGTTTTTCCGATTCTTTAAACAGAGAAGTGCATTGATGAAGGCCATCGCACGAATAATGCTAATGACAAAGAAACCACAAATGGATGGCTCTGAAGAATCTGATATAATCTCCCAGATTAAAGATTTTGCCCTTTTCTCTGACAGATTGTCGACTCTGAGAGCAGTTGAACAGTTAGTTAGACCTCCATATAACATTCCAATTACTGTCCCACAATTCATTGATATTACTTCATCAGTTTTACTTAAACGTTTGTGCAATCGTTCTCTCCACTATGAGGCATACAGAGTTGCCCAATACATGGGTGTTGAAAGTAATTTCATTTCTGCCCATTGGGCCAATTGTTTGATTCACACAGACCTAACATCTGATAAGATCCTCAAAAGAATTTTAGATATGAAGGAGCCTGTTGATTATATTGACTTGGCTACAACATCATTTGAAATAGGAAAGAATGATCTTGCCTTAAACCTCATATCCCATAACCCTGCAAAAGCTCGAGCTGTTCCACTTCTCATTGCTCGTAAAAAATGGAATGAAGCTCTTGATGCAGCAGTAGATTCATCTGACGCATCTTTAATAATATATGCCTTGGAAATGGCTAGAGATGCTAAACAAAATGAGCCTATTCAGACAATTCTTGAAAAGAGCAAAGTTGCTAGAGACATCTGGCACAAAATGGATATTTCAGACGAAGAAAGGATCAAGAATCTTAAGATGAATAAGCGCGACCTTCTTTATAGAATCAAGGACAAACTTTCCAGCGCAGGATCTTTTGAAGAAATGAAGAAAATTATCAGGATGGTTGATGATTCCTTTGAATCTAAAGTTGTTGATATGTTTGCAAGTTTGAATCCAATCAAGCAATGGCTTATATCTCAAAAGCAGATCGCAAATATTGATAATCTAACTCCGGTTCAGATTTTTCAAGAAGTGGTACTCACAGAGAACAAACTGAAAATGTATGAAACGGCAGATATATTGGGCTACACCAATGATGAAATATTGTGGGGAAGGCTTATTACTGGTGTGCTAAGAAATAGCATTCCTGTTCTTAAGCAATTGCAAAGAGATTTCAAGAAATACGGAGTTCCTGAAAAATTCATGAACTACGCCGTTAAACACAACTCAATCATAGCCCAGAAGATCTTGAGGGGAGAGCCTGTTGAGGATCCCAAACCAGAAGAACCAATTAAAGAAGAAAAATCCGAACAATCAGAGCAAAAAGACAACAGTAGTTCTGAAAAGCCTCAAGAAAACAACGACAAAGCAGAGAAAAAGAAAGAGAAAAAGGCAAGACACGAAGCAAGAGAGAAAAAACACAGATCAAAGCGCTCCAAGAAAGAAGAAGAACCAGAACAACCAAAAGAATAATCGTTTCACCATAAAGTTATTTATTTACACTTTTTTATGACCCAAATCATTAACGAGGACTCAGTAATCACTGAATCCCTAGATAAATACCTTGATGAAATTGGTGTGAGTCGTATAGGACTTGATTATCATGTTATATCTGTCATTGGATGCCAGAGTTCTGGAAAATCCACTCTTTTAAATAATTTATTTAAAACGAATTTTGTGACGATGAATGATATGAAAGGGCGACAACAAACAACAAAAGGTATTCATGCATCATTTAATGACAAAAAAATATTAATATTTGATATTGAAGGTTCTGATTCCCGCGAGAGAGGCGATGCAGATGCTCTTTTTGAGAGAAAGTCCGCTTTGTTTGCTCTTGCGCTTTCAGAAGTTGTTATGGTTAATATGTGGGAGTATGATATTGGTAGATACAATGCTGGAAACATTCCTCTACTTAAAACAGTGTTTGAAGTCAATCTTCAGCTTTTTTCTTCGAATGAAGGAAAATGCAATCTTTTATTTGTGATTCGTGATTCATCTCAAAGTATAGATGTTATACGAAAACAAGTGCAAAAAGATCTTGAAATGATTTGGAAAGGGCTTACTATCCCCCCTCACCTAGCTGGGAAAACATTTGAAGATTTCTTTATATTTGATATCTTCACTCTTTCTCATTTAAGGCTTAAGAAAGCGGAGTTCATGACTGAAGTCAATCAGTTATCTCAAAGATTTCTTGATTCATCATGTGAAAAATATATATTTTCCAGAGAAATGGGTAAACTAATACCCGGAGATTCTCTATCTCAATATATTAGAAACGTTTGGGATTCAATTCACAATAACAAGGAGTTGAATCTTCCATCACAAAGGCGGACATTGTCTAATTTCCGATGTGAAGAATTTTCTAGTAATGCTTTTTCTGAGTTTCAAAAGGAATTAAATACACAGATTATTCCTCAAGTAGTTGATAAGTCATTCGATAAATTTGGGTCCATCTCAACAGATATTGTTTCAAAGGCAATAGATTTGTATAATTCTGAATCATCAAGGTATATTGCCGACATCGTCAGCGAAAAGCTTGAGTTTCTTAAAAATAGAATGGGTGCTTCCCTATTTCCTGTATTCGATAAGAATTGTATGCTGAAAAGGGGTGAGATACTATCATCTTTTACCCATTTTATTGAAACCGACATGAACACCGTTTTAGAAGAAACAGATGGATGGGAGTTCAAAGCAAATGAGACACTTAATAGTTGTGTCAACGAGCTGAGCGATTTTATTGAAAAATCTCGGCCCCTTCAATATAAGTGGACATTTTTAGTTACAGATTTTGAATCATCTCTTAGGGATCTATTAGGTAAAAAGCTTCAAGATTTGATAAACAACACAGAAGACCGGATCATTAACAAACATAAAAATTCATATAAAGAGATGGTAAATGAGATTTTAGAGCGATCAGATGAAAGGATGTGGGAAGATATTAGGGAGAAAATGAACACTGAAATCACAAGGATTTATTCGGATATCGAAGAGGTATTACAAAAGAACACAATTAACTCACACCCTTCTTCACAAGCCGAAAAGCTTATCCAAAAAGCCACCACATCATGTGTTCTTGTTGCGAGCGAATTTGTTCCCCAAAAAATGATTGACAAATTCGAGATGATGTTTTTATTGGATGAGAAAGGCGAGAAGAGGATTTGGCAACAACATGACGATATCAATCAATATTTCGAAGAAGCCAGAGAAAGCGGACTTTCCATTTTGAAGAGGTTTTCTAATTGCTGTCTTAGAAGCCCAGGTGAGACTATGCAAACAAATGATATTTTAACAATGGTTATTATATCCCCCGTTCGTTCTCAAGGGATTGAGTCCAAATACAACGAATCTATTGAGAAGTATTATATCGACGCTGTACATATTCGTGAATCAAAACGGATAAACGCTATTCCTGTATGGATGTGGCTCCTATTTTTACTTGTTGGGTATGATAAGATAGTTTCGGCCATTCGTCATCCATACATATCATTAACAATTGTTTTCACATTAACATTGCTCTATTATCTCAACTCTCTTCATTTATTTGATAACATTAAGACGAAAGCCAAAGCATTATCCATTAAAGGACTGCAGTCAATGGCTCATTTCCTCCAAAAATCAAACACAACCATACCATTGCCACCTTCGCTACCCCAAAGATCCGAAGACCAGGATTTTAGAACAGAAATCGATAATAATCTTGACCCATTGCCAAAAGTTTCGACAATATCTTCAGAGCTCTCAAATGAATCAGTGCCAAATAAAAAACCCGCCAAAATGTCTAAGAGTCATTTAAACACTCTCCAGCCAAACAAAAATGCTGTTATCTCAGCTGTTAAGAGATCCCCAAGGAAAACAAAACAACCACAATAAATTCTTTTCACATATTGTTTAATTCAACTGCTTGTGGTCTTTTAAGAATTCGGGACCATTCACACCAGGCTCTAATACAAGCCTAAATGGATGATCATTGCCAAACATTTTCAAATTGCACTCAACTGTAAGATCACCATGTGGTTCCTGAACCACAGAGTGAACTGCATCAAGAGTAAATGGCTGAAGGCTGTTGGATTTCATATTTAACCATCTAAGACCTTCCTGAATGTGGTTTTGAACTTGTGGATCGGCAGGATTAAGAGATGCCATATTTTTAGTGAGGTGACTTTGAAATAAACCGGTGCTGTATCGTTTACAACAAACCCTGTTTTATGACAATTGTACCATAAGTTCGAATAGCTGGATATCATTGAGTGAGTGGTAAGGGGATACCGGGACAGGGGCAGTTAGTAAATTTGAGCCGAAGACCAGATTGAAAGAATTAAGTTTTCCACTTTTTCTATTCAAAAGTCTTTGGGTTTTTAGGGTCTTTTTTCTTATACCCGAGATTGCGTCGATGAGCTGTATTAAGCAGAAAGTGAGAAACACCAGGGACACAAATGCGAGTGTTAGGATGGCTATGGTTGTTTTGGAATGTATTAAGCGAAATAGCGAGGATAAAAAGAGCATGAGGGTGTATGTGGTGGAGTATATGAGGAAGAGAACAAATGCTTTGTGGTTTCGCAGGCCGATGAAGGACTCAGCCCATTGGCAATAGTGATCTGGGTACAGCACGATACGGGAGACGCAGTTGAAATAATCGCAGAAGTTTGGAAGATGAGAATCTGCAACAAAATCTCTCTGTTCTGAAGTGGTAATGATACCGCTAAGATGGTCATATGGGATACTTTCGTAAGAGGAGGCAGTGTGCGGGTAATAATATGGAATAAAACAGGGTCCTTGAAAAATAATTGAGATATATGAGCAAACTCCCATAAACATAACAGCTTCCATTATTATTTTTAGAATATACGAAGAAACTAATAGTTTTTCTGCCAAAATAATACTAGAAAACCAGAGGAGCAGCACCGATAACGGGAAAACTGGGCGAATTCTCCAATGATTTATGTAATATGATTTATGAGAAGGAACATAGCCAATAGTGATACCAAAAAAAGAGAAAATAAGTGTCCATTCAGTTTTGTTTGGAATAGACATTGATATTTTGGAAAGATGTTTATTGTCGAATGAGGAATATCTTACCATCCTTTGTCATTGACACCCAGGACTGAAGTTTTGGAGAGAAAGATAGCGCGCCGACTTCTCCTTCTTCTTGGTGTATTGTTTTCCTTTCATGAGGACTAATGGTATTAAATGACCTTACTTCTTTTTTAGAAGGGGTGCAATATGATACATAATCAAATCCTTTGGAATCAAATCCTTTTGTCCAAAAAGCAATACCTTCCTCACATTTGCACTCATGAATGACTCTACCATTGCTGGTATAGGTAGACAAATAACCTTCTTCATTAAGTTTTGAATAAACAACAATATGACCAAATCTCTCTGTTATCATAATCTTTTCAGGTATCTTAGGGCTCAAATCAATTGTTGATTGTAGGTAGCCATCTGATATACAAAATAGGCTGATACTACCATCGATACATCCAATAGTAGCTAGTGCATGTGTTGATGATATATCACATGTTATTGCTCGGCTTCTATACAAGGGTGTGGTGAAAAATAGGTCTCGCTGATGAGCTAGGGACCAAATACTAATTGTGGAATCCATTCCACAGGTCAATAAGAAAAAGCCATCCGCAGCAAGACACGAAACTCCTGAATTATGAGCATTGATTTCGGCTTGTGAGTCAGAATCCGAAAGAACTATTTGCCCCCCAGGGAGAGCATGAGCTATTGTATCACCCAAAGAAGTATCAACTAAATGCCTGGGGGTTCCATTTGGTACAGGATAACAGAACAGCTTTGCAAATGGCCGGAGTTGTAATTGTTCATTTTTAACAATAGCAAGTCTATAGACAATGCCATCTTCAAGAATTGCGGTTGCAGAAAATAGGCCAAATGGTGATGAGTTATCTTCAATCAAATGCGAAACATTCTGTAATGTGGTTTTCAATGAGATATTTTCTTCAACAATCCTACCTTCAATGTATCTTTTTGGATGTGATTCATCAAATAATTTAACAGGGAGCTGGCCTTCAAATTCCATTTTGAGTTCTCCATCAATCCTGGCGTTTGCATCAGTTAATGAGGATTGATTCCAAAAACCTTCTCCAATAGTGTCTCCAAGTTGATTCTGATTAATTCCCCAATATAGATCAATCCATTTATGAAGGTTTTCAGAAATTTCACTAGACTCCAGAAGATTTCGGTTATTGATGATAAACTCAAGAGGATTCTTACAATCTGGAGGTAATAAAACAGCCCCGAGATCAGCAATATTTAACCCATCAGGATTTTCAACGGATGCTGTGCATGTGAAAAACTCAGGTGACAATTCAGATCCACTTGATTCAAATTTGGTTAGTAAACTGTTTTTGATGCCAAAAGTATTTCCATTATATAGATTATGAAGATCAGTAAATGGTTCAGATCTAAACAATATATTTCCAAGTTGATATGGAGTCATAAACAAAGGTTGTGGAACAGACAAGTCCCTCTTGCTACCATCAGAAAATTGTAGCAAAGGGAAAATTGGATAGTTTGAAATATCGTTAAAAGTTCTTCCGCTAATCTCATTAAGGTGCATAATATATTCAAAGTTGGTTATGATTCCATTCTTCCATTTTTCGGTGATTCCCAGTGAATTGAGATAGTCTTTTGGCAACTTAGTTTGTATAGGAGTATTCTGGAAACCTTTTAATTGCGAAATCAATGACAAAACAGGAAGAGAATTAAAGTTATTCAAACACAATAAATAAGATTTCCTATCAGTTCGGATTATTTCTATTCCGCATGGTATATGATGAATTGGCTTGAATACTATCTTTTCAACATTAGTAAAATCAAAAAATAGTAAATTTTTGGATTCAATAGACAAGGAGAAGGAATTTGAGTATAAGGATAACATACAAGGGGTCCTTCTACCAAGTCTTATCCATGTGCACTCAATATCAATAATTGGAGCTCCATCCGGTAGATTAGGGTTAACTGAAATCGGCTGATTATTCTGAGATAAATCTTGAGGAGAGTGTTGCTCATAGAAACTAGTAAGGAAATTGCGATATTCTTGAACAAAGGCTGACCTTGATTGGGTAATATCATCCGAGAAAATGATATTATTGTTCTTAATAGCCTTTTTCATCGTCGTAATCTTACTCTTTGAGAAAGAATAGCACAGGCTACTACTAATCTGATGATAAATAATTGAGTTACCTTCTGCTTTGCGCCAAGGACCATTTCCTGTTGATACATTATTCCATGTTCTTTCATAATTATGCTTATTTGAAAGCCTATTAGATATTTCTGAGCGTCTGAATTGATGAATCATTTTACTTGTTCGGGAAAAGAGATTTTCATCTGATTTGTTGAAAATATCAGTAATTGAATCATCACATTTTTTCATGAATTTAGCATATTTCTCAGCTGTATTTACAATAGTTTCATCAATCTTGGCTACTAAAGGCATTCCATAATCAACAATTTTATCAAAACAGTCAGGTGACTTAATTGGCAAAAACTCAGGTGCATTAGGATCTTTTCGAAGGAGAAGTGTTAAATATGAAATCTCGGCAATTTTTGAACCTTTAAGATAGTTAATGAGCTCTTCGTTTTCTCCGGGCTTAAATGATTGGGCAAATGCAGCAAGAATAACGGATAAATTATGAAAAGTTACAGACTTTGTTCGTTTTGCTTGTTTTATCAGATTGATAGCCAACGAATAATCAGACCATTGAATATTCTCGTCGATTCTTATCCCAAATTTATACTCATTTGTAATATTATACGATGACATAGAACTCTTGAAATGACTTTTTTCAAGGAACTTTGGTGTTTGATACAAATCTTGGTGTGGAACATCAATGTTGAAGAGACTCTCCTGATATAATAAATCAAGAGGCCTAAGTCTTTCAGAATTTTTACGGAAAAGAATAAATGTTATTGCCAAATCATAAAAATCATGGAGCTTGTCGAATGACATTAAAGGTTGGTCAAGAAGAGATATACATAATTCATTCAGGAAAACAAATTTTGCATGATTGCCATCTACTTTCATGGAATAAGAAATCAATTCGATTGAAGAAAAAGTAAAATCCCAATTTTCGTTTGATGAGTGGGCAATGAATCTCATAACAAAGTCAAGAAAAGCTGGCTCTCCGATAAATGCCGAAACAATTGGCCAAAATACCCAAGTTTTCTTTTCTCCAAATAATTTATCGGGCTTTAAATGATTCATTACAAGTTTGTAAGCCTTATGAGTATTAATTTTTGCCGCTGTATAAAACACTAATGGAACAAATGAATGCGTTCTCATTGATAATGGGATCAACAAGGCTAACAAATCCATTGAAAACACACTTTGAGGTATGAAGTCCATCAATATATTAGCATGTACATGAGTTTTAGGAGATGGAATGATTTCAAGGCAGTGCAGAGTGGATATCGTGTCAATAACACTAAATACAAGATCAATATCCTCATTATTGAGTAAATGATGTAAGCTTGAGAATAAATCCTGGGAATCTTTGACCTTTTGAAAAGGTTCTTCTTCAGAAACACACATGAGCTTAACAAGTGATAGTAGGTCAATGCTTTGTTGTTTATCTTTGGTAGATATACAACAACCGAGAAGCATGGCTAAATCATTTTCGCTGAATACTGATGTGGATATTTTATGAAGAACTTGAAGAATACTCTGCCTGATTGCTTTCATTTCAGTGATGGAGTATGTTGCTAAAGAATCATTATTAAGGATAATTTCATTTTCAATTGGTAAATACCAGTTGTATAATCTTGATGCGGAAATATGATAAGAAAATGATTTTGATGCCAGAGCTTCATTCCAGTGTTCAATATACAAAACTCTTCCCCAATGCCTTGTGATTAACATAAAACTATCATCCATTGAATACCTCCAAAGAGTATAGTTGAGAAGAATCTCATCCATCAACTGTGCTTTGAGATCATAATGTGACAAATCATCATAAATACCATAAAACTTAATATATAATTGATAATTCTTGTGAATCTTATGACTCTGGCAAAGAATGTGTGATATCTGTCCAAATCCTTTGATCCTATAAAACTCCATTTGTGCTTGATTTGAAGAAGATAAAATTGAGCCAATCAATTGAATAATTGGGTATGCAAATGTGGGAACCTTTTCACCATCAATATAGTCTTTATCCAGCAAAGATAATAATGGGATAATTGTTTGAAGTTGGCCACTTTCAATAAAGATATCGAGAAATCCCTGATATACACTAGTTTTAGAATCAGATAGACTTGCAGTTGCAAAATTTGAAACATATCTCACTCCAAGATTTGCAGAGTCAATAATACATGGTGTCACTATTACCATACTACTAAACAAATCATTTGATCGAGGGCCAGCTTTGAACATGTTCTCAAACTGATCTTCAGAATTAAGAGGAAGAATCCACATGTTTCCAACCAAAGCGTTGTGATTTCCATTATCTTCACTACCACAAAAGTTAAAGGAAATGGATCCAATCAGATCAATTCTAGGGGCCTCAAAGCGAGAGCTAAATACAGAGGATACATAACCGAAAGCAGTCGTTTTCGTTTGATCAATTTCTATGCCAAAAGCAACGAAAAACCAAATATCTGTTGGAACTTTAAGACCCAAATCAACAGAGGCACATGTTGTTGGATAATTGATATGAATTGATGCATCAAGACAATCAATTGCAAAGCGTATAGATCCGCCCTTTGAACTATATATTGAACATATACTAATGGATTTTGTTGATTCATCAGATGGAACATAGACCCAACAGCCAATTGAAAAACCAGTATCAATTTTTGAAACAGGAATGTCCCTGACGATCACCTTTGGTCCATCATTTTTGCATGGAATTGTCACCGATGGCTTTGTCCTACATTTTGATACGATATCGCTCATTGTTGCAATGAACATGGAATGTAAATGTGAGAGACCTCCTTTCTTCTCATGAGGACAGAATAAAGCAATCATCTTATTCACTATTTCAAGTGAAGATTGAACTGATGATATTTTCAAGATCATACCAATTGCTTGATTTAAATAAGAGGCAGCATCATCAGTTTTAAACTTATTCACTTCAATTAAATCAATCAGAAACTCGTCAATATGACATTTATGGCATATAATAGAATTATCTTCGGAAAAACCACACAAATCATTGAAAAACTGTACCATATAAGTAAATACGTCAGTGTTATTAAATAATTTGAAAACAATGGGAATTAGGGTGGTGTTGGTAAGAATAAAATTGGGATCAGGATGAAGTTTGCCATCATTTGAAATTAGTCTGCTAATATTGTTAAAAAGATGAATATTTGGTACAATGGGGCATTTAGCATAGAAAAACAGTGTTTCAATAAACTCTCTCAAAAGGTCAACATACTCATCAGGACAAACGTTAATCATAGCATTTATATGTTCATAGTAATTATCATAAGAATTTTGATAAATTAAAGAAATTATGGATCGAAATATAACCAAAAACCCAAACTTTGAGCTATTCTTGACTAATACTCCAAGATGGTGTGAATCTAAATATTCGGCAGCAAAAAGGTGCATAATTTCAAGGATTGGTTCATTAGCTTGAATCATTCGTAAAACCTGAGAAATCTTAGAATCCTCAAGTTTAGAATACTGTAGACTCTCATAGTACTCTTTATCAAATCCATCGCAATAAATTGGCTGAGTCTGTTCACCTTCGATCTTCAATAGATCATATATCGACATCTCAACTTTTCTCATGTAACAAGTGACTTGTTAACAGCAACAGCAAGTCGTTCTAGTTTACAATGTAAAGTACAATATGTGGTTTGTAAACATATTAAAAATAGGATCACTAGCTCACAATATTGTGGGAGGTCAATTCAAAGAAATTATCAAAAAGTGGCGAGGGGTTCTGAAAAAACTGACAGAGTTATTTGAATAGAAAACCGCCAATTCAGTGATTAAAATATGGAAGACACCTTCAACTTTTTTTTGCCCTCATTGCTGAGCAACGAGTTGATCGAAGATGATTCTTCTCATTACTCCTTTTTGACCTTTGCAAGGCCGGAGATATCAGAGGCTGCTAGAATAATTGTGAGGAGTATTGGCCAAAATGGCAACCAGATAAATATAGAGTCCAAGAAGCGTGTCAAAGTTCTTATGGAGTTTTTTGGAGTTTCATTGTCATTACCAATTCCTGATTGTTCAATAATGTCTACAGCAATTGATATTTATGGAAATTGGCTTGAAGATTCTAAACTGTTTGGTAATTCTGAAAGGCAAAACAAATATCTTAGGCGAATTGTGAAACAAATATCTAATCCATTTGCTTTTAGAAACCCAGATTCTCAGGATAATATGACAAACAATTTTATACCTCTTCTTTCTCGAATTTTAGGGCTATTTAAAACTTTGGCAATGAAAAGGGGAAACGAGCTTGAAGATAAAACTTGGCTTGTATTGCTTAATACCATTTTAGGTGTTTCTGACTGCGTTTTTAAGTTTAATTATTCAAATTATGTTCCAATAGAAAAGGTATCAAACTTGAAACAGGAATGTGCCGATACAGTTTTTTCTATTATGCTTCATTGTGGAAATGAAAATATGAATGATTGGCATAGGTTCATTAAGTATTGCTGCTCATGGTGTGATGACATAGATTATGTAGTTGTATGGAACAAATACATCAATATGCTTTTTAAGTTTCTTAATTACCGCATTTATAAATTGAAAATTGAAAAAGACCCAATAATGGGTGGTAAGTATTCGGAGTCAAATAAAATTTCTGATAAAATGGTATCATTTGTGTTTCATAATATTCTACGTTCAATGGATCATCTTAAAACCACAAAAACTCCAGAATTACTGACTGGGCTATCGAGCGCAATTAACGAAGCAAAGAATACCGCTTTGTCTATCGCCACTATTTGTAACAAAGGATTTATGAAATTGAAGTATTCTGCTAAAAGTTTCTTGAAGCTATTTGGCCCCTTCTTAACTTTCGCTGGAGATCTTCCAGAAGCTTTTGATGAAGCAATTTTTATTCAAGTCGAAACCATTCTAAATGTTTTAAGTTTCTTTGATTTGACTGGAACAGAAGATTTTGCCAAAAAAGCTATATCTTACCTTATTCAAAAGGTGAATAGCCAACATATGTTGAATATGACATCATTTTTCTATCATGCTGTTTTTTCGTTTTCTCAGAATCCTTCATTAGTACCATTCATTTCCGATAATGTACTGAAACGCATTCCAACTTTCAATCCCTCAATGAGATCTAGACTAGGAGATAACTTTTTTGATTCTTTCGTTGCCCTTTTTATTTCTACAGGAGAAACATGCAGGTTTAAATTTGACATAGTTAATGCAGCATTCGAATCAGCATGGAAGATAACTACTGGTTTGCAACATAGATTCAAACTTTTATGTTTTGCAACAAATAACGGAATTGATGTCTTCCAAAAGATGAATGATTACTTCAAAAACGCGAATTTCCAAAGTATCAGTCGTGAATGGTGTTATGGCTCCGCTCTCTTGATTTTATTTGGTGCTCTTATTAGATCTAAACCGAATTTAATCACACGTGTTCTTGATTTGGGCATGATTCCAACTATTCTTGCTTCAGTTCATAATTCTGATTTAAAGGCGAGGAGTGGCTACGATAGAATTGTGATATCAGCTTTACAAATGCTCATGTCAATCATTGAATGGGCTCCAAGTGCATTTAAATATAGTGATTGTGTAACTGCTTTCTTCGAGTTTATTAATTATCTTCTAATTGAGCTTAAAACAGAATCAACGGATCCTAAAGTTACATTATGGCATCAAAAGAGGAAGAGGATTATTAATAATCTTATTAATACTGTTTTGAACAGAGTGTCAATACATATTCCAGCAATTGAGCACTACTCTCGCAAGCTATATAGTTCACCACTCATATCAGAACAATCTGTCATTGAAAGCCTTGGCCTTAAGGAATATTCTATTAATTATTTCACTATTAATAATAAGATTTTATTGAGTTTTATTGAGGGTCCAAATCGCGATGAACCACTTGCTTTCGTTTCAAGAGGCCCATTTGGAAAAGCTGTTTTTAAAGTGAATGATGATTATACATGTGGAGCACCCACCCCTCTTCTATCTACAGAAGTGAAACCATCAGAATTACCAGAATCTACTTTTATCACGCCTTCAAGCCTTCCCGTACATGGTGATCCTGCGAAGAATGCACCTCTATGTTCAATGGAAGCACTTATTAACGCTGACTCCACAATCAAAGGGCTATTTGGTCAATATTACTCTAAATGGTTAGATTGGAATAAATATGGCTACTACCTTCCCTTTGGTGAAAAAGCACCATACCAACGATTGAGAGCCATTGATTTTCTCATAACTATGGGGATTGCTGATAATGAAAATTCTAACGATGTTCGAGCTCAATTGAATATTGAAGCAGTCAAATCTGTAATAGAAAGATTTGATAAACTAGATACTCCCAATGTAGTTATGGTGCCAATTAAGCATGTTCTCCCATCAGATAAAGATTTATCTTGGAATCCAAGCCTATTCCAAAGGGCTACACCTTTGATGCAAAAGTTCTTACGTGATATTGGAGAACCCTTGGATATTTCTGGCGAAGCTGCAGAAATGCAAGAATTACCATCATTCAGAACAACAGTTCCGGTCATCCCTGTTTTGTCCTCATTTGCTGCCTTTGTTACTCCCACTATGGCTTCTGATTCTACTGGCGCCCAAGCAATATTTTCATCATATGATACATCATTTGTTAAGATTGTTTTCAATGAATCTAGTTTCAATCTTCAAATTGAACCTGAAACCAAGAGCAATTCATTTGTATTCATTGTTAAGCCAACAATTGAAGGACTATATCACGTTTGGCTTCTCCAGAAACCAGATGATGTAATTTCATCACTCGGTTTCGAGCAAACAGTTACAGCAAAGACATTAGCATACAATATATCTATCTGTATTGAGCAGTGTTTGCCAAGTATATATAAGAAACTATCCCCTTCAACAGTTAAATCTCGTAAAGAACTCATCAAAGAGCTATGCAAAGAAGAAAAAGACCCAATGTTTGCACCAATGGCAACAGGCCGTGTTCAACAGTAATTAAACGATTACCATACAATGAGTTTTCTTTTTTATATCGCTTTTAGATGTTTTCCTGATTTAACAAAACCATTAAATATGAGCGAAATGATTCTAAAATCCATAATTGTTTTAACCAAACCTGGTATTAAAGCTCCGAATTATAAATGGAGAGTTCGAAACCAGACTGGTTGCTGGGTTTGTAATTCTGATCAAATAATATCACCAAGAATTGGAACAGTTGTTAGTAATGGTATTTTTAGAAGATATTTTTATTCTTTCACTCAGAAATATGTTCCATATCCCCCTAGTTGCAACGAAGGTGATCTTTTAGATGTAGGAATGAGGCAGATAGAAGCGATTGGAGAGTACTATAGAAAATACTTAATAGAGTTCTTGAATTTTTTACCTCCTCATCTTAATCATACATTGATGTCAGCAAGATCATCATCAATGGACTCTTGCTTTCGATCGGCGGAGAGTTTTTTTACAGGGCTATATCCGCCCTCTTCACCGGGTGAAATGATAAATATTACTACAGGGACACCTGATCATGATCCAATAGTTGCTAGCTATGATAAATGCGAAGATCTTCAGCTTTCTTGGTCAAGGTATGTTAAGACATCAAATTTCTTAAAAAGAATGAATGAATCAAAACAAGTATACCAAAGTGCTTTCGAATCAATGAGAGTTGAACAGAATGATATCCATTGGATGTATATGGGAGATTGGTTAACCTCGCATTACTGTTCTGATCAGGAATTACCTGATTGGAGCTCAGAATTATTGTTTAATAGATCCGTAATGGATGCCGAATATCTTTATGGTCAGTATTTTTCATATGAATCAGGAATAGTTGAAGCCCCTTTAATGAGGATAGCTATGAAGCATATGGAATCAACTATTAATGGATCTGAAATAGTTAAATTTATGTATTTCAGTCTTTCGGATCTTGCCTTTATGTCATTATCATACTCTTTAGGCTACAGAGAATCAATTCCATATGCATCACATATTGCACTTGAGATATGGCAAAACAAAGACCAAGAACCAATAGTACGTGCAACTATCAATGGGAATTCCATTTTCTCAATGAAATACACATCATTTAAGATGCTGTTTGCCCAAAAAATCAACAGATACTGTCTTGAGCTCTAGTTGGATTTTATATAAACCAGATACATTAAATGTCCGAAAACGAGGGCATCAAATCCAAAAACAGAGTTAAAATTGCTGTTATAAAAAGTTGTGAATATTGGGAAAAGGCCAAAGTATCCATTTTTAATAAATTCCGCCTTGTTTTTCCTCATCCTGAAAATGAAGGAATTAAAACTGCCGATCCTGTTTCAATATCTTTTATAGACTACGAGGAAATACTTTTAGAGCATGTGCAACTCGGATCTGATCCGTACAACAGACCTTTCCTTTTTATTTATACATTGTGTATTCCTGGCAATAAGGAGATTGATCAATCAACAGCCTCAGAGATAAACAAATGGTTTTTGAAAAGTGAAATGGCTGATTTTTGTCTTTTAGTTTTAGTATTTCAACAATCTCCCCCACTATTTCAGTCTCTTGTTAACATTAATAAGAGTGCTTTAATAGGCGGATCATCAAAAGAAGATTGTGTTATAGTGCTCTCATGTCAGCCAAAGTGGAAAAATGGCGATCAAAACACAGAATATCTGAAGTCATTTTTCTCAGACAGGATTACTAGTGAATACCTGAAATGGTATGAAGAAGTTCAATGTACAATCGAAAAGGGCATTCGAAATAGTCCCAAAAACGAAAAATTATTGACATGGAACTATTTGATGCATTGTTTTGGGGGCTATTTCGATACAGCCCTTCAGGGTTTCTTAGAAAGATATGATTATATAACAAATAATCAGATTGAAAAACTTGAAACATACTTAAAGTATTGTATTGATGCTTGCTCTATTAGCAAAACTCCAAAACTATATGATAATACATATGATTCATGTGCATTGTTTTCTCTGCATGGGGCAATGGCAATATATTTGTCTCAGCATGATATGAAATCTCTGACAGACATGTTTTTCAAGCATATTGGTTTTCTCAGAACAATATCAATAACAAATGAAGATGAAATAAGAATTAATAACTGGACAGAAAGGGAGATTTATAGCATTTTGGCTCTCTTTTCAATTTCTGAAGATATGTATTCTCAAGCAAGATTGCTTGTATGTCTTCTTTTGCTAAATGTTCACAAAAATGGAAATGAAGCAACAAATCAGTTTTCCGAATTTGATTATTTGCTTCAACAAAGGTCAGAGAGTGACGAGAGACTTCACTATTCTTCCATTATTGTTTCTTCAATATATTATACTTGGGCAACAGTGACTGGTCATAGTTGCAAGGATACAATTTCTACTTTTAATGGATGGAAATCTTTTTGCCTTTCAAGTGATATAGGTTTGAAAAAAGCAATAGAAAAACTGGATTATACAATGATTGGTTCTTTATCATCATTATTACTTAATGACAAATCTGTTTATTCGAATAAAAATGGAATAATTGATCGACTCTCTACCATTAAAGGAATTCCATCAGCAAGAAATCCATTTTGTTTGGGATTCAGATTTTCCAAAGAAATGTATTCGATATCCGTTCAAATCGATTATCCATGTGAGTTTTCCTTTAAAGTAATCATACCAGAATGGTTAAAGAGTTATCCAAATGGTTTAAATGTTAAATTTATTAATTCTGAAGGAGAAATTGTTAGTTTTCCAAATACAACCAATGAAATATCATCAGTTTCTGTTTTGGCATACTTTTCAACACATGGAAAATGGAGAATAATTGGATTAGAAGCTATTTTTGGGGACTATACTATAGAATGGAGTATTCCAAACAAATTCTCATCTCTGTCTATCTCTGTATTACCAAGGAACGATCCCAAAGTTGATATAAAATTCCCAATTCTATTTGAAAAGGGACAAAAGCTTCAAATGCAGGTTGAACTCGATTATTCCTCCACATGTTCAAAGGTTATCCAAACCAGGATCATTAGTGAATCGCATTTTCTTGAGATTCTTTCACAATCAGGTGTAGCATTATTTAATGACGAATCAATTGACTTTGAGTTTGATGAGAATTTTCTACTAACCTTTAAGTTCAATGGAGAACAAAAAATTCCTTCAATGAAAAAAGTTCGGTTTAGTTTGTCATTTATACTTTATGAAAAACATGGTTGTTCTTTAATATCTGTTAAAACACTCATTAACAAGAAAGAGTATGTTTCAAAATTTGATTATATATTGTCATTCCCAATTGAACTCAAGGCTAGTATTATTAGTGAAAGTTCACAACAAATTGAGTTTATTAATAAATCTGATACCATAATTAGTATTAAGCATATTACCATCGGAAATCAAATCGCCAAATTTGGAGATATTCACCCATTATCATCATACAGAGTTATAACCCAAAGTATTTTATCTGATAATACGCAAATAATGGCCAACTTTGTTGATAAAACTGGTCATTCTGTATGTTTTGATTGGTCACTTTCTGAGTTGCAAAAGAATATCGAGTATGAGTTATTGGATGACATTATATATATGGGGAAGTGTTTTCATATATGTTTTGATTTGCCTCCATGCTCATATAGGTTTTGTCCTTCTGCATTCATAGTAATTGGTTGCATATCTCAGAATCATTTTGACGGAGGAAAGGTTAAAGTTGGTTTTCTCCCTCTATCATTTGGGAAACTTGAATTGCCTGTACTTTTTATCAATAATGAAAAATACTATTTCAAAAACCCAATCATAAGTGTTTTAATAGATGATGATGTTTCTATGTTTCCAATTATTCACACTTCATAAATAATTCTTTTTTATTTCTATTTAATAACTTACTAAATCACTTTTTGATGTTTTCATACTTTGATTTTCTGATCTTTTTGTTTTCTCTTCTATTCGGCACTTGAATAAATTCTTCTTCCATTACTTCCTGATTTTCAATATTCTCATTAATTTGTGGTTTTACAATGTTATGATCTAAAAACTCTTGCATTTTTCGATATAACAAAAGACGACTATCTTCAATGCAACATATTACTAAATCATTATTATCAAAATTGTCCAATGTACAATTGGGATCAATAAACATAATCTGGTCATCAATTATTTCAACAGATAAAACATTTGATTCAATTAACTTACTGATTCCATAATTAGATAGGGTAACTGGCCTTTGGGACTTAGTGACTGTCATATTGCACCTTTTTACCTGCTTTTTATCGAAATCAAATATGACAATTGATTCATCAGAAAAAGCAATCAAATTCGATGATATTGAAGAGATACCTTTACAATCATCCAAATGAAAATATTCATAACTCTTATTCGATTTAATAGAATAAAGATAAATAGTATTCTTCGATAAAAAAAAGAAAATGTCATCAATGATATCTGTCACACATGACACTGTGTTAAACGGCTCAATGTTACTCATGAATACTCCAGAGCCAAATTGAATTGGAAGCATAAAACTCATTGTTGCACCAAAAGTACGAAGTGTTTGTTGCTTGTTCTGAAATTCATACAATACATTATCGATCAGTATAAAAAAGGATGGGAATAATAAAGCCGAAGAAAATGAATGAATTGATTGAATTCCTCGATTTCCAATAATGGGAGTATCAACAATAATCCTTTTTTTGATAATATCTTTCACAATAATACGTGTAGAAAAAGCTAAAACTAGAAAAAGACCATTTCTATAATCGAGAAGATTAGCATTAACTATAGATTCCTTATTATTACACTGAAATTCATCGATAGGGCCTGACGCTCCAATAATAAAACTGACTGCTTTTGAATCAGTATATATAACATAACCTGATAAATTTGATGAGAGTGAGTATTTATAGCCCTCGTTAAACAAATGTGCAAAATTGCTTATATCTTCAATGTGGTATCTTGAGAATTCGACTCTTTTTGGTCTCAAATCAGATTCAACAATCTCCCTTTGGAACCCTGATTCTTGAACTATTTCAATTGGAAATTCCCAGATTTCATTAATGTTTGTGATTACAAAAGAGTTCATATCATCATTTTTCATTGAATATGAGTATAAATAAGCGGTCCATGTATCAGATGCTGGAAAAACCCTATCTGGCACAAATGAGCATGGATTCTCAGTTGGATACAAAGATATCATATGCAAATAATTCCCATATTTCATAATCATTATTGGCATAGTAAGAGAAACAAAAAAGACACATTCTTGTCGGGGATCAGGTATTTGATATACATTTATTGTTTCTTGAGGAGAATCAAGATTAATATAGTGCATTTGAGGAGTCAAATCTTGTTGTTGGCACATTATCAAACAAAAGTGTTTCCATAAACCATAAAGTCGGGTAATTTCACCATTAAAATTCCTTAAACTCAATGATTTATCATTGTATATATAAAGATTAGATCCTTTTGAATATAAAATCTCTCCTGCTGATGTAAAACAAAACTTTCCTACTTCTTGATCAATGAGGTTGAATACTACACGATTATCTTCATTAAAACTAATGCAATATAAATCAGAAGTATTGGAAATTGCTAGGATTTTGGAAAAATAATCACATTGGGCATTTACACCAATAATACTAATGTCATCAAACTTTTTTCCATCATTATTAATTAAATTTTCGTAATCATTGCGAACTAAATCATAAATTAACAATTTTTCTGTATTCAAAATCACCAAAAAGAAACCATCCCCTTGTTTTAAAAATCTTAGGGCAGCAACATTAGAAATACTAATCGTATGTTCTATTTTAGTTTCTATGTTTTCAACAGGAGATAAATCGCAAATTTTAATTTCGTTTTCAGAATAAAAAGCACCCTTTTTGAATTTTGGTATAATATCAAAAACATTATTGATCATCCCTGGAAATTTATACGTATTCTGATCTAATCCACTTGATAAATTAGTAATAATGTCATTTCTATTATCATCTTCAACAAACCAGCTAGATTCTCCTTCCATAAAAATACCTTGACGATTAAATATTTTTAAACCAGGGTAGATTTCTTGAAGACCTCCTCGGTTGCTTGAGAGGCGAAAAAGAACTTGTATACACCAAGCGCTATGGCAACAACGCATATGGATCCGCCTCCTATAAGAACATAGTTCATTATAGAGTTTTGTTGATTCTCAACTTCTCTTGTAATGATATACTGAAGTGCTGGTGTATTCATTGTTGATGAAAAAGAGTTAGGAGTTTTCAAATCAATTTTGCCTAAAGAAACACCATTAGGACTCAATGGTGTTACAGTTAGCTTTCCTGAACCAGGGATTACGGCAGTGAAACTAATGAACTGAGTCAAAATAGGTGCAGTCCCCCATCCGTAATTAATTGAAGTTCGGTTGGAATTCCAGGTCTGGTTTGTATTTGCCACTATTCCACCCACACAAAGTAGCATTTTTTGAGCATTTTCAATTGAATTTTCATCAAAAGAAACAATGGCAATAGATGCAGTTTGATTAATATCCAGTTCCATCTCAAAAATAAATGATCCGATCTTGTATTGATTATTACCAATAAATCCTGTTGCCATTTTTGCCTTTTCGGTATTCACAATGAATACATTGCTTCCTTCATCTCCCTTCCACTCAATTTCACCCATAGTTATTGGATATTGGTCTGTATTATTAATTGAAGGATGAGAAAGCTCTTGAATTGTCGTATTTCCAGATTCAATGTATCTTCTTTGAAGCCGAGCATTGAAATTACATGAACTCTTATATCCTGTTGGTGTGTAGTAAACTGTTTGAAGCTTATTGATTTCATAAAGCTGAGAAATTGGAATTACATTAGTTACTGTATATGGAGATGCCTTAACATAGAAATTCCTAAACAAAATGGCAGCGACTTGAGAAAAAGCAATCTTTGTGGGGTTGATTGCCATAGAAAAGTAACCATTGTGGCTATTGTTATACTTTTTTTGATCATAAGAAAACTGATAAATTGCATCCCAATCTTGGAATGAAGCATATGATGATAACATGGGGAACATCTCCTGGTTGTATTCACTTGGGAATGGATGATCATACTCTGATATTGTATAGGGTTTATTTTCTACTTTGTACTGTGCAAGTCCTCTAAGTGTTGATGAAAGGGGACTTTTAACCATTGGAGTATTTTTGATGGTAAAATGATTACTATTCCATTCGAATCCAGGCTCGAAAGCAGGATGTTGCCAATAAGAGTGCATGTCAACAAAATCAGATATTGTGGAAGCTCTTAATGCACCAAAATTTCCAGCATAGGAAGCTTGAGTATCAGTAATCAAGGATATAACACTTAGATTCTCTTTAACATACTTTTGTAACCTAACATGTGTATCATTCTCTGTTTGAATCAATAAGAGACGGAAATCAGCTTGAGATAAGGTTGGAAAACTAGAATTGGGCAAGCCGATTGTATCAAGAGAGGTTGCGGGGACACTCTTAACATCAACTCCTTTATACAAAGAAAAGTTAGTCATTTGAATAATGTGTGGGGTATTGGCAATTGAGCAGCCAAACCTTACAGGCCCTGGAGGATTCTTTCCATATGACAACGCAACTCGATGAGTTTCCCATGTGGTATTAATATCAAACCTAGTAGATGAGACTACAGTCCATGGATTAACTTGCTCTTGAAAAGAGCACCCGATTGATTCTCCAATTGAAGATTTGGCACTGAATTCAAATGTATAGGGAGTATTTTCCTCCAAAGGTAAACTCAAATAGTAAAATTGGTATGCCCAACTGTATGATCCCTCTTCCCCAATGGATATATTGTAATGTTTTTGAGGCGAATCGACAATAGAAATATTATAGTCCTTCCCATATTCAAACTGGAATGTTGGCTTAAGGTTATGAAGTATATTTGTGATATTAATAGGAAATGGATTCCATTTGTTTGTCAAGTCGGTAATTGATGAATACTTCTTTTTCAAATATACCCTCCATTTGGCAATTAAATCATTTTCAAACACCGAGTTATTAATCAAATCTCGATATTGATTAACTAATTCAATAGTGTTTTCATTGTTAAGCTCAACAAAGGCAACCATTGGATCTTGTCCAAGCATATAACCTGTGTAGTTATTCATTGTGGTCAAAAGATCCCTTGCATACTCTTCTTGGTACTTAATATAAGGTTCATAAAACCTATCAAGCCCTTTTCCATATTTAAATGTAGTCTTTAGCTCACCAAGGCCCGGATACTCCCTTGAAACGTGTAAGTTAATATTTGCATAAATTCCATACTTCTTTAGTTGATATAGGAAATAATTCAATTTATCAATGCTTTCTGGGCTCAATGCAGATTTATTAGCATTCCATATATCTCTATTATCCATATGGTGAAATCTCAAAATGTTCATTCCGAGCTGCGACATTCGTTTAGCGATTCCTTCTGCTTCTGATTTCAATGGAAAAGCATCTGCAAAACATACATTAGTTCCATAGAATCTTACACGCTCTCCATTCTCATAATGAAAGTGACCTTCTTTGATTACAACTCTCCTATCTGCAACTTTGTTTAAAAATGAGGCATCAGCTAAGTTTTCATAACTGGAATTCTTGGAATCAATGATGAATGGAAAGAACTGAGATATGAAAACAAGTAAATACAACATATAAAAATATGGTTGGTAAAATGTAGTGAGATTAAATTTTAGTCTTGTTTCCTGTGATGGAACGTGCAAAACTGGAGCAATATTATGCAAATTACAACAAACACTGCGAAGATGGCAAGGTAAATCATGAAATAAAGAGTTCCATCGGAAGGAACATCTTGCTCAGCTCTTAAGACAATGGAAAGTTTTTCTGTTTGGGCTGGACATTCAAACTTAAGCTCACAGGAATCAGCATCAGCAAATCGGAAAGTGTAAACAAAATAGTCCTCCTTTGTTGTTGGATTTCCTAAAGATACTGAAGCATTTTCTCCAGATACAAAATCGTGTTGTGAAACTTTCAAGCCTTGCTTTGAAGAATAAAGCACAAAGTGCATTTTTTCGGCTGGTTTAACGCCTAAAACAAGAGGAGTATCACACTCAAAACTATAAAAATGAGGATTTTCGTCAAGAATGAACTGCTGAATAGCAATACAGGATGTAGCAAATAACAAGAACATTTGATGAACCGTTGGGGAAAAAAAGGGAAAATTATTATCGTATTTTTACCATTTTTTACCCCTGACTGGTAGAAGTGTAAAGACGATATTGTTCATGTAAATCAACTTTATGATCACCCCTAATGTTATTAATCCTGTTTCTTATGGCTATTCTCAACCTCGGCCCATGAAGCCAGTTCCTGCTACGCAAATTCCCCCAAGAGGTCATAGATCTCACCGAAAGCCGAAAGAGAACCTTATTTCCAAAAAAAAGACAACCGAGGCTAATTGTCCTGTTTTAAACGAAATGATTGCCTTTGACATATATATGTATCACTCAGAGCTTCAAAAAAATAAATTTGAAGATAAAAACATTGAGTCATTTAATAATCGGAGAATCAGGGCTTCCAAGCAATTTTTCGAATACATTTTATCGCCCCCTGAATCATTATACATGCCAGAAATTCCAGAAGTAGCAGAATTTGATCTTTTAACTCCCCATTCTGACTATTCTTTTCAGACAATACCTGCCTCAGTGTTTCAAGTTAAGAAATTAGATATAACTGATGATATTCCACAGGATATAAGCCCATTTGTTATGAAGGAAGATGATTAAAAATATTATATTTTTTACAATCTAATTCTTGATGGAAGCTGGAGATAAACAAGAATATGATTCATCTTTCCCGTCTAGTATCATTATTAACTCTTTGTGCTCTTTTCCAAGTTGTTTTCTCATAGTATTGCATGACTTCCTGACAATCTCAACAAGACCAATAACAGAAGGGCTGATTGAACTTGAAGAAACTGATGTCAGTTTCAGTGTTAATTGCTGGTTTAAAACAAGTATTTCTTCCATGAATGAAGATATTTGCCTTTGATATATGTGAAGCGCTTTCTTAATAATAATCTCGAGTCTTGAAAAACTAACACCAGCGAGTTTTGGAATTGGTTCAACAGATTCTTTTGAATTTTGGTACAGATTGTCAATGAAAACTTGTAGCAAAGCAATTAATTTGGCATATTCTGCTTGGTTAATATTTGAATTCAGGTTTTTTGTCTGACTGACATGATTAGAATTGTCCTTATAATTCTTTTGAGCTAAAAACAATCTCTTCTTTGTTTCTGGAATATAAACATCTTTAATAGCTGATTTATATGATGAAAATAAGTTACCTACAGACGTTCTCAATAGTAATATATCTTTTGAAAAGCTTCCAAAAGCGAATCTAAAAAGATTAAAAACTCGATCTACTTCAGAAGAGTACCTTTCGTTGATTAATAATACCATTTTGGTTATTTGCCCAAAAAACTTTTCCATTTTCAGCTTCAAAAGATTTCTGCTGTTTTTGGATGATAATTCAAGATTATTGCATTTCTTGGTAATCATTGAGATATCTTTTTTCAGTTTCATATTAAGAGTGGTAAGTTTTCCAATTTCATCTTGTAGATACAAAATTTCATCATCTCTTTCTCCTTCCGATTTATTGTTAATCTCTGATATGGTTGATTGGAGTTTTAAGTTTTCTTCTTGAAGCCTCAGAATCTGTTTCTTAAGACTATCTTCGTTTGAGATTAATCTTTGAGAAGAAAATAGTAATGGAGATACAACAGAAGTTTTTGGAGTCAAAATTTCTGATCCTTCTTTGTTGAAGGGAGATATTGAAACTGTCTTCATACTCTTTTCTTTAAGAATTCTCAATTCATCAGTAGTAGCAGATAGTAAAGATTGAATGGAATCTTTTTCGTCTATTAATGTAAGAATCTTGGAATTCAATTCCTTGATTTCATTTGCTTTGTCCTTTAAAATTGTATTGATTTTGTTTTCATATGTATTCAATAGTTCTTTTTGTTTAGACTTAAGATTAACTATTTCTTCATCATGCTTGATGATGGGAGATGCACCAATACTTGTTTTTGTTGGCATTTTAATGGGCTGTTCAAGATCGTTAATCTGGTTCTTGAGATCTTCAATTTCTAAAAGCAATTGTTGGTTTTCTCCTCTGAATTGGTTTAATAACTCTTTGGTTAGATTGATTTCGTTTTCTTTATCTCGTAATTGGTTTTGAAATACTTTTTGCTGATTTTCAAATTTGGACTTGAGATTATTCAGTGTTTTCCCTAATTCTTGATTGTTTTTCAGGGATTCATTCAAATCAAGCTTTAGTTTTTCGTTTTCATTACTTAAATCATTCAACCTTTGGTTGGTAGTTAGTAATTCGGTTTCCAAATCATGATTAATTTTGTCTTTTTCCTTGTTTGATTCTTCAAGAACAGCATTATTATCCTTCATTTCATTGTTATTTTCCCTCAAATCATCCAATTCGGAAATATTTTCATTTAGTTGTGCATGAAGCATTTCAAGTTCTCTCCTTATTTCTTTCTCAACATTCTGTGATTTCTCATTAGACTGAATATACTCTTTCTTTAATACTTCAAATTCTTCTTCTTTCTTTCCTAATAACATTTTATGGTTATCTAATGATGATACTAACTGGTCGCATAAGTTAGCGGATGATTGAGATTCATTTTGAAGTTGCTCATTTTCACTTAACAATCTTTTAACTTCTATCTGGAGAAGAGAATTTTCTTTTGAGAGTTCATCATTTGCGTTTGTTGCTGCTTCGAAAGCTACTATTAACTCCCCAAGGTTACTGAAACCACCATTCTCGTTTCCAAACAGAGAATTGCTCGGAAACAGGCTACTATTCTGAACGGATCCATCTTGCGCATTTTTCATGTTATCATATTCAACTTTAAGGCTCTTGAATGAATTGGCGATTGTGTCTTTATCAGCCAAGGCTCTATCTCTAGATTCGATAAGCTGCTTGTTCTCTAATTCCATATTTTCAAGCCTTGTTTGCAGTTCAACAATTTGAAAAGATGAGACCGCTTCACTTTCAAGATGATGCGACGCTTCTTGTAAAACAGTTGCCTCTCTGGATTCCCTATCCCCAAGTTCTTTCCTAATTCTTTCGTTTTCAATTCTTAAACTATTAATTGTAACCATAAGTTCCTTATATTTTTTCTTCTGTCCCTGGTATTTCATTTTCAAAGTAAAATTCTCATGCTGAACTTCTTCGAGTTTCCTTTTATACTCTCCAACTAATAAAAAAGGAGAATTGGCAACTCTTGGAGTCCCCGCAAACGATCCGTCATCAATAAATGATGATTCATTTGATGTGTGTGACATTAAAATTATTAAACGTTCGTTTAATTTTTTACTCAGAGTAGATAACGAAGGTTTCAGTGTTGATTTCGAGGATTGTCGATCCACAATTGCAAAACTGAAACAAACCTATCAGTTTGGCACTGAGAACAAGAGTCGGATTATAGAATGGATGATAGACATATTCTTTGTTCAAATTCATGGATTTTGTTTGTCGATTATTTCGGAACATTCTGATCCTATACTTGCGTAGAGGCAACCAAAAATCTTGTTTCTTTGATGAAAACGAAAAAATCATTGAACCAAATCTCATGAATCCTTTACTGGACTTCTTGCAACGACATAAGAGCTTGGATAATATGTAAGAAGGAATAGCTTGTTTCCTTAAACCATCTCTTGATCTTGAATAACAATAGTTGTGGCTTCTACAGTGGAAAATATGTTTCTTCTCCTGAATATTAAACACCTTAAGCATGCAGGAGAATGATTTGGCCATCAAATAATTAACAGACTTTTATATGGCCAAATAAAAAGAGGATTTGTGATAATATTATTTATTTGAATAATAATTCTAACGCTTTTTATCGTTTTGAGCTTATACAGTAATTTATCAGAATCACAGGAAACTAATGTGCTCTTCTGAAATCTCTAATGATGCAACCATTTTAATGACTGTTTGTGATGTTACCATTGAAACCCCAGTTCCAATTCCTCCAACGAATCCTATAAAAGCCATTACTCCAGTGGAATAAAACAAGCAAGCTTCGAAATGAAAGTCAAACACCAACTTGGTTGCGAATCTATAAACTTCCGAGACTCCAAGTAAAGCAGCGAGCGTAAAACTTGGAATTACATGGCCGATCATCCATAACTTCTCACCATGATATATCATTAAGCCAGTTCTTATTTGAGAAACAATGCACACAAATGCTGAGAAAACGACCACAGTCTGAATGATAAATAGTTCATCAAGGTCAATTTCCTTTAGAAAATATTCATATATTGACTCTTTTAAAGGAGAAAGAATTCTAAATCCAATAATTTCGAATAAAACAAACAGAAAAAATTCCCTCGGTTTCCATTCTGTCCTTTCTTGAGATATAAAATTCTTATTGGATTCTTTCAGTTTAGACGGGAAACTCTCGGTTAATTTGCCAATTCCGTTGCTGATAATAGATATAGTAAATGAAAAGAAAACCATCATAACAATAGATAATAAGAAACCAATAGATCTTGATGAGTGGAAATATATCACACTTAATGTATTAACAAATGAGTATGGCATATTAAAAAAAACACTTGTTATAAGTGAAGGTATAATCAATGATGAACTGGAAATTTGCTCTCCAAAAGAACGGGATATATCAGCTCTCCACACTAATGATGGAACTAAACCCATTAAAGTTATCATAAACAATTTGATGGGGTTATACTCTGAAGAAAAATGAAATACAAAAACCAGAAATATACATGATATAAGTTGAATCCCAAAAGTTGCAATATGAAGTTCAATATTTAAAAACCTCGGATGAATCCATATATTAAAAATGCGAGTTCTTTTGTTTTCTGATGATTCAAAAATGCACCTTACAACAAGAAAAGCAACACCAATTGATATTATGGATAACCCCATGACAAAAAAGACAGATACAGAATACTGATGTGGGTCATTAGAAACGGTTCTATTCAGATATTCATAGGAAAAAGTTATATTAAATTGGCTTTTGATCGAAATATCATGTGCTTTTGATGGGACAACTTTGAAGAGATCGCCCAAAGTAAAATGATAGTGTGTATAAATCATTGAGATATTCCCATTCACAACAAAAAGAGAAGAATTTGTGGAATAATCATCATAATAAAACCGAATATATGCATCTTCTTTAGCAAGTGCTAAATAATCTTTATAAGCATCGTTATCAATATTATATATACAAAAAATTACATTAGTATTATTCCTAAAATCAATTATACTCCTTCTTTCATGAAAATGAGGCAAAATTGCGCTTTTAATCGGATTAATACAATCATGGAACCCTGGAACTTTTTGGGACCAAAAAGGGTTCTTTTTGCAATTCGCCCCCCCAAAATATATATCTGGAGATTTTTCGCTTGTGTGTATGACTAGGAATATCAGAAAAATGCCTACCATACATATGTTGTGCCAATGAAGACTAAACAATATCTCATACAATTTACTGGATTGATTGTCTTGGCTTTTGCTTAGGGATTATGAATGGTTTGATGATGGTTCCACTTTTAGTAAGTGTCTTCATAAGTGGAGATTTGGGCTTATTAGCATTTTCCATGAATTGAATCTGATCATTATCTTTGTTTTTCTTTTGCTTAAGAATCGATTCAATGTGTTCTTTCATTAAAGCATTTTCCGCTTTTAGTCTATTATTCTCTTCAATTAAAGACTGCTTTTGTAGGTCAGAATCGAATGGCTTTTCTTCGTTAATCTTTCTACTTGTTGCTCGTTCAATTGAAGCTAATTGTTCTGTTTTCATTTGAGTGAGGCTGTGTCTCATTTTATCAACAATACCCATTGGCTTTCTTATTGAATCTTCCATTTGTTGGCTGATATAATCTGTTTCTTCAGTGATTTTGTCAAGCTCTTCTTGAGAAGCAAGCAATTTCTGAAGCAATTCATCTATATTATTATCTCCAAAATGATCTAGTTGTTGGATTTTATCTTTCAATTGAGTAATGGTGCTTTCATTCTTTGCTTTCCAATGAACAAGTTGAATATTACTCATTTTCTCGTTTTCAAGAGATGATTTCAATTTTTCTATTTGAATTTCTGTATTAAAAAGCAATGTGGTTGCATTTTTCAACTGCTTCTGAAGTTCATCATTCCGCAATTCTGAATCAACTCGATTTGTCCAATATGACATATTAATATCTCGTCTTTCATTTTCATAAGAAATAGTCTTTTTTCTGAACATTCTCTTCAGAGCAACATCATTTAAACATCTCATAATTCGAAGTTTTTGAATATCTTTCTTTAATGATGAATTAGTTGTTTGAATTATATCAAGATCTTTCGGATTGAATACTCTTGAATTGCTTTGTCTACTTATGGAGCTATTTTCAAGCTTTATCTCTTTTGCTCCATTAACTTTTTTTATCACATTATTAATTACACTCCTTTTTTTAACCACAAAATCATTTTTTCGATATACTATTTCCGTTTTTAAGTCGTTAACAAGGTGAACATATTCATTATTTATGTTGTTGGTAATTTGATGGTCAATCATACTCTGATTTGATTTGATTTGATTTAGCTTGGATTGATACTGATTAATTACCAGAAATGAGGGCTCGAATCTAAAAAGAGACTCATATGCAAGCCATCGTTGGTATCTTTCCCGAATATATTGCGAATATAGTTCTAGCAAATAGATTTCTTCTTTATTCCGAGTATTAATCAATGAGCTATCATGAAGAAATCCCGACCATGTTGTAGCTAGATCTTCAAGAGAACCTGTAGAAAAAGTTTTAAAAGAAGTTGATAATCTTGCACATGATTCTTCAAACACTGAAGAATCATAAATTGTTGTGAAAGTACCGTCGTGGTTTCTCCTTTCAAGTGTTGAAGAATCAAGATTATCGAAAACCATATTGACAATCCGAGCAATACAATACTTAAGTTCTTCAAAAAAGAGCGAATCTGCTTTTTCTGGTTTATGAGACATTGTTGGATTAACGAAGCTGCTGTTTTTTCTAATCAATTGACGTAATGAAGGTCTCAAAGCAGCAGAGTTCTTTTCCAAAGCTCTCCCGAATTCATATTCGATAACTTCATATTGTTCATTAACATATTTGATTTGATCAGATAATATCATGAGATCAATTTGCAACTTTGTCCTATCAATAATACTAATAAGCTGTTTATAATCAACGAATGCAATTTGGCGATTTAGATTATCATCCGCATATTTGGGATTCAATTTAACAATAACATCATTCCAACTAGTTTGTCCATGTAAATAAATTTTTTTATTGATTGATATCACAATGCTCTTTGTTTCCATCTGGTCAATAACGCTTTTTGAAAGCAACAACAAATAAAAAAACTTATAATAATAATGTGTAATAGAAACTTTCATAAAATCGATTGAAGCTGTTATTAATTGATAACTCTCCATTATCGAAACGCCTTTCATTAAGTGAACAGCTTCTTCAACTGCTTTATCAATTGATGAAAATGAAGAAGATAATTCCAAACGATCTAAATCAGTGCTATCAAAAAGAAAATGATTTTGCCACGTTGGAGTATATGAAAAGCTAGACAAAATTGGGGTTCGATCATTTCTATTGATATGTAATAATTTCCATAATTGTTTCAAACTATTCTCAAATAAATTTTGATCTAAAGCAGTTATGGAAGTTGGATTCTTAATTCCAGATGAAACTTCGTTAATTGATGCTTCAAAGTGATCGAGAAGAGAAAGTATAGTTATTTCGAGACGGTAAAAATAATACGAATACTTTTCGCTCATATATGATGTAGAGATATCAACCTCCTGTGAATTCGGTATTCTAAGCAAATCGGCATCCATCTTTGCAAAAACCATTGATTCCATTTGAAATCTCTGAGAATACAAACTATCATAAACATAAACCTGCTTTTGTTCCAAAGAACATTCAAACCTAATCAATGATAGAATGAGAAAACGATAATAGATAAAATCCCTTAAGTTCTTCATAACCGGATTCTGGATGGGCTGAGGGGTATTAAGCATATAAGAATAACACTCAAGAAACGAAGGTACATAAAAAAAATGCTCTATCCTTCCGGCATCATTAATTAAACAATGATCAGCAATCGGTCCTATTATGAATGTATCAACAAAAGAATTGCTTTGTAAAATACTTTTTTCAAGGTTGCAAATATGAGCGATTTCATATTTGCATATAGTTGAAACAAATGAATCGATTAAATGATTCATATATTCATCAGCAGAATTAACAGTGAATTTTTGTGATACAGGATCAACCAACCCAGATCTCATTCTGTTTTTAATAGTACCAATACAATTTATATAAATGTTTTTCTCCTTGATAATTTGTTGATAATCTCTTAAGCATGTAGTGGAGTTATTAAATAACTGTGGAGCAACAAATTGTTTGGTAAATTGTTGGTGATTTTCATTTTGTTCACCATTATCTATATCGGTTAGAAAAACATCTGTTTTTTTTGTTGTTAATTCAAATAATTTAACAACAAGAAAAGAATTCATTATATATGTATTAAACAATGTTGATGAAAGCAATATACTATTATGCAACACTTGGAACTTAAGTAATTTGGTTATACTACTAAAATCACTAGAACCAAGTAATGGTTTGATTGAAGCAACAGAGCAAAAATTAAATGAAAACTCCTCGAATTCTGTTAAAGCAAAATCGATAACTTTGTCATTACTTGATGGACTCATATCTAATACATCTTTTAATTTCGAAGTTAAAAATGGAGACAATAATACGCTTCTATCTGTAATGGATAACTCATCACATTGACCATAATACGAAAACTGAAGAACATCAGTTAAAAATATTTCTTCTTGTAGACTCCAACATAATAATAGGAATTTTCTTATTGCCAAAACATATCTCAATTTCCTTCCCTCATTCATTCCCTCAATCAAACTTTCCAAAGAATCAATACGATTTACAATTACAGACTGAAATAATGAGTTAACTGTGTCAGATAAAGAAAAATGGAATGATGATGAAGGACGAATATAGGGAAAAGATATTTGATGTGTCATGAAACAATTTGTTATTTGATTATAAACTGCTAATTCGATAAAATAAATGAATTTCAAATCCTTGATATCAAGAGACTCAGATAGGCCGATGGACACACTCTGAATCATATCTAGAATTCTTGTGATATTGTTTAGGGAAGGATATACTTCAAAAGGAGATATTGGAACACTCTCAGGATATGTTTGATATCGCTGAATAACCTCAGAAACCATTATGGGTCTTTTAAATAAAGGAATTATGTCACATATCCTACTACCAATTTGTTGCTCATTTAAAATTTGGGAATTAACAAAAAAACGGGCAATTTCAGATTTTTGTTGATACATTTTTATAGCCATCTCATAAGATATATGAAATGTCTTATATAAATGAATGTCAACGCATGGTATTTCGTATATATACTGATCCATTTGTTGTAATACTTCAATTTTTTGAGTATGATCATAAACCTCCGACAAAGCCTGTATCAATCCTTTTTTAGCGTTAATAAACCTAAACTCAAATTCAAAAAGAGATTCTACAATTGATTCCCTATCCAATAGATTCTTTTTTTCGCCCAAAGACAACTCTATTCTTGTTGAATAATATGATGCAATTCTAATGATTCTATCCTTAATTTTATTATACTCAACAAGTGCATTATCAAACAACACTTCGGTATCTTGATCATAAATCACGAATATTTGAGGGTAAGATTGGTTGATCCTAACAATATAGTTATTTGGATTTCTCAAAAACTCAAAATAATTTAATAGAGATAATATGGAATTTGAAAGAAACCTCATGTGAGCATGTCTAAGCTGCATCCATGATCTTACTTTAAACTCAGGAACATTAGAACCATAAAACCTTGTTTGCTCCCTTATCCCACTTACAATGTCTTCTTTCCTAAGTTTTAATGTTTCAAGAACTCCCATAACTTTTGGATCAATAGGAATTTGTGTAATGACCGAGTTATAACATAATGAAGAAAGGGTTTGGTTCTTTCTGGAAATATTTGAGGATACAATTTTATATTCATATGTATCTGATTTGAATGTATCCATTATACTCATAAAAACAATCTCTGATTCATAAACATATTTTTGGCCATCAGATTCCATGAGAGATGACTTTATACAGAATCTTTGTGCAAGTCTATATAGTTCTTGATCTAATAGCCCTGGATCTGATGGATACAGAAATGAATATGTCTGAGAAAAATCCTTTTGAAATGATTCTTGGACTAATGAAAAAAAGACAGAAAGAATATGAGCCCGATATGAAACTTCAAAATGGGATAATACTCTCAGCACTTGTTTTATATATGATTCCCTATTCCTTTTGTAAAAACTTGATCTGATATTCAGAAGCAAGTCACTTACATTATAGGTCGACATTGTTGAAACTTTCAATCTTTCCTTACCTTCTTCACAATGACTTATATGAGTTGATACAGAATTCATGAATGAAGGAAATGATTTAGAATAAAGACTGGAATTTCCATTTGTTAGCATCCTTTCTGATACCTTTTCTTTTATCATTTTGGTAATTATTATTTCTTTTTGATAGAATTTCTCTAGTTGCTTTGAAATATCTTTGGAATAATCTGGAATTCTTTTACACCTTTCCAAAACATCATCAGAATAAGCCAAAGGATCTGGAATAGGCGCAGGATATCTCAAATTGTTGATATATTCCTCTCTTTTCTCTCTAAACTGGAGCATTGTAGGTATTGTTGGAATGTTCTTAGACAACAAGCTAATTTCTGTAGAATTCAACGATGATAAGCGATTTTTAATTAATACATTGATCTTTTCGATCTCAGACTCAAGAGAAAGCTCATTTACTTCCATAATATTTCTAACGAAAGATTTGTCTCGTTATTTCTCTTATTCCAGTTTTAGCAGATTCATTGATGCTTTTGGAGTTAAAACTGAATCACATCTAGAATTAACTTAAAGAGATTTTTTTGAAAAAATATTTTTCCAAAAATTCCAATTTAGTGAGCGAAAACAAGTCGTTCCTGATTGATTATTGATGAACATGAAGTCCTTTTATTGTTTTTTGATGAAAACAGCTTATAATCCAAATTCGCAAACCAAAATTGCCTTTTTTCCGAAATAATGAGTTTTTATTTGCATTATCAAAACCTCCACTCCGAAAACAAAGAAGTCAACAACATTACAAAACATATATGGATATTTGAAAAGCACCAACAGACATGTCTCTTGGAATATCATAATTCAAAATGAGAATCAATGTGAATATTTTCTATGGTTTTTCGGTGTTTGCAAGCAATCATGTTTAATTGACTTAATTAGACAGGTGCCTAACCACACGCCCCCAAGTCATGCAATGTCTGATTAATTGGATAAAAATCCAGTCTCACATTCAAAGTGATAAAGTTTTCTTACAACATTGGACAAATTCAATCAAATGGCATTATTTCATTAACTTTTATGGCCACCAGAATATGTACATATATGAACTATTTGTCATTAAAGTTTTTAAGAGATAATTCGAAAAGGCCAATAAACTGGAAGAGTAATGAACAACACCAATATATATCAAGACAAATAGCCAAGTGTATGGACAATGATATAGTTTCCCCAACTTGGCCTCAATTATGGATGGTTTATAATGATATTGTTTCGGGGACTGGTTGTGAAAGTGAAAGTCTTGATCAAGGAAGGTCATATTCTCAAACAAATATCAGTATTTCTGGCTGTTTCTTCTCAAGATCTTCTCAGTATTCTGGAAGTGGTGGTGTTATATATGTGTCAGGGGGTTCTTACTCAATGAATGCTAATTTCTCAATGTTCTTTAACTGTGTATGTTCTTCTACTGGCGGAGCGATATACTTTAATTCTTATTCTTCATGTCTTAGAATGATATGTGCCAATAGCTGTTCTTGTGGAAGTGCGGATAATGGTAATTATGCATATATTCGAGCTTCTCAGATCAATCAATTGGAATATCTATCAGTGTCATATTGCTCTCCAACAATATCAGGACAACGTACAATTTACTTTAGTATTGGAAATCAAAAAGTTGACAATACAAACAGCTCAATGAATAATGTAATCTTTACATCTGGAATACTCATTGATACCCCTTCATCTTTTACAAGTTCACACTGTACTTTCTCAAACAATATTGTCACAGATTTCGATTGTATAAGTTTTTGGGAAAACTCTGGTATTATGCAATTCACAAATATTGTCCATAATAATAGCCCATCTCGCTATGGAGTTGTGGATATATATGGATCATTTAGTATCAAATATGCTATATTTTATAATAACCAAAATACCCTTTTCTCATTAAGATCTGGTTCTCTTTTAGTGTCACATTCATTCATATCCCACTCTGGAACATTCTCAACTTCAACAATGGTATCAACAACAAATAATACAATTACAAAAAGGCAAACGTATCAACTGCAATTCTTCAATTCGCATTATTGTAATGCTGATTTTCCATTGATGACACCTTTGAGTACAATAGAACCATCTCCACATATAACTCCATATCGATCATATGGAGAGCAAAGCGCTCATCAAACACTCTTCCCAGTGCATTCTCCTCATCAAACTCTCTTTCCGGAGCCAACCCCCCCATCAAACACACTTCCCTGATCAAACACCTTATCAATCTCTCATCCAGGAGCAAACACCTCATCAGTCTCACTTCCCAATACATACTCCTTATAATACACATCATCCAGAAAGAACAAATCATAGAACATTTCCTGTTGATTTCATTGAAAGAACACCATCGATATCACCAGATCAATCAAATAATAGTATTGAAGAAAACAAATCGAGTTCAGTGTTCCTATATTCAACTGTTTGTTTATTGATGATCATTGTAGTATTTATTTCCTACAATTTTGGCCAGAGAAATCAGAATAAGAATGATGTTTCATTGTCATCATTTGAAAAGAAATACAAGAGAGAAGAATATTCCAAAAATGAGAAGTTGAATGGTAATGCAAATATGGGAAATCAACAAAGGAATCATGATAATAATCCAATTTCTAGTCCATATGTTTTCTGATCATAATAAAAAATGCTATTCTTATATATGTTCAAATGAAATCAACCAAAGAATGCCATATTCTCAATTGATTATCTTTAATTTAATTTGGTGATTATAAGTATTCATGTTGTTTCACAATTTATGCACTTGTTAGAAACAAACCACATAGATCTTTCATTGACATCATGTGGAGGTACAAACTACCGAATTCACATCACACAATGATATGTGAATTCATTCATTGTGATCAATTGGAAGCCAAAATCATCAAGGTAATAAAACACATAAAATGAGTCTTACGCACAGTTTATTTTCTTCTTCGAAATCTAGATTAATGGACAAAGCTTTCATAAAAAACAAACTGAATCAAAGCTATGATTGCTCTCCATTAGAGGATCGGTGTTATGCTTGGTTGATTATTCTCGATATTTTTTCTATTGATTCAGAAGACTGGAAAAGGAAAGGTTTGACAATGAAAAATACTTATGAATCGTATATAAATGATTTTGGAATAACAAATTGGCATATGACTCCTCTTGATCATGGGAGTAAATTAGAGTTTAGGAGAAAAAGTATAATGGATTTGATCCATTCGGATATAATAAGAAGCAAGGAGCATTTGTGTTTCCTGCCAAATCAAAGTATAAAATCAGATGAGTTTAATGATTCATTATTATCATGTTTTGGCGAACACATGAGGAGACAAGAAAGGATTTTATATACATTCGCCTGTTTGAACCCCTGGATTGAATATATGCAGGGGTTTAATGAGATCCTTCAGCCATTATACTATTGTGTTTTTTCTTCAAGTTCATTATTTCATGATGATAAGGAACTGATGGAGTGTGTTGTGTTCAATATGTTCTCAAAACTACTTACAATGACAGATCTCCCCGACTTTTTTGCTGCACAAAAAGACGAAGACCAAATAGAAAAATTACTGCAGGCTCCTATGTCAGCATTAATGAAAAAGTATTGCCCTCGGGTGCATTCTCGATTTGAACAGTTATCCATTAGGTATTCTCTTTTTGCATACAGATGGTTTTGTGTCCTTTTTTCACAAGAATTTCCAATGCCAGATCTTGTGTCAATATGGGATTCTTTGTTTGCTCATATAGAAGACATATTACTATTTGCTTTCCTTATTGGAATTGGGTTTTTAATCGAATTGGAGTGCAGAATACTAGAGCAAGATTTTGCAGGAATAATGAACACATTACACAGTATACCAACCAATGACATCAAAAAAATCCTTATTTTTGCAAACAATGCATGGGCTTTAGAAAGGCCTAAAAACACACCTGATCTTGATATATCAGGGTTAGTTTGTGTTTAAATACGTTTAAATATAATCTTAACGTATGTTATTTTTATCTAATGACAACTCTTCCTGCCCTTGCTACAACAAGAATCGAGTTACCAAGGAGCACAATGAAGCTGAAATCTAGAGGGATGTTTTCTACGAGAAGCGTAACTGCCAATTTCCCTAAACCCTCAATTCCTGCATCGATTAATCCTTCTGGAGAGTATTCTAATCTCCAAAGACATGAAAGAATATCTGCTGAGAATAAGGCTGAAGATTTAATTCGTGGAGGAAGCACTAATTCTTGTCCAATTGAATCTGTTGCTTCGGTTGTTATTGTGCTCAAAGAAAAAAGGCGGATTGCTTTAGTTAATGGTGATTATAACCTCTCTCAAAGCATCGAAGAAATAATTGGAAGGCTCAATTCTGTGGTTCTTCAAAAGAAGTACTCAGCAATTAAAGCACAAGAGATTAAGTCTTTAAACATTCAGCTTTCTAAAGCAGAAGCATCCCTTAAGAACTTAGTATCACAATGGAACAACAAAATTGAGAATTTCAATAAAACACAGGCTATTGCTGCAAGGAAACTCGAACAACAACAGTTCCAAAGAATTGATGAATTTGATCAAGATCAAACAAGCAATCTCCCGCCCAACTTTTGTAAGCTAAGCTCTAACTTGTTGGAATTGAGAGAGCTTGAGAGAAGATTAGTGATTACTAAAAGATATGATGAAGCCACAAGAATTCATAAAGAAGCAAACACAATTCAAACCAAAGAAGAAGAGGAGCAAAAAAAGAAATTCTTGAAGCAAGGACAGGTTTATCGCCACAAGCTTCTTGAATCCCAACAACAGGAAATTGAGTGCTTTAAAGAAAGATGGATGAGGCAATCAGAGAAACTCCAAAAAGAAATGGAAAAAGAAATAGCTTCTCATGCAAAAGTAGTTGAGAATATTAAATCCAAGATCAAGGATGCTGAGAATGAGATTATTTAAAGTGATATTTTAGTTAAAGTTGTTATTTTATATGTTGGCATGGAGTGATTATTTTAAAAGTGCTATTTTTCTAGAAAATCCATAAAAAATCCTTTTTTTTCTCATGATTTTCATTGACAAAATTCAAAAAATTGTGAAATAAGGATTTAATTTGGTCAAATTACCAAATGTATTTTAGTCCCCAGATTGACATTCATATTCCATTACTCTTGGATTATCCTATTTATCTCATATTATCTCGATTAAGATAGAGGGATAATCTCACCTTTTCTTCATCATGACTTTATGATACTAGAAATATCAAAAAATAAATGAATGAATGTTTTTTATCTTCTTCTGATTTATTGTGCTCCTCTGCTCATGAGGAATTTCACAACTTCAGCATTCCCACGTCGATGCATATTAGAGGCTTGATTCATTGCTAACCACAAAGGTGTTTTTCCATCCTTGTTCTTTTCGTTAATGTTAGCCTTTTGATCAAGCAAATACATAATCGTTCTTAGTCTGCCATATTGCGAGGCCAAATGAAAAGGAGTATTATTAAACCTCAATCATTCACATTTTGGTCTTTTGAGTGAATATCTGCTTTATGATTTATAAGATATTCAACAATATCTATATGGTCATTCATTGCAGCAAAATGAAGTGGAGTTTTTTTATTTCTGGGCTTTTATCTTCATTATCTTTTGCATTTATATCAGCTTTTTGATTAACTAGATATTCAACAACACAATGATGGCCATTTCCAGCAGCAAAATGGAGAGGATTCATATCATATTCATTCTTTGCATTTATATCAGCTTTTTGCTTAACTAGATATTCAACAACACTAAGATGGCCTTTGAAAGCAGCAAAATGAAGAGAAGTCCAATTTTCCTTTTTAACAAAAAACTAGTATTAGTTGAATTGACATCCACTTTGTGATTCATGAAATATTCAACAACACTAAGATGGCCATTCATAGCAGCAGAAAGAAGGGGAGTGACAGAGATCAATCCACCATAATTTTTGTTCAAACTTGCTTGAGATTTTGTATTAAGATAATCATGAATTGTATTCTCATTAATCTTCCTACTAATCATGCTACAATAAAAAAAATATCAATAAGAATACTGTTTTCATGTATTTTAGCTTTGTGATTAACAAGATATTCAACAACACTAAGATGACCATTCAAAGCAGCTAAGCAAAGAGGAGTATTTCCAAATCTGAAACCTAAGCATTTTGATCTTTTGAATGCACATCAGCATTTTCATTTATCAGATATTCTACAATACTGAGATGGCCATTCAAAGCAGCAAAATGAAGAGGTGTATAATCAAAAACTATTTCTCAAATTCCCAACCTTTTGAATATATTTCAGCATTCTCATTTGCTATCAATTTAAAAACCAAAATATTACCCTTTTCTGCAGCAATATGAAGTGGAGAATTATTAATTTTGAAATCTCAAACATTTCGTCTTTTACTTTTCTATCAGCATTTGAATTAACTAGAAAATCAACAACACTAAGATGACCATTATCAGCAGCCACATGAAGAGGAGTCTGATCAAATATTAAAACAAAGTTCTATAGTTTTTTGCATTAATATCAGCTTTTTGATTACAGAGATATTTAACAACACAAAGATGACCATTATAAGCAGCAAAATGAAGAGGAGTTCCTGTAACTTTATCTTTCATTGAGTGAGTTCGAAAATGTTCATTCACATTTATTCCATTTGCTAAAAGATACACTATACTTGTGAGTTTACCTTGGGCAACTGCTTTAAAAATATCTTCTTCAAAATCTGGCGCCTTTCTCGATTTCCATTTTTCTAATAGTTCATATTCTTTAAGTTTTTTCTCCATTTCTTCTTCCTGCCGCATTCTTTCTTTTTCTTTTTTTCTTTGTTCTTCTTGTAACTTCTTTTCTTCTTCAAGCTTTTTCCTATCCATATCTTGTTGAGATTTTTCTAATACATTTAGTTTTTTTGTGAGCTCTTCGATTCTCTTAAGATATTCTTCTTCTTTCCTCTTCATTTGCTGATATTCATCTTCCATTCTCTTTTGAGTCTCTCCTTTTTCCTTTAGAATCTGCTGATGAAGCTCTTCCATTTTTTTATCCTCAGAAATTATCTTTTGATTTTCAAACTTGGTTTCCCAAATATTGAGTTCCTTCTGTTGATTTAATATCAGACTATAAATCATCATGAATAAGGAGGAGCTAGTATAAATCGAAAGACTATTGATGATTTTAATAACTGTTTCTTTATCAAAACTACCATAATTAATAGAAAAGATGAGAACCAGTGACTCAATTCCGTGTATTTTAAAAAGAGTTGGGATAAATTTCTGAAGACTTTCGTTTTTCTCATATAAACTGGATTTAATTATAATTCTCCATAGAATAGGGAGTGATAATTGATAAAATCAAGGTTCTTGAATTAAATCGTGAATCTGAAGAGTCGCATTTTCTTCAATAACATGTTGTTCAATAAAATCACCTTTTGATAAAGCCGTCAATATGAATGCTTTTGAATGAATATTGATCTGATTTAAAAGACTATTACACTTCCAGTTCTGGCATAGAATGTATATATCCACAAGTTTTTCATCTAAGGGAAGTGGTTCAATTCCATGTACACAACCTAAAAACAAAGAGAAAGTTTCTTCAGAGTATTCATCCCATGAGGAAACCACCGAGCCTGGTGAAGATTCAACTTGCGAGCAAAAATACTCCGATAATTTTGAAAATGTCCTCATATTTACCCGATGTCGATGACCATTGTGCATTAGCAAATGATCATACTTTGATTCAACATGGTGAACCAAATCATCAATTATACCTATACAATCCCAGTCTTTGAGAAGGCTAACAACATTTAGATTCATTATTTTATCAATATATTTTGGATTTTCTAATAGTTTCAAGAATTCTGAGAAATACTCATGAGAGTGTGGTCCTTCGCAGATAATATCTTTTCCTTTAACGTATTGTTTCGCTAAGAATAATGAATTCATCATTGTTTTCATCGAGATTTCATGTTTAACGCCATTATTAACAATGGATACCTTAGGTTTCTCCATGAGTCAAAAATAAAAAATATGCAAATTTTTTAAAATCCGGATAAAAACTGAACTAAACATCTAGTACGGAATGTATAAACAAAACTCTATTTCTATAAAGTCACCCTTTTTACTGAGTAAAAATAAATTTCAAAACAACCCTGTTTTCCCATATTCTTGCTTTTTCTCTATGGATTTTTTGTTTATAAAGCTTTCTTTTTCATCATCATATTCATAATACTCTCAATTATTTGGAACCAATCAAGACAATTTGATTTGATGACGAGATAGGCTTCAAAAATGGTATCGCATTGAAGATTTGTTTTTCATCATTTTTATGTTTCAACATCACACAAGGTGTTTGTGTGATGTTGAAACATCTGATTATCTTGTTTCATAGGGGTTATTGAATGGGGATGGGGTGATACATAGAATATTCACCAACAGTGAACAAAATATCACAAATCAAAATAATTTCTTCATTTAAACGAATCATCAATCTGTGATTCTTCTTTTAAACATACCAAATGATCAAATTATAGAAAAAAAATTAAAACGGGAGACATTCAAAAGATTGTTGGCCATTGTTTGTGCAAGTCTTAGAATGCCATACATTCAATCTGGAGAATTTATGAAAGGATTTTTTGATACAAGATCAAGTTTTTTTGAATGATGATCATCCAATCCTGCTTTTTGTATAAAAAACCAAAACAGAGAAAACACATTGGTCTCATCTCTCTCTCGTTTTTAATTTGAGTTCGAAAAATATCATGGAGAACTGTTAAATTGTTGGTTTTACCAATCCAATAATTTGACAACAAGACACCATTGAATACCTTTAGAGTTTTTATTCCATAGTACGAGTAAATGTTTGAGCAAAATAAAAAGATGCTTTGGTAGAATTCTTGAAATGTGTAATTGTTTATACCTTCCTAGGAATCCTTTGCAAGAAAGTTAAGAAACAATTGAAGGGAAATAGATTTCAATTAATATAAGTTTACATTTTCTAGTTCAAACAAATTTTCTAAGGTTTATTTGTGTGTAAAATTCAGAATAATTAATCGTTTTGGAGTCATGTTATCAAAAGTTCAGAATCATTGGTCTCTCAATTATTGGGTAAATTTATCGTTATAGACAAATTCTGAAGAATACGATAATTTTTTATAATGATGATTGATCCAAAAGAATATATTTCTCCATGATTATTGGATTTCAAAAATAAATAAAATAACAAAAAACTGTTGTATTTTGATGGTGAGTGGGGAGAGCATTCCAAAAAATCTTCACAGAATAATTTTTGTTATGTCAGAAGCTTGACCCCCTTTTTTTAAATAATGTCCCCAAATTGATTTTTTATACCCTAATCGACATCACTATATTTTCATCATTAATCGGATAGTTATTCTCGTATACATTGTCATAATTATATAAAAAACCTTCAAGAAATATTCAGTTTTTACTCTAGTGAATTACTATTATGCCAATAAATAATGGAACAATTGATGAGCACTCTGAATATCAAATCGGTTATTAGCTTTAAATATGGAATCGATAAGTTATCTATGATCTTCAACATGGGAACAGAAGGAAAATGATGAGAAAGAATGGAATAAATGAATGAATAAACACCTCCCTTCATATTCTGATTCACCAAAATAACTTAAAATCATTTATTTAGCTAGAATTTTTTAAAATCAAAGACAATTTTGCTCAAATTGTGATTGCAAATTTTATTTTAATCGTTACTTATGATTCCAGCAGAGAAAATACTTGAAGACTTTTTTGATTCACAAAAAACCAAAAAAAACCTATCCCATGATAAGCGTAATGTTGAGAAAGCACAAGAGCAAGAGCTTTTTGAAAAAAGTATTAATGATTTTAAAAGTAAAGGAATCCTTCCAAAACAGGATTTATTGCTTCAAATATGCGATTATTTGGCGATAAAGAGGCGTGAAGCATTGCATAAGAGAGAATATGATAGCGCAGAGGAATGTGATATAATGATAGAAAAGTTTGTTTTAATACACAGAGAAATGCTATTAGAGACAGAAAACAGCACAAAAATGAACAGACTTTTTGATAGATGGAAGTCAATTCAAAATGAAATTAAAAGTGTTCATCAAAGCATCGATCATCAAATACTCGTCGCAGCAGACGAATTGCGGAAAAAGAAAGCAATGTATGAGCAACAACACAAAGAAAATGTACAAAAAATCGAGGAAAAATTCTCATCCCCTTCATTTTTTATCAGGTTTTATAAACCCTCTTCGGAATTATTATTGTTGCGAGATAAAGAGACAAATTTAGCTTCGCAACACCAATACAAGAATGCAAAGGAGGTGAAATTGCTAGGAGATGAACAAGAACAGAGAGAAACCAAAGAAACCAAAGACCAGATCATACAAATGAAGAATTCGGAAATACAAAAGAGTGAGACCAATAAGATTCACCAAACAGAAAAAGCCCAAGAACAATATCAGCAGAGAGTCAACTTTTTGGAAGCTGATAGGGAAAGGCAACTGCAGCCACTACTCTCAGCCATGCAGCAATTGAAGAACAAAAAGCTTCACGCAACTAGCAATAAAATAAGGAAGGAGCTATCACTAACCAATCAGAGAACAATGGCAGGACAAAAACACTGACCTTTTTAATGGGTTTCTCCGCCCAAAATTTGCCTATTCAATTTTCAGAGAATTGGTTAAATCAGTTTGAGTTTCTAGATTATGCATAGGCAGCTACTCCATAAAGTAGTATTGATTGGAGATTCTAAGGGGGGCAAGACATCGATAATGAGTAGGTTATTGAATGATTATTTTACGGAAAAGTGCATCTCCACTGTGGGTACAGGATGTGGGGTTTGGCAGACTTCAAACGGGCTGGATGTGATTCAATTACAGATTTGGGATACAGCTGGCCAAGAGGAGTATAAATCTCTTGGGACCATTTTTTATCGAAATGCAGAGGCCGGAATCTTGGTTTTATCTCTCGAGGATACATTCCACCAAGAGGAAGCAGAAGCATGGATTGACAGATTTAGGGAAGTAACAGGGAAACAATCGCTTATTGTTGTTACTGGGAGCAAATGCGATATTTCCCAAACGGACTTTACAAAGATAAATCGATGGGCAGCCCAAAAAGGGTTTATGTGTCTCCAAACGTCAGCTAAAACTGGAGAAAATGTGCTAAAAATGTTTAAACTCATTGCATTTGAGTTAGAGGGGAAGCATAGCAACGATCCCAAAAATAATCACGCTATCGAATGTAAACCCAAGTGCGAGACCTGTTGTTGAAAGGGGAAAATAATTTTACATACTTTTTATCAATTTTGTAAGTAATACCATCAAATCTATCAAAAATAACTTCGTTTCAAATTTCTGTTTGATTATTAAATTTCTTTTAAGTTTTGATAAGAATTGAGGCAAGAGTTTTTTTGATAACAAAAAATTCTCAAAGGATCACAATTTTCAAAGCATTCGGTTTTAGGAATATCAATGGAATATGCAAAAGGTGATGAAATCCGGAGATATCATCCATCATTACCAGAGCAATCAATTCTATCTCCCAATCTTAAGAAATATTTCTCGTATCCTGAAAGATCTCCCGACAGAAGTAGGATTGCATCAGAAGTATCTTTTCAGCTCTCCAAATATTCGAATCACTGGACAAGTCGTGCAGTCAGGTTGTGGTTTAACAATAATCGAAAGACAGTTTACGATGATATTAGGATTTCTTCCGAGAATAGTAATCCATCCTTAAATCAGAGGGATATGGCAGGTGATTCACCAAAAAATTACGTTCAATCTATTAATTTTTCTAATAGGAACATGAGTTCTTTCAACAAATCAATTGAAGAAAGGAATACAAGTGCTTCTACCCCTGAAGATGTTAATGATAGTAAGGGATCCTCACTCAGCATTCTCAAGGAACTTGAAGATGAAGCTGCTTGGCTGAGTTTCAACGATCCTAGAATGGCTTCAATTATTGATCAATACGATGAGGTTTGCTTTAAGAATCCAGTATTATCGGCCTCTTCTCCCATTAAGTCATCAAATTTTATCGAGTTTCCCCCGTTTGCATCATCGGTTTCACCAATATCGATTGTTGACTTATTGAATAGGAAATTTAAGACTGATCAAATCATAACATCCGCATTTTGGGTTAAAAGGCAGTTTGCAAAGCAGAAAATCCCCAAATTGAAAGTAGGAAACTTGGTTAATGGAATGGCAGCCTTCATCGAAAGGAAAAATGGAGACAGTTTCTTGTCCTATTCATTGGATCCTGAGTTCTCCGTGAATTGGAAATCAATACCATTGTTTCAAGAGATGGTTTCTGGTATGATAATTGATAAATCTCGTAAATCTGTATGGGTATTGGCCAAAGATCGCCTTAATAGTGTTTCTATTGATAGCGATGATTCACATAAACACTTTGTTCTCACATCATCCAATGGAGTACCGACTATGGCCACTTCATTAGGCGCTCTTATATGCGGATTTGACCTATCTAAGTCAGTACATTATATAAATAATGATTTCAAGGCAGATTTGATTGATATTGGAGTGGATTCTGGTGTTTCTAGCTTATCACTTTTCGAGAATAGTATAGTTTGCGGATTATCAAAAAGCACATCGATAAAAATGTTTAGTATTGATGGGAAAGAAATTCGGTCTTTTTTGGGTCATAGGGGCAGTGTAACCAAATTACATCCCGTTACTTCAAATTCCCTAATCTCATCATCCAGTGATGGATCAGTAAAATTATGGGATATTAGAGAAAAAAGGCCAGTCGCAACTTTGATGGCCGATGAAGCAATACCAATAACTTTAGCAGGTTCATCATCATATGCAATTGCAGGGTATTCTGATCGGAAAATCAGGGTTATTGATATTAGACACAAAAGGATCAAGCCTCTGATCGGATTAGACCTAAAATTGGAATTGCCATCATTTATCAACTATAATTCCTCATTAGATACCCTAATGATGTTTTCTGATGATTTGTTCGAATCCTCTGACTCTCATCAACTTTTGAATTCGAATCTAGTTTCCTATTCCCCCTTTATAAAAGGAGAATAAATGTTTATTACTCATAATCTTGTCTTATGTTAACCTTTTGTAGTCAGGGAGTGAACTAAGACCGATTGTTTGGACTGAACAACATTTTCAGTTAGTAGCCTCACATAATCAGATTTTCGGGACTTTCTTTGTTTTCATTGCTTAAATCTTAATTATGAAAATATAACGATACAATTATTGCCTAATTTTCTCATAATTTGTTTTTTTGTCCACAATTGTGATTTTATAGAAATATTTCATATAATAAAACACAAAAAACTCATCATCTTTCAAAGAATGCTTATCAGAATCAATTTAAGTTCCATTTTCCGAGAATCACCATCTTAAAAGCTATTTTTAAATAATAATTGATTCGAAAAACAATCAAAATTAGGACAATTCCAGATATATCAATGCTTCACTTTCTTAGGATTCGCAGCCTTTTGTTGTGGATCAAATATCAGTCAATTACACGACAAAAAAATACGCAAACTCGAATATGTTGAGTAATTTTTACCATTTATTTATCCATATGACGACACGTTCTTCTAAAAGGAACTCAGTGGACTAAGCCTTGAAAATATCAAGCAAGTCATAAAGAACGTAGTATTTGTGGAAAAATCCCAAGCCATAAATTATAGTGATATTAATAAATTATACATCATCGCAATAAATATGATAATTGTTAGATTGCATGTTCGAAGATTGTCTCAATACAACAAATGAATGATGTGTACGAAAATATTGAAGTATTTGTGGAATATTTATGGAGCAATCCAAAAATAATAGCGAATGATTTCCATTAGCACCATTTTCTGTTAGTAGCCTCACATTATCAGATTTCCCACGCTTTTCTTTGATTCATATTCGACAAAATGGCTGATTCCAATCAACAAATATAAAGTTTCGATGAGGCATACGATTTTTTGTGTGATCCCTTCTTCAAGATTCCTTTGGACTGGGTGTTTTCTGATGAAGTTGAAAGTGAATTTCAAGGAAATCTCAAAGCCCCATATTTTAGGGCCAGGGCCCTAGATTCCTTTGTAATAAACCATGTAAACTATTCAAATGTAGACATGTGATCACATCACTTGGTCATAATGGTAATTCTTCCCTCTTGTTTAGCCTTCCAGGGGACCAGTTTTGGGTACTCTTGAACGAGTGTAGACTTTTTGACAATGGCCCTTAAAAATTGACCTTCATTCAAAAAATTATTTTAAATATTCAATTCAATCAGAATTCATTTTATATTTTTTACTTTTTCAGAGTTTAATAGATATTAAATGAATCTTCAATGGATTGAAGAAAACCTATCTGATGAAAACTCTGAACTTGAGTTCATAATCAATCACAAATTAATTGATAACATTCAAAAATGTGATAATCATCACGATGTTTCGGAAATGTCAATCATTTATGATGATCATATAAAAATTAAACATATTTGGAGATGTCCAATTTGCAAAAAAACCAGATCATTGCTTTCAGGATCCATTTTTCAAGATTCGAAACTATCAATCAAAACAATGGTTAAAATCATATATTTATGGGCTTATTCATACTCTGGCAAATTCGCTTCTCAAGAAATTGGTGTGTCAGAGCATTCAATATCCTGCATATATTCCCAATTATCTGAAGCTTGTTATCAATTCATGACTAGAGAAGAAAAGAAAAGATTGGGGGACCAGGAATGACAGTAGAAATTGATGAAACACTCCTATCTAAAAGAAAATATCATACTGGACGTCTTCTTCAACAAATCTGGGTATTTGGAGGTATTTGTAGAGAAAATGGACAAATTTTTATGGAAGTGATTCCAAATAGGAACTCTGATACTCTTATCAGTTCAATTCATCGTAATATTCAATATGGTTCAAACATAATCTCAGACATGTGGTCAGGTTACAAACCACTTGATGATGTAAATCAACCCCAGCCTTATACTCATCAAACCGTGAATCATAAAGAGAACTTTGTCGATCCAGTTTCTGGTGCAAATACTCAAATAATGGAAAGAGGATGGCGAGATTTTAAAGAGAAGAAAATGAGATCAAATGGAATACCAAGACACAAGGCAGATGTATATACTTCAGAGTATATTTGGAGAAGAAACATAAAAGCTAAAAAAGAAAACCTCTTTTTGGCTGCATGTGAAATGCTATCAAGCATTCGCTTTATATAAAGCAAACATCTTTAAATTTTACTAAAGTTATTGTTCCATGTTTAATGGAAAATGCTAATGGAGGATGATAATTAATAGAAGAGAACTTAACTTAAATTGAATAGTATGTTTTGATCTCTGGATTGGGCAATATAATAGCTTAATCAATGATCTATTGAAACATGCAACTCCATAATCAGGAATTTTTAAATATTTGCTATCAATATGACTATTGTTCTCAATAATTAATGGTAGTTATTAATGAAACTATTATATTCTTTATTGCATGAGAAAGTGCAGTGTGAGCATGTGAATGATAATAAAGATAAAATACGAAAACCTGATTCACCTATTGTATTGTGCATTAAACTGATTGAGTGTCAACTCTCTGATTACCTGACTAGATGAAAAAAATCTATATACATATATTTTTTGAAAGCAATTTGATTCTAAAAGAGCCTCCTATCGATTCATCTAAGAAGAAGAGCTTCTATTGACACATATCATTTCTTAAAATGAATAAGAAGAATTTATATATATTGCCTCCCTAATGTTAGAAAAAACATAGTAATTATTCATTGAGTAATTGATGTCCATAGAGCAAGAACCACCTGAAATATATATCGCACAACCATATACTTTGTATTGAGATTATCTTTATAAGAAACCATTTGAAATATTGATATTTGTAACAATATATTACCATATTTGTTCAAAATTATCGCCATATGCCTAAATCCAATATCCAAAATGAAACAATTATCATTCAACAGTGCTTTTTCGATTTTCAAAACTTTGGCTGGTTGATTTTGTTGTGAAATGTGTTGCTTTCTCGGAAAAAGTAATATAAATGACAATAATATGAATCCAATAATAATACTCGAAATTATTATTGGCTTGATCTAAAATGTCATTTTCATTTAATATATTAAGCTTTTTTGAATTTTCAAACTCATTTTTCGAGATTATTATGGAAATAATTGACAAATAAGATATTTTTTGTAGACAAAAAACTCTTGAGTTTTGATTCAAATTATCTCTAAATCGAGATGATTCCTAATACAATAAAGAAAAAAAATTACGATCGTGAGAATTTTTGATGTCGAAAATAAAGTGGGCACAGATCTCATATACTTAATATATTGTTTATTGACCAATCAAAAGATTTCACTGACCAAATCAGATTCCCGAATATCATATTTCTCCAGATCATAATGAGAAATAATGGGGAGTTCCATTGGTGTACTCTGAAAAAGTAAAAAATATAAAATGAATTCTGATTGAATTGAATATTTAAAATAATTTTTTGAATGAAGGTCAATTTTTAAGGGCCATTGTCAAAAAGTCTACACTCGTTCAAGAGTACCCAGTTTTGCTTGTAAGTTTTTCTTATAGCTAGAGGAAATAGCCTCAGGTGAAAATCTTGATTTGAACTCTTTTGAAAATACGATTCTTATACAAAAGGTTTTTTTTCCATAAAATCCCAAAGAACCCGAAGAATTTTTAAAATATTTTCACAATCAATGCTTCAGTTTCTGAGGGTTCCCATCTTTTGTATTCGAAAAATGCTCCAAACTCAGTTAACCAGGATTCCCCATTTCCAAGTTTTTGACCAAATTAGGAGTTCCTATCCTTCTAAATCAAGAAGATGTTCTAACCTCAACATATTTATAGAAGCATTGACAGGATGGCAGAAGAAGAGTAGACGATATAATAGATCAAGAACGATAATATTCGAATGACAGAAGTTCTGAAAAAGCAGGTGGCAGAATCGTGTCAGCGTCAAACCCAAAAAAAAAAATGAAAAAAAATTGATCTGACAGCTGACATTGACAGGATGGCAGAAGTGTCGATTATTGAAGTTTACAAGATGTAAACAGAAATCAAGAAGAAAAAATAATCTCGATCAAAAACCACAAATAAGTATCTCTAAATCAAGAAGATTGACAAATCTAGATAGTAAAAAAGGATTTTACTCAGATTGAAAAAATCCAAAGAATTCAACACGGTATAAACGGATATAATCATGGTTGTTCCAATTCTTACTAGTTGATGTGATTCTTATGTACCTGTAATACTTGTTATTAGGTTGAACTGGAAAGTTCTTTTGAGCACTAGGATGATTAAACTGATAATTACTGTTCTGGAAATCAGTATTATCTACTTTGTTATCAATGATTTCGAATGTTGATCCATTTGTTGATCCCTCAACTTTCCATGACTTGACTCTACAATCATCATTCATAGAGCAGGATGTAATAGATACCTTTCTTTCTTTGAAATCAAACTGAATCCATGAATTGGGGAGATCTTGGCTGCACCAGTAACTACTATCATTCTTCAAAACATTTTTAGGACCATATGATTGATAGACGCTAGATGCAGTTACATCAACATCACTAGAATCAGCCAAATTCCTACCAAGTTTCTTAGATAAACCATCAAAGATACCTGAAAACAGATCTGACTTAAATGGAAACTCGGATCTTTTCCTAATTTGGGTTAATTGATCATCTTTGGCTTGAATTTGCCTTATATTCTCGGCAATAGTCGCATCTTTTTCTTGAATCTTATTATTCAGCTCTCCAATTGTAGCTTTTGCAGAATTGATCTCTGATTCCATTCTTTTAATCACTTTTTCTTGATTCTCTAGTCTAGTATTCATTTCAGAAACAATTTGTTGAATACTCTCAGATTGTTGTCTATTTTCTGCTCTTAAGGATTCAAATTCTCTTTGGAATGATGATAGAACATTATTGGTGTTATCATATATATCATTAGTATCTTCAATAGACATGATATGGAGAAATCTATTCAGTTCAGAGAGATCTGAAGGCTTTTGATATTTGATCTTGTTTAGAATACACTGAGCACCAGTTCCATGATGTTTCATACATCCAATCAAGAATTGTTCTAAAGAAGATAAAGAGAAAGTCTGATTAGAATGAGCAAAAATGCGACATAATGATGGAAGAGAAACCAAACAGAAGCTTGGATTCTTCAAATATGTTTCTATCTTTTGAGTAATTGATCTTTCATATTTGGAGAAATCTATGTTATCACTTTGGTTTTGTATTAGGAGAGAGAGAACTCTCTCAGATGAATCATCATTAAGAAGTTGACAAAGAGAATCACAATGAAGACAATT
>Ga0209639_1000358_pt1 | contig 68439 bp, 64 predicted proteins | sample EPASupsiteHSE605_FD_187268 | JGI IMG/M metagenome (GOLD analysis project Ga0209639, IMG submission 187268) | Bioremediated contaminated groundwater from EPA Superfund site, New Mexico - Sample HSE6-05 (SPAdes) (version 2) | ecosystem: Environmental > Aquatic > Deep subsurface > Groundwater >... | reverse complement strand
GTTTCGGGGGATTTATCCGTAACAGCGTCACAAGCCGCACCGGCTGCGGGGTTACGTGTGACGGTTTGCGTGTCGTTACCGAAACGTGACGGGTTGTTCGTCACAGCTGCCGGATTATCGGTAACAGCCGGATTATCCGTCACAGCCAAAACCGCATGGTTACTGGCTTGTGACGTTGTTACGCTTATTTCGGGGGGAGGGGAGAGATAACGGGAAAATGCCTCCCGGAACTGATCGAGGGTGTACCCTTTGGCGGTCTCTATCCCGAGGCGGATGGTATGGGAAAGGATGCCATATTCCTTGAGACGTTTTGCAACCTGCCGGGGAGATATGGACTGGCCCCGGTTGAAGGTGGCCCAGGGTTTTTCCACATCGGCGCACAACAGTCGGATCAGCTCTGCCGTGGTGATTCGGTCCCGGTCATCACCGAAGATCTCCTGGATGTCGGCAAGGAGTTCCGTTCCGACCGTCTGCGCGGCGCTCTCGCTGCCGGACAATTTCAGCGCCGCCGTGGTGCCGAGCTGCAGCCATTCGTTGCCGGCTGCCATGGCAATCGCCAGGAGCGGCTCCCAGTTGTCCTGCGCCCGGTCATTGAGGCTATCGGGCAGCGGTGGCCGGGTCTGCTTCACCTGGTCGCAGTAATTTTCGGCAAACCGCGCCAGTTTGGAACGCAAATCTGCAAACAGATTCGGTTCGGCATGGCGGATGCGGTCAACCTCTTCATGTGGCAATTTACGCCGCAATTCCAAAATGACGGCCCGATCCATCAGGGTGTCGGCAACATGGCCGATCCCGGCAAGAGCCTTTGCCCCCCATGTGTTGAACTTGGTTGGTATGAAACAGTCACCGACCGTCCGGATGACGTAGGCGCTCTCCCTGGTATGGCCGCTGTTCAGAAGTCCCCGCAGTTCCTCGTTGTCCTTCATGAAGGCGTCGGCTTCGTCGATCAACAGGGTTGGACACCAGGCGTCGATAGTGCGGTACAGCGCCGCCGGGGAAATGCTGCTCGTGGTTATTGCCCGGGCCGACAACCGCCCCAGGAGGAACAGGAGTTGCGACTTGCCGCACCGCTTCTCGGGTGCGGTAATGATCGCCAGGGGCGCGACCTGCACCACATCGATGAACCAGGTCATGGCGGCCCACAAGGCGACCGTATGAGCGGTCTCCTTCTCGCACACGATGAACCGCCGGACCGTGGCGGCGATGTCGGTCAGCAGTTGCGCCGGGTCTACTTCATCCGGCCAGGGTTCCACCTCGACAAAGGGAAGGTCATCGGCAACGGTACCTTTGCGGGCATCCTTGACCGCGGCATCCAGGGTGGCGGGCCGGACACCAAGCGTCTTTGCTTCCTGCCGGCGTACCTGGTCGTATTGAAGGGGAGAAAGCTTTGACAATCTCTCGATTACGGCTTCAAGCGGGAAGTAGGGGGCTTCGGCGGGTGAGGCAGGGGCAGGCGTGGCCGCGGCCTCGATGCAGGTCTTGACTGCCTCCGGCCCTGCCAGCCGGGCCAGGTCGTTGAAGTCGGTGTCTTTCTCGTTCCTTGTCGCAGGAAAACGGGGAACGGCAAGGAGACCGGAAACGGCCAGCGCCGCTTCGGCGGCTTTCGTCATGCCGGGATTTCCGTCTGTGGCATGATCGTCATCGGCACAGAGGATGAGAATAGTGTCAGGGAACTTCGTCCGCAACGCCTCGGCAACCGGCTTCAGGTTGCCGGCAGTGAAGGCGCAGGCCACGGCATGGCCGGTGATCTCATGTAGCGTGGCGCCGGTAGCGAAACCTTCAGCTATCAGAATCTTGCCTTTCGCTTGGCCTATGGCGTGGTAACAGCCGGTTACGGCTGTACCGCTCTTGAACCTCTTGGTGCCATCCGGCAGGATGAATTGCAGGCCGTGGATGGTCCCGGCGTTATCCCGGACCGGGACCAGGAGCGAGTCTCGCAATTGTTTGATGCCATGTGGCTTGATCCCCTTTGCCGCCAGATAGGGATGCTTTGCGGCAACGTCCCGGCCTTTCTCCCAGAGTGCCCCTGATTTCTCCCGGCAATCCTGCCGGATCGCCTGCTCGAAGGTGGCGGCCTCTTCCTGGGCCTGTTTCACCCGGACGAGAAAAGCAGCCTGTGCTTCAGGGTTCCGGTCCGACTTGGCTTGCCAGGTTCCGGAAATCCCCTGCCGCCAGCAACCGAATACACCGCCAGTGCCGTCCTCGAACAGTTTGCACCAGCCGGCCTCGTCTTTCTTTCGGTCACTGGTGGCAAATCTGATCAGTTTGCCCGGTACGATCTCGGAAGGGGAAGGGGCACCGCCTGTGGCCTGTCGGATTGCGTTCAGAAAACTTTCAATATCCACAATGCGTCACCTTATTCCGGCTGACCTTCGATAAGCGCTATTATGTCGGAAACCCGCCAGGCGGTTGTCCTTGGACCGAGCTTTACCGGTTTCGGGTAGCGGCCTGAAGCTACCCCAGCTAGCCAGCTCGACCTGCTTACAGGTATGAGAGGAGGGATAGGGGGGTCAGCTTTGGGATCGCCGATGATGTTGCGGAGTCTGACAAAGCCGGTTTCCGGCAAGGTGTTGGTGCGCATACGCTCTTCCTCCATATGTTGTTGGGGTGATGATTGAAAGCAATCTGCCAAGGAGCAAACAAACCGGCGATTGGCTGGTGTCCAACATGCTGAGTAATGCTGGAAATTTTGAGAGGGTTTACGGCGAGTGCGGCTGGATTGTAGGAGACTAGCGCATCATTTCCACGAGAGGTGGCATGGTGGCTAGGGGGAATGACTTGATTTTGTGCGGGTGGAATTGAAACAGAATGCATAGTATCGCGAAGTCTCATGTAGTGGTCGTTGACCCTGCCGTGTCGGGCGTGATCATCCTATATGAGACCTTATAATACTATTTCAGACAGTAGCGTCAAGGGAAAAATGTAATAACTTCAACATGATACAGTAAGAAACCTACTGAAATACTCTAAGACATCATTGGCATGATGCAGTCATTATCTGGATGCCCGGTCGGATAATTGTATGACTTTTGCCCCTGCTTTAAGCCCGTCAAGGTAGTCGGCCCACTGCTGCATCATCTTCTTACGTTCGGCCAAGTGTGACGTGCGATTGTAGGCCCTGCCTAGCCTGTCAGGAACGGCGTGTGCAAGTTGCGCCTCGATCGCATCGGGCGTGAATTGCAGAATTTCATGGAGCATGGTTCTTGCCATTGCCCGGAATCCGTGCCCGGTGATCTCGGTCTTATCAAAACCCATGCGACGCAAAGAGGCGTTGACGGTATTCTCGCTCATACAGCGCAGGGGTGAGCGGTGACAGGGAAACAAATACCGGCCATGCCCCGTCAGAAGCTGAAGCTCTTTCAGGATCGCCACGACCTGTCGTGACAGCGGCACAAGATGCGGTTGCCGCATCTTCATCTTTTCGGCGGGAATGTTCCAGGTTGCCGCGTCGAGGTCAAACTCCGACCATTCGGCTTTCCTCAGTTCACCAGGTCGGACAAAGACAAGGGGGGCGAGCTGGAGGGCGCACTTGACGATAAAGGAGCCTTCGAAGCCATCTATGGCGCGGAGTAGGGGAGTGACCTCTTTCGGGTCCGTGGGGGCCGCCATGTGGGTATATTTGACGGTAGGAAGAATCTTTCGCAGGTCCGCTGCTGGGTTGTTCTCGATTTTTCCATGCAGCTTGGCGTAGTGGAAGATGTGATAGAAGGCGGTCTTAATCCGGTGGGAGGTCTCAAGGGTGCGGGTGGCTACTCTTTTCAGTATCTCCACAATTTCGGGAGTCTTGATGTCGGCAATCGGCTTGTTACCGATGAAGGGGAAAACATCCTGCTCAAGGCGCTTCAGGAGACGTTCTGCATGGTTATCCGACCAGTCCGGCTTTGAGTTTTCATGCCAGTCGCGGGCTATCGCTTCAAAGGTGTTCGCTGCCGCCTCGACCTGTGCTGCTTTCTGAGCCTTCTTGATCTCACCTGGGTCAACGCCGTTGGCGAGGAGTTTCCGGGCATCCTCGCGCCGTTGCCGTGCCTCGGCCAACGTGATTGAAGGGTATGAACCGAAGGCTAGCGTCCTTCGCTTGTCGTTGTAACGGTAGTCACAACGCCATAACTTCCCGCCGGTTGGAGTAACAAGAAGATAAAGACCACCGCCGTCTGCCAGCTTGTAATCTTTCTCCTTCGGTTTCGCGTTCTTGACCTGAAGTTCTGATAAAGGCTGAATCCGCTTTGGCATTGGCTTACCCCCTTTTGACGGTATCCATTTTTCCATTATTACGGTATTACGCCAAAAGTACCGTCAAAAATCATGGATTTCATCATACCAAAGCGAATTTTCTTGGACAATAGAAAAATAAAAAGCCCTGATTTCTCAGGGCTTTCCGTACTACTTAATACTTCTTTGGATTGTTAAATGGTGCCGAAGACTGGAATCGAACCAGCACATCCTTGCGAATACTAGAACCTGAATCTAGCGCGTCTACCAATTCCGCCACTTCGGCTTTCGAGATATTTTGTATATCACTATTGTCGATCGTTTGCAAGAGAAATATTCGTTACTATTGCTCTGTCAGTGTTTCTATGGTCGAAACACGGGGCCCAAAGGTCGATACCAGTATGGCGGCACATCATATCCATAATAATATGGGTCGTAGTTGTAGTAAGGTGCCGGAGTGGGATAGGGGAAGGCTTTTTCAGTTTCAGATAATTTCCAGGCGAATATTTCCTTGATCGTGATTACTGGATAGGTGTATTCAGCTTCATCGAGAGGTAAAGTCTTTTTCCCTTTGACTTCTCCGACAATTGTTACCAATCTGCGGGGCTTATAGATCATGGCATCGACAAAATCTGGACTAGTGGCAAGAAAGCGACCACCTGAGTGTGACGATTCAATGGGAAAGCCGACATCGTCGAGTTGAAATTGGACAATTTCCAGCTGACCGCCATCTTTAGTGTTTTTCACCCCGGCAACCATTCCACCCAGCATTACATTTCTGCCGATGAAGGTGTCAGAATTTCCACGCAATTTGCTGAACGCAATGGATGGGTCCACCTGTTTTCTGGCTTCTTCACTTATGACGTGAGCACAACCAGAAAGGAATAAAAGTGCCAGGAGCGGCAATGCCAGTAATTTGCCCATTACAGTACCTCCGTAGAATGTTTCTTGATTAAATATTAGTTGTGCTGACGATAATGTCAAATTGCGTGTGTTAAATGTTAAGTCGCTTGCAGTTTTGATGCCTGAAGGTATGTGATCGACGTATTTTAGCTTACAGGTCATGCACTCAATGATTAAGCAATTATTTACGGGATCATACTTACTTGCGGAGGGTAAATCTATTTAGTTTTAATCAGGAAACTAGGGTGGGCAGGTGCAGAAAGTGAATGGGCCAATCCTGATCTTGATTCCTGGATCATTCACTTCGGCAGTACTAATGGCGAGGTATATCTGGTCGTAAAGTTGTCTAATATGACTGAAAAATGAAAGAGCCAGTATTGAACTTGTCAATTACTGGCTCTTTAATATTAACTTGGTGCCGAAGGCGAGAATCGAACTCGCACGGGCTGTCGCCCACCACCCCCTCAAGATGGCGTGTCTACCAATTCCACCACTTCGGCAAGGAAGAATATTTATTTATCATTAAGCGTCGAGCATGTCAACAGGAAATTAACCTTGCTTGTTACTTTTTAGGTGTTGCTGGTTGGGCAGGAGCTTGTGGTACCTGCTGTACCGGTGGTTCTGTACTCAATGGTTTACCTTGTGAGGGCGGTTGCATTGGAGCGGCAGATTTTTTCTGGACGGCTTTGGTTGCGTCCTTAGATGACATGATCGAAGAACTTCCTCCCTTTCCTGATACGAATGCAAGGGTTAGGGATGTGAGCATGAAGATAACGGCAGCGCTCGTGGTCAATTTGCTTAAGAATGTAGTGCCGCCACCAGCACCGAAAACTGACTGACTGCCTCCTGCACCGAATGAGGCGCCCATTTCTGCGCCTTTACCCGACTGCAGCAGAACTATGACAATCAATGCTAAGCTTACAAAGATGTGTAAAATAATTAGTAGTGTGGTCATTGATGCTTTTTCCTCCAAGATTTAAAAAAATAATATTTAGCATATTGGGAGACAAAAGCAAAGAGTTTATTCACTAAAGCGGACTATATGTGCAAAAGAATCAGCTTTAAGGCTTGCGCCGCCAACCAGGGCACCATCGATATCCTTTTGGGCCATGAGTCCTTTGACGTTCTCAGGTTTCACACTTCCTCCGTAGAGAATCCTGATATTTTCTGCAGACTCGCTGTCGTATAGCTTTGCCACAACTCCCCGGATAAATTTGTGAGCTTCCTGTGCTTGATCGTCAGTTGCAGTTTTGCCCGTGCCGATCGCCCATACAGGCTCATATGCAATGATCACATTTTTCAGTTCATCCTTCGTAATCCCTGTAATGCCGTCGGTAATCTGCCGTTCAAGGACCGTGAAGGTTTGGTTCTCTTCACGCTCGTGAAGTGTTTCACCGATGCAGAAAAGTATGGTCAGTCCGGCACGCAACGCTGCTTTATTTTTTTTATTTACGGTCTCATCGGTTTCCCCAAAGAACTGCCTTCGTTCCGAATGCCCGATAATTACATGACTGCATCCGGCATCAAGCAGCATTGTACTGGAAACTTCACCAGTATACGCACCTTGCTCATCCCAAAAACAGTCTTGGGCAGCCAGGTTAATATTCGTTCCCTTTAAAGCGGTATTTACCGTACTTAACACGGTAAATACCGGAGCTACGACAATTTCAACCCCGGAAGCATTTTTAACCAGGGGGATAAGTTCATTGACTAGTTCGAGCGCTTCGCTTGTGGTCTTATAAAGTTTCCAATTGCCGGCGATTACTGGTTTACGCATACAGCCTCCTGAAGAAGCGGTTGATGGTTGTTCGTTGATGGTCGACAGCGGGCGACTAATGGTGAGGCAAGCTTTTTCTATGCGAACCATCCACCATTAACCATCTATCATCGACTGATTTTACTTGTGGCCGTTATCTTCCAGCACCTTTATACCCGGCAGTTTTTTCCCTTCGAGAAGTTCGAGGAAAGCGCCGCCGCCAGTCGATATATAGCTGATTTTGGCGTATTCTCCCGCTCTGTGCACCGCTACATCAGTATCACCACCACCGACAATGGTAAGGGCATAGGAATTCGCTACCGCCGATACCATCGCGAACGTTCCCCGCGAGAAGGCGTCCATTTCAAAAACACCCATGGGCCCGTTCCAGACAATAGTCTTCGCGTTCTGGAGAGCCGAGCTGAAGAGGGTTACCGTAGCAGGGCCGATATCAAGAGCCATCCATCCTTCAGGAATTTCCTGAATAGTAGTGACCTTGGTCTCGGCAGCAGGGTTGAACTGGTCTGCAACGACACAGTCAACAGGCAGGTAAAACTTTATCCCCTTTTCCCGAGCCTTGTTATATGTATTCAATGCGGTTTCAAGAAGGTTGTCTTCCACCAGTGACTTGCCCACATTGTAACCCAGGGCTTTCAGGAAAGTGAAGGCCATTCCACCACCAATAATTACCTTGTCTACCTTGTTACAGAGGTTTTCGAGAACCTCGAGTTTGCCGGAAACCTTTGCTCCGCCTAAAATTGCAACAAGGGGGCGTATGGGGTTTTTCATGGATTTCTCGAAATAACTCATTTCGTTTTTCATTAAAAAACCGGCTGCAACTATGGGAAAAAATTTTGCTATTGCTTCAACGGATGCATGTGCCCGATGGGATACTGCAAAAGCATCGTTAACATATATGTCGCAATGATCGGCCAATGCTTTGGCAAAGTCGTCATCATTTTTTTCCTCACCTGGATAAAACCGGAGGTTTTCCAACATAACCACGTCACCCGGTTGCATGGAGTCAAGTATTTTTGACACGCCGTCGCCTATGCAGTCCGGTGCCAGCTTGACTTCTTTTCCAAGCAGTCGGGAAAGTCTCTTTGCTGCCGGCGCCATAGAGTATTTTGCGTTTCTTTCGCCTTTAGGTCGACCCAGGTGTGAAGCAAGAACTACTTTGGCGTTATAATCAAGGGCATAATTTATGGTCGGCAGAACTGCCCTGATACGGGTATCCTCGGTTATGTTCTGGTGTTCATCGAGGGGGACGTTAAAATCAACCCTCATGAATATCTTTTTTTCACGAAGGTCGCTGATTTCATCAATGTAGCGGATTGACATGGTTCCTCCTGATATTATGTAGTTTATTTATTATTATTATCAAACAAAAATAAGGGGGAAATGTTTCCCCCCCTTTTACCCAAATAACAGCTTTAATTTAGGCCAAAACTATTTTCATCAGGTCGATGACTCGCTGAGAGAAGCCGCTTTCATTGTCATACCATGAAATCACTTTGGCCATGTTGCCTTCAATTACTTTTGTGCTCAAGCTGTCAACCGTAGAAGAAAGCGGATTACCGTTGTAATCTATGGAAACGAGAGGTTCTTCGGAAAAACCGAGTATCCCTTTGAGTGGTCCTTTGGAGGCTTTGAGTAACGCTGCATTTATTTTTTCAGCATCTGTTTTTTTAGATAGAGTGACCACAAGATCCACGACGGAAACGTTAGGTGTTGGAACGCGGATTGCCATACCATCAAGTTTACCCTTCAATTCGGGAAGTACCAGAGAGACTGCTTTAGCAGCGCCGGTTGTTGTCGGAATTATGGAGAGTGCAGCGGCTCTGGCTCTGCGCAGATCCTTGTGGGGTAAATCGAGGATGTTTTGGTCGTTTGTATATGAGTGAACCGTAGTTATAAGGCCTTTTTCGATACCGAATGAATCGTTGAGTACCTTGGCGACGGGCGCAAGGCAGTTGGTCGTACAGGAGGCGTTGGAAATGATGTTGTGTTTTTTGGGGTCATAGAGGTGTTGATTGACACCCATGACGATGGTGATATCTTCGCCGGTTGCCGGAGCGGAAATAATGACCTTTTTGGCCCCTGCTTTCAAATGCAGCTCGGCTTTATCTCTCGATGTAAAAAGTCCAGTTGACTCAAGCACAATATCAATTTTCTCTTTTTTCCAGGGGAGTTCTTCAGGGTTTCTGACTGCAAATATTTTGATGGCTTTGCCGTTAATAATCAGCTCATTATCTTTAGTTTCAACTTTTCCAGGGAATATACCATGTACGGAGTCATACTTGAAGAGGTGTGCCAATGTTTTAGCGTCAGTCAAATCGTTGATGGCAACAAATTCGATCCCTTTTTCCTTGGCAGCAGCCCGCAGCACAGAACGTCCTATCCTGCCGAAGCCGTTAATTGCAACTCTTAAAGCCATTTGTGCCTCCTGGTAAAATAATTAATTTGTGCAATTGCTAAGTAATCACTCACAATTAGCGCATAATATACAAATATTGATTTTCGCGTCAACATTTTTTATTTAAGATAAATAGAGAATAGTCGATACTTAATTAATCGTACTGTTGTGAATATAGTTGTTTTTTCGTATGGACTTTTTGGAAGTTTGCGGAAGATCGATAATTTTCAACTTTTTCTTGAAGTGAAATTATGTTATTATAATTTGTTTGAATAAAAACTGGTAGTATCGGCTGGCAATGGTTAAGATACAACATATGAAAAATACCCTAGAAAAAAGAATAATACTTTTCTCCTTCATTATTCTTTTCCTCACCATCCTGGCCAGTGCAGGTATGGATATTGTGGGATTCAGAAGGGATTATGTCAACGCATTGTTCCTGAGATCGCAAAGTCTCGGGACATCGATGAAAGGGAGTATCGAAAAGGTACTTAATCTTGGTCTTGATATCCGGGACATTACGGGAATTTCTGAAAAATGTCGTGAGCTTGTGGTCGGTAATCCTGATATTGCCTATTGTGTGATAACGGATTTGGATGGAAATATTCTGTTTTTGAGTAATCCCGCCTTTGGTAATTTCCAGTTCAATGTGGTAGTCCGCTCATTCACAACCAACCCTCGTCTACAGATCAATCTTGTCGGACAAAACCCTGCGTACTATGACACTGTCACTCTGGTTAAAGCGCCCGACGGCAGATCCACAGCTCAGATACACATCGGCTTCAAGGAGACGATAATTTCCGAGAAGGTCAGAGGGATGATACTTCGTTCAGTATTTATCCTCTTAATCTTTCTGCTTGTTGCCTTTTCTCTTGTCGTTGTTTTCGTGAAAAAAAGCATTATTCAGCCTGTATCTGCCTTACTTCAGGGCGTTAAAAAAATCTCTGAAGGAGTGGTAGGTGTCCGGATTCAGGAAGTGCCGGTTTATGAATTTAATGAGCTTGCAAAAAATATAAATATAATGTCGGAATATCTTAATAATCGTGATGAGGAGATCCGAAATAATTATCAGGAGTTGGAAAGAACCCACAACGAACTGCATTCTTCATACCTTAAGCTTGAGCACCTGAGTCAGGAGCTGGAGCGTTCGGAAGAGCTTTATAAATCACTCATGGAGGATGCCAGTGATGCAATCGTAGTTGTCGGCGACGATGAGATTGTTAAAATGGTTAATAAAATGGCCGAGGAGTTTTTTGGTTATAATGCTCGGGAACTGGTGGGACTTCCTCTGACTAAGATGCTGCTTTTATTGAATATTGAAAACATACCGAAGATTCACAAAATATTTAAAGATGCCTCAAAAGGAATGCATATTGCTGAAGAGATGCAACTCGTCAAAAAAGGTGGAACCCTTGTTGTTGCCCGACTGCATGCCAATAGTATAAAAAGCGGCACTGAAAATCTTGTTCAGGCTATATTCCGGGATGTGACTAAAGAGCGTGAGATATTGATCAATCTGGAAAAGAGTGCCGCCGATCTGGTCAGGCTAAATAAAATGAAAGACTCTTTTCTCGGGCTTGCTTCCCATGAATTGAAAACGCCGCTGACCGTAATAATGGGATATGCTGAATTGATTTCAACGGATATGGCCGACAGAGTTGACAACACGGTCCTTGAGATGGTCGGAAATATTTCCAGTGCTGCTTCGAGGTTGGATAATATAATCAAGGATATGGTCGACGTATCCATGATTGATGAAAAGCGACTCCAGTTGAAAATGGATGATGTTCAGATTAACCGACTGGTTGAAGCTTCCGTTAAGGAGCTCAGTTTCTTTTTTTCAATGCGCAAGCAAGAGCTCGTGCTTCATCTGGACGAATCGATACCCACCATCAGGGGGGATGTTCTCCGGCTTATGCAACTATTGTCCAATGTCCTCGGAAATGCCATCAAATTTACTCCTGATGGCGGCCAGATAACAGTTGCTACCAGTGCCAAATATCTTCTGCGCAGCAAACAACCGGTTTCAGACAGACAACAAATGCAGCCGGTAGTGAATATTGGCAAGGAACATCATCTTTATGTGGAGATTTCCATTAGCGACACGGGAATTGGTATCGACAGAGAGGACCAACTCCGTATCTTCGATAAGTTTTACGAAGCTGGAAACATTGAGGAGCACAGTTCCGGTAAGGTGGCCTTCAAGGCTAAGGGAGCCGGTCTCGGGCTATCCATTGCCAAGGGTATTGTTGATATGCACGGAGGAGAGATCTGGGTTGAATCCTCCGGTTATAATCCAAACAGCGACTCCGGCTCTACTTTTCATATTCTTCTCCCCTTAAATCCACTAATTGGTGATTCCACAATTGATTACATGAATCTTTTGCACTAACGGCTTTTCAAGTTTGGCCTTGAATCCCTCCCGTTTTTCCTGTATATATACAAAGTTTTTCGTGTTTTATGCTGCTTGGGGAATGTAATGCATTTCAGGAGGGAGTATGCGGGTCTGCCTGCTTGCCAGCGGCAGCAAAGGCAATTCTCTTTTTATAGAAACCGGTGGGACCAAACTTCTTATTGACGCTGGTCTTTCTGCCGTGGAGATCCTGCGCAGGCTTAATGCTATCGGGGTTGATGGTGGCGAAATTGATGCCGTCCTTATCAGTCACGAACATACCGACCATATACGGGGTGCCGGTGTGTTGGCTCGTAAATTTAAGGTGCCGGTCTTGCTCAGCTACCCTACATATAAAGAAGCGGAGCGTTGTTTCAAAAAGACCGAGGTTGTCGAATTTGAGTCCGGCTACGCTTTCTGTTATAAAGATATTTCCATAGATCCATTTCCCATAACCCATGATGCCTGTGATCCGGTTGGTTTTGTTATAAAAAGCAACGAGGGAACCGTGGGGATCGCTACTGATCTGGGCATAGCTACCAGGCTGGTAAAAGATAAATTGCAGGGATGCAAGGTGTTGATCCTTGAATCCAACCACGATGAGACGATGTTGTTAAACGGACCGTATCCATGGCATCTGAAGCAGCGAATCAAATCACGCCATGGCCATCTTTCCAACAATGACTCGGCGGCGTTATTGGAAGAGATTCTCCATTCCGGCCTTGAAGGTGTTTTTCTCGCCCATCTTTCAGAAGTTAATAATGACCCGCAACTGGCTTACACCGCTGCCGATACTTTGTTGGAATCCCAGAATGTCTGCTCGCCCAGACTGATTGTTGGTGATCAATATCTTGCCAGCGCGGTTTTGACCCTTTAATTCGTAAATAAATATCAATAAATCCGCCTGAGAATATCGGAATGACGGTTATTTAGAACAACATCGGCTTTAAAAAGGCAGCCCGCAGGTGCTGCCTGAAATTTACTAACATTGGGAGATAATACAGTGATCGAACGCTACAGCCGTCCCGAAATGACACGCATTTGGGAACCTGAAAACCGCTACCAAAAGTGGCTGGAAATTGAAATATATGCTTGCGAAGCCCATGCAGAGTTGGGAAATATCCCCAAAGACGCGGTGGAGCGGATAAAGTCCAAGGCACGGTTTGATGTGCCGCGCATCGATGAGATCGAGAAGGTCGTCAAGCATGATGTCATTGCTTTTCTTACCTCGGTGGCTGATTACATCGGTGATGATTCCCGTTTCGTGCATCTGGGGCTTACCTCCTCGGACGTGCTTGATACTTCGTTTGCCATGCTGCTGAATGAGAGCAGCGAGATGATCATTGCCGACATCAAACGGCTCATGGATGTCATAAAGAAGAGGGCAATGGAGCATAAAAACACCCCTATGATGGGGCGCTCCCATGGCATTCACGCCGAACCCGTTACCTTCGGTTTGAAAATGGCACTCTGGTACGATGAAATGCGCAGAAATCTGAGACGCATGGAGGCTGCGCGGGAAACTATCGCCTATGGCAAGATTTCCGGCGCTGTCGGCACCTTTGCCAACATCGACCCAAAGGTGGAGGAGTACGTATGCGCCAAAGCCGGTCTCAAGCCCGCGCCTTGTTCCACTCAGGTCATCCAGCGCGACCGCCACGCGGAATTCTTCTCAACCCTGGCAATAATCGCCTCTTCGATCGAGAAATTTGCCGTTGAAATCAGACACCTGCAGCGCACCGAGGTGCTTGAGGCCGAGGAGTTCTTCAGTAAGGGGCAGAAGGGCTCTTCCGCCATGCCCCACAAGCGGAACCCGGTGCTTTCGGAAAACCTGACCGGTCTGGCGCGGCTTATTCGCGGTTATGCGGTTTCTGCCATGGAAAATGTCGCACTCTGGCACGAACGCGATATATCCCATTCTTCGGTTGAGCGTATCATCGGCCCGGATGCTACTATCCTCATCGATTTCATGTTGAACCGCTGCATTGGTTTAATTGAAAACCTGGTGGTTTACCCGGAAAACATGATGAAGAACCTGAACCTGATGCGAGGTCTCATCTTTTCTCAACGGATTCTGCTTGAGCTTGCAAACAACGGTGTTTCAAGGGAAAACGCCTATGCAATCGTGCAAAGAAACGCCATGAAAGTATGGGAAGAGGGGAAGGATTTCCAGACGGAACTTCTCAATGATTCCGAGGTGTGCAGCCATCTCTCGGAGGCGCAAATCAGGGAAGCCTTTGATCTCAACTATCACCTCAAACATGTGGATACCATTTTTACGAGGGTGTTCGGTGGATAGTATCCTCAATTTCATCAAGCTGGAGGAAAGTGACGGGATGCTCCTTTATTGGTTGAAGGAGATCCTCGTAGCGGTATTAGTCTTCGCATTTTTTTACGCACTTGCCCGGTTGCTTCGCTACATCCTGATTACCTTGGGTCCGCGCTTTACCTCCTTTACCAAGACAGATCTGGATGATCGCATCCTGCTGCGAATTACACCGCCTGCATCATTTCTCGTCGTATGCGCCGGCCTTTATTACGCCGTTCGCACTCTTCCCCTGCCGGAGAAGGCACATCTGCTCGCATCCGGTCTGCTCTTTATAATCATCGTGGTGATTCTGACAAATATCGCCTATCGTGTTACGGATGAACTGCTCAACTGGTATGCGTCCCGACTGTCCGAACAGGTAAGCAATGGTCTGAACCGACAATTGATCCCACTCGTTGAAAAGCTGATCAGCATCTTTCTCATCGGCACTGCATTGATTATAACCCTTAAGCATTTCAACTATGATATTCTGTCGCTGGTGACAGCACTAGGTATCGGTTCTCTGGCCATCGGCATGGCTGCGAAGGATACCCTGGCAAACATGATCTCAGGTTTCACACTGATGATTGACCGGCCATTCCGCATCGGCGACAGAATACAGCTTACCGGCGGCCAGTTGGGGGACGTAATTGATATAGGTCTGCGCAGTACCAAGATCAAGACCATGGACAATACCTTTTTGATAATCCCCAATTCGGAGTTGTGCAACACGATACTCATCAATATGGCCTTTCCCGATGTGCGGGCCAAGGGGAGGATCAACCTGGGCGTTGCCTATGGAAGTGACATCGAAGCAGTAAAAAAACTGCTGGTTGAAACCGCCATGGAGATTCCCGATGTTCTTCGGGACCCGGCCCCTGAAGGATATTTTGTTTCGTTTGGTGAAAGCGCACTGAATATGGCCCTGTTTTTCTGGGTAGAAAACTACACGAATGTTTTTTCTGCGACCGATAGGATTAACAGTCTCATCGTTAAGCGGTTTCAGGAAAATGGCATCAACATACCGTATCCTACCAGAACGGTACTGGTGGAAAAGGACTGATTAATGGCTCATAGAATTGAAATTTCTCTGAAAGATACTGTTCGTGACGCCCGCGGCGAACGAATCAGGAATGAGATCGAACATTTTCTGCATATTCCGGTCAATCGCGTGCGAAGCATCGATGTCTTCACTGTCGATGCGGAGCTTTCCGTGGCTGAACTTGAAATGGCTGCTGCCGGCCCGTTCTGCGATCCGGTAATTCAAGCTTTTTCCATAGACTCTCCGGTTGCAAGGGATTTTGATTATCTTGTAGAAGTGGGATTCCGACCGGGTGTTACAGACAATGTGGGCAGGACCGCCCGTGAGGCGATCGAATACATCACCAGGAGGCCGTTTCAAGCCGGTGAAGGGGTGTACACTTCGGTCCAGTACCTGTTCTCCGGCAATTTGACCCCGGCCGACATGGAGAAAATTGCCACGGGCCTGTTATGCAACACGCTTATCCAGCGTTATCAGGTGCTCGATCATGCTGCATTTATGGCGCAACATGGGGTTCGCAGCTATGTGCCCAAGGTAACGGGACATGTGCAGGGGAATGTCAGGGAAATCAACCTCGATGTCGGTGATGACGAGCTTTTGCGTATCAGCCGTGAGGGCGTGCTTGCTCTGACGCTCGACGAAATGCTGATCATCCAGGCGCACTACAGGGATGAAAATGTCGTTGCCATGCGGCGCACATTGGGCCTTGGCGGGCAACCAACGGATGTGGAGCTTGAAGCCCTGGCCCAGACATGGTCGGAACATTGCAAACACAAGATCTTTTCCGGAAATGTCGAATATGTGGATGAACATGGGAACAGGGAAAAGATCACATCGCTGTTCAAAACATTCATCCAGAACACCACTGCCAAGGTGCGCGAGAACCTTGGCGACAAGGATTACTGCCTCTCCGTTTTCAAGGACAATGCCGGGGTCATTAAATTCAACGATGACTTTTCGCTGGTATTCAAGGTCGAAACCCACAATTCGCCAAGTGCTCTTGACCCTTACGGCGGGGCGCTTACCGGCATTGTCGGCGTAAACCGCGACCCATTCGGCACCGGCAAGGGAGCACGGCTTATTTTCAATACCGATGTCTTCTGTTTTGCCTCACCCTTTTACGACAAACCCCTGCCGAGCCGGCTGCTCCACCCGCGCCGCATCTACGAAGGTGTTGTTGAGGGGGTCGAGCATGGGGGCAACAAGAGCGGCATCCCGACGGTCAACGGCTCGCTGGTGTTCGATGACCGTTTTGCCGGTAAACCGTTGGTCTTTTGCGGCACGGCAGGGATCATGCCGGCCATTATCAACGGCGAACCGTCGCATTCGAAGAAGATCTACCCCGGCGACCTGATCGTCATGACCGGCGGCCGGATCGGCAAGGACGGCATCCATGGCGCCACTTTCTCTTCGGAGGAACTGAACGAGTCCTCGCCGGTTTCCGCAGTGCAGATCGGCGATCCGATCACCCAAAAACGGATGACCGATTTCCTCATCCGGGCCAGGGACCGCGGTTTGTACAACTTTATTACCGACAATGGCGCCGGCGGGCTTTCATCCTCCATCGGCGAGATGTCCGAAGAGTGCGGCGGTTGCCGCATGGACCTGGCAAAGGCCCCACTCAAGTATCCCGGCCTCGATCCCTGGGAAATACTCATCTCCGAAGCCCAGGAGCGTATGAGCCTGGCAGTTCCTCCTGCCAAACTCGATGAATTCCTTGCCCTGGCCCGGCGGATGGGGGTTGAGGCGTCGGTACTGGGTGAATTCACCGATTCAGGCTATTTCCACATCCTTTATGGCGACAAGACCGTTGCCTATCTCCCCTTGAGCTTCCTCCACGGCGGATTACCCCCCATGGAGATGCGCGGCGTCTGGGAAACAAAGAAAAATGAGGAGCCGGAAGCCTCGAACAAGAGCGATTATACGGAAGAGCTCGTAAAACTTCTTTCCTCCCTCAACATCTGCTCCAAGGAGTCGGTGGTGCGCCGTTACGATCACGAGGTCCAGGGAGGAAGCGTTGTAAAACCCTTTACCGGCGTAGATAATGACGGTCCCTCCGATTCAGCGGTTGTAAGACCGATCCTCGATTCGTTCGAGGGTGTCGTGGTCGGTCACGGTATCTGCCCCAGATACAGCGATATCGATACTTACCACATGGCAGCCAATGCCATAGACGAGGGGCTGCGCAATTATGTGGCGGTCGGTGGCTCCCTTGACCTGGTCGCCGGCCTCGATAACTTCTGCTGGTGCGATCCCGTCAAATCCGACAAGACTCCGGACGGTGAATACAAGATGGCCCAGCTGGTGCGGGCGAACAAGGCGCTTTACGATTATTGCGTTGCATTCGGCATTCCCCTCATATCCGGTAAAGATTCCATGAAGAATGATTTCTATGACGGATCTACCAAGATCTCCATACCGCCGACACTGCTCTTTTCCGTAATAGGGAAAATCGAGGATGCAAATAAGGCGGTCACCATGGACGTGAAGCGTCCGGGCGACGTTGTCTACCTGCTGGGTGAAACGGCCAATGAACTTGGCGGATCTGAATACTACGCGGCCAAGGGATATCTGGGTAACCGGGTGCCGCAGGTGGATGCAGAGCAGGCGCTGAGCCGTTATCGGGCCTATCACCAAGCGGTCATGAAGGGACTTGTTGCCTCTTGCCATGACCTCTCGGACGGTGGGCTTGCAGTGGCTGCTGCTGAATCGGCCTTTGCCGGTGGTTTCGGCATCTCCATCGATCTTGGCGCCGTACCATTCAAGGGAGCAGACAATGAGCGGACCGATGAAGTGATCCTCTTCTCCGAATCCGCTTCACGGCTTCTGGTCACCGTTCATCCCGACAAGTCCGATGCCTTTGAGGCGGCCATGTCCGGTCAGCTTTTTGCCCGGATCGGTGTGGTGTCAGCCGGTAGCTCTCTCACCATAAATGGTCTTTCCGCGGGTGAAATTGTCAGGGCTGATACCATGAAATTAAAAGAGGCCTGGCAGTCTCCGCTACACGATCTGTAATTATTGATTGGATTTTCAGGAGTTTTCTAAATGGCGAAATCAAGAGCATTGATAATAACCGGTAACGGCACGAACTGCGAGATGGAAGCCGCCTATGCCTGCAAGTTGGGCGGTTTTGAAGAGGCGCAGATCGCACATATTTCCGATCTCCTTGCCGGCGAGGTCCGGCTGGATAATTTTCATTTTCTTAACCTGACCGGCGGCTTTCTTGATGGCGACGACCTGGGGAGTGCCAAGGCTCAGGCAAACCGGTTGCGCTATGCGCGGGTCGAGGGGGGAGATGAGCATCTCTTTGACCAGTTGCAGCGTTTTATTGCCGACGGCAAGCTGGTGCTCGGGGTCTGTAACGGTTTTCAGTTGCTGGTCAAGATGGGTCTTCTGCCCGGCTTCGACGATAAACAACAGCAGCAAACGGCAACCCTCACCTTCAATGACTGCGGCCGCTTTCAGGACCGCTGGGTTTACTTGCAGAACAATCCCGATTCACCGGCAGTTTTTACCCGTGGTATCGATAAGGGGATATATCTTCCCATAAGGCATGGCGAGGGGAAGTTTGTTGTCGACTCTCCGGCAACCCTGGACCGCATCGAATCCGGCAATCTCGCCGTATTCAAATATTCCGACCCGGCCTACACGACTCCGACCATGGAATTCCCCTTGAATCCCAACGGATCGGTCCATGCGATTGCCGGCATTTGCAATGATACCGGCCGGATCATGGGGCTCATGCCCCATCCTGAAGCCTTTGTTCATCGCACCCAGCATCCCCGCTGGACCAGGGAAGAGTTGCCGGCAGATGGGGACGGCCTGGTTCTCTTCAGGAATGCTGCGGATTATGTGAAAAAACATTTCTGATAAACCGGCTCTTTGGAAACAGTGATTTTCGTTGAAATCTTTTACAGTTACCCGTTTTGGGTAAGGAGTATGTATCCGTTATGATGTTACAGCGACCTGAAGAAGAATGTGGCATTTTTGGCATTTTTAACCATGCCGAGGCTTCAAATCTGACCTACCTGGGACTCTATGCTCTTCAGCATCGGGGCCAGGAGAGTTGCGGCATCGTTTCATCCGATGGGACAAGTCTCTATGCCCACAAGAGCATGGGGCTGGTGGCCGACGTCTTCGGCAACCAGGAGATATTCAAGTCCTTACCGGGGAAATCTGCCATCGGTCATGTCCGCTACTCGACAACCGGTTCCTCGGTGATCAAAAACGTCCAGCCGATCATGGTCGACTATTCCAGGGGCTCCATTGCCGTTGCCCACAACGGCAATATCGTCAATGCCCAGATTATCAAGGACGAGCTGGAGGCCTACGGTTCCATCTTTCAGACCACGATGGACACCGAGATTATCGTTCACCTGCTTGCCACATCCAAGGCCAATTCTCTGTTGGACAGAATTTCGGACTCCCTGAACCGTATCAAGGGCGCTTATTGTCTGTTATTCCTTACGGAAACCCGCATGGTGGCAATTCGCGACCCCAACGGTTTCCGTCCGCTCTGCCTGGGTAAGCTGGGGAGCTCTTATGTGGTAGCTTCCGAGAGTTGCGCACTTGATCTGATAGACGCGGAGTTTATTCGTGAAATAGAACCCGGTGAGGTCATCATCATCACGAAGGATGGCCTGACCTCATATTTCCCCCTGCAGAAAGCAGAACCGACCCCGTGCATCTTCGAGTTTGTATATTTTGCCAGACCCGATTCATACATCTTCGGCAAAAACGTTTACCAGGTACGCAAAGAGATGGGGCGGCAACTGGCGCGTGAGCACAAGGTGGATGCCGATATCGTCATCCCCATCCCCGATTCCGGTGTACCGTCAGCGCTTGGCTACGCTGAAGAGTCAGGAATCCGTTTCGAACTCGGGCTCATCCGCAACCATTACGTCGGGCGAACCTTCATCGAGCCGCAGCAGGCCATCCGCCATTTCGGCGTCAAGATCAAGCTGAATCCTGTCAAGGATGTTTTGAAGGATAAACGGGTGGTTGTCATCGACGATTCCATCGTGCGCGGCACGACGTCGCGCAAGATCGTCAAGATGATTCGTAACGCCGGGGCAAAGGAGGTCCATGTGCGGATATCGTCTCCTCCCACCAGTTATCCCTGTTACTACGGTATCGACACGCCAAACCGTAAGGAACTGATTTCTTCTTCCCATTCCATTGATGAAATTCGTAAATATATAACCGCTGATACCCTTGGTTACTTGTCCGAGGATGGGCTGATAGGTTCTGTCGGAACTGAGAATACCGGTTATTGTCGCGCTTGTTTTACCGGGAGCTACCCGGTTAAATTTCCGAGGCTCGGCATTGCGCCGCAGCTTGACTTATTTGAGAAGGAGCTACCAGAACATGAGTGAAAAAGCGCGGTTAAAAGAGATCATCAAAGAACTGTCCTACGAAAAAAGAAACGTTGTCCTTGCTTCGGGCAGAGAGAGCGATTTCTATTTCGACGGCAAGCAGACCACCCTTCATCCTGAAGGTGGATATCTGACCGGCAAGCTTTTTTTCGAGGCGATCAAGGATGTGGAACAGGTCGAAGGAGTCGGAGGGCTCACCCTCGGCGCTGACCCGATTGCGACCGCAACATCAGTGGTCAGCTTCCTTGAGAAGAAACCGATTCCTGCCTTCATTATTCGTAAGGAGCCAAAAGGGCACGGCACCGGCGCATGGCTGGAGGGACGGAAGAACTTCAAACCCGGTTCGCGGGTGGTTATCGTTGAAGACGTGGTGACGAGTGGCGGTTCCTCCCTGAAGGCGATTAAGCGTGCGGAGGAAGAGGGGCTCAAGGTCCTGGGTGTCGTAACGCTGGTTGACCGGGAAGAGGGCGGCCGGGAAAATATCGAAAAGGAAGGATATTGGCTGAAATCGATCTTTACCAAGGCCGAAGTACTGGCGTAACTGCGGTGAATACAGGATTTATGGTAATGGGAGGGCGGCGATGTGGATCGCCGCCCTTCTTATTGCGATAGAAATGCATGATAAGGGTTCCATGGAAGAAGTTCTTGAACATTATGCCGCATTGCTGCAAGAGGTAGGTGTTTGGTTCAACCGCTGCCTGTCAGTTGCTGCCGGGGATATTTCGTGCAAGGAGGGGTGCTCAGCCTGTTGCCGGGGCCTCTTTGATATAACGCTCCTGGATGCCTGTTATCTCAAGAGCGGATTTGACCAACTGGATGCAGCGGTAAAGATACCGGTTATCCGTAGAGCCGAAGAGCGTTTGGATAGAATAAGGGCTGTCTGGCCGGAGTTTTCATCTCCCTATATCCTGAACTTCAGGCCTGATGACCAATGGAATCAGCTCATGCCCGATGATGACATGACCCCGTGCCTGCTTCTTGGCGAAGATGGGAGATGCCTTGTTTACGATCATCGTCCCATGACCTGTCGCTTGCACGGTTTGCCGCTGGTGGATGTGGGGGGCGAGGTCATGGACGGAGATTGGTGCACAATGAATTTTATCGGCTGCGATCCATTGAAAAAAGAAGAGCTGAGGTTTGAATTCGTCAGGTTATTCGAGAGGGAACTGTCGTTATTCCGGTTATTTACTGCTCGATTGTTAAATCATGGGTTTAATGAACTGGATACCCTTATACCGACTGCTTTACTGATGGATTTTGACGGGTTCGATTGGAAGTTGTGGCTGAAGAATGCCCACCCATACCTTGTGAACAACAATTATGCGTAATTTGCGAAAAGCCGTTGACACGGATACGTCTTCTGCATGAAAATATGGCACGCATGGGCGTTGACATGCGACACGGATTGAATTAGTTTATCAACAATAAATACTCGGATTCTCGATAAACAGGTATTCATTTGAGCTCTAAAAAAGACAAATTTCTGGAAAGCGCGCAAAGGTTCATCCTGAAGGGACAGATAGACCGTGCCATAAAGGATTATGAGCAGATTGTAGCCCTTGATCCGAAAGAGATACGTCACAGGCAGCGTCTCGCGGAACTCCTCGTGCGTGCCGGTCGCAAGGAAGAGGCGATAGGTGAATATGACGCCATCGGCAAATATTACGCCGATAACGGTTATTTTCTGAAGGCCATTGCGGTATACAAGCAGATCCAGAAACTCGATCCCGGCAACATCAAGGTTACCCTCACCCTTGCTTCCCTAAATGAAAAACAGGGGCTTATCGGCAACGCACTTGCAGAGTACGGCCTGTCTGTCGACTATTATGAGAAAAACGGTCAGTTGTCCGAGGCGCTGAAAGTCATCGAGCAGATGCTTGCCATTGATGCCGACAATCCCGCCACCTGTCAGAAATACGCAGAGATGCTTTATGTCATGGGTGTGCATGAAAAGGCGTACCAGACATTTACCCAATTGTCCCAGTCACTGAAGAAACGGGGTAACGAATACGCTTTTGAACAGGTCAACGCCAGAATAGGTGTGCTATTTCCAGACCGGCAGGAACCTTCTCTGGAGATGCTTGCCGAGCAAGTGAAAAATGGCGATGTTGAAAATGCTATTCCTAAATTGAGCGGACTGATCAAGAAGGATAGTTCTAATCTCCACGCATGGAAACTGTTGGTCGAGGCATATCGGTTAAAGGAAGACAGTGAACGGCTCAAGTTGACATTCAGCCTCATCATTCGCATGTTTCCCGACGAATTGTTTGCCAGGGAAGGCATTATCAACTGCGCCTTCAATGAAGGGGACTTTAACGATGCGGTTGAGCTGTTGAGTCTTCATGTGCCATATTTCGAGGCGCAAGGAGCCCATCCGGCTCTCGAAGCATTGTACCTCAAATTTCTGGAAAGGTCTTCCGATGATGGCAGAATCATAGCGGGCCTTAAAAGCCTCTATGAGAAGATCGGAGATGGAGAAAAGCTCGCAGCACTGGAGAGTAGGCTTAATACCCGGCCGGTAATCCTGCCTGCTGAGGAAGAACCGGTTGACAGTGAAATCCCCTTGACGTTCGACGATGCCGATGTCGCAGAAGAGCAAACGTCTGCGTTTCCCGCAGAACAGTTGGAAGCAGCTGAAACGGTGATAACGGCAGAGTCGTCGGAACCCTCGGAACCTGAATGGGAGGAAGAGATATATCTTGCCATTGATGATGAGGGGGGGGAAGAGGCAGCAGCCTTTGTTCCTGAACCGGAACCTGTACTTCAGGTAGAGAAAATACCCGCGGTAGATGAACTTGATTCAGCCGTTGAGGATGAAGAGGTGGGGGCGAAACTCACCTTTGATACGAATCAGCCGATTGAATTTGATTTTGAAGAGTCTCCGCTCATTCCGTCTGATAACGAGGATGATCTCCTGCAGGAACCGGCTGAAGAAGTGGCTATCTCTGAGGTCCTTGAACCGCAGGAAATGGATTTTCCAGAGCCGGCTTACGTTTCTGGGGAGGCCGAAACGGCTGAAGCATTAAACGATAGTGCGCGGAAAGAAGAAATAACCTCGTTTGCAATGGGAGAGCCCGCTGAAGATATCGGCGAAGAGTCTGCTCTGTTCTCTTTGGATATTTCCGAGGACATGGATGAGTTTCTTGACCAGTTTGACGAACTGTTAACGCTCCCCCTGGAAGCTGAGCCTGTCGTTTCGGCAAAATTCGACAAATATTCCTGGGACGGCATGTTTTCCGAGTTTAAGAAAGGGATAGACGCGCAGGTGGATGTGGGGGATACGGAAACCCATTATGACCTCGGGATTGCATACAAGGAGATGGGGCTCTTCGACGATGCGATTAAGGAATTTCAGAACGCCTCGCTAAATCCGCAGAGAAAGGTAGATTGCTTAACGCTTCAGGCTGTCTGTTATCGTGAAAAGGGTGAATTCGGCATGGCCGAAGAACTCTTGCAGAACGGTATCGGCCTGGAAGAGCTTGCGGGTGCAGAGTTATTGAGCCTCAAATACGAACTGGCTTTTCTTTATGAAAACTCCGGACGTATGGATGACGCCTTCAGCATATACAGCGAGGTAAACGCGGTCAACCCGGATTTTCACGGAGTTGCAGGCAAAATTGCCTTACTGAAAGGTGTTGCTGAAACCCAAGAGATCATTGATCTGGATCTTGAGGACATTGAAGAACTCGATGGTGAGGATGAGACGGATGGTTCAGGATGCCAAAAGGTTTAACGGCGGAACCAGACGAATCGGTGCCTGAAAGAAATCGCCGTAATAACTTTCCGGCAAAGGGGGGAGGGGGCCCGCAGCCTCCAGCGCCTTAAGAACTTCTTTGTCGTATGCGGCGTTACCCGAGCCGCGGATCAACTGTTTTGCAACAATTTCCCCGTTTCTTGCCACGATGATGTTCATCACCACTTCCCTGATTCCCTTCCGATCTATGTTTTTATCAATCCACCATTTCTCGTTGATGTTTTGCAGCATGCTGAAATAGTACATGCGTATGTCATCTCGCAAGGTTTCTCCTTCGGCCAGGCTGCGGAAAAATCCCCTGGTTATTCCGAGGCCGAGAGATGCTTGCTGGACCGTTTCCTGCTTTGCGCCGACCGACTCCAGGTTCTGCTGCAAATCGTTTTGCAGTTTATCAAATTCTGACGTGGTGGGTAAATCTGTCGGAGGGGGAGGGCTGGGCTGCTCCGTTGCCGGTGCAGGTACGTCTGTTTCTGTTTTGGGAGTGTCGGAGGTAACCGGCGCGGTCATGGACAAGTCCAAATAGGTCATAGACCTGCCGGCTGTTCCCTGATACTTGCTGAAGAGAAAATATGCGGATACAGCAACGTGTAACAGAAACGACATCATCAGCATTTTGCCGAAAAAATTGCCTTGTGTCTGCGTCTGGACAGATGTTTGCAGTTCCTGTATCGATTCGTTCATTACCCTGCCTGAATCCATAATATCTATGTTCATTTACCGATGGTGGAATTGTGTAAATATAACAAATTATCGGCTATGATGGCAATTAAAAGAAAAAAGGGGCCGCTCTGATCAAGCGGCCCCTTTATTTATAAGGCAGTTAAGGTTAAGGAATACGCCTTTTCAGGCTTATGAATTTTGTGCGTCGACTACTGCAATCGCAGCCATGTTGACAATGTCGCTTACGTCGTCGCCGCGCTGAAGGACGTGCACCGGCTTGTTCATTCCCATCAGGATCGGACCGATGGCCTCGGCCCCACCCAGGTGGTGAAGGAGCTTGTAGCAGATGTTTCCCGAGTTCAGGTCAGGGAATATGAGAACATTGGCCGCTTCCTGAAGGGCCGCAAAGGGGAAGCTCTTCTGCAGGATCTCCGAAACGACAGCGGTGTCCGACTGCATCTCCCCGTCAACGATGAGGCCCGGAGCCTTTTCCTTGACGATCTCCACCGCCCGCTTCACCTTCTTTGCCAGAGGATGGTTGACCGACCCGAAGTTGGAGAAGGAGAGCATGGCAACGGTTGGCTCGATGTCGAGCAGGCGCGCCTTTTCGGCAGCGAGGATGGCGGTCTCGGCAAGCTCCTCGGCAGTCGGTTCGATGCTGACCGTGGTGTCGGCCAGGAGGAAGATACCCTTCTTGAAGACCATCATGTAGAGGCCGTGGACGCTGGAGAGTCCTGGCTGCTTGCCGATCACCTCCAGGGCGGGGCGGATGGTTTCAGGATAATGGGTATCGATACCGGCAAGCAGGGTATCCGCGTCCCCCTGACGCACCATCATGCAGCCGAAATGGGTGCGGGATTTGCGGGTCATCAGGCGCCGGGCCTCGGAAAGGGTCAGTCCCTTGCGCTGCCGCAGGCGGAAGAGCTCCTCCGCGTACGCTTCGGATTTTTCAAAAGTGGCCGGGTCGATGATCGACACGCTGCCGTTGAAGTCGAGCCCCAGCTCCTCCATCTTCGCCGTAATCTTGTCATGGTTCCCGATGAGGACCGGGTGGGCAATCCCCTCTTCGATGAGGATGTGGGCCGCCCTGAGGATTTTCTCGTTGTCCCCTTCCGGGAAGACGATCCGTTTCGGATCACATTTGGCCTTGTTGATGAGTAGCCGCAGGGTCTCCTTCGCCTTTCCCTGCAATGCCTCCAGGTGCTCGATGTACTTGTCCATGTCGGCAATCGGCTGGCGGGCAACCCCTGAGTCCATCGCCGCCTTGGCGACAGCCGGGGCTACCCGCAAGAGGGCGCGGGGGTCGAACGGCTTGGGGATGATGTAGTCGCGGCCAAAGGAAAACTTGACATTGCCGTAGGCACGGCAGACCGAGTCCGGGCACTCCTCCCGGGCCAGTTCGGCCAGGGCGAACACCGCCGCCTTTTTCATCTCCTCGTTGATGGTGGTGGCCCGTACGTCGAGGGCGCCGCGGAAGATGAAAGGGAAGCCGAGGACGTTATTCACCTGGTTGGGGTAGTCGGAGCGGCCGGTGGCTACGAGAACGTCACCCCTAACCGCCCGAGCCTCTTCCGGGGTTATTTCCGGGTCCGGGTTGGCCATGGCGAAGATGATCGGGTTGGCTGCCATCTTGCGCACCATCTCCGGGGTGAACGCCCCCTTGGAGGAGAGGCCGAACAGAACGTCCGCCCCATCTGCGGCTTCTTCCAGGGTGCGGAGCTTTGTTTCGACGGCAAAGCGCTCCTTGTACTTGTTCATCCCCTCGGCGCGCCCCTTGTAGATGACCCCCTTGGTGTCGCACATTATCAGTTTTTCCGGTTTTACGCCCAGGGAGATGGCCAGGTTGGCGCAGGCGATGGCTGCCGCTCCGGCGCCGTTGATCACCAGCCTGATTTCGCCGATCTTCTTGCCGATCAGTTCCAGGGCATTGATGAGGGCAGCGGAGGAGATGATGGCAGTACCATGCTGGTCGTCATGGAAAACCGGAATGTTCATGGTTTTCTTAAGTTCTTCCTCGATATAGAAGCATTCCGGAGCCTTTATATCCTCAAGGTTGATGCCACCGAATGTGGGCTCAAGCAACTGGCAGACTTTAATGACTTCATCCGGGTTTTCAGAATTAACTTCGAGGTCGAAGACATCAATATCGGCAAAACGCTTGAAAAGAACCCCTTTACCTTCCATAACCGGTTTGCCGGCAAGCGCTCCGATGTTGCCCAGACCCAAGACGGCAGTTCCGTTTGAGATTACGGCAACCAGATTCCCTTTTGCGGTATATTTGAAGGCGTCTTCCGGGTTTTTTTCAATTTCCAGGCAAGGTTCGGCGACACCCGGAGAATATGCCAGGGAAAGATCTCTGGAGGTAAGACATGGTTTTGAAGAAATTACTTCTATCTTTCCTTTACGACCGCTTGAATGGTATTCCAGTGCATCCATTTTTTTTGTCATTAAAAGTTTCCTCCTGGCAAATTGACCTGTTTTTACTGTGGGTAAAATTTAGTTTGACGTCTAATTGTAACATGGTTTCTGAAAACCTAGTAATACCGAATGGTGATACATTACTCACTTTGATTATTGGTTGTCAAGAATTTATTCCCGGTAAAATAGAAAAACATTTTATTTTTAAGTTAATCATACTCTAAAAAGTTGTAAAGTTAGTGTATTTAAGATAATAATCCTGATATTTACAAGTGCAAGAAGGGAAGCGTGCATATGGAAAGAATTTGGGCTCCATGGCGGATGGAATACATCGAAAATTGCAAGCCGGCCACCTGCATTTTTTGTGTCAGCAATGACGATGGCCGGGACAGGGAGCGGTTAATTCTTCATCGCAGCACCCTGTCGCTGGTAATGCTGAACCGTTACCCTTACACGAACGGACATCTCATGATCGCACCCTTTCGTCATACCGCCGATATGAGTACTCTTTCAGAAGAAGAAATGCTGGATCTCTTCAAGACTTTGAATCTGTGCCGCACCATCCTGCAGGAAACCGCCTCGCCGGAGGGATTCAATATCGGCATAAATCTTGGAAAATCAGCAGGAGCCGGCATTGACGACCATCTGCATTTGCATATTGTGCCGCGATGGAACGGTGACACGAATTTCATGTCCGTTATCGCTGATCTGCGGGTTATGCCGGAGAATCTGTTGACAACCTATGACCGGCTCCGTCCAGCTTTCCTTGCTGCACGAAAGGTGACGGCATGATGTCGGGTTCTGCCGAGAAAATCTGCATCGGCATCGATGTCGGGGGGACAAATCTCAGATTTGCCCTGGTAGACGAACTGGGTAAGGTTTTATTCAGGGAACGTCGATCGACAGAAATTCACCAAGGAAAAGAACAGTTTCTCAAACGGTTTTTCTCGGTTATCGCGTCATTAAGAACCTGGGCTGACTCTTCCGGCAAAGAGATCGTTGCCATAGGTGCAGGTGTGCCGGGACTCATCTCCAATGACGGGATCATTTATTCATCGGTGAATCTTCTGCCGCTGGAGGGACTTAATCTTCGCGAATTGATAACTGCCGCCGCCGGTTTGCCGGCCATTGTAGTCAATGACGCTAATGCTTCGGCATGGGGCGAAAAGTGTTATGGCGCAGGCAGGTCGATGAACTCTTTTCTCATGCTCACCTTGGGCACGGGTGTCGGTAGCGGCCTTGTACTTAATGACAAACTTTGGACCGGTTGCGATGGGGTGGCAGGAGAGTTTGGTCACGTTACAGTTGAACCCGATGGTAAACCTTGCCCATGCGGCAACCACGGCTGCCTTGAACAATACGCCTCTGCAACGGCCCTTGTTGCAGAGGCTGGCGAGGCCATCCAGGCTGGGGGAGGGGGAGCGCTTGCCAATGTTCCAGCTTCTATGCTCAATGCCGAAGTTCTTGCCGATGCTGCCCATGGTGGTGATGCGCTCGCCAAGGCCATCTTCGAGAATGCCGGACGCTATTTGGGAATTGCCTCTGCTGCTGCGGTAAACCTCCTGAACCTGGAGGGCATAATTTTGGGAGGCGGAGTGGCTGCAAGTTACGACCTCATCGTCGAACCGATGCAACGTGAAATTCTTGCCCGTGCATTTGCCATTCCGGCCCGGAGAGTCCGTCTCGTCAGGGCGGAATTGGAAGACGATGCGGGCATTCTCGGTGCTGCCGCAATGGCGCTGGCCAGCGTTAAGTCTGACTTATCAAATGAATGAATGAATTACTTCCTTCAAAGGAGCGTCAATGAAAAAACGTATCGGTATACTTACCGGTGGTGGCGATTGCCCTGGACTCAACGCGGTTATCAGGGGCGTGGTAACGGCTGCCATCATAAAATATGATTGGGAGGTTGTTGGGGTTGAAGACGGATTCGATGGCCTTTTGAACAGTGAAAAGTGTCGTCAGCTTTCACTGGAAGATGTGCGCGGCATTCTTCCCCGCGGAGGGACCATACTCGGTACAACAAACCGGGGAAATCCCTTCTCATATCCTGTCGAAAAAAATGGTAAAATCGAATATATTGATATTTCCGAGAGTGTTATTGACCGTATCAAGGCTATGGGTATCGATGCCCTTGTCGTTGTAGGTGGTGACGGCTCATTGAAGATCGCCATGGAACTGATGAGCAAGGGGGTTCCCATTGTCGGCGTACCGAAAACCATCGATAACGATCTTATGGAAACCGATGTGACCTTCGGCTATAACACAGCCCTGGAAACTGCCACCGATGCCCTCGACAAGCTGCATTCAACCGCTGAAAGTCATCATCGTGTCATGATAATGGAGGTGATGGGGAGATATGCCGGTTGGATAGCCCTGGAATCGGGAATTGCCGGTGGTGCCGATGTCATTCTTATCCCGGAAATCCCATTCGACATTAAAAAAATCTGTCATGGCATTGATGAGAGACGCAAAAAGGGGAGCCGGTTCAGCATTATAGTTGCAGCTGAAGGTGCTTTCCCTGATGGAGGTAAACGGGTCGTAAAGCAGAATGCCGACTCTGCCCATTCCATTGAGCGCCTGGGAGGAGTCGGTGAGTATATCGCCGGGGAACTTTCAGGCTGTCTCGACATGGACGTCAGGGTGACGGTACTGGGTCACCTGCAGCGCGGCGGTTCGCCATCGACTTTCGATCGCTGCCTCGGCAGCCGCTTTGGGGTCAAGGCCCTTGAACTCATTGATAAAAACGAATTCGGCAGGATGGTCTGCCTGAATGGACGAAGCATCAAATCGGTTTCCATAGAAAAGGCTGTAAGGAAACTCAAACTGGTCGATCCGGACGGCGAGATGGTAAAATGCGCCGAAGAGTTGGGGATAATGCTCGGCAGATAAGGTTTAAGAATTGACTTTACCTAATGCCTGTCTTAGACTGGGTGCGGTTATTTATATGAGGCGACCGGCCTGTACGGTCAATTCGGTACCGGAGGTTGATAGTACATGGGTAAACAACTAGGCTCTATAAAAAGAAGTCAGCTCTACGCTGTTTTGGGATTGATCCTGGGGATCGGCGCACCGGTAGGCTGGACAGTTGTGCGTCTTATATTTTTTCGTGATAACGCACTCCCTGCCTGGTCACAGGTGTTGCCAGATGTGATAAAAACCCCGTATAACATCTCACTCTACACCTATATGGGGATTGGGACTGGGTTGATGCTTACCTTTCTGGGCCATTTCATAGGAAAGGCCAGTGACGAACTGCACAAGAGGGCTGTTGAACTGGATATCCTGCACCGGGAGGTTGCATCACAAAAGGAAATATTCGAAAACCGTTATAAAGTTCTCGACAACAACATCAAAAACTTTCATCAGATCAGCAGCCGGATTCAAAAATCCATTAATATTCAGGAAGTACTTTCCCTCTGTGCCGAGGGACTTCATGACATCCTTGGCTATGAGAGGGTAAACCTCCTGATGGCGGATGACGAGAGGAAGGAATTGTGTTTTGTTGCAGCGACAGGATCCGACAACTTTGACAGATCCAACATTGCCCTACCTCTTGATAGCCGGAGCGGCATCATATATAAATGTTTTACTGAAAAAAAATTATATCTTATTGATAACATCAACAAATACCCATCGGAATTTCATCTGAAACCTCCCTATGATACGATCCATCCCCTTCGCTCCCGCAGTTTTGTTCTTTGCCCGATAGTGGTCAAGGGTGAATCGGTGGGGGTTTTCGGCATAGACAACAAACTGAGCCAGAGGGCGTTAAACGACACCGACTCCGATACCATAAAGCTTTTTGCCGATCAGGCCGCTTCTGCAATAACAAGGATTAATCTCCTGCAGGCAATCGATACCTTGACCTTGGAATTGGGAAAAACCTTTTCCGAGCTCCTGCAGAACAGGGAGATATATTCCCGTAATGTATTCAATCTTAAATCATCTGTAGGCTCACTGGCCGATAGCACTGCACATATCGCCTCAGCCTCCGAAAGCGTCATGGCCTCCGTGGATGATACGAGCGCGTCTGTCAGCGAAATCTCGGTTGCAACCGAACAGGTTACCAGGAATCTTGACTTTCTTTCGGAAACAGTGGACAAGTCGGTATCCGCCATGGAAGAGATTACCAGGTCTTTAAAGCATGTGGAAAACAACACCGTCGTTTCACATAACGTATCCAGCCAGGTTAAATCGCACTGCGATAAGATCAGGACAGTGGTAACGGAGACGATTGCCTCTCTGGCGGAAATCCAGAAGGCGGTAGAACTTTCCTATGAGGGAATCAAGCGTCTAAGCGAAAACAGCACCCGTATCGACAGCATCGTCAATGTCATCAACGACATTACCAAGCGCACCAATCTGCTGGCCTTGAACGCCTCTATCATTGCCGCACAGGCCGGTGAATTCGGAAAGAGTTTCGGCGTAGTCGCTGATGAAATTCGCAACCTTTCCCTTCAGACCGGTCTATCCACCGGAGAGATTACATCGATTATCGAAGAGATAATGAACGAATCGAGGCTTGCTGCAGACAATATAGCCATCACGAAAGAACTGGTGCAGAAAGGCGTCAAGCTTGGTCATGAGACGGGCGCGGCATTAGGCATGATTGTCGAAAGTTCGCAGCATGCCATGGAAATGACCGAACAGATCAAGAATGCCACTGAAGAGCAAACTGCCAGCGTCCAGTTGGTGACCCAGTCCATCGAGGATGTGAGCACGATGACCTCACAGATATTCAACGCCTCGAAGGAGCAGTCGAACGCCACCAGAAATATCGCCTATGCCATCGATTCGATAAAGACGATGACTCAGGAGATGGTCAATTCCACAGGGAGACAGGTGGAAGATGGCACTGAAATAAGAAAGTCCGTGGAAGCGGTCAGCTGTATGGTGGTCGGTATTTTCGACGATTTGGAAAAGCGCCAGGAGGATAGCGGTGCGGTTGTTCAGGAACTGGAGGTCATGAAGGCAAACGCCGGCTAAATAGTGTCCATCCGGAAACCTCGGACGAGAAACTAGTGGACATTTACACATTTCGTGTGCTACAAATCGAACATTGTTCCAAAAACGCGGACCGTAACATGTGCGGAACCAATGCGTTTCACGAGTAAACACAATTAAATACCGCCAGGATTCCATGTGAACCGGGACGGGAGGCAATAGCTAAAAAGAGAAGATGACCCTCTTTTGTCGTTTCTAAGCGCCCCCATTTCGTGGGCGCTTTTTTTGTCGGAGAAAGACGTTGAAGAAAACAAAAACCATTCTTGATATTCTGAAAATGAAGTCTGACGGAGAGAAGATAACAGTACTTACCTGTTATGATTATGCGACTGCCGGGATCATGGACGGCTGCGGCATTGACATGATACTGGTCGGTGATTCAGCGGGCGTTGTCTGCGCCGGTTATGACAACACCCTCCCTGTAACCATGGAAGAAATGATCTATCATACCAAAGCGGTTATGAGGGCGAATCCCAAGGCGTTGGTTGTATCGGACATGCCGTTTCTTTCCTATCAGATCGATCTCGCAACGGCCAGGCTTAACGCCGGCCGCCTTATAAAAGAGGCTGGCGCCGCGGCCGTCAAATTGGAAGGTGGCCTCAATGTCGTAGCGACCATAGAGGCAATCGTCGCTATGGACGTCCCAGTCATGGGGCACATTGGCCTCACACCCCAATCTCTTCACCGTATGGGCGGCTATCGGGTGCAGGGGCGAAAGGATGAGCAGGCTGAGAAACTGCTTGCCGATGCCCGTGCCGTTGAGGCTGCCGGTGCCTTTGCCGTAGTTCTCGAAGGGATTCCGATGCGGCTGGCCGAGCGTATCACGCGGGAATTGACCATTCCAACCATCGGCATCGGCGCCGGTCCATCCTGCGACGGCCAGGTACTGGTAATACACGATATCCTCGGGTTGTGCGAAAAATATTCACCGAAATTCGTCAAGCAGTACGTTGATCTCAAGCCGATCATGGCGGAGGCGATAAACTCATACATCGCAGAGGTAAAAGGCGGCGCATTCCCTACGGAAGGACATTCTTTTCACTGATGAAGCTTATTGAATCCATAGAAGAAATGCAGTCCACGGCTATCAATGCCAGGCAGGCCGGTAAAACCGTTGCCCTGGTCCCGACCATGGGGTATCTCCATGCAGGCCACGCTTCGCTCATGGATGAAGGGCGAAAGCGTGCGGACATTCTGGTTGCGAGCATCTTTGTCAATCCCACCCAGTTCGGAGCTGGAGAGGATTTCAACACGTACCCGCGAGACCTGGAAAAGGACAAGCTGATAGCAAAGGCTGCCGGGGTGGATTATATCTTCGCGCCCAAGGCTTCGGATATGTATCCGACCGGATATCAAACGTACGTGAATGTGGAAGAGTTGACTCTCCCTCTCTGCGGTGCGAGCCGTCCCGGCCATTTCCGCGGCGTGACGACGGTGGTGGCCAAGCTGTTCAATATCGTCATGCCTCATCTGGCCCTGTTCGGCAAGAAGGATTTCCAGCAGTTGACGGTAATCCGGCGCATGGCGGCAGACCTGAACATGACCGTGCAGATTCTCGGCATGCCGATTGTCCGCGAGTCAGACGGGCTGGCCATGAGCTCCCGCAATGCATACCTGTCCCAAGCCGAACGTCAGAGCGCGCTCTGTCTCTCCCTTGCACTGCAGTCGGTCAGGGGCGCATTTCGCTCAGGAGAAAGATCGGTCGAAGCTCTCAGGAAACTGGCTCTTGATATAATCAACGCGGAAGCATTTGCTGTGATCGATTATGTGGAATTTTATCACGAGGCAACGCTCACCGAGGTCGAACAGGTGGATGACCGGACATTGGTAGCATTGGCTGTAAAAATCGGAAAAACCAGGCTTATCGATAACTGTGTATTAGGGGAGGATTAATCAGATGGACAGAAAAATGCTCAAAAGCAAGATCCACAGGGCGACGGTAACGGGCGCCGACCTTCATTACGAAGGGAGCATCACCATTGACAAGGACCTAATGGAAGCCGCCGACATCATCCCTTACGAAGCGGTTTGCATCTGGGATGTGGATAATGGCAGCCGTTTCGAGACCTATGCCATTGAGGGGGAGCGCGGTTCCGGCGTTATCTGTATCAACGGGGCCGCGGCACGTATGGTTGCGCCGAAGGATCTGGTAATCATAGCAAGTTTTGTTAATATGAATAATGAAGAAGCCCTCAAGCACGAACCAAAACTGGTCTTTGTCGATGATCAGAACCGGATGCTCCCTGCACGCAAGGAAGTAGCAGGGCAGGGGACTTTGAAGAAGGTCGCCTGGTAGCAAAAATCAGGCGAGTGGCACGAGGCTGAAGGTGAAAGCTTAACCGGGGTATTCATGCAGATATTTGCCGCTTCATACGTGCTTCCCATATCGTCACCACCTATTGCGGGTGGAGCTGTTGCTGTGCATGACGGTCGGATCATAGATGTCGGGACGCTTGATAATCTGCGTGCCGCTTGGAATGCGCCGGTCCTGGATTACCCCGACAGCATCATGATTCCCGGCCTGGTTAATGCCCACGCACACCTGGAATTAACCCATTTCCCCGCCTGGAAGATGCGTAAAGACCTCGATTATGCACCCAGAACCTACGTCGACTGGGTGATTCAGGTCATCAAGATCAAGCGCGGGCTTGAAATTCAGGAGCTGGAGGCGTCCTTGCTGGAGGGGATTCGCATATCCCTTGAAGCAGGAACAACTGCCATCGGTGATGTCATCAGCGACCGGAGACTACTCTCCGCCTATAACGGTTCAACCTTCGCCGGCAGGCTGTTTTTCGAAGCATTGGGCCAGGAACCCGCTTCGTGCAAAGCCCTTGCAGGCAAGCTCGAAGAAACGCTTCGCACCTTCAGTGCATGCGATATCCTGCCGGGGTTGTCACCCCATGCCCCCCATACCCTTTCTCCGGCTTTTTTTCAGGATCTGAAACGACTCGCGGAGTCTCTGTCGGTTCCCCTGATGACACACCTGTCGGAATCTCCTGAAGAAGCCGCTTTCATGCACGATTCTACGGGAAGAATTGCCGAGTTGCTCTATCCCTTCGTCCACTGGGAGGATTATCTGCCAGCGCCGATGCGCACGACTTCCGCAGCCTATCTTGATAGCCTTGGCGTCCTGGATTCATCCACCATAGCCGTCCATTGCGTGCACATCACCCCTGCCGATGCGGAAATTCTCAAAAAGCGCGGCGTTCGTGCCGTCATCTGCCCCCGAAGCAACGACAAGCTCGCTGTTGGCAGAGCGCCTGCTCACTTATTGAAAACGGCAGGAATTCCACTGGCGCTTGGTACTGATTCCCTGGCCAGTAACGATTCCCTTTCCCTGTGGGATGAAATGCGCTTTGTGTTAGCCGATACCCCGGACGCATTCACCCCTGAAGAGCTTTTGCGCATGGCTTCTTTGGGCGGGGCCGAGGTGCTGGGACTTGATAAGGAAACCGGGTCGCTGGAGAAGGGGAAAAGAGCCGACTTTCTGGTGGTCGGCAACCCTAAAGGTGTGTCTGGTAAAGACATGCATCGTGCATTGATAGAAGAGGGGCGGTTGGCTGAAGTATTTGTCGCCGGTGTGCCGATTACGGTATAATCCGGATCAAAAGGAATTTTAATTATGCGACATGCCCGTATCTTGAGACTTGTCCTGATCTGGCTGATAATTTTTTCTACAACCGGCGCCGCATGGGCGAAGGTCATTCGCCAGTACCAGGGGAAGCTCAACATCAACAGCGCTTCAGCCGCCGATTTTAGCCGCCTTCCGGGGGTCGGCGAGGTGATCGGGTTCCGCATCGTCAAGGAACGGGAGCACCGGGGAAAATTCTCCGACATAAAAGATTTGCAAGGGGTGAAAGGGATTTCACCGCGTATTTATATCGGCATTAAAGGCTATGTTGCAATGCAGGGGGAAAGCAATCTTCAGGTCCATATCGACCTGAACACCATCACTAAATCCCTTCTGCTCGGCCTCCCCGGAATGACCGTCGGTGAGGCGCGATCCATCATCGGTTATCGCAAGGCCAGGGCGTTTACATCCGTCGAAGAGCTGAAGCAGGTGCCGGGCATCGACGAAAAGCGCATGCACGAGCTTTCGGAGTGGCTAACCGTCGTCAAGCAAAGAAGATAATTTATGTCCTTATTCCCTTGCACTATTCATGCTGAATTTGCTAACATGTAGATATGTCGGAAAAGTTGATCTGCAACAATAAAAAAGCCTATCACGATTACTTCATCGAGGAGAAGTTTGAAGCGGGTATGGTGCTCAAGGGCACCGAGGTAAAGTCGCTGCGCATAGGCAAGGCAAACCTGAATGATTCGTTTGCCCTGGTGAAAAACGGCGAGGCTTTTCTGCATAATCTCCACATTTCCCCCTACGATTTCGGCAACCGTGAAAACCACGATCCTGATCGGATGCGAAAACTCCTCCTCCACAAGAAGGAGATCGGCAAGCTCTTCAGCATGATCCGGGAACAGGGATACACCGTTGTGCCGCTCCGGCTCTATTTCAAGGATGGCCTGGTCAAGGTCGAAGTGGGGCTGGCCAAGGGGAAAAAGCTCTACGACAAGCGCGAGGACTTGAAAAAGAAGGATATGCGCAGGGATGTTGCGGTAGCTTTGAAGGAAAGGAACAGATAGAGGCGGTCGATAGTCGTCGGTTAATGGTAAATTCATTCACAACCATTGATTCACAACGATTTTTGTATCGACCATAAACCATAAACCATAAACTGATTTAAACGGGGGTGTAAAGGTTTCGACGGGGGTAATAAGCAAAGGTTGCATGCCGAGGTACGGGTGGCTCGTAAAACAATCCGTGACGCATTAAGCGCCGATAATTATAATTACGCTTTAGCAGCTTAATAACCTGCTAACGATTCTCCGACCCTCTCCCACGGGGGAGGAAGAATCGTCATTTTAGTGGGATAGCCGAGGGGAGGGCCTGTGGTCCCGAGGCGAAACTTTAGCAGGATCGAAATCCAGATATCCCGGCCAGTGGAGCTTTGGATGGCTAAAATAAAAACTGGTATAAGCATGTAGACGCCTTTCGTGTACGATCTTCGGACGCGGGTTCGATTCCCGCCACCTCCACCAATTAAATGAATTCGAACCATCGTCAGGTTCGGTTTCAGATTCGGGAAAATGCCCCTTAGGATCTGTCCTAAGGGGCATTTTTTATCGAAAATTATTAGCGGCTGGACCTTGCAGGAGGCGGTAAGGTATTCTTTCCTAGCTTTGGTATTGTGGTATACGTTCTGAAGTAAGGCGTTAGAAGTAAGGCGTTTTAGTGAGGCAGATTTGCTGATGGCAGGATAGCGGATTTGATAAATGGCTCTGATGGCTTTTTCTCATTGCAACTTTAAAAGTATACGCCGATAAAAATATATTTAATAGCCTGTTTTTTTAATTTTTAAGTGCTAAATTTAAATCAGCTGGAAGGAAGCAAATACTGCACAAGGAGGGTAATACTATAGACGATACTCCACCAGGCAGGTTAAATAAGTGAAAGTTGTAACGATCCGGCGGCAACATTAACCGGAACAGACCTTGAAAAGGTATCCAGGAAGTTAAGAATAAAAGAAGCCCACCTAACATATGGTGGGCTTTTCATTTTCAAGAGCAGCAGAACAGTTACCTTGCGGCATTATTCTCTATAATATCAATACATGACTACCTGCCGGATCATGCCTACCTTGCCAGAAAATGATTTCTTGATAAAATATTAGTGTAGATAATTGAAATAAAGGTGATTCCAATGCTGATCCGTGTCCAGTATGATGACGAATCCTTTGGCATGGTCGATGATACAATTCTTGAGACCATGATATCGAGAGATATAATAGTGGGTTTTCAGCGTTCAAGCGGGTGGGTAAGAATTGGACGTGATGAGGTAAGGGCTCCAAGGGTAGAAAGAAGGCGCAGTGGTGCTCTGATAAATATTTATGTTTAGATAAGCAGCCTGACCATCCCATACGCACCCATCATCTATAACCCCAAGTAATATAAATTTCCCAATAATCAGCAACATGAATCCAATTTTTTTGACGGTAATTGCCGCATTGTAATGCATGGGGCATCTACAGCAACGGGTATTGATTATCATGGAAACCATATCATCCACAATTATTGTGGATAACTCAGCTGTAACTGTGGATAAGGGTAAAAAAATAACGTATCGTCAAGCACTTTTGCATTATGCATAACAGACAGGTAGGACATGTAACTAGCTGTAATTCCATGTCAATATAAATGTGTCTGTGTATACAGTATATTTTGAACCATGTAATCCTTGGCGACACAAAAAACAAATGTAAAAAGTGCATAACTACAGGTAACTCAATACAAAAAGCATTTCAATGAGTTCTCATTGTCAGAGAGGGGAGGCGAGTGTTCGTGAACCGATCATGACGCCGTTGTATCGTAGTGCGAACCGCCTTTCTCGTTGACTTTAGCCGGTAAAGGGTGTAATAAACTTGCGTGATTTTGCGATGTTATGGGCGATGAGATGATGGAGTGCGAATGCCGGGGGGGAATGAAGTAACGAAAGCCGCCATTGTCAGGATGGTGCTGAGGGCGGCTTTTGAGTTTGTGCTGGAGTTGACGAAGTTTCCCAAACCGTAGATTGATTTATAATGATTTAACCGGAATATACCGGGTTAGGCTTAACCTGGTGGAGGTACTATGATCCTTAACACCGATCACCTTAGGCGTTGCATCCGGACAATGCAATCGTCGCTGACCCTGTATGAACAGGCTGAGTCGGAGAGCATCGACCAGGAAGTCTTTCGCAACGCCATCGTTAAAGGATACGAGCTGACGCAGGAAACCGCCTTCAAACTGCTGAAAAAGGCCCTCAGGGACTTCGGGCACGGGGCAAAGAAGCTCGATGCTACGCCGATTAAGGAGATCTTGCGTCTTGCCGCCACCCATGACCTAATGACGCTGGAAGAGGTGGAGCGCTGGTTTGCCTACCGCGACAACCGCAACAGCACGGCGCACGATTACGGCGAAGGCTTCGCCAAAGAGACTTTGGTCCTGCTTCCCGGGTTCATTGCTGACGTCACCCGGCTGGAAGCCATGCTCCGCGAGCGGTTCGGCGAGAAAGACGACAATGCCCAGGCTTGATGCAGCTGTCCTCCATCTTCTACCTCGCCACCTGGAGTTGGTGCGTACCGTGCTAAGCCGCCACCTTCCCCAAGCGGAGGTGTGGGCCTACGGCAGCCGCGTGAACGGCGATTGCCATGAGGCCAGCGACCTCGATCTGGTTGTGCGCAATCCTGCCGCGTTCGATGAAGCTCTGCCCGACCTCCCTGACCTCAAGGAAGCCCTCGTGGAGAGCAACCTTCCCATTCGGGTAGATGTGGTAGATTGGGCGCGAATACCTGAATCGTTCCGCCGGGAGATTGAACGGGCGTATGTGGTGGTGCGCAGGAGCGGGGAAGAGTAAATGGCGGAAAGTGCTCGCGAGAGCCTCATTGACGAAAATCTGAAAACGGAGCTTTTGCGGTAAATGATGGAAGAGATCATCAGGATAGATACAGCCGACGAACAGGGGAAGCCACCGGAAGAGGAAGGGATAGAAATCCCCCTGGACAGGATAAACCCGGATACGCTGCGCAACATGCTGTCGGAGTTTGTCACCAGGGAATGGGCTGATGAAGAATGCGCCCTGGAAGCGAGGATCGAACAGGTCTTGCGCCAGTTGCGCGAGCGTAAAGCTAAAGTAATGTACGACTTCAGAACGGAAACCTGGAATATTGTCCAGTGCCGATGACATACCTCGCCGAATTTGACCGTCCACTTCGTTGATCATCACTGTCCAGACACCAATCACCTGTATCGAGATTGACCTTGAAAAGCCGACACCCTCTGCATCCGGGAAAACCCTCGTGGTTGCAAGCACCAGGGGGAATGCCGTTACCACAGCTGAGGTTGACGGTAAACCGGTGACGATAGGGCTGAATGCGTATATCAAGCCGTGAAGGGAGAGGTGTTGGGGGCTGAAGGAATTTAAAATTGATTTTTCAAGAACTGGTCTTCCTTGCCCCTGCTTATTCTTCTCAGATTTTTGTAAAATTTAGGATGACTATATTGTTCAGGAGAGCATCTGCGTGTTGACTGGTGAAAACAAGGCAAAGATTGACAAGATATTGGATGCGTTCTGGACAGGGGGAATTTCCGATTCCCTGCGCGTCATCGAGCAGATGTCGTACCTGCTGTTTATCAAGCGGCTGGATGACCTCCACACGGCCAAGGAGAAGAAGGCCAACCGGCTGGGCAAGCCTATCGAGGAGCCGATCTTCGGGCCGGATCAGGATCATCTGCGCTGGTCGCGCTTCCGGGAGTTCGAGGCGGGGGAAATGTTCCGCGTGGTGAGCCAGGAGGTCTTCCCCTTCATCAAGAACCTGCACGGCAACGAGGAGAGCGCCTACGCCCGGCACATGAAGGACGCTATCTTCATGATCCCCACCCCGAGCCTCCTGGAGCGGGTGGTGGAGCAGATCAGCCAGGTGCCGATGGAAGACCGGGACACCAAGGGGGATCTGTACGAGTACATGCTCTCCAAGCTGACCACCGCCGGCAGAAACGGCCAGTTCCGCACCCCCCGGCATATCATCAAGATGATGGTGGAGCTGGTGCAGCCCGGCCAGACGACATCATCTGCGACCCGGCTTGCGGTACTGCCGGCTTCCTGGTTGCGGCCGGTGAATACCTGCGCGAACACCATGCCGACCTGTTCCACAACGAAAAGCTGAAGCGTCATTTCAACGAAAAGCTCTTCAACGGCTTCGACTTCGACTCCACCATGTTCGAATTCTTTGGTCAGTTTCTTGCCAATGGCTGCCGTCTCTGAATCTGGAGAAATTATTACACAAGATGAACGGCCATTTGGTGAGGTTTCAAAAGGATATACCTACTTCGCCGAGGGCGATGTCCTGATGGCAAAAATTACGCCATGCATGGAAAACGGAAAGGCGACCTTCGTCCAGAAACTCAAGCATCCGGCAGGATTTGGATCCAATCTGCAGTGAGTTTGCAAATCAAAAATAGTAATAGTCTTGTAGGTTCAGACACCCTCTTTCACTCTCTCCTGCAACGTGCCTTCAATGGGGCGTTGTAAACCTGGCTTCGACTCCGCTCAGCCACCGAGCTTCGACAACACTCAACACAATTCCGCTCCCTTCACTCTGTGGCTCAGCTTCCAAATGTTGCCCGGTCCCTGAGCGGAGTCGAAGGGCCGCTCAGCCGATGTTAAATTTTGGACAGACAGAAACAATTTGACCTTTTCATGTCCATAATGTACAATTTGTACAAATGGAGGTTGCCATCATGACAAAAATATCAACAGCAGAAGCCCGCAATGATTTCGCCGATGTCATCAACCGGGCATCGTTCGGCAAGGAACGCTTTATCCTGACGCGGCGAGGTAAAAAACTGGTAGCGATTGTACCGGTTGAAGACCTGGAGCTTCTCGAAGAGATGGAAGACCGAATGGACGTTGAAGCGGCCAAGGCGGCCCTGGCAGAATCCGACGAGCGGGTATCGTATGAGGATTTGCGCCGTGAGCTGGGGCTTAAATGACCTATCGGATTGAGTTGACCAAGACGGCGGAACGGGATTTATTGGCTGTTCCCAAACCAGTGTTGAAACGGCTGGATGCTTGCATCCTCGGACTGGCAGACGATCCGCTGCCGCCGGGAGTAAAGAAGCTCAAGAACAGTGACGGCCTGTACCGTGTGAGAGTGAGCGATTATCGCATTATCTACCGCATTGAGCAGGAAATTTTGACTGTCCTGGTTGTCAAGATAGGCCACCGGCGGGAAGTTTATCGCTAGCATCAATTGCCTTTTTCAATGATATTCCGGAGGGGTAGTGTCCAATTTCACCTTCCTCAACACCGACTGGCCCGAGCTGTTTGAGACAGCCTGCGAAGCCGAGCAGAACGTCAACAGCGCCCCTCGGACCAGTTGTTTCTATGCCCGGCGCTCGCTGGAGAGGGCGGTGAAGTGGCTCTATACCAATGACTCCTACCTCAAGCAACCCTACGCCGACAACCTGGCCGCCCTGATCCACGAACCGACCTTCCGGGAGAATCTGGAACCCTGCCTCTTCCCCAAGATCCTCACCATCCAGAAAATCGGCAACCTGGCCGTCCACAGCGACAAACCGATCAGCAACAGCGATTCCGGGGAGCGCAACAGAAAGACCCCTGACGATCACGACTACAGCGAGGCGGAAACCAGGGATTACTTCATCGACCTGCTGTTGAAGGAGTCCGGCTGGGACCTTCGGGCACCGGACGTGCTGGAGTATCCCGTGCAGGGAATGCCGGGTTCGACTTGCTCACCCACCAATCGACTCCGCTCAGCCAACGGGAAAAAGGGTGTAATCACGGCCGAGGATGTGGGCAAAAGCAATGAATCAACATGACCAGCCATACGACTGGGAACGGTTCTGGATCCACTTCGTGTGCGGCGCCCTGATTGGCGGTGGAATCGGCTTTTTCTACTGGTTCCGCCACTGGCACGCCGGGCTGTCCGTGTGGGGTTGCACCGCCTTTCCGTCGCTGGCTTTCGCCTTGCTCGGCGGAGTATTCGGGGGCTGCTTCTGGGAGGGTTTCCTCAAATTCATCCGCCGCTGGTGCTGGTGGGTGTGACGAGAGCGGTAATAGTCAAAGAACCGATCAGCCGGATCGGACAGATCGGTTTGTGGTCGCCAACACGCTGATCTGCCTGATCCACCAGGCGAATTATCTGCTCGACCGGCAGATCGTCGGGCTGGAAAAGCAATTCATTCAGGAAGGCGGCTACAGCGAGCGGCTGCACGCTGCCCGGCTGGCGGAGCGGCATAAGCAGAATCAGACTGATCCGTCGGATCGGGCCGATCTGTCCGAGAAAAAGCCTTGCCCAGCTTGTGGCAAGCCAATGGTGTTGCGCACGGCACGGAAAGGCCCCAACGCCGGCTCCCAGTTCTGGGGGTGTTCGGGGTATCCCGAATGCAAAACTACCCTGCCGGTGCAACCGTAAAGAGCGAATAAAGGCTCGCGGACCCCTGTAGTTCGGAGAAATGATGAAGAAACAGTTTTGTACATGGGAAGGCGATACCCTGGTACTCAATATTCTCGGCACACCCAATGCCAAACGGGACGCCATCGGCAAGGTGAAGGGGCATCAGCTCTGTGTCAGTGTAACGGCGGTCCCCCGCGCCGGGCGGGCAACCGATCATATGGTGCGATTTCTGGCCGATGAATTTGGCGTATCGGTCAGCGATATCCAGGTTGTATTCGGGCGCATGAATGTCAATAAACAGCTGCGGATCAAGGCGCCAAAGCGCTTGCCGTCGGTCATCGGGCAGCAGGAGTTGTGCTAGGCCGGACAGACATCAACAGCGTGAAGGAGAAGATATGAGCGACATGATCGAACTGCTGAGGAAACGCCGCAGCATCCGCAAATTTACCCCGGAAAAGGTTGCACCGGAAACCGTTGAGCTCCTCATCGAGGCGCTCCTCCGTGCACCGTCTTCCAGGGGCAACAACCCTCGGGAATTCGTCGTGGTCGATGACAGTGAGCTTCTTTCAAGGCTCTCCCGATCGAAAGAGCATGGCTCCGAATTCCTGAAAAACGCCCCCCTCGCCATCGTCGTATGCGCCGACAGCACCAAGTCGGACGTATGGGTCGAAGACTGCTCCATAGCCTCAATAATCGTGCAGATGGCGGCGCTATCAGTGGGGCTGGGGAGTTGCTGGGTGCAGATACGGAACCGCAGGCACGACGCCGGCGGTTCCGCGGAGGAGTATATCCGGGAGCTCCTCGGCCTGCCGGAACATATCGCGGTGGAATCGATCATCGGCATCGGCCATCCGGGGGAGAAAAAAAGTCCCGTACCGGCCAAGGACCTGCAATACGAAAAGGTGAAGCGCAATCGATATGCGTGAAAGATTATGTCGCAAGAACATGCTGCGGGAGAGTTGACCCATGAAGACATACCGTAAGGAATTATGGTTCGAAACCAGGAAACGTCGGGAGTTGATCAACATCACCCCCACTGTTGCGGAGTGCCTGCAAGAGAGCGGCATCCGCGAGGGACTTCTCCTCTGCAACGCCATGCACATCACCGCCAGCGTTTTCATCAATGACGACGAGGCCGGCCTGCACCAGGACTTCGAGGTGTGGCTGGAGGGGCTGGCCCCGGAGAAACCCTACTCACGCTACCGCCATAACGGCTACGAGGATAATGCCGACGCGCACCTCAAGCGGACCATCATGGGACGGGAGGTTGTGGTGGCGGTGACCGACGGGAAACTGGATCTCGGGCCGTGGGAACAGGTTTTCTACGGCGAGTTCGACGGAATGCGGCGAAAGCGGGTGCTGGTCAAGATCATCGGCTCCTGACTCTGATCGCAACCCTTTCCTGGAGGTGGCGGAGTCGGTCAGTCCCGGGGAGCGGTCTGGGGTGCTGATTTGTAGTCTGGCGGCGGTGGTGGAGGCGCGGTTCGCCGCACACGCCGTGTCCGCATTCCGGGTATCTGGTTTCCCTTGGCGTACATGCACTGCAGATATGCGTTGTCGTACCGCCGTTGTGCCTCATATCCATAATACTGACCGGCGCTGGCGCCGGAGGCCGTTCCGACGAGAAGGCCGCTGCCGGCGCCGATGGCTGCGCCGGTCCCCGCATCCCCCGCTGCGGCGCCGAGGGCCGCGCCGATACCCGCGCCGACGATCGTGCCGACGGCAGCCCCTGAGACGGTGCTCTCACTCATCGCCTCCTGGGGAGAGATCCCAATCTGCTGGCCAGCCCACTGTCTGCAGATTATGTCATCGACCTGAAACACCTCGAAGGGTTTGTCGGGCGCCGGGAGCACCAGCACGCTTGGCCCCGTCGGGATCGTCGCGCATCCGGCCAGCGGCAGCAACACAAGAAAACACAGGATTCCTGGCATGCGTATCATGGTTCAATCCTCCTCGTCCCTGGGCGTCGGCGCAGGAATAACCTTCAGCCACCCTTTCGGACACTGTTTTACATACGGATAGTAACCCTTCGGGTCCTGGCAGAAATACCAGTAACTCGGTTCCTCCGGTTGGATATATTCGTAAGACTGCGGCGGGGTCGCTGCAGGCGGTGCTCCGTAATAAGGGTAATACGGGTAATACTGGTAGGTGTAATACGGATAGTATGGGTAATACGGGTAGGTGTAATACGGATAGTATGGATAGTACGGGTAACCCCACCATCCTGGCCCGACCCAGACACCGACCCCGACGCGTCCGCCGTGCCCGCCTCCGTCATGCCAACCTCTGCCGTGCCAGCCTCCTCCGCCAGACCAGGTGCCGCCGCCACGAACTCCACCGCCACGAACTCCACCGCCACGAACTCCACCGCCACGAACTCCACCGCCACGAACTCCACCGCCACGAACTCCACCGCTACGCACTTCACCGCCATGCACTCCGCCTCCACTCACTCCGCCGTCACGCACGGGAGGGGCAGTGTGCGTGGGGAGGGAATTTGCCAGGATCAGCGCTATGGTCGCAAGGGCAATACAAATGATTTTTTTCATATCAGCCCCCTTTTGCGTGAAGTATTTTATGGAAAAATTATACCATAAATCAGCATGTTCTGCTTGCACAACGGCGACAACGGAGTGGCTCCTTGGTCCGGCACCGCCAGCAACTTCACCGGCTCCACGAAGGGGGTTTTCGGCTACCATGCCGGCGGTGGTCTGAACCTCGACCTCGGGTCGAACATCTTCCTCGGGGCCGAAGGGAGATATCTTTGGGCCGAGCGGTCATACGGCGGCGTGGACATCAAGCTGAACGGCTTCACCGTGACGGGCGACCTCACCGCCTGCAGCTTTTACCGTGCCCAATATAATCGCAGACCGATTAGCGGGTCAGGTTCAAGGGTAACGCCCTACTCAATACGTATTTCTCCTTTCATCCCCAAGTCGACATGCCCTTCGATTGTGCAGATGAGATGGTAGCTTCCCGTCGTCACGGGGATGAAATACAGATCAAGGGAACGTCCGGGGTACACTTCGATAGCAGTGAAATAGGGGGCCTTTACCTCGCCGTCGGTATTTGACTGGAGTTTTCGGGTGGCGACCGCCCGGAAGAATCCCTCCGCGGTAAAGTAGTGTTTCTGGGTGCCCTTATTCTCGATAACGAGCTTGTAGGGAACCCCCTGGCGGAAGACGATGGTCGCTGGATTGAAGGCAAAGTCGGTCATGGTGACGGTGGTGGTTTCCATCTTTGACCAGTCGGCGGCCTTGACCCGGTCTGCTGCGTCCCGCACATAAGTTGCATGATGGTGGCCACAACCTGAAATGACAATGGTCGCTGCCGTCAGAATAATGGTCAGTAATATTTTTTTCATAGCGTCCTCACTTTTACGGATGTAGAGGAGAGTCGGTGCAACTCCTGCCTCGCCAAACGATGATGCTCCTGTGGACAGTTTATCATCATATATAACCTCCGCAAGAAACCCAAGGCGGTTGGCGGACTCATGCCGGGACGGTCCGGTGGCGCTGACCAATGGGGAAATCAGGTTGACAGTGAAAGGCTCGGGGGCAGATACTATCTTGACAGGTAATTATCAGGATAATATCTTACCTTGATGCTGCGTGCTTGATGCCGGGCAAATTTGTCGCAACGGGGGGAGAGCGAGCAATCCATGGGTTCAACCGGTAAGAAAAACCACTACCACAGTGTCAAGGCGGCTGTCCTGGTCCTGCTCCTGGTCGTGCTCAGTGTCCTCGTCTGGCGTGAGGCTCCGCCGGAGTTATTTGATCCGGAATGGATTGAAGAATTTCTGGAAGGGGGGGGCAGGCTGGCGCCGCTCTTGTTTGTGCTGCTCAGGGTCGTCGCGATTGTGGTGACCGTCGTCCCCAACGCTCCCCTCGATATCGCCGGAGGCGTGCTCTTCGGGCCTTTCTGGGGAACTATATACTCGCTGCTGGGGTCTGAGGCGGGGGCCATTGCCTGTTTTCTCCTCGCCCGTCACCTCGGCAGGGAGGCGATCACCCGGCTTCTGCATCGGGATATCACCTTCAGCGACCGGATTGCCCGGCGCCATCTTGCATACATCGTCCTTTTTGCCCGTCTTGAGCCGGTATTCTCTTTCGCCCTCGTCAGCTACGGGGCCGGCCTGACAGGGATGTCGCTGCGCTCCTTTGCCCTGAGCACGCTGATCGGGATGACTCCAGGCACCATTATCCTCAACTACTACGGGAAGAGTTTTTTCTCCGGCAGCATTCTGCTGCAGGTCTCCCTGGGGCTCGTTCTCGTGGTATTGCTGTTCGTCGTCCCGGTCTGGATCAAGCGGAAAAACCCCTGGGGGTGGTATGATAAAATGACCGGGGGCGGCAAAATGAGGTAGGTTGCCCACGCTCGCTGGAGCGAGCCGTCCGATAAACCGATCAGCCGTATCGATTCCCTCCACACCTGCATCAGGAAGATCCCAAGAAGCATAACCACATGCATGTCTCACGCGATGGCGCAACGAAAGGTTTATAAACTATTTTTGGATCATGGTTTTAAATCGTCGCGCCGTCGCTTAAAGTCGCCTACTTTTGGTGCGTCGTTGCGTGCCCCCTTCTTTAATATTTGGTTTTCGACTGATCGAGCCGTTATTGTTACAATAGTTGATCTTCAGAGGGTGAGATCAAGGGTTGTTACAAATATAACAATGTTATTTATTGCTGAAATCTGTTAAACTGCAACACTGTAAATCATCGGCATCTGAGGAAGGGTCGTCCATGGGTCGGGTGTTTAAATCGGTGTAAAAGAAGTCATTCGCGAGACATTGAACCATAAACGGCTGATAAAGCGGGAGCCGGACATGATAAATCAGAAGAATATGCCTGAAGTGGTCTCTGAACTGCGTCATCGTGCGGAAGAGCAATTTATTGCTAAAAAGGGGGCGATAGTTCTTCCAGGTACAGAAAAAGATACGTTGGCACTCCTTCATGAATTTCAGATCCGCCAGATTGAGTTGGAGTTGCAGAACGAAGAACTGCGCAGGTCCAAGGAGGAACTGGAGACATCGCGGAATAAATACGCCCTCCTCTACGATTTTGCACCGGTGGGTTATTTCACTCTCAGCAGTGACGGTGCTATCCAGACTGTTAACCTGACCGGAGCCAACCTGCTGGGGATAGAACGTTCTCTCTTGACTAACCAGTGCTTTGAGCATTTCGTTGCCGATGAAGACCGCCCCGCCTTCGCTGATTTCCTTCAGTTGGTATTTCTGAGCCGGGACAAAGAGACGTGCAGGCTGAAGCTCTCGAAAGACGATAACCAGCCGCTTTTTGTACGGATAGAGGCAACGGCTGCCGAATCAGGGGAAGAGTGTCACGCTGCCCTAATGGACATTACAGAGCGCAGGCGGGCGGAAGAGGCCCTGCGGGACAGTGAATACAACCTGGCAAAGGCTCAGACAATGTCCCATGTTGGGTCTTGGCGCTCAGACCCCTTAACCGGCGCATTGAACGTCTCGGATGAAATGCTGCGCATTTTGCGTCTCGGCCACGATGAAGTTACGCAGGAAGCTTTTGCCAGCGTGGTTCATCCGGAAGACCTCGATACCGTCATGGAGCACCTCCGGCTAGGAATCGAGCAAGGCAAAAACTACGAGATCGAACATCGTTTGCTGCTTAGAGACGGCACGTCAAAGTGGGTCTATACGATCGTCGAGCCGTCTGTCAACGCCGCTGGAAAAGTCGTGAAGCTGTACGGCACGACCCAGGACATAACCGAACGCAAACAGGTCGAGGTCGAGTTAAGAAATCAAAAGAACGAATTGCAGGCAATATTCGATTCGGTCAACGATGGCATCATCATCTATGATCAAAACGGACTGATTCAGCATCTCAATCACTTCTGTCAGCAGTTATTTCCACAGGAGGTCCTTCCGGGCAGATCTTGCAGTGATATATTCCATACGGAAATTCACTCATCGCCGCAAAATTGCCCCGTCGAACGGGCTCTTCGTGGCGAACGGGTGGAGACCTCCATTGTTTCCGTGCGCGAGGGGCAGAAAACCACGTATATCGACATCACGGCCACCTCTATCGAAGGCGCACATGGAGAGAAAAACCGGGCTCTTGTCTTTTTCAGGGACATGACGGAAAAAAGATTTCAGGAACTGCAACTGATTCAGAACGATAAAATGTCGAGTATCGGTGTGCTTGCCACCGGGGTCGCCCATGAAATCAACAATCCGCTCTCATCGGTGGCAGGTTACGCAGAAGCGCTACTGCGCCGCTTCCGCGACGAGCCTGCACTGGGGGAGGACAAGCGGCTGGCGGCCTTTCCGAAGTACCTTGAGGTCATCATTCGGGAGTCTTACCACTGTAAGAGGATCATAGACTGTCTACTCAACTTTGGCAGAAAATCGGACGGTTCCGTCGGCAGGGTGGATATCAACGGGATCCTTTTGGAAATCCTTGAACTTTTAAGGCACCAGTGGAGCGGTGGATATATCGAAGTCGTGACCAACTTGAAGAAGAATATCCCCCTTATCCACGGCGATCCAACCGGACTTCGACAGGTCTGTATGAACCTGCTGATGAACGCCCATCAGGCGAGCAAGGAGGGGGGGCTTGTGGAGATAACGACGGATTGCACGGATGATAAAATGGTCTGCGTCAAGGTCCGTGATACCGGGTGCGGTATAGCCCAGGATGTGATCGATCGGATCTGGGACCCATTCTTCACAACCAAAGAGGTCGGTAAAGGACTCGGTCTCGGCTTGGCCATTACGTACAATATCGTCAAGAGTCACGGAGGCGAAATCAGCGTGGAAAGCCATATTGGTGAAGGATCACAATTTACGTTGTTTTTACCTGTCAACTGTGAGCAAGGTTGACAAATTACTGCCTGTACACCTCCCGCCGATGCCCCACTCTCACGACCCAGACAGTCAGCACAGTATCCTCTATGGCATAGACAATCCGGTAATCACCCTGGCGGATGCGGTAGCGCTCCTGGGCCGAGAGCTTCTCCGCCCCTGGCGGGCGGGGATCATCGGCAAGCGCAGCTATTTTTTCCACGATTTTCTTCAGGTCCCGTTTCGGAATTTCCTCAAGCTCTTTGGCCGCCGACTTCTTGATGAAGACCTTATATCCTGCCATTTTTCTTGAGCTCCTTGAGAACCTCTTCGAACGACAGAACCGGCTCGGCAACCCGCTCCTCAAAGGCAGCAAGATCGAGCTGATCCTCAGCAAGCCCACGGCGTACCGATTCGTTGATCAGGTCCGAGATGCTGCGCGAGGTTTCCAATGCTTTGATGCGCAAGGCGCGATGGAGCATGGGGTCGAGATAAACGGTCGCCCGCTTTGTCTGTGATGATGTTGCCATGGTATAACCTCCCTTGTGACGTTGCATTCATCATAACACCATGACGTCATGACGTCAACATGCCTTCAAATCATCGCGCCCAGAACTCGGCGACATCCCTCAAGATGCTGTCGGAAACCAGATCTGCCACATCGGACTCGAACCAGTCAACCGGCATCGACCGGCTGTAGCTCGCTTCCGTGAACCTGTTGTCCATCAGGACAATGAGCCCGCGGTCGGTCTCGGAGCGGATGACCCTCCCTGCGGCCTGAATTGCCTTGGCCATTGCCGGAATCGTGTAAGCATACTCGAAGCCGGCGCCGTACTGCCGTTGGTAATACTCCCTCATCTGTTCGCGTTCCAGATCGTAATTCGGTAACGGTGGGCCGATCACAAAGGCCCCGATCACCATCTCTCCTGCGTAGTCCATCCCCTCGGAAAACGAACCTCCCTGCACGGCAAACACGATCGTTGGAACGCTCCGGGCGCGGAGATGGTCCAGGATCTCCTCGACTCCGGAAGCCTTCATGCCCCGTTCCTGCCTCAGCACAATGAACCCTTCGGGGGGCTGGAAGAGAACGACTACTCTCTCCAGGAATTCGAAACTCGGGAAAAAGACGAAATAGTTCCCATGGCGCAGTCCCGTTATCCTCTGGATGGCGTCGGCGATCTTCGCGTAGTTGCGCTCGCGATGGGCGTACCTGGTCGAGATTTGCGGGATGATCAGGAGCTTGCGCAACTCTTTCGGGAAGGGGGATTGAAATTCCGCCGTCCTCACGTTCCCGGTATCCAGCCCGGAAAGCCTGGCGTAGTAGTCAAAGGGCTTCAGCGTTGCCGAAAATCCCACCACCTGTTCATAGTCATCGTAGCAATCCTTAAGCATTGCCGAGGCATCGCAACAGGTGATCTTCACCATGCCGCCAGTCGGATGTGGGTGATAGGTGGTGAAGAACTCCTCTTTGTCAGGATCGACGACGTATTCCAGGGTCTCCGTGAACTCGGACCAGTAAAAAGAAAGGCGCAGGATTGCGTCTTCTTGCTCTATCTCCACATCTGAGTCGAGGTAGCGGGAGAGAAAGGCACGGAGCCGTGCATCCTGCTCAAGGAAACGCTCCGCAGGCGGATCGATCCGCATCGGCTTTGAACTTTCACCTTTTCTGCAGGAGGCAACAGACTGAATGCAACCATCGAGAAGCTCCTCTGCCTCGCGTTGAAAGCGAGGGGGTACTTTCCTGATCCCGTCACGCATTTTCTCCAGTATGACGGACGAGAGTGCCGGCGAATAGTAGTCCATGGCGCGGGCGGGAAGGTTATGGGCTTCGTCGATCACCAGGCTGGGCTTTCCCGCCTGATCGATGCCGACGGTCGTCATCCGGCCCACTGCCGAGCGCGGGGCAAAGACGTAGTTGTAATCGCAGATGACGATGTCGGCTACCTCTGCACTGTCGAGCTGCAATTCAAAAGGGCAGACCTGGTATTCCGCGCCCAGGTCGCGAAACGTGCGGGCCTTCAACTTCCGCTTCTTCGCCAAAATATCCTGAAGCCCATGGGCATATGTTTTTGCGTAGTAATCGCGGGCATATTCACAGTATTCGGGATTGCACAATGGCTCGTTCTTGAAGCAGATCTTGCTTTTTGCCGTGATTGAGAGAGATTTGACGGCCGCACCCGTCTCCTGGAAACGGGTGACTGCGTCCTCGGCCACCGAGTGCTGACTGTTTTTCGGCGTGACGTAGACCACTTTCTGGCCTCGGCCCAGCGCCTCCTTCAGCACGGGATGGAGAACGCCGACGGTTTTTCCAAGACCGGTGGGGGCCTGGATGAGCAGCGGGGTTCCCTTTGTCATTCCCAGATCGATCTCATGCATGAGCTCGATCTGGCCGGGGCGCGGGTTAGCGAAAGGGAAGGTGAAACGTTCGGCAATCTTCCGTCTCCTGGCGGCACGCTTCTCGGCTTGTTTGGTTGCAGTGACAAGTTCGTCTAGGCGCAGCTCCAGCCATTTCTCGTAAAGTGGGAGATCGAGTTGGAGTTCAAGATCCTCGGACTCACCTCCCCGGGAAGAGACGAGATGAAAGGTCAACGTGGGCAGAACACGGTGTTCGCGCCAGTAGAAGTAGCCATAGGTCTGAAGTTGCAGGCAGTACGGATGGTCAAACGGCTTGTCTGCGAGCCTGCGCGCAAGCTCCCGGATGTTGAAGCTGGACTTGATTTCCTCGATCTTGGGCGGATCGTGTCTGAAAATCCCGTCCATCCGTCCATCAACCCGGAATCGATACCCATCCCTCTCGAACAGACTGCTGACCGGGACCTCGGCTTGGTAAGAAGTATCGGCCCCGGCTCTTTTCCTCTGCACGCGCACATGGATTTCCTGCCCGTCGGCAGCGGAGCGTCCGTAACCGGAACAGGCTTCAATGCTTCCGGTTCGCGGCGCCGGTAATGCAAAATCGCGGAGCGGTATGGTGATCAGTTTCATCGCTGCTTCCATGCTTCCAAAGTGAATGTTTATGACGGTTCCAAGCGGCTGAAATCAGGCGAGAAAGCCCGCTGCCGGTAGAAGTGTAATAGATTTTCCCCACAAGATAAAGGAGATAGATGGAAGGCGGGATGATTCCCAGTCAAGGGCTCAATGATTGGCAATGCACGACACGAGGGGGGTATTTGTGTTGACAAAACTTAATTGATGTATCATAAGAAATATAGTGCATTAGGCCGGGGTAATAATCCGGTGGTAGGGCAGCTGTTCTGTTTTGGAGGATTTTTGCCACCTTTTTCTCTCGCCACCTCCGTTTCAAAGCGTGCAAGCCATCTGCTCGCCCTTGCGACTATCCTGGCCATTGCCGCCTTCCTGTTTCGCCAGATCCACGAGCTGGACATCTGGTGGCACCTGGCAATCGGCCGCGACATTCTGGCCCGCTATGCCATCCCGACAATAGACATCTTCAGCATTGCCGGAGCAGGCAGGCATTACCACGACTCCCACTGGCTGTTCCAGGTGGCTGCGGCAGTGATTCATGGCGCCGGCGGCATGGTCGGAATCCAGCTGTTCATGGTGCTGACCTGGGGGGTGACGTTATGGTTTTGCTACCGGAGCATGGACAGCACCGTGGCGATGCCGATCCGGCTCTTTCTCCTGTTTCTGACCGCAATGGCGGCATCGGAGCGTTTCCGGCCGCGTCCCGAGTTGTTCACGTACCTGATGATTGCCGTTTTCTTTTTCTCTTTGCGAGAACGCACGTTCCTCACCCGCCGGGGACAATTCCTCATCGGCCTTTTTCAGGTCATCTGGACCAACAGCCATGGTCTTTTCGTGCTTGGCCCTTTCATGGTACTCTGTGCCTGGCTGTCGGCTCTTCCGGACCGCTGGAGGGGCAAAAGCAACGATCTTGTTCCTCTCTCCCGTCTTTTGCTGCTTTGCATGTTCGCCACGATCATCTCCCCGTACGGCTGGGGGACCTGGCGATATGCCCTGCTGTTGGCCGCTGAAGTGAAGGGGGGCGGGCCGGCCATATTCCGCTTCCTCGGCGAACTGAGCCCGACCCTGGGCTTCGATACCATGTCCAAACCCGCCTTCTGGTTTTTCGCAGCGCTCTTCGTCCTTTGCCTGGTTACGGTTTTCTTTGCCGCATGCCGGGGGCGCATCCTGACAAATTGGTTGCTCATGGTTGCAGGCATGGCGCTGCTCGCCCTGAGCGGGCGAAGAAACATGGTTCTCTTCGCGCTCGTTGCCTCTCCGTTTATATGCGACCAATTGGCAATCCATGGCTGGCCACGAAAACCGGTATCTGCTTCCATAACCCTGACTATGGCAGCAGTCGTACTGTTTTGGGGCTCTCTTCCGGTCTCCGGCATCTACTATACTTCCCTGCATCCAAAGCCCACTCGTTTCGGGCTCGGAGCGACGTCTTCCTATTTCCCCTATGGCTTGCCGGCTTTTCTTGAGAAAGTTTCTTTCCGGGGGCCGATATACAACTGCAACTTACTGGGAGGTTTTTATCTGTTTCATGGTTACCCTGAATTGCGCCCGCTGTTCGATGGGCGATGGGAAATCTATGACCCGGCCACCCTGGATGAAATCATGGAGGCGGCGTACAATAAAAACCTGTGGCAAAAGATGCTCAGTCGATATGATTTCAAGGGCATACTGCTTCACCACGATGCGGCAGAGAGTCGCGGCTTGCTCCCCCGTTTGGCGGCGGACCCCATGTGGAGGCTTGTCTATCTGGATTATGCCGCCTCTTTCTGGATGAGGAGCGACCAGCCGGCGCTTCCCCCTCCTGTCGACCCGGCTCTCGTCGTCAGCAGGCCGGACCATCCCGTCAACTATTACGATTGCCTGAGTCTCGGGCGGTTTCTCTATTTGACTAATGCCTCCGCCGCCCGGATAGCCAATCTCAACCGCGCCATCACCCTTGGCGTCGAGCGGGAATTCGTCCTGGAACTGCTTGGAGGGGCGTATCTGGATAGCGCTGATGATGTAAAAGCCGAAGCCGTTTTCACGGACCTTTTGCGACAATACCCCCGCAATGTCAAGGCGATGGTGAATATGGCCGTAATCTACGGTAATCGGGGAAACCTGCCGAAGGCAGAAATGTATCTGAACTACGCCATTCTGCAGGATCCCGATAATGCAACGGCCAGGTCCAATTTGACCACACTCCGAAGGATAAAGAAAATGAATGCCGACCTTCTTCTCTCCTTGAACGGAGGAACTAAGGAGTAGCAATGCCGTCCGGATGTGCGTACCCCATCTTAAATGATGATAGTTGCCTTGATTTTTCCCGAGCGGATGTTTATCATATATTCAACCTCAAGATAAACGAGAGGTATCCTACCGAAAAGGAGATAGGGACTTATGTGGACAGCGCAATTTATGATTCGGCCGGTTTCCCACTGCAAAGAGGGTTGCCCTAGCAAGCCCGCCGCCTGATCGCGACGGGCGTTCCAACGAGCCCCCTGTCTTTCAATGGCAGGGGGCTTTTTTTATGATAATATTGCTCCGGCAATTAAACATGTAAAACCCTGATGTAGGCGCAGGGCTTGCCCTGCGCCGATTGGGCGAGGCGAGCCTCGCCCCTACCATTGATATGTTTAATCACCGGTTCAATAATGCCCTCATAAAAGCGAAATTGGTATAAACTTTTGAAATACAACCATGGAGGTGATCATTTTGATTCCGTCAATCCTTCTTGCCGCCGCGCTGATTACCGGAACCCCTTATCATGCGTCACATCCGGTGCCGGAGGCTGCTGTTGCTTCTGATGCGGCGAAAGGTGAAGAAAAACAGCCGGAGAAGGACAAGAATGCGGCCGTCCCGGAAAAACCGATGGTCACCAGGCATAAGGTTGTCGTGGAGAATAGGGAAATCGGGTACATGGTGACCACAGGCCATCTGCCGGTGATGAACGATGCCGGCGAAAGCGAAGCGCAGATCTTCTTTATTGCCTACACGGCTGACAACCCATCCCCCGGAATACGGCGGCCGCTCCTGTTCATCTTCAATGGCGGCCCGGGCGCGGCTTCGGTCTGGCTTCACCTGGGCGCTGTCGGTCCCAGGCGCGTCCAGATGCTTCCCGACGGCAGGATGCCGCCCCCTCCTTACCAACTGGTGGACAATGAATTCACCTGGCTTGACCAGGCCGATCTGGTCTTCATCGATCCGGTCGGCACCGGCTACAGCCGGGCGGTCAAGCCGGAGTTGACCAAAAAATTTGCCACGGTGCAGGGGGACATCGATTCGGTGGGGAGGTTCATCAGACTCTATCTGGCTCGTTACGGGCGCTGGAACTCGCCTCTGTTCCTGGTGGGGGAGAGCTACGGTGCATTCCGCGCCGCCGGCCTTTCGGACTATCTTTTTGAGCACGGCGCCGCCCTGAACGGAATCATCCTCATCTCTTCCGTCATGAACATGCAGGCCATTTCATTCGACCAGGGCAACGATCTCCCCTACGAGCTGTTCCTGCCCAGCTACACGGCCACTGCCTGGTACCATAAGAAACTCTCGCCGGACCTTCAGGGTGATCTGGACAAGACGCTTGCGACCGTCGAGAACTGGGCTGCAACCGGGTATCTGACCGCCCTCGGCAAGGGAGATACTCTCTCTCCGGAAGAGAGGCGAACGGTGGTCGAGAAGCTATCCGCATTCACTGGGTTGGATAAATCCTATATCGACAACCGCAACTTGCGCATCGACAACAGGAGCTTTGTCAGAGACCTTTTGCGCGATCAGAGGCAAGTGGTCGGGTTTATGGACAGCCGGTTCACGTCAGCGAACCTGGACCCGGCGGCTCCCTTCGGGTTTGATCCGACCGTAGCCACGATCCGCGCCCCGTACACGGCCACTTTCAACGACTATGTCCGTCGCGAGCTCGGATTCAAGTCTGACCTGGAATACTTCACCTTGGGCGGAGGGATCGGACGTTGGGACTGGGAGGCGAAAAACGGTTACGCCGACAGCAGCGAGAATTTACGCAACGCCTTTGCCAAAAACCCGTACATGAAGCTTTTCGTGGCATCGGGCTGCTTCGACCTGGCAACCCCGCATTTTTCCACGGAATATACCATAAACCACCTGGGTCTGACCCCGGCCCTGAGGGGAAACATAGCAACCCGTCGATACAGGGCAGGGCACATGATGTATCTGGACAGGACGTCGCTTTCCCAGTTGAAAAAGGATGTTGCGGCGTTTATCGCAGGTGCTCTGGTAGAGCGATGAATGTATCAGGAACTGCCCCAAAGATGATGATTCTTTCAGCATCACCTCCAGAATCGAGCGGTGTTCCTTCTGTTACATCCAGAAGGGGAGGGGGCTTGGTTTGGACTTGGGTCATCTGCTTGATTATCGGCGTAGCGCTCTCTCTCGCATCTCCCTTTATGGCCGCTGCAGACGAAGTTCAGCAAAAAACCTCGCGGGTGGTCATCGTCGGCGGCGATCGTGACTATCCGCCTTATGAGTTCATCGACAAGGACGGCCATCCCGCCGGCTACAACGTTGAATTGACCAAGGCAATTGCCGAGGTGATGGGAATGAAGGTCGAGTTTCGGCTCGGCAGCTGGTCGGAAATGCGCAGCGCCCTGCAGAGCGGAAAGGTCGACGTGCTCCAGGGGATGTCCTACTCGGTGGAGCGGTCGGCGACGGTCGATTTTTCCCTGCCGCACACCATCGTCAATCATGCCATTTTTGCCCGCCGTGATTCGCCGATGATAAACTCACTCGACGAACTGGACGGGAGGGCGGTAGTCGTGCACCGGGGCGGAATCATGCACGACTACCTGGTGCGCAAGGGTTTTACCGGAAAACTGGTCCTTACCGACACTCCTGCGGACGCCCTGCGCCAGCTCTCCTCGGGAAAACACGACTACGCCGTAGTTGCCATCGTACCCGGGATGTACATTATCCGCGAACTGAAGCTGACCAACCTGATTCCGGTCGTTCGGAACGTAGCCACCCACCGCTACTGTTACGCAGTGGCCAAGGGGAATGCGGAACTCCTTTCCCGCTTCAACGAGGGTATGGCCATCCTCAAAAAGACCGGTCAGTATGAGGCGATTTACAACAAATGGCTCGGCGTTCTCGAACCGCCCGGCGTTTCGTGGAAACAACTTGCCAAGTACGGCGCAATCGTAGTCGGTCCGCTCGTTCTTCTCCTGGGTGGTTTCGCCCTCTGGTCCCGTACTCTGCATCGTCAGGTGGCCTTGCGTACCGCCGACCTGACGCGGGAAATAGCCGAGCGGCGCAATGCGGAGGAGGAGTTGCGCCTCAATCAGCAGCAACTGGTCCAGGCTGACAAGATGGCCGCCCTGGGCATCCTCGTGTCCGGCGTGGCCCATGAGATCAACAACCCCACCGGCCTGATCCTGCTTGAGGTTCCCAGTCTGAAACGGTTCTTCACGGACGCCTCAAAGGTCCTGGAACGGTACTACCAGGAGAACGGCGACTTCACCTGCGGCGGACTCCCCTATTCGCGCATGCGGGAAGAGATCCCGCGCAGCCTTGACAAGCTCCAGGACTCCGGCAAGCGGATCAGGCGCATCGTGGACGACCTCAAGGACTTTGCCCGGCAAGGTGATACCGCCTGCAACGAGATCGTGGACCTGAATGTGGTGGCGCAGGCGGCTGTGCGCCTGGTCGAGCCGTCCATCCGTAAGGCGACCGGCTGCTTCAACGCCCGGTACGGTGAACATCTGCCCAAAATACGGGGCAACGCCCAGCGCATCGAGCAGGTGCTGGTCAACCTGATCCTCAACGCCTGCCAGGCCCTGCCGGACACCAGCCGGTGCATCGAACTGGCCACCTATCACGATCCGGGCCGGGAGATCGTCGCCTTCCGCCTGCGGGACGAAGGGATCGGCATCTCTCCTGAGCACTTGTCACGCCTGACCGATCCGTTTTTCACCACCAAGCGGGATATGGGGGGGACCGGGCTGGGTCTGTCGGTCTCGGCCGGGATCGTCAAGGAGCATGGCGGGACCCTCGAATTCGATTCGACCCCCGGCAGCGAAACCACCGTAACGATGACTTTGCCCGCATACAAGGAGGATAAAACCCTGTGAGCGAAACCGTATATCCCGATTTCGGCATACTTCTGGTCGACGACGAACCGGACTGGCTCGGCTCCCTTGCCCTGACCCTGGAGTCCTGCGCAGGAATCAGCAACATCGCGACCTGCTGCGACAGCCGCCAGGTCATGGCCATCCTCGATGAAGGGCGCATCGGCCTCGTCCTGCTCGACCTGACCATGCCGCACCTGTCGGGTGAGGACCTGCTGGAACTGATTGCCGAACGGCATCCCGAGATCACCGTCATCATCGTCAGCGGCCTGAACCAGGTTGAGACCGCCGTTGGCTGCATGAAGCGCGGCGCATTCGACTATTTCGTCAAGACCGACGACGAGGACCGGATGATCGGCGGGGTGCTCAGGGCTGTGCACATGCAGGAGCTTCAACGGGATCACCGGGAAATGGCCAGCCGCTTCTGTTCGCCCGAAATACGACATCCCGAGGTTTTCGACGCCATCGTCACGGGCGACCGGGCCATGCAGGCCATATTCGCCTATGTGGAAGCGGTGGCCAAGAGTCCGCAGCCGCTGCTGATAACCGGCGAGAGCGGCGTCGGCAAGGAACTCATTGCCCGCGCCGCCCACAGGCTGAGCGGCTGCCGGGGTAAGCTGGTGACGGTGAACGTGGCCGGGCTCGACGACACGGTCTTTGCCGATACCCTGTTCGGTCACGTGCGGGGCGCCTTTACCGGCGCCGAACAGGTCCGGCGCGGTATGGTGGAGGAAGCAGCCGACGGAACCCTTTTCCTGGACGAGATCGGCGATCTGAGCATCTCCTCCCAGGTGAAACTCCTGCGGCTGCTTCAGGAGGGGGAGTATTTCCCGCTTGGCAGCGACCTGCCCAAGCGCCTCAAGGCCCGGGTCATCGTCGCCACCCATCAGAACCTGTCGGCCAAGGAGGGGACGGGCGCATTCCGTCGTGATCTCTATTTCCGCCTCCGCACCCACCACGTCCATGTGCCGCCGCTCAGGGAGAGGAGAGGGGATATCCCCCTGCTGCTGGATCATTTCCTGGAAGAGGCGGCCCGGACCCTGGGCAAGAAAAAGCCGACCCCGCCAAAGGGGCTGGCCCAGTTTCTCGCCACCTATGGCTTCCCCGGCAATGTCCGCGAACTCAAGGCCATGGTCTACGATGCCGTCAGCGTGCACAGGGACCGCATGCTCTCCATGGACTCCTTTGTCAAGGCTGTCGAGCGTTCCCAGGCAGAGGCCGGTCCAGCCGCTGTTTCACCTCCCAAACAAAACCCCTTTGCCGGGTTCGACGAACTCCCCACTTTCAGCGATGCCGCTGCATTCCTGGTGATGGAGGCCATGAACCGCGCCAACGGTAACCAGACCCTGGCTGCGCGCCTGTTGGGCATATCCCAGCCGGCGCTCTCCAAGCGGTTGAAGATGCGGCAATCTATTTGAGGATAAGGGGAGGGGGCCGGTTGTAGAGCGCGGAACCCCGGGGGCATCCTAATCCTGCTTGCGTTCGGGAAAGTCACTGAAAACCATGACGATCCCCGTGATATCCCCCCGGTCGTCCCTGATGGGCGCGGCACAGCCGCCAATCGGTATCTCGTCTCCTTCTTTGTTGATGAAAGTGACATAATCCCTGGGAAGATTTATGATGATGCCGTCTTTGATGATTTGCTCCAGATGTTGCCTTTGCAAGGTCTGCTTTTCGCTGCCTATGATTTTAATCACATCCGTAATGCTTTTGCCGACAGCGTCTTCCCGCTTCCACTTGGAAATTTTTTCTGCGGCATAATTCATGAAGGTAATGCGCCCCTCGGTATCGGTGGTGACAACCGCATTACCTATGCTCTTAAGCGTTGCGGCAAACCACTGTTCCACCTCCTTCAACTTGCTTTCCATCTCATGCTTGTACAGGGCGATCCCGATTGCCACATGCAGATCTCTTTCCTTGAACGGCTTGAGTATGTATCCGAAAGGCTCCGTCAGTTTTGCGCGTTGCAGGGTTTTTTCATCTCCATAGGCGGTAACGTATACCACGGGAATATTGAAGCGGGTATGGATCTGTCCGGCTGCCTCTATGCCGTCCATCTCCCCCTTCAGAACGATGTCCATCAGTACCAGGTCGGGTTTGGTCTCTTCCGCCTTCCTGATGGCTTCTTCACCGGAGGATGCCTTGCCGGCGACCGTGTATCCCATGTTCTTGAGATTTTCTTCTTCATGGAGCGCGACAATCGCTTCATCTTCCACAATCAGGATCTTATGCCCCGTCATGAGCCTTATCCTCTTTCTTTGTAGAGTAACTCGGAGAATCTGATGGTGAATGTTGACCCTCCGGCTCGATCGAGTTCGATCGTCCCATCCAGCTGGCTTATCAGTGAGATTACCAGTTTCAAACCGAGGGTTTCGGTATTTGAGAAGTCTGTATTTTCCGGGAAGCCGATACCGTTATCACTGACAATCAACTCGTATTTCCCTTCAATCTGCGGTTGAAGGGAAAGTACGATCTCACCCGTTCTGCCTCCCGGAAATGCATGCTTCAGGCAATTGGTCACCAGTTCATTGATTATCAGGCCGCATGGGATAGCGGTGCTGACATTAAGATTAACATCGGCAACCTTTATGACGGCTTTTATCTGTTCATCGTTGATTCCAAAGGATATATACAGGTTGGTTATCAAATCGCCGATATAGCCGGCCATGGGAATAACCGTTAAATCCTTTGACTGGTAAAGTTTTTCATGGATCAGCGCCATGGTATCCACACGGCTCTGACTCTCCTTGAAAGCCATCAGAATCTCTTTGTCAGTGGCACGCGCCGACTGGAGGTGGAGCATGCTTGAAATGACCTGCAAATTATTCTTCACCCGATGGTGGATTTCCTTCAGGAGGGTTTCCTTCTCCTTGAGTGACCCCCTGAGTTGCTCCTCGGCCATCTTTCGTTCGGTGATGTCCTGGATGATGCCGTCTATATAGTGTATTTCATGCTTTTCGTTGAAGAAGGGCCGGGTGTGAAGCAGCACCCACAGTTTGCTTCCGTCTTTCCTGTAAAATTCCACTTCAAAATTCTTCACATCCGATCCGCTCTGCATCAGTTCGTACAATTCCTCGCGGCGTTGCGGGGTTACATACAATTGCCGCCTGATGTCGGTTATGTTCTCGATTACATCTTCCGGGTTGTCGTATCCTAAAATAGCGGCGGTGGCGGGGTTGCAGCTGATAAATCTCCCCTCGGGAGTTGTCTGGTAAATGCCTTCGGTGGCGTTTTCGAAGATGCCGCGGTACTTTGCCTCGGCAAGTCTTTCCTGTTCGAGGGCTTTTTCCATGTTCGTATAATAGATGTGGTTTTCTATCGATGAGGACAACAGTCCCACGAGGTTCCCCATGCCAAGCAGCGCTTCCTCGCTATCGCTTACCCTTTGGTAAAATTCCGCATTCCCGGCCGAATTCCCGACCGCCAGAAGAGCAGGGGGGCTACCGTTGGAGCCGATGGGGTAGATCAGATATTCGTTCATACGCAATTTTGCACGGAACTCCGCAAGGTCCTTTTGTTCGGAGCCTGTTTTACAGATGAGATATTCACTGCCATCAACCAGGGGCGACAGAAAAGCATCGTTCTGCGCTATAATGAGCTCCGTTACAGCGCTTTTCTCCTCCTGATCGTAATAACCGCCAATGGCACAGACGGCATAAAGGCCCATATTTTCAAATTGCTGAAAAAAAAGGACCCTCTCATATTCAAGGTTGTAGATGACATATTCGGTAACATATTCGAAAATTTTTCCGATATCGAAGGTGGCATTGAGCTTTCTGTTCAATTCGTAGAGATCTTTATATTCTTTAAGCTGAGCATCGAGTTCCTCCTGGTACGCATAGAGCTTACCCTCCGTCTTGATCAGCCGTTTGACCTGCTGGGCAAGGGCCTCTTTTTCCATCTGCAGCGTCGCTATCTCGACGGCCTCTGGTGCAGAATTCCCGGTAACGGTCTCTTTTTTCATGATTCCCGCTCTTTACAGCATACTGCGCTGATTACGGACGTGAAGTTGTGAAAACAATTATACTTCGTGATCGGGCCGATTTCGCCATAAGTGTAAAAACCCATCCACGGGATATCTCCTCCGATGTCTTTCTGAAGAGACCTGATCAGTTCGATCTTCTCCCCCTCGCGAAAAACGACCTTTCCCCGGCCGACGCATTCGAATTGCAGAACGAATTTCGGCTTCCGGGTTCCTGTCTTGTCCTTTATCTGTCGGGAGATTGCCTTCATGCCGCTCGTTATCAATTCCTTGTCGCGGCGAACCAGCCAGAGGTCGGTGCCTACCCGGACATCGGACTGTATTGTTACAGATCCTTCCCGATCGTCCTTTCCCACTATGTACCTGATGATGTATTCTTCATAACCCTTCCTTAGATGCTCAGGGGTTTTGAATCCAAGACAGATATTCAAAGTCGTTTTGTTCCAGTGGTTAATCCAGTCTTCTTCAAAGTAGTCCTTAAGGGCTTCGAGGGCCGGAACCCCGTCGATCTCGTAGATGATGTTTCCCTTGCTTCGTGTGATCGTGCGTTTGGTTCCGATCGGGACACAGCCGTGGTTTATTCCCCAGGCTATATCCCCTTTGCCCGACATGACAACACACGAAATGCCCTCGGAAAAAACATCATCGTCGTGGTACTGGTAGGTTTTCTGGGATGTCCAGTTGTCCGCAGCCAATCCGCCGAAAAGAGGGAGCGGGCTTTTGCTGCGCAGTGATTTATCGAACGCCGCCCAAAAAGGATCGAAATCAAAAACCAGCCCGTCGGCAAAAAGAAAGCAGGCGATGTCGTCGGAAGTCAACAATGGATTCACCTCTTCTGCCAGGCGCTCTCCGGCTTTATAGGATTGCCCGGCTATTTCTTTTACGCGGGCGTTCTTGAACCGAAGCTCGTCCGAACCGATCGCCATGACTGAAACGCCGAAGTTTGTTTCGATAACGGTTTCCTGCGTTATTATTCCTTCACCCGAGCAGCCGCTTAAAGGAGCCCGTGAGGTTGCTTCTCTTATCGCTTTTATCAGGACCTTCTGGTTGTACCCGACGGTAGCAAACACGAAGACAAAATCGGGTTTGTCGATCTTTGCCTGCTCCAGGGCTTTCCGGGCGGCCTCTTTTCCCGCAACTGCCGGATCCCTGTGAAAGCTGTAACCCACACCAACACTTGTTCCCATACGGATGCCTCACTTTCATGTTTCTATTCAACATATTCTTGGTGTTATTTAACAATCATCCCTTGCACTGAGGATAACATAAAGTTCATTGTTGTCACTGCCAGCCGCCGAAGTATGATAACCAGCGGTTATAACCATAACAACAGGTTATAATCACACCTATCTAGTTGAAATCGCAGCAAATACTGCTCGCAAAGCCCCGTCTCCATATCCTCCGGTTATGCCGGTTCCTTCCGTCCGCGAGCGTTCACATTCTGATTTATCCAGTATAATCGGCATGTTACGTATTTAGCCGTCATTGGCATTGTCCCTGCTCTGGTAAGGATAGATCAGGTGCGGACCTCAACGGCTCCGCCAATCTTAACCCAACAGTGGAGGTCCTTATGTTAATGTTCTGGATCCAATTCGTACTCGTCCTCGGGGCAATACTCCTCGGCATCCGCAAGGGTGGTGTGGCACTCGGCATGATCGGCGGCCTGGGCGTTGCGGTGCTGTCGCTCGGCTTCAGAGTCGCACCCTCCGAGCCCCCCATTGCCGTGATGCTGATCATCCTGGCGGTGGTCACCGCCTCGGCCACCTTGCAGGTGGCGGGCGGCCTCGATTACCTCGTGCAGCTCACGGAAAAAATGTTGCGCGCCAATCCCAAATACGTCACCATCCTGGCGCCGCTTTCCACCTTTTTCCTCACGGTCTGCGTCGGGACCGGTCACGCGGTCTACGCGCTGCTCCCGGTGATCGCGGACGTGGCGCTCAAGACCGGTATCCGGCCGGAGCGTCCCATGGCCATTTCCAGCGTCGCTTCCCAGATGGGGATCACGGCCAGCCCGGTGGCCGCCGCAGTGACGACTTTCCTGGCCGTCGCCGTTAAAGCCGGCCAACCGATAGGGCTGTTCGATATCCTCAGGGTTACCCTGCCGGCCGGCGTGGTCGGTGTGGTGGCGGCCGCCGCCTGGAGCTACAACCGTGGCAAGGACCTGGACAAGGACCCCGCCTATCAGGAACGGCTGAAAGATCCTGAATTCAGAGCGTCCCTTGACGTTTCCGTCACGACCCTGGGCAAGGAGATCTCCACAAATGCCAAGATTTCAGTCGCACTCTTCTTCTGCGGCGTGCTCACCATCGTGCTCTTCGCCCTCTATCCCCAGCTGCTCCCGAGCGTAAACGGCAAGCCTGTCCCCATGACTACGGTGGTGCAGTTCGTGATGCTCTCATATGGCGCCTTCATCCTGTTCGCAACCGGTGTCAAGGCAAAGGATATCGCCCACTCCAGTGTATTTATCGCGGGCATGATCGCAGTTGTGTCCATCTTCGGCATCGCCTGGATGAGCGATACCTTCGTCAGCGCCAACAAGATCTTCCTGGTGGATAAAATCGGCATGATGGTCAAGATTGCGCCCTGGACCTTCGCCATTGCCATGTTCTGCGTGTCCGCCTTTGTCAAGAGCCAGGCAGCCACGCTCATCATCATGCTGCCGTTCGGACTCGCCCTCGGGTTACCGATCCCGCTGCTCCTGGGGCTGATCCCTGCCAGTTACGCCTACTTCTTCTTCGCCTTCTACCCCAGCGACCTGGCCGCCATCAACATGGACCGCACCGGCACCACCCGGATCGGCAAGTACCTCCTCAATCACAGCTTCATGATTCCCGGCTTTATAGGGGTCGGCGTATCAACGGTGGTGGCGTACATGATCTCGCGGGTGGTGTTCTAACCAATCCTTTTCTGATGTTATTTTATAACCCGATATCGCAGCAGGAATAACCCTTGCGGGGTACCCTTGCTGCGATATCGGGTTTTTTTTGCAACTTCCTTGAGACCCAAATTAGACCAAAGAAATATTGTTATTTTTTTCGGGTAATGATATCTATTTATATGCAAACTACGCCGACGTTGGATAAAGTCTCGAATTTACAAATCAGCTAAAATCTCATCATAAAAGGTGAAACGCATGTACAAATTGAAAGTTGAAACATCCTTTGCCGCTGCCCATTGCCTTATTCACTATCAGGGTGATTGCGAAAACCTTCACGGCCATAACTGGAAAGTAGAGGTTACTGTGACGGCGATGGAACTGGATAAAGCCGGACTGGGAATTGACTTTAAAATCCTCAAGGGGGAGACCAATACCCTCTTGAAAACCCTCGATCATAAATATCTGAACGAACTTCCGCCATTTATTGAAAGTTCCCCGTCGTCGGAAAACATAGCCCGCTATCTCTATCGGGAGCTTGCCAATAAGTTCAATAACGGCAACGTAAAGCTGGATATGGTGACCGTCTGGGAATCTGACTTCGCCAGCGCCAGTTATTATGAATAATCGTCAGGCCGAAATGATCGAGCTTTTCTCTTCCATCCAGGGAGAGGGAATGCTGGTGGGGTTGCGTCAGATATTTATCCGCCTTTGCGGGTGCAATTTTACGTGTAATTATTGCGACACCGAAAGCAATGTCTCTGCCGAATTCTGTCAGATGGAAGGGACACCGGGGCGGCGTGATTTTATACAAGTAAAAAATCCTGTTGCCCTGGAGCGTTTGACGTGTCTCATAAGCGGCTGGCAGCGGGGTTGGCCGGGCATCCATCATTCCATCAGCATAACAGGCGGTGAACCGCTTCTGCATTACGAACTGCTACAAGAATGGTTGCCCGTGCTGAGGGAGTTTCTCCCCATCTACCTGGAAACAAACGGGGTCCTGCACAAAGAGCTTTCACAGGTCATCTCCCACATTGATCATGTGGGCATGGATATAAAGATTCCCTCCACATCCGGTTGCGCAGATTTGTGGAAGGACCATGAGGCGTTTCTCCGCATCGCCGCCGCTAAGAACGTCTTTGTCAAGGCCGTGATCGGGAATAACACAGAAGATTGGGAAATAATCAAGGCTAGTGAAATAATTGCCTCCATTGATAATGCCATTCCACTTATCCTCCAGCCCCTGACGAATCCCGATGGGAAAATTGATATCGCACCGGTAAAAATGCTGGAATTGCAGGAAACAGCAAGCATATTTTTAAAAGAGGTGCGCATCATTCCCCAGACCCACAAATTTATCGGCCAACTGTGAAGGCGATTCGATGATTATCGAAGAGATGACGATGGGGGATTTCGAGGAGGGGCTGAAGCGTACCCGGACAGTCTATATCCCTTTCGGTTCGGTCGAGGAGCACGGCTATCATCTGCCGCTCTCAACCGACACCATCCAGGCCTACGAAGTAGGCAAACGGGCTGCGGAGATCATCCCCCTGTTCGTTGCGCCGCCCATCCATTACGGCTGCTGCCGCTCCACAGCCTGCCATCCCGGCACCATCTCCATAACAACCGCAACATTGAAGGCGCTCCTCAAGGATATTGTCCGTTCGTTCCATAGCCACGGCATGCGTAATTTCATCGTCTTGACCGGCCATGCAGGCGGGGCGCACAAAATGGCTCTGCAGGATGCCGGCGAAGAGCTTATAGTCGAAATTCCGGATATCAGGATGGCGGTCGTGACCGAATACGACCTGGCCAAGGATGCGGGGAGGGAGCTCGTCGAGACCGCCGGCGACGCCCATGCAGGCGAGATCGAGACTTCCCGGATCATGCATTCTCATCCGCAACTAGTGAACGGGACGGGGGAGAGGGAATTCCCGAGCTTTCCGGTCGGTATCCTGGTGAGGGACAAGAGACGATTCTGGCCGAACGGCGTCTGGGGAGATCCGACTAAGGCTTCGGCGGAAAAGGGGAAGCGGCTGGAGCAACTGGTGACGGCAAAAGTCGTGGAACTGGCAAGAGCCCTGGAAACGTTCGAAGAGTGATTGAAGTTAGCCCTTATTATTTATCATTTGGCAAGGTATTTGGTAAAGCCGCTACCAGAAGGGCTTTAGAGCAAAGAGCTCCAAATTTCGCTTACAGACCGTTTTTATCCGCAGGGCCAGGGGTTGGTATGTTTCGCGGACGAGGCATAGTGGCTCCATCAGCGCATTTATCAGATTATCCGCGATTACTCACGCAAGACATGACGATCTAGGTTCCGAATTGATCGAAGCGGTCGCAGAATATCAATCACACCAGTTACTATGTCGCGTACTTTACATAATATATCTTATGCGACGTTGTGGGTGGTTGTGACGGAGTCATCATCATCATCATCTTCGGCGGCGGCACTCAGCT